>Ga0187783_10000475_pt1 | contig 29681 bp, 22 predicted proteins | sample 1015_SJ02_MP02_2_FD_132471 | JGI IMG/M metagenome (GOLD analysis project Ga0187783, IMG submission 132471) | Tropical peat soil microbial communities from peatlands in Department of Meta, Colombia - 1015_SJ02_MP02_20_MG | ecosystem: Environmental > Terrestrial > Soil > Wetlands > Peat | place... | reverse complement strand
CGAACACCTTGCGGCGCGAATGCTTACGGTATTGAGCGCATTGCTGCTCGTCGTGTGCAGCGCCGACGCACGCGCAGGCGCTGCGGGCAACGTGCGTACCGCGAAGCGAGTGTTTCTCGAGAATATGGCCGCAGGACATGTCGATGCGCAGCACGAGATCTATGGTCCGAATTTCGTAGCGCACGGCGCTTCCGCCGACTACAGCCTCGAGCAGGACACCGCGGCCACCGCGTCCTGGCGCGAGGCCATGCCGGATCTCAAGGTAACGGTGGAGCGCACCGTGGCGGATCGGGATCTCGTGGCTGTGCACTGGCGGGTTGTTGGAACCAACACTGTGGCCGCCGGCGGGATGCCCGGCAAAGGTGACCGGATCGGCATCGAAGGGATGACCTTCTTCCGCTTCTCCGGCGGGCGCATCGTGGAGGAGTGGAGCGTCATCGACGTAGCGACGCTGCGCAAGCAGCTGAGCTAGCAGCGCGCCTACTATGATCAGATCGGCTGGTCGATCGCCCTGGCGAGGGGCGTGAAGAGCCTCGGGCCCGCCGCGCTCATGTGCCAGCAATCCTCGAGGCGGATGCCGAATTCTCCGGGAATGTAGAGCCCGGGCTCGTCCGAGAAACACATGCCGGCCTGCAGCGCCGTCGTGTCATTGCGTACCAGGTAGGGCGGCTCGTGCACGTCCATGCCGATGCCATGGCCGGTGCGATGCGACAGGCCGGGGAGCCCATAGTCCCCGCTCCAGCCCTTGCCCTCGTAGAAGGCGCGCACGGCGCGGTCGATGCCGCCGACCGCGGCGCCGAGCCTGGCGGTCTCGAGGGCGATCTCCTGGCCGCGCTTGACCGTCTTCCACACTTCGCGCTGTCTGGGTGAGGCGTCGCCGAACACCCAGCTGCGCGAGATGTCAGACTGGTAGCCGTGCACGCTGCAGCCCGTATCGATGAGGATCACGGAGCCCGGATGCACCTCCTGGGGCTTGAGCGACCCGTGCGGGTAGGCGCTGGCCTCGTTGAGGAGCACCAGCGAGAACTCGTGCTCGCCGCCTAACTGCCCAGTCGCGGCGACCATCAGGGCGAGAATGTCGGCGCCACGCATGCCGGCTTCGATATGTCCGTGCACGTGCCGCAGGGCGGCGAGAGTGACGTCGTTGGCGGCCTGCATGAGCGCGAGCTCCGGCGCGGACTTGATCATGCGGCAACCGCGCACCAGGTCCTCTGCGGGCACGACGTCGGGGCGCGGGGTCGCGGCGCGTGCGACCTGCTCGACGATGAAGTACCGCGTCGTCGCCTCCACGGCGAGCGGCCCCGCCGCCCGCGACCGGTGAGGCAGGGCCCCCGCGATGAGCTCAAAAGGGCTCTCGTCCTCCTTCCAGGGACGCAGATCGGCCGCCACCCGTAACGTCTCGCGGATCGAGGGCTCCTCGAAGTACGGCGTTACGACCACCACCTGACCTGCAGCAGGGATCAGCGCGGCGGTGGTGCGCTCGGACCTGTGCCAGCGGATACCGGTGAAGTATTCCAGCGTGGATCCGGACTCGACCAGGAGCGCTGCGATCCGGCGCTGCTGCATCAGACCCTGCACCTTCGCCAGGCGCGCGCCGTGCTCCTCCCCGCTGATCGGCTGGGCGCCACCGGTCAGTGAGCGCAGCCCCTCGTGCGCCGGCGTGTCCTTGGTCGCCGGCGCCTGCGCCCCCACGGCGATGGCTGCGCCGGCTGTGGTCATGCCGAGGAAAGCCCGTCTGGATGTCGTCATGGGTTACCCGCACGCCCTGATGCCGGCGAGGACCATACCATTCGTCGCTCCCCGGTGCCCCCTGGCCCCGAGCGCGGGCACCTCTGTACGCCTCGCCCCCGATCTGTGACGTCCGTCACTCCCTGCTTCCCGGCCTGCGCCGTTGCCGCGGATTTTGAGAGGCCAGGACACGAAGAGGCCGATGTTTCGATTTAGCTTAATTTCTGTGCATATCCGCTCCAAAGTCATCGCGTTGATCGGCGCGATCTTCCTGATCCTCGGGCTCACGCAGGTCCTGGTCGAGAAGCTCGTGATCATGCCGAGTTTCGCCGAGCTCGAGCGCGCCGACGCGGCGACCGCCATGCGCCGCATCAACTACTCGCTCGAGCGCGCGTTGGGCGAGGTCGCGACGTCCGCCACCGACTGGGGCAACTGGGCGGACACGTACCGCTTCGTACAAGATCACAACCCCGCGTTCATCACGGCCAATATCAGCGACCTGGCGCTGCGCCAGCTGAACATCAACGCGCTGGTGATCGTCGACGAGGACGGCGAGGTCGTTCAGGCGAGAGACCTCGATCTGCAGAGCGACCGGCCGTTGGGGCTGAACCTGACCGCATCCCCGGCGCTGCCGTCCGACTTTCCGTGGCGGGCGAATCTGCGTCGCGTCACGAGCGCGCGGGGCCTGCTCAACAGCAACCGCGGGACTCTGTTGCTGGCAGAGGCGCCGATACTCGATGGCAATGGCCACGGCCCGCCCCGCGGCATGGTGATCTTTGGCCGGCTCATGACCCCTGCGGTCGTGGAGAGTATCGGGTCACAGGCGCAGGCGAGTCTCGCGCTGCTCGCGCCGGTCCCGGGCGCACCCTCCGAGGGGCTCCTCGAGACCGATAGCAGCACCGGCGTCTACCGCACGTTCAACGACCTTTATGGCTGGCCGGTGATGCGTCTGCAGGTCGACGTGCCGCGGCGGATCACCGCGCAGGGCCGCATGGCGGTCGCCTACGCCTCGAGCGGCCTGCTGGCCGCGGCCGTGATCGTCCTCGTGCTCCTGGTCGTGGTACTGAACCGTGCGATCCTGAGGCCATTGGCGCTCGTGACCAGCCACGCAGTGGCCCTCGGCGAGGACAGGGACCTCACCAACCGGCTCGATCTCAAGCGCAAGGACGAATTCGGCGTGCTGGCGCGCGAGTTCGATCGCATGGTGGAGCGCGTGGCCGAATCGCGCACCCGGCTCGTCGACCAGTCCTACGAGGCGGGATTCGCCGAGCTCGCGAGGGGCGTGCTGCACAACCTCGGCAACGCGATGACACCGATTGCCGTGCGTCTCGCGACGCTCTACGACCGGCTACGCACCGCTCCCGCCGAGGACGCCGAGCAGGCGGTCGCGGAACTGCAGGACGGCGCGCCGGACTCGCAGCGCCGCGCGGACCTCGAAGAGTTCCTGCGCCTTGGCAGCCGCGAAATGGCCGCCACGGTGCGTGCGGCGCGCGAGGACGTCGCCGTGATCACCCGTCAGACCACCGTCATCCAGACCGCACTCGCCGAGCAGATGCGCGCGACGCGCAATGAGCACGTCATCGAGCCGGTACGCCTCACGGAGCTCCTGGCACAGTCGCTCGAGATCGTGCCGGACGTGTGCCGCCAGCGCCTCACGATCGACAGCGACGAGACACTGCGGCGGCTCGGCGTGGTCCGCGTCGCCCGCACCGTGCTGCGCCTCATCCTGCAGAACCTCATCATCAACGCGGCGGATGCGATCCGCGACGCGGGCAAGGACAAGGGGACGTTGCGCGTGAGCGCCGAGATCGTGCGCGACGCGGAGCGGCAACAGCTGCACCTGCAGTGCCGGGACGACGGTGTCGGCATCCCCGCCCAGAATCTCGAGCGAGTTTTCGAGATGGGTTTCTCCACGAAATCGCCGGAAACCAACCACGGGATCGGTCTGCACTGGTGCGCCAACGCCATCGGCGCGCTCGGCGGGCGGATCTGGGCCGCCAGCGACGGCCCGGGGCGCGGTGCCTCGCTGCACCTGCTGGTGCCGCTCGCCGCCCGTGAAACCGCTCCGATCGCCGGAGCTGCCTGAGGTCCTGCCATGGCTGAACGCACCCCAACACCGATTCGCATACTCGTGGTCGATGACGAGCCCGAGATTCGCGAGGCTTACCGGCAGGTGCTGTGCGACAGCGAGGTAAATCTCGAGATGACCGGCTTCCATGAGCTGCGCAGCCGGCTGTTCCGCAAGAATCCCGCCGAGGCGCTGCGGCGCGCGGCGGCGCGCGCGGCGACCAGCTTCGAGCCGGTGTTCTGCGAGCAGGCGACGCAGGCGGTTGCCGCCGTGAAGGAGAGCCTGGCGCGCAACGAGCCCTTCGCCGTGGTGTTCCTCGACGTGCGTATGCCGCCCGGCCCCGACGGCGTGTGGGCGGCGACCCAGATCCGCGAGCTCGACCCGGCGATCGAGATCGTCATCTGCACGGCCTACTCCGATGCCGACCCCGGGGAGATCGGCGGCTTTGTGCCCCCCGAGGACAAGCTCTCCTACCTGCAAAAGCCGTTTCATCCGCACGAGGTGCGGCAGATGAGCATTGCGCTCGGCAGCAAGTGGCGTGCCGAGCGGCGCATCGTGCGGCTGGCATATTTCGACACGCTTACCGGGCTCCCCAATCGTGAGCAGTCGCACAACCGCCTGGTGGGCGCGTTGCAGGCGGCCAAAGAGAAGAGCGGCAACCTGGCGGTGCTCTACCTCGACCTCGATAACTTCAAGCGCGTCAACGACACGCTCGGTCACGCCGTGGGTGATGAGCTGCTCTGCGTGGTCGCCGACCGGCTGCGCGGCTCGCTGCGCTACGGCAGCGACTCGGTCGCCGGCTCCAACAGCACGCGGGTCGGCGACATCGCGCGTCTCGGTGGTGATGAGTTCATGGTGCTGCTGCCCAACTTGCGCACTACCGTCGATGCCGGCGCAGTGGCCGAGCGGCTCATTCTGGCGCTGCGCGAGCCGATGCAGCTCGCGTCGAACTCGCTGGTCGTCACCCCGAGCGTGGGAATCGCGATCTATCCTCAGGACGGCACCGATGCCGAGACGCTGCTGCGCAACGCAGATCTTGCCATGTACTTCGCCAAGCGCCGCAGCCCCGGCACCTTCGCCTACTTTGACGTCTCCATGAACGCCACCGCGCTGCACCGCTTCACCATCGAGGAGCAGCTGCGCGGCGCGCTCGAGCGCAACGAGTTCTCGCTGCAGTACCAGCCGCAGTTCGACGTACGCACCGGTTCGGTCTCGGGCGTCGAGGCGCTGCTGCGCTGGACGAACACCGAGCTCGGCGCGGTGAGCCCGGTCGAGTTCATACCGGTCGCCGAGGAAACCGGCCTGATCCTCGCTATCGGCAAGTGGGCGCTGCGCACTGCATGTCAGCAGGCCCAGGCGTGGCGCACCGAAGGTCTGCCGGTGCAGCGCATGGCAGTCAACGTCTCCGGGCGTCAGTTCGCCCTCGCCGAATATCCGAATGAAGTCGCCGAGATCCTCAAGGAGACGGGTCTGCCACCGGCGGTGCTCGAGCTCGAGATCACCGAGTCGGTGGTCATGGCCGATGAGGCGTGGGCGGAAAAGGCCATCAATCAGCTCAAGGCGCTCGGTATCTCGCTGGCCATCGATGACTTCGGCACCGGCTACTCGAGCTTCGGCCGCCTGCGCCACTTCGCCGTAGATCGGCTGAAGATCGACCGCTCGTTCGTCACCAGCATCACCGAGGGAAGTGATGATCGGGCGATCGCGGCCGCGATCATCGCCATGTCGCGCTCGCTGCGCATCAACGTGACCGCCGAAGGGGTCGAGAACTTCCCGCAGCTCACCTTTCTGCAGGAGCAGGACTGCCAGGACGCGCAGGGGTTTCTCCTCAGCCGCCCGCTGCAGGCAGATGCCGCACGCGAGTTGCTGCGGCGGGTGAACGAGATGGGCGATGCCTCGCGCACCCAGCGCCTGAAAGTGATCACCGGCTAGTCGGACCGTCCGCACGCAGCGCAACCGCTGCGCGTACACCCGGCGCGCCGGAGTGCCCGGTGGGCGATTGCGCGTAGAATTGCGCCTTCACGACTCCCGCCCGGCCTCGGGCTGATGGAATCGGAAGGTATGCAGACCGCGCTCGCCGATTTCATCAGCGCAACACCGCAGGGCCGCGAGGCCGATGCGATTCTGCGCAGCTGCGTGCATTGCGGCTTCTGTCTTCCTGCCTGCCCCACTTATCAGCTGCTCGGCGACGAGCTCGACAGCCCGCGCGGGCGCATCTATCTCATGAAGCAGCTGCTCGAGGGCGCGCCGGTGACGGCGAGCACGCAGCTGCATCTCGACCGCTGCCTCACCTGCCGCGCCTGCGAGAGTGCCTGCCCTTCGGGCGTGCAGTACGGCACGCTCCTCGACCTCGGGCGCGTGCTGACCGAGGAGCGCGTGCAGCGTGCGCCCGCGGCGCGTCTCAAGCGCTACCTGCTGCGCAAGCTCGTGCCGCACCGCGAGCGCGTGCGGGCGCTCCTCGCCACTGCCCGAGCCGTACGTCCCCTGCTGCCGCGCGCGCTCCGGGCGCGTGTTCCCGCAGCGGGTGCGCCGCTGCCGGCGTTGCGCGGCCCGAAGCCCGTCTGGCCCCCGCTGCGTCATGCGCGGCGTGTGGTACTCCTCGAGGGCTGCGTACAGCCGGCCATGGCCCCGGACATCAACCCGGCAGCCGCGCAGGTCCTCGATCGAATCGGCATCTCGGCGATCACTGCGCCGGACGCCGGTTGTTGCGGAGCGCTCAACCACCACCTCGCGGCCCACGCCGAGGCTCTCCGTGAGGTGCGCCGCAACGTCGACGCCCTTTGGCCGCACGTCGAGGCGGGAGCGGAGGCAGTGGTGGTGACCGCGAGCGCCTGTGCCGCCATGGTGTGCGATTACGGACGGCTGCTCGGAGACGATCCCGCTTACGCCGCCCGTGCCGCCCGCATCAGCGCGCTCGCGCGTGATATCAGCCAGCTGCTCGCTGCGCAAAGCGGAGCGGTCGGCGATGTGCTCGCTGCGTGTCGGCGCGCGGCGCGCGAGGCAGCGCCGCTGCGCGTGGCGTTTCAGGCGCCCTGTACGCTGCAGCATGCGCTGCGCGTGAAGGGCGTGGTCGAGCCGCTGCTCAGCGCGGCCGGATTTGCGCTGACCGCCGTCACGGACGGACACCGCTGCTGTGGCTCGGCCGGGACCTATTCGATCCTGCAGCCGCAGCTCGCGGGCGAACTGCTGCGCGCCAAGGTGGCGGCGCTCGAGAGTGGCGAGCCACAGGTCATTGCCACGGCCAACATCGGCTGCCTGGCGCATATCCGCAGCGCCACGCCCTTGCCGGTGCGTCACTGGATAGAGCTGCTCGCGGCGAGATTCGCCGGTGGCTGACCAGTGGGGCGAGCGCATGCCGCGCTCGGTGAGCCTGCTGCAGACCATCGCCGTTTCGGTGGGGATCACGATAGGCAGCGGTATCTTCCGCGTGCCGGCTGCGGTCGCCGCGCAGCTGCAGGCGCCCGGGGCGATGCTGCTGTGCTGGGTGTTGGGCGGCGTCATCGCGCTCTGCGGTGCCCTTACCATCGCCGAGCTCGCCGCGGCCCTGCCGCGCTCGGGTGGCATTTTTGCCTACCTCCTCGAGGGCTACGGCCCGCTGCCCGCGTTCCTCTTTGGCTGGACCGAGCTCATTGTCATTCGCGCCGCGGCGCTCGGGGCGATTGCCACCATCTTCGCCGAGTATCTCGGCTACTTTGTGCCGCTCTCCGGCGCCCAGGTCCGCCAGACCGCCGCGCTCGCCATCCTTATCGTCGGCACCATCAACTACGTGGGCGTGCAGCGTGCGGCGAAGGTGCTGAGCGCCTCGACCGCGGTGAAGTACGGCGTGCTGCTGGCGCTCGGCCTGCTCGCGTTCACCGCGACGGGCGCGCGTGCCGCGCCTCTCACGCCCGCCTGGTCAGCGTCCGTACGGCCCTGGGTGTTGGCGAGCGCACTGATTCCGGTCATGTGGACCTACGACGGCTGGGCGGATGCCACGGCCGTTGCGGGCGAGATCCGCGACCCACAGCGCAACCTGCCGCTCGCGCTCATCGCCGGGGCCGTGTGCGTGATGCTGGTCTACCTGGTGGTCAACGTGGGGTTCCTGTACGCGCTCGCCCCGGCGCAGATGGCGCAGTCGAAGCTCATCGCCGCGACCGTCGCGCAGCGCATTCCCCTGCTCGGCGGCTCGGGCGGTGCGCTGGTGGCCGCGGCCGTGGTGGTGTCGACCTTCAGCAGCCTGCACGCCTCGATGCTGACCGGGTCGCGGATCTTCTTTGCGATGGCCGACCGGGGTTTGTTCTTTCGTGCAGCGGCGCACGTTTCGGCGCGCTTCAACACCCCGTCAGTCGCCATCGGCCTCGCGAGCGTGCTCGGCGTGATCTACGTTCTGCAAAACGATTTCGCGCAGCTCGCCGATAAGTTCATCCTCGGCATCTGGCCTTTCTATGCGGCCGCCGTCGCCGCGGTGTTCGTGCTGCGCCGGCGCTGCCCGGGTCTCGTGCGTCCGTACCACACCTTCGGCTATCCGCTGGTGCCCGCGGTGTTCCTGATCGCTTCCGCCTTCATGGTGCTCAATGCGCTGGTCACCGACTCGCGCAACACCGGTCTCACCTTCGTCATCATTCTCGCCGGCGTACCGGTGTTCTGGCTGCGCCGCCGCGCGACTCGCGGCAGTCCCGTGAGTCATGCATGAGTAATGCCGCGTGCCGGGCTTACGACCAACAGCCACCAGGCGAGGCCCCGCGCAAGTGGTGTCGTGAGGCTGTGCTAGGATGGGTGACGAGCGTTAGGTTGCGTCTGAGCAAATGCCTGAGCCCCTCAGAGTTCGTCGCTTGGGTGAAGCAGACGCGGACTCGATCGCCGAATTCATCCGGGCAGCCGCCTGGGACCGAGATGCCACCGCGGAAACTGCGCGCGAGATGCTGCGCAGTGCGGCCGCGGAGAATCCGTTCGCGCCCGGCGAGGCACCGCCGACGGTCGGCGTTTTCATGGGTACCCGTCTGGTCGGCTACGTCACGACCATTCCCACGCGTTTCTGGAACGGCCGCGAGTACGCCGCGGCCCACTGGCTCAAGGGTTGGTGGGTCCTCGAGGAGTACCGCAACAGCCCCATCGGCTTTCTGCTGCTGAAGGAAATGCTGAAGCAGGTCGGCCTCGTTGCCTCGATGCCGGCGGCGCTCCTGCCGCGACGACTGTCGGAGGCGCTCGGCATGCGCGACCTGGGTGCGGTGCGCGACTACGTCGCGCCGCTGCGGCCCGGACGGATCTTGCGCAAGCTCGACTTCGAGCGTCTCGAGCATCTCAAGGGTCTGCCGGTCGCGCTGTCGCTCGCCGTGAGGGTCGCGCGCATTCCCCCTTGCGCGTACGCGGCCGGCGCCCTGGTCACGCTCGGCCTCACGGCGCTGCGCCTCCCGCATGCGTTTGCGGGGCGCGGGCTCACCGCCAGGCTCGGCGAGCGACTGCCGGACGAGGCGGCGCTGGACAGCCTCTGGGCCCGCGCGCAGCGGACCCTGAGCTCCTCCGCCACGCGCTCGGGTGCGTATCTGCGCTGGCGCTACGAGCGCGGCGCGCACGGCCGCTACCGCTTCGCGACGGCGTGGCGCGGGGATGACCTCGTCGGCCTCGCCGTACTCGCGCCTCCGCAGCGACTCGATGATCTGCGGATCGCCGGACTTGCCATCGGCTCGGTCGTCGACCTGGTGCTCGATCCGGACTGTCCCGCCGCACTGTCACGCGTGCTCGCTGTCGCGCGGCGCTGGGGAAAGTCCGCGAACTACGACGTGTTACTCCTCACCGCATCGCGACGCGCCCTCAAGGGGCCGCTGCTGCGGGCGGGTTACATTCAGGCGCCGGGCAACATCCACCTCCTGGTACGCGATCCCGGCGCCGCGCATGGGCTCAGCCCCGATCTCGGCGCCTGGATGGTGACGCGTGGCGATGCCTGGGGCGACCATCTCTGAGCGGCAGCCCATGACCCGCCGGCCACCCGCCGCATTCCCCGGCGGCAAACAGTTCGCTTTCTCGATCTTCGATGACACCGACGTCTCGACGCTCGAGTACATCCGCCCGATTTACGAGCTGCTCGAGCGACTCGGGTTTCGCACCACGAAGACCGTCTGGTCGCTGCCTTACCTGGGGCCGAGTGACTACGAGGGATCGGACACGCTCGATGACCCCGAGTATGCTGACTTCGTGCGCCAGCTTCAGGAGCGCGGTTTCGAGATCGCCTTTCACGGCGCGCGCATGGAGTCGAGCGAGCGGGCACAGATCAGTGCAGCGCTCGAAGTCTACCGGCGCCATCTCGATCGCTATCCGACCGCCTACGCCGCACACGGCTTCAACCGCGACAACCTCTACTGGGGGGTCGATCGGTTCCGCTTCCGACTCTGGCGCTGGGCATACGCCGCGCTCGGCGGCCGGCGCGAGCGGCCTGCGCAGGGTCAGCGCAGCGACTCGCCGTACTATTGGGCCGATCTCGCCGAGCGGCACCTGCGCTACGTGCGCAGCTTCACCTACGACGAGTTGAACCTGTGGAACGTTACGTCGGCACTGCCTTACCGGACCGCGGGCACCCCCGGCGTGCGCGGCTTTTTTCCCAGCGCCTACGCCGACAACGTCGAGGAGTTCATCGAGCTGATGACTCCGGCCCGGCAGGCGCGCCTCGAGCACGAACGGGGCGTGTGCATCGTCAGTACGCACTTCGGCAAGGGCTTCGTGCGCGACGGCCGTGTCCACCCCGCGGTTGCCGAGCTGTTGACGAGCCTGTCGCGGCGGTCCGGCTGGTTCCCGCCGGTATCGACACTGCTCGACTATCTCGCGGACGCGCAGGGCGGGGTCGTGCTGCTTCGGGGCTATCGGCTGTTTCTCCTGGAGGCACGCTGGTTCTGGCACAACCTGCGCAGGCGCGGCAAGCTGCGCGACTACGACAAGACCGAGTTGCCCTACTTGCGGCGCGCGCGCGAGCAGCGCGCCGCGCGCGGGCGCTGAGCACGGCCCGGTCGGCGGCGGTCGTCACGGCGCTTCGTATAAGATGGCGCGCCCCTCGTCCAAGGATCCCATGAGCGCGCGCAAGGCCGGCAACGCCGCCCTGACTTTCGTCTTCGTCGCCGTGCTGGTCGACTCGATCGGCTTCGGCATCATCCTGCCGGTCTTGCCGCGGCTGATCATGCAGCTCACCGGCGTAAGCGTCGATCGCGCGGCCGGCTACGGCGGCTGGCTCTCGTTCGTCTATGCGCTGATGCAGTTTTTCTGCGCGCCGGTGCTCGGCAACCTGAGCGACCGCTTCGGGCGCCGCCCGGTGTTGCTGTTCGCGCTGCTCGCCCTCGGCTGTGACTATCTCATCATGGGGTTCGCGCCGGTTATCGGCTGGCTGTTCGTCGGCCGGATGATCGCCGGCATCGCGGGCGCCTCCTTCACGCCGGCCTATGCCTACGTCGCGGACATCACTCCACCGGAGCGCCGTGCGCAGAGTTTCGGTCTCATGGGCGCGGCCTTCGGCGTAGGTTTCATCGTCGGGCCGGCGATCGGCGGCCTGTTGGGTGCGTTCGGACCGCGTGCCCCCTTCTTCAGCGCCGGTGTCATCGCGCTCGCCAACGCGACGCTCGGCTACTTCGCGCTCCCCGAGTCGCTGCCGCGCGCCGCGCGCCGCCCGTTTCACTGGTCACGCGCCAATCCGCTCGGTACGCTCGCGCAGATGCGCCGCCACCCGGCCGTGCTGCTCATGCTGGGCGCGCTGTTTCTCTGGCAGCTTGCGCACCAGGTGCTGCCGAGCACCTGGGCCTTCTACACCATCTTCAAGTTCCATTGGACCAGTGCCGAGGTCGGCTACTCGCTCGCGTTCGTCGGCGCGGTGATGGCGATTGCGCAGGGCGTCTTCACGCGGGTGCTCATTCCGTGGATGGGTGGCGAGCGACGCGCCGCGCTCGCCGGCATGGCGTGCGCGCTGCTCGCCTATCTCGGTTATGCATTCGCGAGTGCCGGCTGGGTGATGTATGTGGTCTCGCTCACGACCTTCCTGTTCGCGCTCACCTATCCGTCGATGAACGCGCTCGCCTCGCAGCAGATCCCCGCCGATGCGCAAGGCGAGCTGCAGGGCGCGGTTGCGAGCCTCTACAGCCTGAGTGCCATCCTCGGGCCGCCGCTCATGACGCAGGTGTTTGCTCATTTCTCGAGCCCGTCAGCAACGCCGTATTTCCCGGGGGCCGCGTTCGTCACGGCTGCGCTCCTCACGGCCGGCTGCGCGCTGCTGTTCACCAGGGCATTGCGGCTCGCGCCGCAACGCGCCGCTGTCGCGGTGAGCGCCGCACCGGAGTCGTGAGTGTTCCCACCGCGTGGCGCCTGCGCGCTGGCCTTGCTGGCGCTGTCTCTTGCCCGAACGGCAGGTGGCGTGCCGGGGCGCGCTGAGCCGCCGCCGGTACGCCACGTGTTCGTGCTGCTGCTCGAGAACAAGTCCTATGGCGTGAGTTTCGCGCGCGCCTCGGCGGCGCCGTATCTTGCGCACACACTGCCTGCTCGCGGGGCGCTCCTTACTCACTACTACGCCATCGGCCACGCGAGCCTCGGTAACTACGTCGCGCTCGTCAGCGGCCAGGCGCCCAATGAGGACACCCAGCTCGACTGCCCGACGTTCGCGGATTTTCGCGCCAGCGCACCCGCGCTCGATGCGCACGGGCAACTGCCGGGCAGGGGCTGCGTGTATCCGCCGTCGGTGAAGTCGCTTGCCGACCAGCTCGAGGCCGCCGGGCTCACCTGGAAGGGCTACATGGAAGACATGGGCCGCAATCCCACCCGCGAGTCCGCGACCTGCGGGCACGTACCGCTCGGGCGGCCCGAGACCACGCAGGTGGCGGAGCCCTCCGATCAATACGCGGCGAAGCACGACCCGTTCGTCTATTTCCACGCGATCATCGACGATCCGGCGCGCTGCAATGCGCGCGTGGTTGATCTCGCGCGGTTGCCTGCGGACCTCAAGAGCGCGGCCAGCACGGCCAACTACACCTTCATCACACCGAACCTGTGCAACGACGGGCACGACGCCGAGTGCGTCGACGGCCGCCGCGGCGGTCTCACCGCCATCGATGTCTTTCTGAGAAAGTGGGTGCCGCTCATCGAAGACTCACCGGCCTTCCGCGCCGATGGGTTGCTGGTCATCACCTTCGACGAATCGGACGGCCTCGGCGCGAAGGGCTCGAGCGCCTGCTGCGGTGAGCGGCCGCTGCCGGGGGCGAAGTACCGGCCGGGGATCTCCGGCCCGGGCGGCGGGCGCGTCGGCGCCGTGGTGCTATCGCCCTTCGTCAAGCCGGGCACCGTCTCGGCGGTTCCTTACAACCACTATTCGCTGCTGCGCACGGTGGAAGCGCTCTTCGGACTCTCCTACCTCGGTTATGCGGCGGAACCCGGGCTGAAGATCTTCGGGCCGGACGTGTTCAGCGCCTTCGCGCCCCACTCGACCTCACCCTGAGCGCAATCGACCCAGGACCGTCCGTTGTTGGTGTCGCCGAGCGCGCTACTCCTCGCGCTCCTGCGCATGGCCGAGCGCGCCGGTGCCGCCGCCCACGGCGCTGCCCGCGGGCGTACGCCCGGGCTCATCGAGCTTGTCGCCCATCAGCCGGCGCACGGCGACATAGCACACCGGGATCATCAGCACGCCGAGCACCGCGGCGCTCAGCATTCCGCCGACCACACCAGTGCCGATGGCGTGGCGTGCATTGGCGCCCGCGCCGGTCGAGACCATCATCGGGAAGACGCCGAGGATGAAGGCGAAGGAGGTCATGAGGATCGGCCGGAAGCGCAGGCGCGCCGCCTCGAGAACGCCTTCGTGCAGGCTCTTGCCGTTCGCCTGCGCAGTAACCGCAAACTCCACGATGAGGATGGCGTTCTTCGCCGACAGACCGATGATGGTAATGAGGCCCACCTTGAAGAACACGTCATTCGGCAGGCCGCGCAGCAGCGCCGCCACACCCGTGCCGACGAGTCCCACCGGCACCGCCATCAGCACCGCCACCGGGACGCTCCAGCTCTCGTAAAGCGCGGCGAGGCACAGGTACACCACCAGGATCGAGAGTGCGAACAGCATCGGCGCCTGCGCGCCCGAGAGAATCTCCTGCAGTGACTGCCCCGCCCAGTCGTTGCCGATTCCGTGCGGCAGGTCCTGCGTGACGATGCGCTGCATCGCCTGCATGGCCTCCCCGGAGCTGCGCCCGGGGGCGTTGCCACCGGTGATCTCGACCGCCGGGTAGCCGTTGTAACGCGTGAGCGAGGGCGAGCCCACCACCCAGTCGGCATGCACGAAGTTCGCGAGCGGGATCATGGCGCCGCTGCTGCTCGCGAGGTAGAAATGCCCGAGCGCCTCGGGTGTCATGCGCCAGGGCGCATCCGCCTGCAGCAGCACCCGCAGCACCCGTCCCTCGTAGATGAAGTCATTGGCGTAGACCGGCGCCAGCATGAGCTGCAGCGCCGTGTACACGTCGCTCGCCGACAGCCCCATCGACTGGGCCTGGACGCGATCGACCGTGAGTTGCAGCTGCGGTGAGGGGGGCAGCAGGTTGGCACGAACCCCGGCGAGAGTCTCGTCGGCGGCCGCCTTGTGCAGCAGCGTGTCCTGGGCGGCGGTGAGCGCGGCGCGCCCGAGGCCGCCGCGATCCTCGAGGAAGAAGTCGAAGCCGCCGAAGAACCCGAGGCCGCGCACCGTGGGCAGGTTGAGCACGTAGACCCGGGCGTCGTGGATTTCGTGTGCCAGCGTCGTGTTGGCCCAGCGGATGAAGTCCACCGCCTTGTCGGGACGCGCGTCCCACGGCTTGAGGTGTATGAAGGCGCGACCGGCATTCTCTCCGGTGCCGACGAAGTTCGAGCCGACGATGAGAAAGGCGGTGTCGACGTCGGGGCTGCGCATGAGGATGGAATTGACGTGTTGCATGACCTCGCGGGTGCGCGGCAGCGACGCCCCGGCGGGCAGCTGCACGTCGATCAGGGCGTAACCTTGGTCCTCATCGGGCACGAAGCTTCCCGGCAGCTTCATGAACAACAGCACTCCGACCGCCAGCATTGCTGCGAAGGCCGCCATCCAGCGCGGCACGTGGGCCACCGACTGGAACACACGCCGCACGTAGGCCGCGCGCGTGCCCTCGAAGGCGCGGTTGAACCAGTTGAAGACCACGTTGCCGTGCAGATGCTCGGGGCGCAGCAGCGAGGCACACAGTGCCGGCGTAAACGACAGCGCCAGCAGCGCCGAGAAACCCATCGACAGCGCGATGGTGAGCGCGAACTGGCGGTAGATCGCCCCGGTGGTCCCGGTCTGCAGCGCGCTCGGGATGAACACCGCTGCGAGTACCGAGGTGATGGCGACGATCGCACTGGTGATCTGTTGCATGGCCTTGCGCGTCGCCGCCTTCGCCTCGAGATGCTCCTCGCGCATGATGCGGTCGACCGCTTCCACGACCACGATGGCGTCGTCGACGACGATGCCGATGGCGAGCACCATGGCGAACAGCGACAGCTGATTGATGGAGAAGCCGACGGCGTAGATGCCGACCAGCGTGCCGAGCAGCGCGGACGGCACTACGAGCGTCGGGATGAGCGTCGCGCGCAGGTTCTGCAAGAACACCAGCATCACGAGAAACACGAGCACCACGGCCTCGATCAGCGTGACGATCACCTCGCGGATGGCGACCTTGATGAAGGTCGTGGAATCGAATGCCCAGAACCAGCTGACGCCGGCGGGGAAGCTCGACTGCATGTCCTTCATCTTCGCGGTTACCGCGCGTGCGACTTCCAGCGCATTGGCCTCGGGCGCGAGCTGGATGCCGAAAGCCGCTACCGGCGTGGTGCCGACGGTGGTCTCGAAGCCGTATTGCGCGGCTCCGAGTGAGACGCGTGCCACGTCCTTGAGGCGCACCGAGGCGCCGTTCGGCTCGGTGCGCAGCAGAATCTGCTCGAACTGCTCGGGTGAGGTGAAGCGTCCCTCCGCGGTCACCGTCGCGGTCGTCGCCTGGTTGGGCACCGCCGGCCAGGCACCGATCGAGCCGGAGGCGAACTGTGCGTTCTGCGCCTGTACCGCGGCGAGCACCGCCGAGGCCGAGAGGTTGTAGGCCTTGAGCCGATCCGCATCGAGCCAAATGCGCATCGCGTACTCCGAGCCGAACTGTACTGCGGCGCCCACTCCGGGGATGCGCTGTATCTGATCGAGCACGCGCGAGGCGACGATGTTGTTGAGTTGCTCGGCACTCGGACCCCCGGGTACAGAGCGCAGCGCGATGCCGCCCAAGAATCCGGCTGCCACCTTGGCGATGCGAATCCCCTGTTGATTGACCTCGGCAGGCAGTCGTGGCTGGGCCAGCGAGACGCGGTTCTGGGTCTGGACGGCAGCGATGTCGGCGTTGGTGCCGCTCTCGAAGGTGAGGGTGATGCTCGAGGAGCCGTCGGAGGCCGACGCCGAGGTGAAGTAGAGCAGGTTGTCGAGCCCATTAAGCTGTTGCTCGATGACCTGCGTGACGGTCGTCTCCACCGTGGCCGCGCTGGCGCCCGGATAGGTGGCGCTTACCGCGACCTGCGGCGGAGCGATCGCCGGATAGGCTTCCGCGGGCAGCCGGGTGAGCGCAATGACGCCGCCGAGCATGATGAGGATCGCCAGCACCCAGGCGAACACTGGCCGGTCGATGAAGAACTGCGGCATGCCGCTTACCGCCCCTGAACGCTGGCGCTCGCCGTGGCACTCGCGCCCGTGCCACCCGCTGCCTGTCGCGGTCCCGGCGCTCCCTGGCCGAGCTCTTGCGGCACCTGGTACGGCACAACGGCGACCGTCGTGCCGGGGCGCGCGTTCTGCGTGCCGGAGGCGATCATGCGATCGCCGTCGGCGAGACCGGCAGTGACCACCCAGTCCGGACCGCTCAGCGTCTCGGTCACGACGCGCTTCTGGATGACCTTGTCGTCGGTGCCGGCGACCAGCACGTAAGGTCCGTTGGCATCGCGCTGCAAGGCCGCCTGTGGCACGAGAAACCCATGATTGACCGCACCCGAGATCAGCCGAACGGCGACGAACATTCCCGGCAACAGCTGATGCTCGGGGTTGGGAATGATGCCGCGCAGTGCCACCGCTCCGGTCGTCGGATCGACGCTGATGTCGGTGAAGTCGAGCGTGCCGGCGTGCGCGTACGGCGTGCCGTCAGGAAGCGTCAGCTGCACGCTCACCTGGTTCTCGCGCGCCACGGTTACGCTGCCACTGCGCTGCGCGCGGCGCAGCCGCTCAATGTCGATCGCCGGCTGATCGAAGTTCACGTAAATGGGATCGATCTGGTCGACCGTGGTGAGGAGCGTCGCGGTGCTCTGGCCGACCAGCGCCCCCTCGGTGACGCCCTGCTGGCCGGCGCGGCCTGCGATCGGCGCGGTGACGGTCGCGTAGCTCAGGTTGATGCGTGCCGAGCTCACGGCCGCTTTCGCCTGCTGCACGGCCGCAGCGGTCGAGCGCTCCGCGGCCTCGGCGTTATCGAGGTCAGAGCGCGAGACGAGGCCGCTCGTGATCAGGTCGCGCGTGCGCTGCGCAGTGACGTGCGCATTGATGGCGTTGGCCTGCGCCTGCGCCAGTGAGGCCTCGGCGCCGTCGAGCGCCGCGCGCAGCGGCGCCGGGTCGATCTGGAAGAGCGTTTGCCCGGCCTTGACGTCCGAGCCTTCCGTATACAGCCGCTTCAGCAGCACGCCGGCGACGCGCGCCCGCACGTCCGCGGAGCGTGTCGCCGAGAGTCGCCCCACGAGGTCGCGCGTGAGGGGCACGACCTGCGAGTGGGCGATGACCACGCCCACCTGCGGTGGGGCGGGCGGCGCCGGCGGCGCGTGTTTGCCGCAGCCGCCGAGCAGCAGGGCGAGGACGGCGACAGCGGCCGCCCCGCGCCACAGCATCGTTCGCGGGCACGATGTGACCGAGCCATGTCTGGCCAAGCGGGTCCTCTCAGTCGACAAATGCCTGCCGAGGCAGTAATATCACCGGCAGTAATATTTTCGACGGCTGAACTAGGATAGCAAGCCGCGCCGATGGACCGCAGATACGCGATCAGAGCCGAGGCGCGCCCGGCGCCGCAACCCTCGGAAGAGGTATTGAGCGTCGGTTATCTCATGGGCCGCGCGCGGGCGTCACTGCTGTCCCGGCTCGATGCAGAGCTCGAGCGTTTCGGGCTGACCGGCATGCAGTTCGCAGTGCTCAAACACCTGGCGGACGGCGCGGCGCGCACGGCCGCGGACCTGTGCCGCTTCATGCAGTACGACACCGGCGCCATGACGCGCATCGTCGATCGGCTCGAGCAGCGCGGGCTCTTGCGCCGCGAGCGCTGCCGCGACGATCGCCGCGTGGTGTTGCTGCGCGTGTCGCCGACCGGGCGCGCACAACTGCCGCGACTCATGGCCGTGGCCGCGCGGGTGCTCGAGGCGCACCTCGCCGGCTTCAGCCCCGCCGAAATTGCTGCGCTCAAGGACTACCTCGGACGGATGATCGCTAACGGACGGCTGCCGGGGGACAATCCGCCTTCCCCGGCAGGCGCTAACGCATGAGCACCCGCATCGCCCTGGTTGCACCGTCTCTGGCCGTGGTTCTGGCCGGCTGCATCGACCGCGGCGACTGGAAGCCGGCGCCGCAGCTCACGTCCCAGGGCCTCGCCGCGCAGCGCACGCTCACGGGCACGCAGGTCGAGCCCACGACGTGGCCTGCGGACAACTGGTGGCACGGCTACGGCGACCCGCAGCTCGATGCCCTCATCGAGCAGGCGCTCGCCGGCAGTCCTTCGCTCGAGATCGCGCAGGCGCGGCTGCGCGCCGCGGAGGGACAGGCGATTGCCGCGCGTGCCGCACGGCTGCCGACCGGAACGCTCGACGCTGCGGTGAGCCGCCAGCGATTTCCCGAGAACGGCCTGTACCCGCCGCCGTACGGCGGCAACTACTGGAATCAGGGTCAGGTGATGCTCGATTTCAGCTACGACCTCGACCTGTGGGGCCACTACCGCCAACTCGCCGCCGCCGCCCGCGCGGGCGTCGCGGCGGCACAGGCCGACCAGGCGGCGGCGCGGCTCGCGATTGCAGTCGCCGTCATGCGCGCCTACATCCAGCTCGACCTCTGGTATGCGCTGCTCGATGTCGCCAACGACCAGCTGAAGCAGCAGCAGTCGCTCCTCGACCTGACACGTGAGCGGGTCGCCGCGGGACTGGAAAACAGCGCGCGCGTCAAACAGTCCGAGGGGAACGTGGCGCTCACGCGTGCCGGCGTCGAGGCGGCGCAGGCCAACATCGACCTCGCCCGTGACCAGCTGGCGGACCTGGTCGGTGCCGGTCCCGATCGCGGCCTCGACCTCAACCGCCCGCACCTCGCCGCGCCGCTGAGCCTCACGCTGCCGACCGTGCTGCCGGCCGACCTGCTCGGGCGCCGCCCGGATATCGCCGCGGCGCGTGCCCGGGTCGAATCCGCTTCACGCGGCATCAAGGCCGCGGAGGCACAGTTTTACCCCGATGTGAACCTCACGGCGTTCGCCGGATTCCAGAGCCTTGGGCTGTCGAAGCTCTTTGACGCGCCGGACCGCGTCGATGGTGCCGGCGCCGCGCTCTCGTTGCCGATCTTCAATCGCGGGCAACTCACCGGCGCGCTCTACGGACAGCAGGCGCAATTCGATCAGTCGGTCGGTCAATACAACCAGACGCTGCTCGATGCCATTCGCCAGGTCGCCGACGTCATCGCCAACTGGCGCGCGCTCGAGAAGGAGACTGCCGAGCAGGTAACCGCACTCAATGCCGCGCAGCGCGCCTATGATCTCACCACCGAGCGCTATCGCGCCGGCCTCGACAACTACCTGAGCGTATTGTCGAGCCAGAACCAGGTGCTGCTCGCCGAGGCACTGCGCGCGGAGCTGATTGCGCGCCGCCTGTCGTTCAGCGCCGACCTGGTCATGGCACTCGGTGGTGGCTACTCTCCCGGGCCCTCAGGCTGAACCGGGGCGAGCGAAAGGCAGGAAACCGCAGCCATGGACGCCCCCGTCGACACCGCGCCCGCGCCGGTCACGCGACAGCTGCAGCAGCGTCGCCGCGCCTGGCTGCTGATCCTCACGACAGCCCTCCTCGTCATCGCGCTCCTCGCGCTCGCCTGGTGGCTGCTGTACGCGCGCTACTACCAAAGCACCGACGATGCCTATGTAGCCGGCGACCTGGTCAACGTCATGGCCGAGGTGAGCGGCACGGTGGTTTCGATCGGCGCCGACGAGAACGATCGCGTGGAGGCCGGCCAGGAGCTCGTGCGACTCGATGCCACCGACGCGCGCATCGCGCTGCAGGATGCCGAGCAGCAGCTCGCGCGCACCGTGCGCCAGACGCGCACCGTGTTTGCCAACCGCGACGAGCTCACGGCGGTCGTCGGGCAGCGGCGCTCGGATTTGGCACGAGCACAGTCCGACTTCGACCGCCGCAAGAACCTCGCGGCGAGCGGTGCGGTGTCGGGAGAGGAACTCGCGCACGCACGTGACACGCTCACCGCGGCGCGCGATGCGCTCACCGCCGCGCAGAAGAGTCTGGCCGCGAGCACCGCGCTCGTCGGACAGACCGGCGTCGCGGACAACCCCGATGTGCAGGCGGCGGCAACCCAGGTGGAGCGGGCGTGGCTCGCCCTGGTACGCACCAGCGTGCGCGCCCCGGTGACCGGCTACGTCGCGCGCCGCAGTGTGCAGCTCGGCGAGCGCATCGCCCCCGGCGCGGCGCTGATGGCGATCGTGCCGCTGCGGCGGCTGTGGATCGAGGCGAACTTCAAGGAGGTGCAGCTGAATCGCATGCGCATCGGCCAGCCGGTCAAAGTCATGAGCGACCTGTACGGGCGGCATGTCGAGTACCACGGCCGGGTGGCCGGGCTTGGCATGGGCACCGGCGCGGCCTTCGCGCTGCTGCCGGCGCAGAATGCGACCGGCAACTGGATCAAGGTGGTGCAGCGCGTGCCGGTGCGGGTGGAGCTCGAGCCCAGCGAGCTCGCGGCGCACCCGTTGCGTGTCGGCTTGTCGACCACCGCCACCGTCGACGTGCGCGATACCTCGGGTGAGCAGCTGGCGCAGAAGCCGCGCGAGCAGCCGGTGCTCGCGACGCGCGTGTTCGACATCGATCGCAGCGAGATCCGCGCGCGCATCGCGGAGATTATCGCCGACAACACGCGCGAGGCCGTGGCGGCCGCGGCGCGCGCCGGCCGTTGAGGGAATCGCAGGCCAGCTTCGGCGATCTCAGGCGAGCTTCACGTAGCACAACGGCAGTGCCGTCGAGTACTTGAGCGTCTCGAGCACGAAGCTGGCACTGACGTCCTGGAACTCCACCGCCGAGATGAGACGCTTGTACACCACGTCGTAAGCGTCGATGTCGGGGACGACGATGCGGATCAGGTAGTCGACGTCACCGCTCATGCGGTGGATCTCGGTCACCTCGGGAATCTCGCGCACGGCACGCACGAACCTCTCGAACCACGCTTCGCTGTGATTACCGGTCTTGAGCGTCACGAACACCGTGGTGCCGACATTGAGCGCGTGCGCATCGAGCAGCGCCACGGTTCGGTGGATGATGCCCGCCTGCTGCAGCTTCTGGATGCGCCGCCAGCAGGGCGCCTTGGAGAGCCCGATGCGCTCGGCGACCTCCGCGGCCGTCAGCTCGCCGTTTTGTTGCAGCAGATCCAGGATTTTGGCATCGAGCTTATCCATGGAACCATGTTCCACGATTACGTCCAGTGACGCAACTTTGTTGCTTAACTTCCCGCCGCCAACCCGTTCTTCGCAACCGCGTACCCCACCGTCGCCGCTAGCATGTCGGCATGAACCTGAGCCGTGCCTTCACCGAGCACCCGGCCTCGGTCGGTGAGAGTTATGGCGAGCATCTCGCCCGGGCGTGCGGCTTCGGCCTGCGCATGGTGTGCGCCGGTATTGCCTGCCTGGTGCACGGCGTGCTGCCGTTTCTCTTCCAGCGGACCGGCAGCCGCGCGATCGCCGAACTGAACGACCGCATGGTCGTCAACCGGCGGCGTGCTCTGCCGCCGATCGCCAGCGACAAGCGGATCACCCTGTAGCCGTGCGGCTGCGGGAGGCGTCGCTCGCGCATCTGGCCGCGCTGCGCGAGGCGGCGCCGGGTGTCCTGATCGCCGTTGCGCTCGCAGCGCTCGCCCGCGGCATGGCGCAGGAGCTGGCGCAGGGCGCCGGCGGCCTGCCGAAGTTTCCACTGAGTCCCGTGATGTGCGCGGTCGTGCTCGGCATGCTCTGGCGCAACACCATCGGGGTGCCCGCCTGGGCGAGCGGCGGGCTCAACTGGGCCATGCACCGCCTGTTGCGCATCGGCATTGCGCTGGTCGGACTGCGCCTGACGCTCGGTGGCGCCACGACGATTGCACTCACCGCGCTGCCCGTTGCGCTGTGCTGTCTCACGGTGGCGCTGTGCGCCGGGATCGGCGTGTCACGGCTGCTCGAGGTGCCGCGGCGGCTCGGGCTGCTGCTCGCGATCGGCACCGCGGTGTGCGGTTGCACGGCGGTAGTGGCGATGTCGCCGGTCATTCGCGCGCGTCACGCCGAGACGGCGTTCGCCGTGACCTGCGTGGTGCTGTTCGGCTGCATCGCCATGCTGTGCTATCCATACCTCGCGGGACACGTGCTGGGCGCCTCGCCGCTGCACGCCGGCATCTTTCTCGGTACCGCCATCCACGACACCTCGCAGGTGATCGGTGCCGCGCTCATCTACTCACAGCAGGCCGCGGCGCCCGCGGCGCTCGCCGCCGCGAGCGTCGCGAAGCTGCTGCGCAATCTGTCGATTGCCGTGTTGATTCCCGCCGCCGCCTGGCTGACACAGCGTCACGCGAGGGCGGCGCATCAGCAGGCCGATGGGAGCTGCGCCACCGCATCCGTCGCCCGCCCGCCGCTGGTGCCGTTCTTCGTGCTGGGCTTCATCGCCTTCACCGCGATGCGCACCGCCGGGGATGCTGTGTTTCATGCCCCCGCAGCGCTATGGCAGGCACTCGTCAACACCGGTTACGCCGCCTCGGACCTGTTCCTCACCTGTGGCATGACTGCCGTCGGTCTGTCGGTCTCCTTCACCGACATGTGGCGCATCGGTTGGCGGCCGCTCGCGGCAGGACTTGCGGTCGCGACGCTCGTTGGCGGCTGCAGCCTGCTGCTCACCACCGCGCTGCTGCACTTGTTTGCCTGACGGCGCGCCGCCACGCGCCGGCCCGGGCACTCCCGGCGCACACTCGGGCCGCGCGGCCCGCTGCCGCACGCTACACTGCCCGAGCCAGCGGCGGCGCTGGCGTTGCGCGAGGGGAGCGTAATGGCGAGCAGATCGAAGGTTTCGCGTCGCGCGGCGGAGGACGCGGTCCGCACGCTGCTGCGCTGGGCGGGCGACGACCCGCAGCGCGAGGGGCTGCGGGACACACCGCAGCGCGTGCTCGAGGCGTACCGTGACTGGTTCTCGGGCTACGACATCGATCCGGCCGCCTACCTGCGGCGCACCTTCGAGGAGGTCGGCGGTTACGACGAGATGATCGTGTTGCGTGACATCTCGTTCGAGTCGCATTGCGAGCACCACATGGCGCCCATCATCGGACGGGTGCACATCGGCTACCTGCCGGCCGACAAGGTGGTCGGCATCAGCAAGCTGGCACGGGTGGTCGACGGTTACGCACGGCGTTTCCAGGTGCAGGAGAAGCTCACCGCGCAGATCGCCGACTGCGTGACCGAGGTACTGAAGCCGCGCGGCGTCGGCGTGGTGGTGGACGCGGTGCACCAGTGCATGACCACCCGCGGCGTGCACAAGCGCGGGGTGTCGATGATCACGAGCCGCATGACCGGCACGTTTCGCAGCGATGCCCGCACGCGCGGCGAATTCCTGAGCTTTATCGGTATCCCCGGGTCACAAGAAGTCTAGCTGCCGGGGCCACGGGCGCCGCGCCAGCTAAGCCGTCGCGACTGCGTCGGCGCGCGCGGCGCGCTTGCGCTCCTGCTCCTTCAGTATCCGCTTGCGAAGGCGAATCGACGCGGGTGTGACCTCGACCAGCTCGTCGTCGGCAATGAACTCGACCGCGTACTCGAGCGTCAGCTCGATGGGCGGCGTCAGCAGGATCGCATCGTCCTTGCCGGCGGCGCGGATGTTGGTGAGCTTCTTGGTCTTGATGGGGTTTACCACCAGATCGTTCGCGCGGCTGTGGATGCCGATGATCATCCCCTCGTAGAGCTTCTCGCCGGGAGCGACGAACAGGCGGCCGCGCTCCTGCAGGTTGAAGAGCGCGTAGGCGACCGCCTCGCCGTTCTCGTTGCTCACCAGCACGCCGTTATGGCGGTCGGGGATCTCGCCACTCACCGGCGCGAAGCCGTCGAAGATGTGGCTCATGAGGCCCGTGCCGCGCGTGAGGGTGAGGAACTCGCCCTGAAAACCGATCAGGCCGCGCGCCGGCACACGGTACTCGAGTCGCACACGTCCCTGGCCGTCGGAACTCATGTCGGCGAGCTCCGCACGGCGGCCGCCGAGTGCCTCCATGACCGCGCCCTGATGTGCCTCCTCGACGTCCACGGTGAGCGCTTCGTACGGCTCGTGCAACTCGCCGTTTACACTCCTGGTGAGTACCTGCGGGCGCGACACCGCCAGCTCGTAGCCCTCGCGGCGCAGGTTCTCGATGAGGATCGTCAGATGCAGCTCGCCGCGGCCGCAGACCCGCAGCACGTCGGTCTCGTCGGTGTCCTCCACGCGCAGCGCCACGTTGCTCTGCAGCTCACGGTACAGCCGCTCGCGCAGCTGTCGGCTGGTGACGAAGCGGCCTTCGCGCCCGGCGAGCGGCGAGGTGTTCACCTGGAAGTTCATGGCGAGCGTCGGCTCGTCCACGGCGATCGGCGGTAGACCCTCAGGGTACTGCACGTCACAAACCGTGAGCCCGATGTTGACCGCCTCTATGCCGGTGATGGCGACGATATCACCGGCGCTCGCTTCCTCGACCGGACGGCGCTCGAGACCCGTGAAGGCGAGCACCTGACCGATCTTCGCTACGCCGCGATCCTCGCTGCCGTAGCGCAGGGCCACGCTCTCACCGGGGTGCACGCTGCCGCGGCGAATGCGGCCGATGCCGATGCGCCCGACATAGGAGTTGTAGTCGAGCGTCGAGATCTGCAATTGCAGCGGCAGCCCGGCCTGCGCCGCCGGCGGCGGCACGTACGTGAGGATCGCCTCGAACAGCGCCGCCATGTCCGGACGGCGCTCGGTGTAGTCGGTGCTCGCCCAGCCCTGCAGCGCCGAGGCGTAGATCACCGGGAAATCCAGTTGCGCGTCACTCGCACCGAGCTTGTCGAACAGGTCGAAGGTCTGGTCGATCACCCACGCCGGCCGGCTGCCCGGCCGGTCGATCTTGTTGACCACCACGATGGCCTTAAGCCCTTGCGCGAGCGCCTTGCGCGTCACGAAGCGCGTCTGCGGCATGGGCCCCTCGACCGCATCGACCAGGAGCAGCACGCCGTCCACCATCGACAGCACGCGCTCGACCTCGCCGCCGAAATCGGCGTGTCCAGGCGTGTCGACGATGTTGATCCGCGTGCCGCCGTACTCGATGGCGCAGTTCTTGGCGAGGATGGTGATGCCACGCTCGCGCTCGATCTCGTTGGAGTCCATGATCCGCTCGCCGATGCGCTCGTGCGCGGCGAAGGTCCCGGATTGCTTGAGCAGGCAGTCGACCAGGGTGGTCTTGCCGTGGTCGACATGCGCGATGATGGCGATGTTGCGGATCGGGCGGTTCATGGTCAGCAGGGACGGTCGGCCGTGGCCCCCGTGCGGTGGCCAAAAAAAGGGTGCGCAGGGTAGCAGATTCGCCCGCTGCCCGTCTGCCGGCCGGCTCGCGGCAGAGATAGCGGGGGCCGCGGCTAACTGCCGCGGATGCCGATACGCAGCGCCGCCACGGCGATGCGCACCTCGATGAAGAAGGCGATGAACGCGGCGCTCAGGCACACCATGGCGCCGACGAACAGCAGCGCGATCACGAGACCGAGCTCCGAGCCGAAGAATGCGTTGGTGAACAGCGCGACCACCACCAGTGCCACCAGCAGCGCCGCGATGGTAGCCAGCGATATCGCTACGTTGATGTAGTGCGCGCGCCGCGCCAGTACCTGCAGGTCGGCGTGCAGGTGCGCTGCCTGTCCCGGATGACCCTCGAGCTGGCCCTCGAGGATGCGCGCGCGATCGACGATGCGCGACAGGCGGTTGGTGAGTACGCCAAGGGTTGCGGCGACTCCGGAGAGGAGGAAGACCGGGGCGAGCGAGGCCTGAACTAAATGCGGAATGTCCATGCATGCGACCCTGCGCGAACGCAGCGCTCTTTTATCACAACGGGTCGGATCGGGCAGGCACACCGGGCGTGCCGCTGCGCCTATTGCGGCGCCCGCGTGTGTTGCTGTACGATCGTTCAACAAGATAAATTCCCCGCGCTCGCCATCCTGGAGTCCCATGAAGTCCGCCCTGTTGCATCGTATCGAAGCCGCTGCGCCTGCCGAAACCGAGGCGCTGAGCCTGCCCGCGTGGATCTACCACGACCGGGAGTTCTTCGAGCGCGAGCGGGAGAGGATCTTCCGCAACAGCTGGCAGCTGGTGTGTCACCTGAGCGACGTGCCGCGCGCGGGTGACTATCACACCTTCGAGTTCCTCGGCGAATCGGTGCTGGTGATACGCGCCGAGGATGGCGGCGTGCGCGCCTTCCACAACGTCTGCCGGCATCGCGCCGCGCGGCTGCTCGACGGACCGCACGGCCACTGCGGCCGGCGCATCACCTGTCCCTATCACGCCTGGAGCTATGCGCTCGACGGACGCCTGGTCGGCGTTCCCAACCGCGATGCCTTCCAGGGGCTCGACACGGCGCGCCACGGACTCGTGCGGCTCGAGCACGAGGTGTTTCTCGGTTTTGTGTTCGTGCGCTTTGCGCCGGGACTGCCGAGCGTGCGCGAGATGGCGGCCCCGTATCTGCACGAGCTCGCAGCCTACCGCCTGGAGGAGCTCGTCCCGCTCGGGCGCGTGACGCTGCGTCCGCGTGCCGTGAACTGGAAGAACGTCGCCGACAATTTCTCCGACGGCCTGCACATCAACGTGGCGCATGCCGGGCTGACGCGGCTCTTCGGCAAGGGCTACGGCATCGAGGCGCGCCTCTGGATCGACAAGATGTGGGGGACGCTGCGCGAGGTGCCCTCGAGCAACTGGTCGGAGCGGTTCTACCAGCACTTCCTGCCGCCGGTGCCGCATCTGCCGCCGGAGCGGCAGCGGCTATGGACCTACTTCAAGCTGTGGCCGAACGTCGCGCTCGACATCTACCCCGATCAGGTCGATTTCATGCAGTTCCTGCCGGTCTCACCCACCGAGACGCTGGTTCGCGAGATCGCCTACGTGTACCCGGATGCGCGCCGCGAGATGCGTGCCGCGCGCTACCTCAACTGGCGCATCAATCGGCGCGTGAGCCTGGAGGACAAGGCGCTCATCGAGCGGGTGCAGGCCGGCATGGCCTCGAGCAGCTACATCTGCGGACCCCTGAGCGAGGGCGAAGTCTGCCTGCGCAGCTTCGCCCGCCGCATGCGCAGCCTCATTCCCGAAAGCGCCTTGCCGCACCCGCCGGCGACGGGCTGGAGTCATGGCTGAGGGTCGAGGGAGCGATGAGCGCTGCGACGCCCTGATCGTCGGCGCGGGCCACAACGGCCTGGTGTGCGCGGCGTACCTGGCCCGCGCTGGCCTCAAGGTCACGGTGCTCGAGCGGCGCGCGGTGGTCGGCGGTGCGGCCGTCACCGAGGAGTTTCACCCCGGCTTTCGCAACTCCGTGGCCGCCTACACGGTATCCTTGCTCCATCCGGCGATCATTCGCGACCTCGATCTGCCCGCGCATGGACTGCGCATCGTCGAGCGGCGTTGCGCGAACTTTCTGCCGACAGCCGACGGGCGTTACCTGCTGACCGGCGAGGGACGCACGCAGGCGGAGGTGGCGCGCTTCTCGGCACGCGATGCGGCACGGTTGCCCGCGTACGGCGAGCGTCTCGAGGCCGTTGCCGACGTGCTGCGCGACCTCACCCTCACGACGCCACCGAACGTGCTCGAGGGCAGCTGGCGCGCGGCGCTCCCTGAGCTGCTGCGTGCGGCACGCGTCGGCGGGCGGCTGCGGCGGCTCGACATGAGGCTGCGGCGCGAGCTGCTCGCACTGTTCGCCATGTCAGCCGGTGATTACCTCGACAACTGGTTCGAGAGCGACCCGATCAAGGCGGTGTTCGGTTTCGACGGCATCGTCGGCAACTATGCGAGCCCCTATTCGCCGGGCTCGGCCTACGTGCTGCTGCATCACGTCTTCGGCGAAGTGAATGGCAAGCGCGGCGCCTGGGGTCACGCCATCGGCGGCATGGGCGCCATCAGCGGGGCGATGGCCGCGGCGGCGCGCGCCCGCGGCGTCGTGATCCGCGTCGCGACCGCGGTGCGCGAGGTGCTGGTGGAGGGCGAGCGCGCCGTGGGTGTGGTGACCGAGTCCGGCGAGACGCTGCGCGCGGCGGCCGTGATCTCCAACCTCAACCCGAAGCTTCTGTACCTCAACATGTTTACCCCCGGCACGCTGCCGGCCGAGGTCACCGAGCACATGCGGCACTGGCGCTGCGGCTCGGGTACCTTCCGCATGAACGTGGCCTTGAGCGAGCTGCCGGATTTCACCTGTCTGCCCGGGAGGACCCTCGGTGACCATCACACCGCCGGCATCATCATCGCCCCGACGCTCGCCTACATGGAACGGGCGTACTTCGATGCGCGCTCGCGCGGCTGGTCGCAGCAGCCGATCGTAGAGCTGGTGATCTCCTCGACGCTGGATGACACGTTGGCACCGCCCGGGCAACACGTGGCGAGTCTTTTCTGCCAGCACGTCGCGCCGGTGCTTCCCAATGGCGAGTCCTGGGATGCGCACCGCGAGACGGTGGCCGACCTCATGATCGACACCGTCAACGCACACGCCCCGAACTTCCGTGCCGCGGTGCTCGGCCGTCAGATCATGAGTCCGCTCGACCTCGAGCGGACGTTCGGCCTGATCGGCGGCGACATCTCTCACGGTAACCTGAGTCTCGATCAGCTATTCTCGGCGCGACCAATGCTCGGCTACGGCAACTACCGCGGACCGCTGCGCGGGCTCTACATGTGCGGCGCCGGCACCCATCCGGGCGGCGGCGTGAGCGGTGCCCCGGGGCATAACGCGGCACGCGAGATCCTCGCCGACTTTCGCCACGGGCGGCTGCGGCGCAGGGAATCGCGAGCGGGATCAGCGTCGACTGGCGGGCAGTGAGATGGCGCGCGCCGCCCGCAAGCCGCGCTTCGAGCGACAGCTCCCCGAGCAGCGCCGGCGGGGGCTGATCGACGCCACCATCGAGTGTCTCAAGCGCTACGGGCATGAGGGGCTTTCCATACGCACCATCAGCGCCCAGGCGGGTGTTTCCGTCGGTCTCATCAATCATCACTTTCCCAACAAGGACGAGCTGGTCGCCGCCGCCTACCGGCAGTTCAACGGTGAACTGGTCGGCGGGATGCAGACGGCGGTAGCGCGCGCCGCCAATTCGCCGCAGGCGCGCATGCGTGCCTTCCTCGAAGCCTCGTTCTCGCCGCCGAACCTCGATGCCGACACGCTCGCGGTGTGGGTGGTGTTCTGGGGGCTCTACCGGCACTCGCGCCTGATCCAGCGCGTGCAGCGCGAGACCTACCAGGGCTACGTACGGCTGGTGCGAGGTCTGCTCGCAGAGCTGTTGCCGCGCCCGCCGCGCGCCGCGCACCCGGGGCGCGCCCGCCCGATGTCCGTGGAGCTGCGCCTGGCTGCCATCGGGCTTACCGCGCTGCTCGACGGCCTGTGGCTCGAGTGGTGCCTCGAGCCGGTGGCGTTCCGTCCTGCCGAGGCGATCGG
>Ga0187783_10000474_pt1 | contig 29737 bp, 24 predicted proteins | sample 1015_SJ02_MP02_2_FD_132471 | JGI IMG/M metagenome (GOLD analysis project Ga0187783, IMG submission 132471) | Tropical peat soil microbial communities from peatlands in Department of Meta, Colombia - 1015_SJ02_MP02_20_MG | ecosystem: Environmental > Terrestrial > Soil > Wetlands > Peat | place... | reverse complement strand
TCGAGCGTCACCGTGCGTCCTGCGACCGAGCGGTTGTGGTCGCGGGCAGTTTAGAGCGGTTCCGCGCCGCGCGCATCCCCGGACTCGGGGATGGTACGGCGAGGCAACCGACGGTTGACTGCCCGGTAGCTAGGGCGAGGCGCGACCGCGCCTGGCTTGCTCCGTGCTGGTTGGGCTGCCTCCCCGCACGGCAGGAGTCAGCACGCCGGGAATGGGGGGGTCGATGATCCCGCGCGGCGCGCCTCGTCCTGGCCGGGAGGTACCGCGGCGATCCGGCGCCACGGTGTCCGCGGCCCTGTCGTGGCCGACAGGCAGTGTGCAGCTCTCAGCGCCACGATGCCGGCCTCGCCCTGGTCGGCAGGTACCGTGTCCGGCGGCGCGGTACCTGCCCCGGTCGGGCCGCCTGGACCGAGCCCGGCCGACGGTGCCGGCTGGCACGATGAGGGCATGCGCGTCGTCGTGCTCGCCGATACTCACGCGCCGCGCCGGTGGAAGGCGTGCCCGTTCCTCCTGGCTGCCTCGCTCCGGCACGCCGACGCGATCCTGCACGCCGGCGACGTCTGCACCGCGGCGCTGCTCGACGAGCTCGCCCAGTACGCTGCCGTGCACGTGGTCAGCGGCAACAACGACGGCCCGGACGTGGCCGCATGGGGCGCGCCGCCCAGCCTCGAGACCGAGCTAGCGGGCCTGCGGGTAGGGATGATCCACGACAGCGGCGCGGCGGACGGACGGCTGCGACGGATGCGAGCCGCGTTCCCGCGTGCGCAGCTCGTCGTCTTCGGTCACTCGCACATCCCCCTCGACGTGCGCGACGGCGGCTTTCGGATCTTCAACCCCGGCTCGCCGACGGACCGGCGGCGGCAGCCGCACGGGACCTACGGCGAGCTGCGCATCGATTCCGGCGAGCTCGTCGACGTGCGCCTGATCGACGTGGACTGACGGCGTGGCGGCAGCCAGCCGGCCCCAGGCGATCTGCTCGGCTACGAGCCGGGCGGGGGCCCCGGCTGACCGGGGTCACCATCGCCGGGGCGCGGGCGCTCCCGCGTGAGCCAGAGCACGCCGAGCGGCGGGATGTTCAGCTCGGCGGAGGCGGGCCGGCCGTGCCACGGCTCGCTGGTGGCCTGGACGCGACCGTAGTTGCCGATCCCGCTCCCGCCGTACACCTCGGCGTCGGTGTTCATGACCTCGACCCACGGGCCGGCCTCCGGCAGCCCGATCCGGTAGCCGTGATGGGGCATCGCCGCGAAGTTGGCGACGCAGGCGAGGACATCGCCGTCGGCGGAGTAGCGCAGGAAGGACAGCACGTTGCCCTTCCAGTCACTCGCATCGATCCATTGAAAGCCCGCCGGTGAGTTGTCGAGCTGCCAGAGCGCCGGGCGCGTGGCATAGGCCGCGTTGAGGTCCTTGACCAGCTGCTGCGCGCCGGCATGCCGCGGGAACTCCAGGACGTACCACTGCAGCCCGGCCTCCTCGGACCACTCGTCGCCCTGGCCGAACTCCGAGCCCATGAACAACAGCTGCTTGCCCGGGTGCGCCCACATGAACGCGAACAGCCCGCGCAGGCCGGCGAACTGCCGCCACTCGTCGCCGGCGAACTTCCGCAGCAGGGCGCTCTTGCCGTGCACGACCTCGTCGTGCGACAGCGGCAGGATGTAGTTCTCGCTGTAGGCGTAGATCATCGAGAAGGTCATCTCGTCGTGGTGGTAGCTCCGGTGCACCGGGTCCCGGCTGAGATAGCTCAGCGTGTCGTGCATCCAGCCCATGTTCCACTTGAAGCCGAAGCCGAGACCGCCCAGGTGCACCGGCCTGGTCACGCCTGGCCAGGCGGTGGATTCCTCGGCGATCATCGCAATGCCGGGCACCCGCTTGTAGCAGGTGGCGTTGACCTCGCGCAGGAACGAGACGGCGTCGAGGTTCTCGCGGCCGCCGAGCGAGTTCGGGGACCACTCACCCGCCTTGCGCGAATAGTCGAGGTAGAGCATCGAGGCCACCGCGTCGACTCGCAGACCGTCGGCGTGGAACTCCTCCAGCCAGTAGAGGGCGTTCGCCACCAGGAAGTTCCTGACCTCTGGTCGGCCGTAATCAAAGATGAGCGTGCCCCAGTCGGGGTGCTGGCCGCGCTGCGGGTCGCCGTGCTCGTAGAGCGGCGTGCCGTCGAACCTCGCCAGCGCCCACGCGTCGCGCGGGAAATGCGCGGGCACCCAGTCCAGGAACACCCCGATGCCCGCCTGGTGCAGGCAGTCGACCAGGTACCGGAATTCGTCCGGGCTGCCGAACCGGGCGGAAGGCGCGTAGTACGAGGTGACCTGGTAGCCCCACGAGCCGCCGAACGGGTGCTCGGCGACCGGCAGGAACTCCGCGTGGGTGAAGCCCATCTCGGTGACGTAGCTGGTGAGCTGGCTGGCCAGCTCGGTGTACGTCAGCCCCGGCCGCCAGGAGCCGAGGTGCACCTCGTACACGCTCATGGGGCTGGCCGCCAGGTCCCGCTCCGCCCGGTCGGCGAGCCAGCGCGCGTCGCCCCAGTGGTGGCGAGACTCGGTCACCCTCGACGCGGTGGCCGGCGGCCGCTCCGCCCAGCCGGCCATCGGATCGGCCTTGCGGTGCCACGTGCCGTCCGGCCCGCAGATGTCGTACTTGTAGGCGGCGCCGTCGTCGACGCCGGGCACGAGCAGCTCCCAGATACCGGAGCTGCCGAGCGAGCGCATCGGGTGCGCCCGGCCGTCCCAGTGGTTGAAGTCCCCGATGACCCGCACGCCGCGCGCGTTAGGAGCCCAGACCGCGAACGACGTACCGCCCAGGTTGGGCCGGACCCGGGCGCCGAGCACGGTCCATAGCTCCTCGTGCCGGCCCTCGGCGATGAGGTGGAGGTCGACCTCCCCGAGCGTCGGCAGGTGCCGGTAGGGATCGTCGCCGACGGTCTCCGGCAGGCCGGGGTAGGTCACCCCGACGCGGTAGTCGGCCACCGCGTCGCCTGGCACGATCGCCGAGAACACGCCTTCGTGAACATGGCGCATCGGCACCCGGCCGCCGCCAGGCAGGATCACGGTGACGGTCTCGGCGAGCGGGCGCAGCACCCGGATCGTGACCCCGTCAGGGCCCGAGTGGGCGCCGAGTATGGCGTGCGGGTCGTAGTGATGGCCGGCCAGCAGCCGGTCGATCTCGGTGTGGCTCACCTGGTCGGCGGGTCGGGTGTCCGCGGTCATGCCGCCGCCACGAAGCCGAGCGGGATCGACAGCCAGGACGGCCGGTGCCGGTACTCGTAGACCACCTCGTAGACCGCCTTTTCCAGGGTGAGCGCGCGCAGCAGCGCGGCGTGGGCCGCCGGGTCGGCTCCGCCGCCGGCCGCGTAGCCGGCGCAGAACGCGTCATGACACTGAGCCACCCAGGCGCTCGCCTGATCGGCCAGGCTGCCGTCGGCTGGCGCGCCGACCAGTTCGTGCCGCGCCGCGTAGTCAAACGAGCGCAGCATGCCCGCCACGTCCCGCAGGGCTGGCGCCAGTCCGCGGCGCATCGCGAGGGGCACGGCGGGCTCGCCCTCGAAGTCCAGCGCGACCCAGCCGTGCGGGGCGCGCAGGACCTGACCGAGGTGGTAGTCACCGTGGACCCGCTGCACGCTGACCGGTCCTGCCAGCCGCGGGACGGCATCGTACGCGGCCCTGATCCTGGCCTCATGCCTGCCGAGTTCGGGCACTACCTCGATCGCGTCCGACAGCTTGGCCTGCATGGCACTCGTCAGGCGCGCCAGCTCCGCGGCGGTTATGTCCCGGCCGCCGAAGGCCACGGCCAGGTCCGTGTGCAGCTCGGCGGTGGCCTGGCCGAGCAGCCGGGCCTCCGCCGCGAACGCCGCGGTGCCGCCGCCCGGTTCGGCCAGCCGGCGCACGCTGTCCAGCGCGAGCGTCCAGCCGTCGCTCGCCCCGGCCAGGAACTGCGACAGGACGCCCAGCAGCACCGGCTCGCCGTCGAGGTCGGTCTCGATCCAGCCGTACGGCGCCGCAACCCGCTTCGAGCCGAGCCGGGCCAGCGCGTCCACGACCTCGAGGTCAGGGTTCGCGCCGGGGAAGAGCCGGCGCAGCATCTTGAGAATGACGTGGTCACCGAACACCACGCTGGTGTTGCTCTGCTCCGCGCCGAGGACACGCCCCTCCGCGGTGCCGCGGATGAGGTGGGGCGCGCCCGGCTCGCGGACGAACCTGAGCTGCCCCGCGAGCCGCTGTTCGCTGATGCCACGGAGCAGGACGTCGGTGAGCTCGGCGTCGTGCAGCGCGTCATAGCAGGCCACGCCCAGGATCGAGCCGATCAGCGCCGAGTGCAGCGACGACGGCAGGTCGGGCCGGTAGCCGACCAGCACCTGGAACCTGGCTCGCCCGGCGCCCGCGCTGCGCAGCGGCGCTTCGACGATGAGGTGCCGCAGCGCCGGGTAGTGCGCTTGCAGCGTGATGTCGGAGATCAGGCTGAGCTCGGTCGGCTGGCCGTCGCGGCCAGGGAACCAGCGCTGCCGCGGCAGCCACGCCGCGAGCAGGTCAAGCAGGGCCGCCGTGGCCTTCGGTCCGGCCAGCGCGATCGGCCCTGACGGCGCCTGCCTGAGCGGCCGAGCTGCTCCCGCAGCGCTGTCAGACACGGTCACCTACTGCCCGTGGCTGCATCCGTTTACTCTAGATCGCGGCGAGTTCACTGCCTTCCGCGGCGGGCGGGAACGCCGGCCGGCCGCAGCTCGGCGGCGCGTCAGGCCGCGGTGCCAGCGTCCTCAACCTTGCCTGCCGCGCGAGCCGATCAGGAGCCGGTGCCGTGACCGATTCGACCGAAACTGGCCGGTGCGCGCTGGCGCTCGCCGACGCCGGGCCGATGATCGTTGCCACCGTCCGGCTGCCGGACTGTGCCCGCGAGCAGGCCCTGGCCGCGTTCACCGACGCGGCCGTGCTGGCGCGCTGGTGGCGCGGCGAGCTGGCGGCGGACCTGGTGCCGGGCGGGCAGTACCGGGTGGCCTTCCCCGCCGTTCCGGCCGAGCTCGCCGGGCGCGTGCTCGGCTACGTACCTGGCAGTGTGCTCCGGTTCAGCTGGGCGTGGGCGGGCGAGGAAGAACGGCCCGCCAGCACGGTCACGGTGTCGGCGCAGCCCGCCGACGGCCCGGACGAGACGGTGCTGACCATCGAGCACGGTCCGCACGCCGACGACGAGGCTGGCCGAGCCGCGCACGCCGAGCACTGGGCCGGCTGGGAGTTCTTCCTGCCGCGGCTCGCCGCCGCGGTGGCGGCCGGCGTCGGCTGACCGCAGCGCGCGCTGCCCGGAATAGGGCTTCTGCGCCTTGTGCGCCCGTTCGGTGGGGCGGTGGTCAGGGGCCGTAGTCGCTCGGCGGCGTGAGCATCAGCCAGTAGAAGCCGTATCCGGGCAGGGTCAGCAGGTAGCTCAGCTCCCCGATGGGCGGGAACGCCACGCCGCCCATGGTCTCGACCGGGACCGACCCGGTGAACCTGCTGAGGTCAAGCTCGACTGGCTGCGGATACCGCGACAGGTTGTTCACGCACAGCATCCGGTCGGCGCCGCCCTCCGGGTCCGACGCACGGTACTCGCGGACGAACGCCAGCACGCTGGGGTTGGACGAGTTGAGCTCGTGGTACTCGCCGACCGCAAAGACGGGGTGCCGCTTCCGGATGTCGATCATGTGTCGCGTCCAGCTGAGCAGCGATCCGGGGCTGCGCTCCTGGGCCTCGACGTTGAGCGCCTGGTAGCCGTAGATCGGGTCCATGATCAGCGGCAGGTACAGCCGCTGCGGATCGCACCGGGAGAAGCCAGCGTTGCGGTCCGGCGTCCACTGCATCGGCGTGCGGACGCCATCCCGGTCGCCGAGCCAGATATTGTCGCCCATGCCGATCTCGTCGCCGTAGTAGATGACCGGGGAGCCGGGGAGCGACAGCAGCAGCGCCGTGAACAGCTCGAGCTGGTCCCGGTCGTTGTCCAGCAGGGGCGCGAGCCGGCGGCGGATGCCGATGTTGGCCTTCATCCGCGGGTCCCGCGCGTACTCGGCATACATGTAGTCACGCTCGTCGTCGGTGACCATCTCGAGGGTCAGCTCGTCGTGGTTGCGCAGGAAGATGCCCCACTGGCAGCCGGACGGTATCTGCGGCGTCTGGGCCAGGATCTCCGAGATGGGGTACCGCTGTTCGCGCCGGACGGCCATGAAGATGCGCGGCATGAGCGGGAAGTGGAAGGCCATGTGACACTCGTCGCCGCCCGTGCTCGGGTCGCCGAAGTACTCGACCACGTCGGCCGGCCACTGGTTGGCCTCGGCGAGCAGCACCCGGTCCGGGTACAGCCGATCGATCTCGGCGCGGACCCGCCTCAGGTACTCGTGCGTCTCCTTGAGGTTCTCGCAGTTGGTGCCCTCCCGCTCGTACAGGTACGGGACTGCGTCGAGCCGGAACCCGTCGATGCCGAGGTCGAGCCAGAATCGCAGCACCTCGAGCATGGCGTCCTGGACCAGCGGGTTCTCGTAGTTCAGGTCTGGCTGGTGGGTGAAGAACCGGTGCCAGTAGTACTGCCCGCGGACCTCGTCGAAGGTCCAGTTGGACCGCTCGGTGTCGACGAAGATCACCCGGGCCTCTGGATAGCGGTCGTCGGTGTCCGACCACACGTAGAAGTCGCCGTACGGGCCGTCCGGGTCCGACCGGGACGCCTGGAACCACGGGTGCTGGTCGCTGGTGTGGTTCATGACCAGGTCGGCGATGACCCGGATGCCGCGCTCGTGCGCACGCTCGACCAGGTCAACGAAGTCGCCGATGGTGCCGAACTCGGGCAGGATCGCGGTGAAGTCCGCGATATCGTAGCCGCCGTCGCGCATCGGCGAGGCGTAGATCGGCAGCAGCCAGATGCAGTCGATGCCCAGCCACTGCAGGTAGTCTAGCCGCTCGATGAGGCCGCGAAGATCGCCGGTGCCGTCGGAGTCGGAGTCGCTGAAGCCGCGCACCAGCACCTCGTAGAACACGGCGCGCTGGTACCAGCGCGGATCTCGGGGCGTCTCGAAAGAGAACGAATCCGGGACCGGCTCGGCTGCGCCGGTATGGAATTCCGGTACCGTCGCAGCCTCGACGGTCACGCCGGCCTCGGCCGCGTGCCCGGACTCGTGATCCACTCCCGCTCCCTCGCCCGGTAAAGCTGGTCCTGCGCTCTCGCGGCCGAGTCCCCGGCGGCCACGTTCCCCTTCTACTTAACAACACCCGCAGAGCGGCCTTGGCTGCCCAAGCCGTTACCCGGGCGCCGGCGTCACGGGGTGACAGCGAGTATGTGCGCCGCGGCGACCGCGGGGTCGAGCCGGACGTAGTTGCCCTGGCCCCAGCGAAAGCTCAGCCCGGTCAGCTCGTCGGTGACGCCGAACCCGGCGCTGGCGTCCAGTCCGAGCGCCTCCGTATCGAGCCAGACAGTAGCCTCGCGCGGCCTGCTGGGGTCCAGGTTTACCACGATGAGAACGATGTCGGGCTTGCCAGCGAAATCGGCGTGAGTGTGCTTCGAGAAGCACAGGATCTCCGGCTGATCGCTGTAGTGGAACCGCAGGTTTCGCAGGTAGTGCAGGGCGGGGTGGGCCTGCCTGATGGCGTTCAGCCTCGTCAGCAGCGGCGCGATGGTGAGTCGCAGCTGGGCCGCACGGTCCCAGTCGCGCGGCCGGTAGGCGTATTTCTCCGAGTCCAGGTACTCCTCGCTGCCTGGCACGAGCGGCACGTTCTCGGCGAGCTCGTAGCCCGAGTAGACGCCCCAGGACGGCGACATCATGGCGGCGAGCACGGCGCGCGCCGCGAACGCCGCCGGCGGGGCGTGCTGGAGGTAGCCGCTGAGGATGTCCGGGGTGTTGACGAAGAAGTTGGGCCGCATGTAGGCGGCCGCTGGCCCCGCGAGCTCCTGCCCGTACTCGGTCAGCTCGGCGGCCGAGTTCCGCCAGGTGAAGTACGTGTACGACTGGTGGAAGCCGATCATGGCCAGGGCGTGCATCATCGCCGGACGGGTAAACGCCTCGGCCAGGAAGATCACGTCGGGGTCGGTCTGCGCGATGTCGGCGAGCAGCCGCTGCCAGAACGGCAGCGGCTTGGTGTGCGGGTTATCGACCCGGAAGATCCGGACACCGTGGTCCATCCAGTGGTGCAGCAGCGCGCGCACCTCGGTGTAGATCCCCTGGGGGTCGTTGTCGAAGTTCAGCGGGTAGATGTCCTGATACTTCTTCGGCGGGTTCTCGGCGTAGGCGATGCTGCCGTCGGCCCTGGTGGTAAACCACTCCGGGTGCTTGGTGACCCACGGGTGGTCGGGGGAGGCCTGCAGCGCGAAATCCAGGGCGACCTCGAGCCCGAGCCGGCGCGCCCGCGCCACGAAGGCGTCGAAGTCGGCCATCGTCCCCAGGTCAGGATGAATGGCGTCGTGACCGCCCGCCGGGGATCCGATCGCCCACGGCGAGCCGGGGTCGCCAGGCCCGGCCCCCAGGGTGTTGTTCCTGCCCTTACGCGCCGTGGTGCCGATCGGGTGGATCGGCGGCAGGTACACCACGTCGAAGCCCATGTCCGCGATGGCGTCGAGCCGCCTGGCCGCGGTGCGCAGCGTCCCCGATCGCGGCTTGCTGCGGTGCGTGGGGTCGAGCACCGCGCCCTCTGACCGCGGAAAGAACTCATACCAGGCGCTGAACAAGGCCCGTTCTCTGTGCACGATCAGCGGATAGCTGTCCGTTCGCGTCAGCAGGTCCCGGAGGGGGAACGCGGTCAGCGCGGCGCCGGTCTCGGCGGCGACGGCCGCGGCCAGGCGCTGCGCGGGCGGTATCTCGGCGTCGGTGAGCCGCCGTGCCACCGCCGCGAGCGTGCTCCTCGCCGCCCGGGCTGCGCGCGCCTGTGCCGGGGGCATCGCCTTCGTGGTCTTGATCTGCCCGGCGGCGCGCTGCAGCAGCAGCGCACCCTCGGCGAGCATGAGCTCGATGTCCTGCCCGATCGGGATCTTGATCTCTGCGTCATGCCGCCAGCCCGCGACCGGATCACCCCACGCCTCGACGGCGAAGTGCCAGAGGCCTTCGCTGGTCGCCGCCACGTCGGCGCCGTAGCGGTCGGTACCCGGCGCCAGCTCGCGCATCGGGACCAGCGGACGCGGCTGGCCGGCCGGGTCGACGAGCACCACCCCGGCGCCCAGCATCTCGTGGCCTTCGCGGAACACGGTGGCGCTGACCTGGAAGACCTCGTGCGGCACGGCCTTGGCCGGCGCGCAGCCCGCAAGGTCGCCAGGCATCCGGACGACCGGCTGCACGTCGAGTATCGGGATTCTGCCGATCACGGGGGGAAAATTACCCATCGCCCGACCGTCGATACCGAGCCGGGTCCCCGGCTGGCGCCCCGGCCGCGCATGGCGACGCAGCCGCGCGGGCATGCATCCGTCGTTCCCCTCCCGGTGGCGGGCGCCGACGGGGGGAGCACCGGGGACTCCGTCGCGTCGGTTAGGGTCGCTGGGCGTGAGAGCTATCCGCAGGTTCACCGTCCACCCCGCCCTGCCGCAGGCACTGGCGCCGCTGCAGTCGCTGATGCTGAATCTGCGCTGGTCCTGGCACGCCGAGACGCGTGACCTGTTCGGCCGCATCGATCCGGCCAGCCGCGAGCTGGCCGAGCAGGATCCGGCCGCGCTGCTGGCCCGGGTGGCGCCGGCCCGGCTGGCCGAGCTGGCCGCCGACGCCGAGTTCCGCGCCCGGCTGGCCGAAGCCACCGACGACCTGCACCTGTACATGACCGGACCGCGCTGGTACCAGCGCGAGGCCGCGGCCGGGCCCGACCGGGTCGGCGGGGCCGACGGCGCTGGCGGGCTGCCCGCGGCCATTGCCTACTTCTCGCCCGAGTACGGGATCACCGCCGCGCTGCCGCAGTACTCCGGCGGGCTTGGCATCCTGGCCGGCGACCACCTCAAGGCGGCCAGTGACCTCGGCGTGCCGCTGATCGGCGTCGGGCTGCTGTACCGGCACGGCTACTTCACCCAGACGCTGTCGGCCGACGGCTGGCAGGCCGAGCGCTACCCGGCGTTCGATCCGAACGGGCTGCCGCTCACCCTGCTCCGGGACGACGCGGGCGGCGCGGTCCGGGTCGCCGTGGCGCTCGCCGACGAGGCGACGCTGACCGCGCATATCTGGGTGGCCCAGGTGGGCCGCGTGCCCCTGCTGCTGCTCGACTCGTACGTCGAGGCGAACGATCCGGACCTGCGGGAGGTTACCGACCGGCTGTACGGCGGCGGGAGCGACCACCGGCTGCACCAGGAGCTGCTGCTCGGCATCGGCGGCGTCCGGGCGGTCCGGGCGTACTGCGCCGGGACCGGTCACCCCGAGCCGGAGGTGTTCCACACCAACGAAGGGCACGCCGGTTTCCTGGGCCTGGAGCGGATCCGCGAGTACATGCAGCAAGGGCTGCACTTCGACGGGGCGCTCGAGCTGTGCCGGGCGGGCACCGTGTTCACCACGCACACGCCGGTCCCGGCCGGGATCGACAGGTTTCCGCGCGACCTGGTCGGCCGGCAGTTCGCCGGCGAGCCGGGGCCGTCGGTCGACCAGATCCTCGCGCTGGGCGCGGAGACGTTCGCGGGCGGCGATCCGGCGGTGTTCAACATGGCGGTCATGGGCATGCGCCTCGCTCAGCGGGTCAACGGCGTGAGCCGGCTGCACGGCGCGGTCTCCCGGGCCATGTTCACCGGGCTGTGGCCGGACTTCGACGTCGACGAGGTGCCTATTACCTACGTCACCAATGGGGTGCACGCGCCTACGTGGGTCGCGGCCGAGATGGTGGACCTGGCCAGGATGCCGGCCGGCCCGGACGAGCCGGCCGGGTCGGCCGGGGCCGACCCGGGGATCGCCGACCCGGCCGACGACCCGGTGTTCTGGGATGTCGTGGCCGCTGACCCGGCCAGGATCTGGGCGCTGCGCCGGGTGCTGCGCGGCCGGCTGGTGGCCGAGGCGCGGCGTCGGCTCCGCGCGTCGTGGCGGCAGCGCGGCGCTTCAGACGCGGAGTTGATCTGGATCGACGGCGTGCTCGACGAGGACGTGCTGACCATCGGCTTCGCCCGGCGGGTGCCCTCGTACAAGCGACTCACGATGATGCTGCACGACCCGCTCCGGCTGACCGCGCTGCTCCTTGACCCCGACCGGCCGGTGCAGATCGTCGTGGCCGGTAAGGCGCACCCGGCCGACGACGGCGGGAAGCACCTGATTCAGCAGCTGGTCCGGTTCGCCGATCAGGCAGACGTGCGGCACCGGATCGTGTTCCTGCCCGACTACGACATGGCGCTGGCCCGCACGCTCGTCCAGGGCTGCGACGTCTGGCTGAACAACCCGCTCCGGCCGCTCGAGGCGTGCGGCACGTCCGGGATGAAGGCGGCCCTCAACGGCGCGCTCAACCTGTCGATCCTCGACGGCTGGTGGGACGAGTGGTTCGACGGCCGGAACGGCTGGGCCATTCCGTCGGCGGACAGCGTGCTCGATCCCAGCCGGCGGGACGAGCTGGAGGCCGCCGCGCTGTACGACCTGATCGGCAAGTCGGTGGCGCCGCTGTTCTACGACAGCAGCGGGCCGGGCGGGTTGCCGGTCCGGTGGCTCGACTTGGTGTCGCACGCGTTGCGCGGCCTTGGCCCCCGCGCGCTGGCGACGCGGATGGTGCGCGAATACGTGACCGACCTGTACGCGCCCGCGGCACGCTCCTCAAGGGGGCTCGTGGCCCCGGCGGCGGCCGAGGAGCTCGCCGCGTGGAAGCGGCGCGTCAGCGCCGCGTGGCCAGGTGTCCGGGTTGAGCTGGTGGAGGCCGGCGACGACGGTGAGCTGAGTCCTGGCGGGCAGCTGGCCATCACGGCCAGCGTCGCGCTCGGCGAGCTGAGGCCGGAAGACGTGCGCGTCGAGGTGGTGTACGGCCGGGCCGGCGACGCCGACGAGATCATCGACCCGGCCACCTCGCCGCTGCGGCTGGACGGCGTCGTGACGGGGGACGGCGTGGCCAGGTACGTCGGCTGGGCCCGGCTCGGCCAGCCCGGCCCGTTCGGGTACACGGTCCGGGTGCTGCCCGACCACCGGCTGCTGTCCGGACCGGCTGAGCTCGGCCTGGTCGCGCTGCCCGGCCCGCCGACCGGAATGGTCAACGGCGACCTGCGCTGACCGCGGCTCGGCCACGTTCGCGCGCCGGGCCGGCCACGGCTTGGGCATTCCGGTGCGTTGTCTGGTCTCCGATTCCGGGGTATAAGCCGGCTGGCCCGGCATCGGCTGGCGCCGTTCCCGGTGCAACGGCGGCGGACATGACTGATCAGTCGCGGGATTTCGTCGCGGGCCAGCAAGAACGCCAGCAAAGTCAGAGTCAATGTGACATCCTGTGATAGGGCGCTGTCGGTCTGTGACGGTGACAGATCGTCACGTTCCAGTAACGGGCAATAACCACCGAGTGCGAGAGGACCTCTTCGTGAGAACTCAGATCAAGCCGGACAATCGCCTGCTCACGCCCGCCGAGGTTGCGGCCATGCTGCGCGTGGACCCGAAGACGGTCACCCGCTGGGCGCGTGGCGGGAAGCTGTCGTCGATCCGCACGCCCGGCGGCCACCGCCGGTACAGCGAGCGCGAGGTGCGGGGCTTCCTCAATGGCTGGCAGGGCGTTTCGGCACCGCGCACGTCCGCGGAGTGAGGTCGCCGCGACCTGCCCCGGCCCGGCCCCGGGGCAGGACCCCGCGGCGCGCGCCGGTCAGCCCGCCGGTCCGATCAGGACCAGGCGGGCTGACTGCTGTTGAGCCCCCTTGCTGGCCGGAACGCAACTGGCCGGAGCGTCGCGGCCATTCCCGGCCGCTCGCCATTCCTGACCCGCCGCTTGCGTAGGATCGGCTGCGCAACGGGAGGTAGCCCATGGGCGAGCTGGTGGCCGTCGAGATCGACGAGTCAGTTGCCACGCTGCGGCTGAATCGGCCGCCGATGAACGCGCTCAACAGCGCCCTGCAGAATGACCTGGCCGCCGCGGCCGATCGGGTGGCCGCGGATCCCGCGGTCCGCGCCGTGGTGCTCTACGGAGGCGAGCGGCTGTTCGCGGCCGGAGCCGACATCAAGGAGATGGCGGAGACCAGCTACGCGCGGATGGCCGCCGACTCGAGCCGGCTGCAGGCGGCGTTCACCGCGGTCGCCGAGATCGGTAAGCCGGTCGTCGCCGCCGTTACCGGGTACGCGCTGGGCGGCGGGCTGGAGCTGGCCCTGTGCGCCGACTTCCGGGTGCTCGGTGAGAGCGCGCAGGTCGGCCAGCCCGAGATCCTTCTCGGCCTCATTCCGGGCGCCGGCGGCACTCAGCGGCTGCCGCGGCTCATCGGCCCGGCCAGGGCGAAGGACCTCATCTTCTCCGGCCGGTTCGTCCGGGCCGACGAGGCGCTCGCCATCGGCCTGGCCGACAAGGTCGTCCCCGATGACCAGGTCTACGCCGCCGCCCGCGAACTCGCGGGCCGCTATGCGGGCGGGCCGCCGATCGCGCTCGCGGCCGCCAAGCACGCGATCGACGCCGGCCTCGGCACGGACCTGCGGACCGGCCTGGAGATCGAGCGGCTCGGCTTCGCTGGCCTGTTCGCGACCGAGGACAGCCACACCGGGATGCGCAGCTTCCTGGAGAATGGTCCGGGGAAGGCCACCTTCAGCGGGAGATGAGCCGCTGTCGGACAGGCCGCCGCGGACAGGTAAGCAACGGGTCGGCCCGGTGCCGGGCCGCCAGATAGGGATTCGGCACGCGATGATGGAGCAACCTGGCGACCTGTCGCTCGACATGGTGACGGCGGCACTGCGGGCGGACAGCAGCGACATCGCCATCTACGCCAGGGTGCTGACGGAGTCGCTCGGTGACTCGCTGCCGCCCGGCAACATCCAGGTCGACCGCGCCCAGTCGATGTCGGACCGGCTGAAGGGACGGCCAGGTCAGGTAACGAAGATTACGATCCGGCTCGGCGACCAGGTCTTTACGCTGCGCCTGACCGGGGGCGCCCCGGCGGCCGAGGTCTGCCGCGAGGTCCGGGGCGTGGTGCTGTCCCGGCAGCCCGTCTCCATCGGCCAGTGGGCCGCCGAGCTGGCGAAGGCGCTGGTCAGCCACGCCGAACAGAACGCGGCCACGGCCGAGGCGCTGCGGCGGCTGGTCGCGGGCGGGCCGCCGCCGTGACGCACCACAGCACCAGCCTCGGGATCGGGCCGTAGGCTGTGTTGGTATGAGTGTCCGCTCGGGGGAGCTGCTCGGTCCCTACCGGCTGCGCGAGCTGCTGGGTCAGGGCGGCATGGGCACCGTCTACCTCGCGGACGCGCCGGACGGCAAGCCGGTCGCCGTCAAGGTGCTGCGCCACGGCGCACCCGGCGAGGAGACGGCGCGGCGCAGGCTGGCGCGCGAAGTGGACACGATGCGCCGGGTGCGCAGCCCGTTCGTCGCCGAGGTGATCGACGCGGACATCACCGGCGATTCGCCCTACATCGTGACCCGGTACGTGGTCGGCCGGACGCTCGAGGATGTGGTCGCTGCCGACGGGCGGCTCACCGGCCCAGCTCTCGCGGTGCTGGCCACCGGCCTGGCGGCGGCGCTGGCGGCGATCCACTCGGCCGGGGTCGTGCACAGGGACCTCAAGCCCGGCAACGTGATGCTGGTCGACGGCCAGCCGGTGGTGATCGACTTCGGCATCGCGCAGGCGCCGGACTCCACCCGGCTCACGATGACCGGCATGTTCATGGGTACTCCGGGCTACCTGGCGCCGGAGGTCATCGAGGGCGGGGACAGCAGCCCGGCCGCCGACGTGCACTCCTGGGCGGCCACGCTGGCCTACGCGGCGACCGGGCGCCCGCCGTACGGCACCGGGCAGTTCCAGGCGATCTTCTACCGGATCGTGCACGGCCAGCCCGACCTCGACACCATGCCGGAGCCACTACAGCCCATCGTGCTGCGCGCGCTGGCCAAGGATCCGGCGCAGCGGCCCTCGGCCGCGCAGCTCACGGATCTGGTGGCCACTCTCCGACCTGAGACGCTCGTGCCCGCCCGGCCGGGGGTGCTAGCCGCGGTGCCCGTGGCTTACCAGCCGTCGTGGCAGCTCGCCGGCACCGCCGTCGACATCCCGGCGCTGGCCGGCGACAGCAGCCTGGCGGCACCCCGGTCGGGCATGGCCGCACCGTCCGCAGCGGCCGCGCCCGCCGGACCCCGGCCGTGGCCCGGTACCCGGCCGATGGCCGTCCAGCGCCCAGGCGACGTCGCCGACCTGCTGCCGCCGGTGAACTATCAGCAGGCGGGCGTGCTCGCGGCCCCGGCGGCCGGCTGGCCGCCCCCGCCTCCGGCCGCTGCGGTCAGACCCGGCCCGGTGGTCCGGGGCCGGCCGTCGGCCGCCGCGCCGGCCGGCCCGGCTCGCTTCCTGCTGGTGTTTGCGACGATGCTGGCGCTCATCGCGGTCAGCGTGCTGCTCCCGATCGCCGGCGTCGCGGTCGCGCTGGCGGGCCTCGTCCTGCTGCGGGCCGCCGACCTCACCGTGGCCCGGCTGAGCAGGCGCCGGGCGGGTCAGGCCACGCGGCCGGCGGATGCGGTCTCGGCGGTCTTCTTCTATCCCTGGGGCATGCTTCGCGGGGCGCTCCGCCTCGTGCTTCTTGCGCCCTTGGCGCTGCTGTGTGCGGCGGCGGCGGCCGTGCTCGCGGTGCTGGCCGGCGGACCAGTCGAGCTGCCGAAAGCGGTGAGCTACGCGGCCGGCGCGCTGGTGGCCTGCTACTGCCTAGGACCGGGATCGGGCGTCTGCCGTCGGCCGCTCAGCCAGTTCTACGGCCAGGCCATCAGGTCGACGCCCGCCAAGGTGCTCGGCTGCGTGGCCCTGGCCGCGATCGCGATCGCGGTGGTCGGCGCGGCGCTGACGCTGGCGCCTGGCTACTGGCCGGCCGAGCATCTCGGTCATCAGCTGCAGGCCGCGGCGACGACCCATCCGGCGCTGTCGGAGAACGTGTCCGACGTGGGCAGGCGGCTCGTGCGCTGGCTCGAGCGCATCTGACCCGGCCGCGCGCCGGAACGCCAGCACGGCGGGACGTGGCGCTAGCCCGCCAGTTGTTCCGCCTCGGCGACGAGTCCATCGGGTCCGCCCGCGGCCACCCCGCGCGCGTCGCGCGTGTCGCGCGTGTCGCGAGCGTCGCCGGCGTCGGGCAGCGCCGGGACGGCGGACGGCCGGTCGAGGACGGCAGCGGGCAGCGGCCGCACCAGGCCGCGCGCCACCACCTCGTTGGCGAGCCTGACCCGGCGGCCCGGTCCCTCCGGGATACGCAGCTTCTGGTACAGCCGGAGCAGGTGCTGCTTCACCGCTGCCTCGGTGACCACGAGATCGGCGGCGATGTCGCGGGCGGTCGCCGGCGCGACGAATGCCTCCTCGCTCAGGGCCGGCTTGCACAGCGCCGCGACGACGTCCAGCTCACGGCGGGTGAGCTCGGGCGTCGCCGGTCGGCGCAGGTCGGGCTCGGGAAGCTCCTCGGTGGCCAGCCCGGCGACGCGGCAACGCTGCGAGCCGAACGAGAGCACGTCGCCGTCCTCGAGCAGTCGCTGCGCCACTACCTTGCCGTTGACCCTGGTGCCGTGCCGAGATAACCCGAGGTCGCTCACGTACGCGTACGGCCCGCGGCGAACGATCTCGGCGTGCAGCTTGGACACGCTCGGGTGGTCCAGCCGGATGTCTACCGACTGCCCGCGGCCGATGGTGGTGACGTCGGCCTGCAGCCCGACCACGACTCCGGTGCTCTCGATCGTCAGATGGGGGATATCGCGGGGGGATCCGGGGGGTCGTCCCTCCGTAGTTAGCTCCGGCATGACGCTCCTGATGTGACCGTTGAGCTAGCTAAGTGTTACCTCCGGGATACCCCAGCCTGGGCTGACTCATGCCGGCCTGGCCCCGCCAGTACACTTCCGAGCGTGGTTGTCGCAGCCCCCGAGCTGACTGATCGCCGGTGAAACACTCGGCTAAGGGCGCTGGCCGGCCGGCGCCGCCCGAAGGCGGACGCACCAGGAACCGCCTGACGGCCCACCTCCCGTACTGGATCGTGCTGGCCGGGGTCGTGGCCGGGTTGATCACCGTGCGCGGCGGCAACCAGGCGGTCAGGGGCGGTACGTTGGTAATAGCCGGTGCGCTGCTCGCGGGAGCGCTGGCCAGGCTGGTGCTGCCCGAGGAGAAGGTCGGGATGCTCCGGTCGCGGCGGCGACTGATTGATGTGGCGGCGCTGGCCATGCTCGGCGTCGGGCTGCTGGTGGCTGGCCTGATCGTCAGGGTGCCCGGCTCATGAACCGCTGCGGATGCCGGAGCACCGGCTGGCTGGCGTGATGAAGGGAAGCGCAACCGGATGTCGAAGATCAAGGTAGTAAACCCGGTCGTCGAGCTCGACGGCGACGAGATGACGAGGATCATCTGGCAGTTCATCAAGGATCAGCTGATCTTGCCGTACCTCGATGTCGAGCTCGAGTACTACGACCTGTCGATCCAGCATCGACGCCACCGATGACCAGGTCACGGTCGACGCCGCCAACGCCATCAAGCGGCACGGGGTCGGTGTGAAGTGCGCCACGATCACCCCGGACGAGGACCGGGTCACCGAGTTCGGCCTGAAGAAGATGTGGAAGTCGCCGAACGGGACCATTCGCAACATCCTCGGCGGCGTGATCTTCCGCGAGCCGATCGTGATCTCGAGCATCCCGCGGTTCGTCCCCGGCTGGACGCAGCCGATCGTCATCGGCAGGCACGCGCACGGCGACCAGTACCGGGCGACCGACTTCGTGGTGCCCGCGCCGGGAACGGTGCACATCTCGTTCACCCCGGAGCGCGGTGGCGAGCGCAAGCAGTACGAGGTGGCTACCTTCGCCGGCAGCGGGGTGGCGATGGCCATGTACAACTTCGACGACTCGATCCGCGACTTCGCGCGGGCGAGCATGCGCTACGCGCTGAGCCGCGGCTACCCGCTGTACCTGTCGACCAAGAACACGATCCTCAAGGCCTACGACGGCCGGTTCAAGGACATCTTCGCCGAGGTCTTCGAGAGTGAGTTCAAGGCCGAGTTCGAGTCCGCCGGGATCTTCTACCAGCACCGCCTCATCGATGACATGGTGGCGCAGGTGATCAAGGGCAATGGCGGCATCGTCTGGGCGTGCAAGAACTACGACGGCGACGTCGAGTCCGACATCGTGGCGCAGGGCTACGGGTCGCTGGGCCTGATGACGAGCGTGCTGATGACCCCGGACGGCAAGACCGTCGAGGCCGAGGCCGCGCACGGCACCGTCACCCGCCACTACCGGCAGCACCAGCAGGGCAGGCCCACGTCCACCAACCCGATCGCGTCGATCTTCGCCTGGACTCGCGGGGTCGCGCACCGCGGCACGCTGGACGGCACGCCCGAGGTCACCGCGTTCGCCGAGCTGCTCGAGCGGGTGTGCGTCGAGACGGTGGAGAGCGGGAAGATGACCAAGGACCTGGCCATCCTCGTCGGCGGTGCGACCCCGTGGCTGACCACCGAGGAGTTCCTGGCGGCACTCGACGAGAACCTGCGCGCCGCCATGGCCGCGTCCCGATAAGCCGAAGGAGATCACTCGAATGGCCCGGACAGGAAAGGTAACGGTCGTCGGCGCCGGGTTCTACGGCTCAACGACGGCCCAGCGGCTGGCCGAGTACGACATCTTCGACGAGGTCGTGCTCACCGACATCGTCGAGGGCAGGCCGGAGGGACTGGCGCTCGACTTGAACCAGTCGCGTCCGATCGAGGGCTTCGAGACCAAGGTCACCGGGCAGACGACCGGTGCCGCCGGGGAAGGCTACGAGGTCATCGCCGGCTCGACCATCGTGGTCATCACCGCGGGCTTGCCGCGCAAGCCGGGCATGAGCCGGATGGACCTCATCGGCGTCAACGCCACGATCGTGCGCAGCGTGACCGAGCAGATCGTCAGGCACGCGCCGGAAGCGGTGCTGATCGTGGTGTCGAATCCGCTCGACGAGATGACCGCGCTGGCCGCGAAGGTGTCCGGGTTCCCCGCACACCGGGTGATCGGCCAGGCGGGAATGCTGGACACGGCGCGGTTCTCCTACTTCGTGGCCGAGCGCCTCCGCGTCCCGGTCGGCTCGGTCCGCACGCTCACGCTCGGCTCGCACGGTGACACCATGGTGCCGGTGCCGTCGGCGTGCATGGTGGACGGCAAGCCGCTCGCCGACCTGCTCTCGACCGCCGAGATCGACCAGCTCGTCGAGCGGACCCGCGGCGGCGGCGGTGAGATCGTCGCGCTGCTGAAGACGGGGTCGGCGTACTACGCACCCTCGGCGGCCGCGGCGCGGATGGCCAGGGCGATTGCCGAGGACTCCGAGGCGGTCATGCCGGTGTGCACCTGGGTGGACGGCCAGTACGGCATCTCCGGCGTCTACCTGGGCGTCGAGGCGGAGATAGGCGCGACCGGCGTCGGCCGCATTGTGGAGCGCGACCTCACCGCCGCCGAGCTGGCGGCGCTCCGCGAGGCGGCTGAGGCGGTCCGGGCCAAGCAGGCGGATGTCGCCGGGCTGTAGCCGCGCCGGGCCGGGTTAGTCCTGCTGCGACCGGCCGCGGGCGAGCCTGCCGAGCGCGAGCGCGGCGTACAGGGCCGCCCCGTCCGGCAGCGCGGCGTCGTCGAACACGGCGTACGCCGAGTGGTTGAACGGCGCCGTGAGCGGGTCGGCGCTGGCCGGCACGGCGCCGAGCATGAGGTACGCGCCGGGAACCTCGTTGAGCACGTACGAGAAATCCTCGGCGCCAGGGATCGGGTTGGGCGCGGCAACGTACCGGCCGGCGCCGAGTACGTCGCCCACCGTCTCCGCGGCGAACGCCAGCTCCGCGTCGTTGTTCACCGTCACCGGGTAGCCGTCCTCGTAGTCCGCCGTCGCCGTGAGCCCGTGCGCGGTCGCGATGTCGCGGGCCAGCCTGAGCGCGGCCGCGCGGATAGCGGCGCGCGAGGCGGGCGAGAAGGACCTGACCGTCGCGTGCAGCTCCGCGTCATCCGGGATCACGTTGTCGGCCGTGCCGGCGTGGAACGAGCCGACCGTCACCACGACCGGGTCGAAGACGTCGAACTGCCTGGTCACCATCGTCTGCAGGGCCAGCACGATCTCGCAGGCAGCCGGGATCGGGTCCGCCGCGTGCTGCGGCTGCGAGCCATGACCGCCGCGGCCGTGCACCGTGACGTGCAGCGTGTCCGCCGCGGCCAGCATCGGGCCGGCCCGGCTGGCGACCAGGCCGAGCGGCAGCAGCCCCGAGGCCACGTGCAGGGCGTAGGCGGCAACCGGCCGCTCGCCGGCCGCGTCCAGCACCCCTTCCTCGATCATGAGCCGGGCGCCGCCTGCGCCTTCCTCGCCAGGCTGGAACATGAAGACCACACTCCCAGTCAGGTCCGCCTGCCGGGCCGTGAGCAGCCGCGCCGCGCCCGCCAGCATCGCCGTGTGCAGGTCATGCCCGCAGGCGTGCATCGCACCTGGCTGTGGCGCCGCGTAGCTGACCTCGGTCCGCTCGGTTACCGGCAGTGCGTCCATGTCGGCGCGCAGCAGCACGGTCGGGCCCGGCCGGCCGCCGCGCAGCACGGCGGTCACCGAGCTGAGGCGCTGGCCGAGGCTGATCTCCACCGGCAGCGGGTCGAGCGCGTCGAGCACCTTGCGCTGGGTCCGCGGCAGGTCCAGCCCGATCTCGGGGTCGGCATGAATAGCCCGGCGCAGCTTCGTGAGCTCGGCGGCGATCGCCGTCGCCTCGTCACGCAGTCCCGCCACGTCGACCTCCTTTCTTTCCCGGGCCACGGCCAGCAGGCCCGCCGATCGTCGCGCCATCGCATCGCCGCCGCGAGCGGCGGGCAGGGCAAATCCCGCTATAGGCGGTCGTCGCTGCGCCGCGCGTGCGGTCAGGCTCGGTGAGTACGGTCCGCCCGGGCGGGCAGACTGCATAGACTATTGCAAATTACCGCGCGGTCGGGTTCCGGCCAGCTGCTGGTGCCGGGGGCCGCGGCGCGAGGCGCGGACCGAGTTGACGAGGGTCGGGGATCCAGCCGTGAATGGCGTCGGATGGGATATTCTCCTCGTCCTTGCCGTGATCTTGATCGGCGGCTTCTTCGCCGCGGCCGAGATGGCGCTGGTCTCGCTGCGCGAGGGTCAGGTGCGCTCGCTGAGCCGGCGCGGCCGGCGGGGTCAGCGGACGGCACGGCTGGCCCAGGACCCGAACCGGTTCCTGTCTTCGGTGCAGATCGGCGTCACGGTCGCGACGCTGCTGTCCGGTGCCTTCGGCGCCGCGCTCTTGTCGGACCGGCTCGGGAACGAGCTGAGCAAGTACATGCCGCGCGCCGTCGGCGACCCGGTGGCGCTGATCGCGGTGACGCTGGTCATTTCGTTCTTCACCCTGGTGTTCGGCGAGCTGGCGCCCAAGCGAATCGCGCTGCAGCGCGCCGAGCGGGTGTCGCTCGTCGCCGGCCCGGTGGTGGACCGGCTGGCGATGCTCGCCAGGCCCCTGGTGTGGCTGCTGTCGCGGTCCACGAACCTGGTGGTGAGCCTCGTCGGCGGTGACCCGGCCGCCGCCAGGGGCGTGATGACCGAGGAAGAGCTGCGCGACCTGGTCGCGGGACACCAGGCCCTCAGCCCGGACGAACGGCACATCGTCACCGAGGTGTTCGATGCCGGCAAGCGGCAGATCCGCGAGGTCCTGGTGCCGAGAACCGAGGTCGAGTTCCTGCCGGCGTCGATGCCGCTGAAGCAGGCGGCGGAGGTCGCGGAGCGCGCTCCGTACTCCCGGTTTCCCGTGTACCAGGACTCCTACGACGACGTGATCGGCTTCGTGCACGCGCGCGACCTGCTCGACGGTCGCGCTGACCTCGACTCGCACCATGTCGGCGAGGTATGCCGGCCGGTCAAGTTCCTGCCCATCAGCAAGATGGTGCTGTCGGCGCTGTCGGAGATGCGCAGGGATCGCGCCCACCTCGCGATCGTCGTCGACGAGTACGGCGGCACCGCCGGCATCGTCACGCTGGAGGACCTGGTCGAGGAGCTGATCGGCGAGATCCAGGACGAGTACGACACCGACGCGGGACAAGCCCGCCAGCTGCACGGCGGCGAGCTCGAGGTCGACGGCCTGCTCAACCTTGACGAGTTCGCCGAGCAGACCGGACTGGAGCTGCCGGAAGGTCCGTACGAGACGGTGGCCGGCTACCTGCTCGCGGCGCTCGGCCACCTGCCAGCGGGCGGCGAGTCGGCCGAGGTGGCCGGGCGGAGGCTCACCGTCACCCAGCTAGACGGGCGCCGGATCGCTCGGGTGCTGGTCAGCCCCGCCACGCCGCCCCCGCCCGCGACCCCGCCTGGCTGACCGGGGACGCAACTAGACTTCAGGGATGACGCACGGCGAGCGGGCCAGCCTGGAATCGGGGCCCGTGCTGGTAGTGGACTTTGGCGCGCAGTACGCGCAGCTGATCGCGCGCCGGGTCCGGGAGTGTCACGTCTACTCCCAGATCGTGCCGAGCACCATGCCGACGGCCGACATGCTGGCCCTGCGCCCGTCGGCGATCATCCTGTCCGGCGGGCCCGCCTCCGTCTACGCGCCGGGAGCGCCGCCCGCTCCGGCCGGCCTGCTGGCGGCTGGCGTGCCGGTGCTCGGCATCTGCTACGGATTCCAGCTGATGGTCAGGGATCTCGGCGGGGAAGTGCGGCATACGGGAACGGGCGAGTACGGCGCGACCGAGCTGCGCACCGCGGCGGCCGCCGGGGTGCTCCTCGCTGGTCTGCCCGGCCGGCAGCGGGTCTGGATGTCGCACGGTGACACCTGCGCCGCGGCGCCGCCGGGCTTCATCGTCACCGCGACGACGGCGAGCACGCCCGTCGCCGCCGCCGAGGCGAGCGACCGGCGGCTCTACGGCATGCAGTTCCACCCTGAAGTGCTGCACACCGAGCACGGCATGGCCATGCTCCGGGCGTTTCTCGCCGCCGCCGGGTGCGCGCCGACCTGGACCATGCGCAACGTGATTGAGGAGCAGACCGAGCGGATAGCCGCGCAGGTGGGGGACGGCTCGGCCATCTGCGGGCTGTCCGGCGGGGTCGACTCCGCGGTGGCGGCTGCGCTGGTGCAGCGGGCCATCGGCGCGCGGCTGACGTGCGTGTTTGTGGATCACGGGCTGCTTCGGTCCGGGGAGGCCGAGCAGGTCGAGAAGGATTTCGTCGCTGCGACCGGCGTCGAGCTCACGGTCGTCGACGCCGCCGGCACGTTTCTCGCGGCCCTCGCCGGAGTCGCCGACCCGGAGGAGAAACGCAAGATCATCGGCCGCGAGTTCATCCGTGCCTTCGAACGGGCCGCGCGCGAGATATCGAGCGCGACCGACGCCGTGCCGTTCCTGGTCCAGGGCACGCTGTACCCGGACGTGGTCGAGTCGGGCGGCGGCACGGGCACGGCCAGCATCAAGTCGCACCACAATGTGGGCGGCCTGCCCGCGGACCTCAGGTTCGAGCTGGTGGAACCGCTCCGCGAGCTGTTCAAGGACGAGGTGCGCGAGGTGGGCAGCCAGCTAGGGCTGCCGGCGGAGATCGTGTGGCGGCAGCCGTTTCCTGGCCCTGGCCTCGCGATCCGGATCGTCGGGGAGGTCACGGCGGAGCGGCTGCGCATCGTCGCGGCGGCCGACGCGATCGTGCGGGCCGAGCTGTCGGCGGCCGGGCTCGACCGGCGGATCTGGCAGTGCCCGGTCGTGCTGCTGGCCGACGTGCGGTCGGTCGGCGTCCAGGGCGACGGGCGAAGCTACGGGTACCCCGTCGTGCTCAGGCCTGTGACCAGCGAGGACGCAATGACGGCAGACTGGGCCCGGCTGCCGGACTCGGTGCTCGCCACGATCTCCACCCGGCTGACCAACGAGGTGCCGCAGATCAACCGCGTGGTGCTCGACATCACGAGCAAGCCGCCGGCGACCATCGAATGGGAGTAGCCGGACGGTCCGCGCCGGGCAGGCCTGCCCAGACCGGCTATGCAGCGGCCAGGGCAGAGAAATGGCCGCTGCACACCCGGTCCGGGCAGGCCTGCCCGGTCAGATCGTGAACCGGAGATTGTGCGCGGCCTGGTTGGCTAGGTCGCGGTCACCCGCCAGCAAGACCTTGCCCTCGTCGATTTGACGCTGGGGGTCGATGCGGCCTGCGGCTAGCTGCACGAACGTCACGCTGTCGGTCGTGAGCTCGACGGTCGGATGGTCCACGCGGTCCACTTGCCGGGCGCGGCCGTCGACGACCACGGCTATGTCCTTTGCTATGGGGCCGGTGAGGTGGAACACGATGCTGGCGCCGTCGGGCAGGCCGACCTTCTTGCCGACGATGTAGCCGATCGAGTTCTCGACCTGTCCGAGGGCTATCTCGGCGCGTGGACCGCCGTCATCGGCGGGCCAGTGCAGCGGCGTCGTGATGTCGCGCTCGTGCACCCAGAAGTCGAAGACGCGAATCTCGAGGAACTGGCCGTAGGTCTTCTGGCCGACCGGCGTCCAGGACGGTCGCGTCAGGTCGGCCGGGGAGAGCGCGGTGAGATCGGCGCGGCGCGCGGTGAAGATGTCCGTGATCAGCGCCGCGAAGGCGTTGTCATCGAGCGCGGCCACCTCCTGCTGGTACGGCGCGATCCGCTCGACGGGCGCGAGTTCCGCCGCACTATCGGGTAGCCAGCCCGTCATGACCCGTTCCATCATCCCCAGGTGCGCCACGACGTCGCGGGCGGTCCAGTCCGGGCACAGCGACTGGGTCCGCCACTGCGTACCGTCGAGGCGCGCGCAGACCGACTCGATGGCGTCGTAGCACTGCTGCAGACAGCCGGGGGCGGCTGACAGGTCGGTCACGGGTTCTCCTTCGCCGCGAGAGTCGAGAACGCCGACCCTATCGCGGCCGGGCGGACGGGCTGGTCAGCGCCAGCGCTCGAGCATCGGTTCCAGCAGCAGCGCCTGGTAGCTGAAGCTGGCCGGGGTCAGCGGCAGCGCGGTGCCCGGCTCGATGGGCGTGTACCGGACACCGCTCCACTGACGGCCGTCGCCGATGACCGTGCCCTCGACGTCGAACGTCGTGGCCGGGCCCGGCACCAGCGGGGCCGGCTCCGGACCGTTCCAGACCTCGAGCAGCAGTCGCTGGCCTTCGGCGCCGGGCAGGCGGCCAGTCGGCAGCGTGGCGAGCACGGTGGTGTGCTCCATCGACTCTTCCTTACGGGCATGCCAGGCCCGGAAGTCATGCTGGTAGGCCAGTTCGACGAACGAGCGCCTGGACGGATAGCCGACGACGCCCACCCGGTCCCAGCCCGGCGAGCTGGCCACCACGGAGGCGGCGAGGCAGAGCGCGGCGCCGACGGAGGCCAGCAGCGGGATCGGCGCGTAGTCAGTGACCACATCGCGGCCGACGGCCGGTAAGCCGCGGGGGCTGGTGTCGGTCCCCGGCAGGAGTCTCGTCAGCCCGAGCATGTAGATCGGCCCGTCGGCCCGGTCGGCAGCCTGACGCAGTTGCGTCACGTAGTCGGCGTCGATCAGCCCGTACCTCGGCACTGGCCACACGCTAGGGACGCGTGCCCGGCATGTCAACTTACGGTTGCGTCAGGACACGAGAGGCTGCTCGGGTGGGATATCGGTGTACGACTTGCTCGCGGTGAGCTCTCGCAGCCGGTCCACGGCGTCCCATACCTGGGTGAACGAATTGAAGAGGGGAACGGGCGCGAGCCTGATGCGGTCCGGCGTCCGGTAGTCGGCGACGATCCCGGCCCGCAGCAGCGCGTGGCTGAGCTGCCGCGCGTCGTCGTGCCGCAGGCTCACGTGACCGCCGCGGCGGGCCGGGTCGCGCGGCGACGCGACGGCGAAGCCGAGCGGCACGAGCGCGGAGTCGGCGAGCGCGATCAGGTACTCGGTCAGCGCGACGCTCTTCGCCCGCAGCTGCGGGAGGCCGGCCTCGGCCAGCAGCCGGGCGCCCTCCTCGACGGCGACCGCGCCCATGATGTCGGGCGTCCCGGTGAGGAACGCGCTGATGCCCGGCGCCGGGTCATAACGCGGTCCCATCTCGAACTGGTCGCGCTGGCCGAACCAGCCCCAGATCGGCTGCCGCAGCTGGTGCTGCAGCTCGTCGCGGACGTAGAGCAAGGCAGGCGCGCCGGGACCGGCGTTGACGTACTTGTAGGTGCAGCCGACGGCCAGGTCCGCGCCGGCGCCATCGAGCTCGATCGGGACCGCGCCCACCGAGTGGCACAGGTCCCACAGCGCGAGCGCGCCGGCCCGATGGATCAGGCCCGTCAGCCTTGCCATGTCCGCCAGCGCACCGCTTCGGTAGGCAACGTGCGACAACTCGACGAGCGCCACGCGATCGTCGAGCGCCTCCGCCAGCGCCCGCTCGCTGACGCCGTCGTCGATGTCGGAGTGAATCAACCGCAGCTCGCAGCCGCGTTGCGCGGCGACGCCCTCGAGCACATACCGGTCGGTGGGGAAGTTGTCGTCATCGGTGACGATCACGTCGCGACCGGCCCGGTAGTCGAGCGCGGCGAAGGCGAGCTTGTACAGGTTGACGGTGACCGAGTCGCACACGATCACCTGGCCGCTGCCGGCGCCGAGCAGCTGCTCGCCGAGCATGTCGCCCGCCTGCCTCGGCAGGTGGACCCACTTGTCCCAGGACCGCACCAGGCCGACGCCCCAGTCCTGGTCGACGAGCTCCGCGATCCTCGCCTGGGTGCGCACCGGCAGCGGCCCGAGCGAGTTGCCGTTCAGGTAGATCACGCCATCCCAGTCCGGCTGCACGAACCGGTCACGGAAATGTGCGAGCTGGTCGGCAGCGTCCAGCCCCTGGGCATATGACCGATCTGCGGAGAAACTGCTCACCAGCCCACTCTAACCCGCGGCCGCCGGCCGTCCGGCGCCCGCCGTAGGATCGACGGGTGGCTCACGACCAGCACGAGAGCATCGCGCGTGTCCTGGTCATCGCCGCGCACCCGGACGATGTTGACTTTGGCTCGGCCGGCACGATCGCGCACTGGGTAGACTCGGGTCTCGCCGTCAGCTACTGCATCGTGACCAATGGCGAGGCAGGCGGCAGTGACCAGTCGGTCAGCCGCGCGGAGATGGTGCCCATCCGGCAGGCCGAGCAGACCGCCGCCGCGAAGCAGCTTGGCGTGTCCGACCTGCACTTCCTCGGCTATCCGGACGGCCAGGTCGAGCCGAGCCTGGGGTTGCGGCGCGACCTCGCCAGGATCATCCGGCTGCTGCGACCGCACCGGGTGGTGTGTCCGTCGCCCGACCGCAACTACGCGCGGCCGGGTGTGAGCCATCCCGATCACCGGGCCGTCGGCTCGGCCGCGCTCGACGCCGTCTACCCGGACGCGCGTAACCCGTTCGCGTTTCCCGAACTGCTGGCGGCCGAACGGCTCGAGCCATGGACGGTGCGCGAGGTGTGGATCGCCGGCAGCCCCACACCGAACCAGTACGTGGACGTCACCGGCACCTTCGCCAAGAAGGTGGCCGCGCTGCGCTGTCACACGAGCCAGATCGGCGACCCCGACGGACTGGCGCAACGGCTGCGCGGCTGGCTCAGCGCCAGCGCGGCGGCCGGTGGCCTGCCGGAGGGCAGGCTGGCCGAGGCGTTCCAGGTACTGCAGGTCGGCTGACCTGCCACGGCCGCGGCGCGTACCGTGAGGGCTGGTGCGCTACCGCCGCCCGGCTTAGGTTTGGCCATGCAAGCATCTGGTCACCAGTGATCTGGTCGCCGTCGGCGCTGGCCAGCGTGCAACGTCGCATTGTGGGCTGTTCCTGGAGGTGTCCCTGCATGACGCACATCACCGTCACAGTCGACGGCGTCAGTTACGCCGACGACGTCGAACCCCGCCTGCTGTTGGTCCACTACCTGAGGGAAGTGCTCGGCAAGACCGGCACTCCTATCGGCTGTGACACGTCAAACTGCGGTGCATGCACCGTGCTGCTGAACGGTCAGTCGGTCAAGAGCTGCGCGGTCCTGGCCGTGCAGGCGGACGGCGCCGACATCACCACGATCGAGGGCCTCGCCAATGGCGAGCTGCACCCGGTGCAGCGCGCGTTTCACGCCGAGCACGCGCTCCAGTGCGGTTACTGCACGCCGGGCATGATCATGGCGGCCGCGGATTTGCTGCGGGATAACCCGGACCCGACCGACGCGGAGATCAGGGAGGGCCTAGAGGGGAACCTCTGCCGCTGCACGGGCTACGAGAACATCGTGCGGGCCGTCAAGCGCGCCGCGCAGGCAGGAGTGCGCGCATGACCGCCACCCAGCAGGCCCCGGCCGCCGAGCTCGGCCGGGCGAGGCTGCGCAAGGAAGACGCGAGGCTCATCACCGGCCAGACCAACTGGACCGACAACATCAAGCTGTCGGGCATGCTGCACCTGGCGTTCGCCCGCAGCCCGTTCGCGCACGCCCGGATCCGCGCCGTCGACCTCAGCGCGGCGCGCAGGATGCCGGGCGTGGTGGCCGTGTTCTCGGGTGCCGACTTCGCGGCCGAGCAAGGCAGCCTGCCGTGCGCCTGGCCGGTCACCGCGGACATCGTGATCCCGGCGCACCCGCCGATGGCGGTGGACGAGGTGCGGTACGTCGGCGAGGCGGTGGCCGTCGTGGTCGCCCGCGACCGGTACGCCGCGGCGGACGCGGTGGCGGCGATCGACGTCGACTACGACCCGCTGCCACCGGTGCTGGACATGCGCGCGGCCCTGGCGCCCGATTCGCCGAAGGTGCACGAAGCGGGCAACAAGTGCTACGAGTGGATCTTCGGCAACGGCGACATCGACGCGGCCTTCTCCGGCGCGCCGGTGGTGATCGAGCGCACCTACCGCCAGCAGCGGCTGATTCCGTGCGCCATGGAGCCCAGGTCGGTCGTCGCGCAGTGGGTTGGCGACGAGGTGACGCTGTGGTCGGCCACCCAGATCCCGCACGTACTGCGGTTCGCGCTGTCGGCATTCTTCGGGATCCCCGAGCAGAACGTCCGGGTGATCGCGCCCGACGTCGGCGGCGGCTTCGGATCCAAGCTCCAGGTCACCGCCGAGGAGGTCCTCGCCGTCCTGGTCGGCCGCCGGGTGGGGAAGCCGGTCAAGTGGACGGAGTCCCGCACCGAGGGCAACCTGACCGTGCATCACGGCCGGGATCAGTGGCAGCGGATCAGGATCGCCGCCGACCGCGACGGCCGGGTCCGCGGCCTCGACGTTGACCTGCTCGCGGACATGGGCGCCTACCTGATGCTGGTGACGCCCGGCATCCCGCTGCTCGGGGCGTTCATGTACAACGCCATCTACAAGATGGACGCCTACGCGTTCCGCTGCACCGGAGTCTTCACCACGAAGATGCCGACGGACGCCTACCGCGGGGCCGGCCGGCCGGAGGCGACGTACGCGATCGAGCGGATCATGGACGAGCTTGCCGCCGAACTCGGCATCGAGCCGCTGGAACTGCGCGAGCGGAACTGGATCAGGCACGAGGAGTTCCCGTATACCACGATTGCCGGCCTGACCTACGACTCGGGCAACTACGAGGCGGCGACGGCGCGGGCCAAGGAGCTGTTCGGCTACGACGAGCTCCGCCGAGAGCAGGCGGACCGGATCGGTCGCGGCGACAAGATGCGGCTGGGCATCGGCATCTCTACCTTCACCGAGATGTGCGGGCTGGCCCCTTCGCGCGTGCTGGGCTCGCTGTCCTACGGCGCGGGCGGCTGGGAGAGCGCGTCGATCCGGATGCTGCCGACCGGCAAGGTCGAGGTGGTCACCGGGTCGAGCGCGCACGGCCAGGG
>Ga0187783_10000473_pt1 | contig 29746 bp, 24 predicted proteins | sample 1015_SJ02_MP02_2_FD_132471 | JGI IMG/M metagenome (GOLD analysis project Ga0187783, IMG submission 132471) | Tropical peat soil microbial communities from peatlands in Department of Meta, Colombia - 1015_SJ02_MP02_20_MG | ecosystem: Environmental > Terrestrial > Soil > Wetlands > Peat | place... | reverse complement strand
TCGAAGCGTCAGTTCCTGATGTGCGCGGTGCATCGGATTTCTCGTCTGAAAGGCAACAATGCGGCGCCATCCCAAACGCATGAATTCGGCACGTAACTCTAAGGGGCTGAGACGAAGTGCACGAAAATCATAATGGGACGGCCTCTGTATTCCCTCCAGTCGACCGGCCACATACCAAGAGTTCGTCTGCTCGAGCAGATAGTCCGCGCCGGGATGCATAGGACTGGTTGTGCCATAAACCGCCCGTGCCTCCTCCCTTCGGTCCGGCCGCCAAATGTCCTCTACCTGCAAGGCCGCCAACATCACCCCTTCTGGGTCGCGCAGGGCAATGGAGCTACCGAATTCAATGGATTCTGCAAACTCGTCCGAGACGTCCAAGATGATCGGTATGGGCCAAATTCTCCCATCGGCCAAACGCATTCGGGCGCAGGTACCTTCGTAATCGGCGCGCGACATGAACCCACGTAGAGGAGAGAATCCCCCGTTCAGCAGCAACTCCAGATCACAAATTTGTCTTGGAGTGAGATCCCAGGAGGGCCATTCGCGGGATATCCATTTAAGCTCAAAGGCACGTTCCGGCGATACGACTAAGTTGACGAGTTCTCCTCCATGCGGCGGGTTCAAACGGTCTGGTGTTGGGCTGGCCCCTTGTTCGTGAACGGTTGTTATCATGGTCAGTCCGATCCTTTCGGTGAGTGGCCCATGCCAGCCGGGATTCTACCGGCACAACCCGGGGTAGCAGCTGGATGAAATCAGGGCCATGGTCGGCGTTGACAATCCCGATCCGTCAGGAGAGAAGCCGGGCTTCGCGCTATTCCCGCCCACTCCAAGTGCGGAATTGGCGGATCCGCTCGAGATCCCGAATCGCGTCTCCCGAATAGGTAACGGCGCGGTCATCCCAGTACACGTCCGCGACCGGCTTAACGCCGAGCGTCCGGTAGTCGGAGTTTTGATTAATCTCGTCATAGACGATTCCGTGCAGCATCAGGTAGTCGGCGATCTCTTGCTGGCCCCGCGTTGTATGAACTACGATCTTCCAACCTTCTTTGCGCAGGGCCTCCAAAACTCCGCGGACGTCCTGGCGAGGCGCGCCCAACACGCCGAATCCCTTCCAGCCGTCATAGTCGGCGATTACGCCGTCGAAGTCGACGGCGATGGTTCGCCGAGAATTGTTCGTTTTGCTGGCCATTTCGAACCACTCTCGATTCTTTCTAGGAAAGCGGCGGCGGCGTTTTTCCCAGAGCCTGAAGCAGGAGGTGCCAGATGAAAACCGGATTGTCTCTCAAGTAGCGCGGGCCGAGCCGACGAGGTTCGGTCAGGACCCGAAAAAACCACTCGAGTCCCGCACGCATCATCCACCGCGGTGCCTGGGGTTTTACCCCCGAATGAAAGTCGAAGGCCGCCCCCACCCCGATCAGTACAGGAGCGACAAGTTTGCCCACGTGTCGGGCGGCCCAGTACTCTTCCTTGGCTGCCCCCAATCCGATCCACACAATATCGGGGCGGGTCGCATTGATCATCTCAGTGATCTTCCCATCTTCCCTGGCGGCTGCGGACCCCCAAGGCGGTGAATGGGCACCAACGATCTGGATTCCTGGGAAGCGTTTTCGAAGTTCGTCGGCAAGTTTCTCGACGACGTGCGGAGGCCATCCACCGTAGAGAAAGTGACGATAGCCATAACGCAAGGAATCTTCGCAAACCGCCAGCATGAGGTCAGGTCCGTAGACCCGATCGACATGACGATAACCCATCAGCCGTAGGATCCAGGCGATGGGCATGCCATCTGGAGTGACCATTCCGGCGCAGTTGTAGACTTCCCGTAGGCGCTCGTCCCTTAGGCATTCGACGACGCAATGGGCGGGAACGGCGATCACGTAGTTGGCTTCGCGCCGTTCGATCCACGAACGGATCTGGGTAACCGCCATGGGCATGTTGATGGCGCTCACGCCGACTCCAAGGACGTTGGCACGCTCCATCAGTCGGTTCCACCTTCCGCCGCAAACTGACCGATGCGGGCCTGCCCGAACTCCGCGGTGGAAGCGGGTAGGCGCCGCCCCTCGATATCGGCCAGTGGTACACCGGAGCCGAGACCGACGTAACGGACGCCTTCGATGTGCCGCAAGAAATCGAACGAACGCCAGCAGTCGATTACGACTCTCGGTTCAACCGGCCGAGCCCAAATAGCGCCCTCGACTGTCGAAAATTCAGGCCAAGGCGTGGTGATGACGACAACATCGGCCCGGGCAACACAGTCGGTCGCCGAGGCGGCCAATTCCATTTGACTCCGGCGAATGCCGGGCGAATTTTGCCGCGCCGCCGGATCGAACGCCACCACCGGTACACGACGTGCTATCAACTCGCGTTGCAACAAGGACCCTGCCGCCTCTTCTGTGACGTTGGTATAAGGCTTATAGGTCAAGCCCAGGATTCCCACGAGCCCGTGGCCGGATCGGGAATTCTGTACGAAGTCGGCTAGCCATCGAATCTGGGAGCGATTAAACGAATCGGTCGCCTGGGCAATGTCAGCTGGTGCCCCGACGAGGCGTGCCAGCGAGGCCAGCGCCAGATTGTCGCGCGGAAAACAGGGTCCGCCATAGCTAATGGCTCCCTTCAGATACTTAGGGCCAATGCGACTATCAAGCCCAAGCGCCTTGGTCACCTCGTCCACCCCGGATCCAGGCACGCGCTCGCAGATTCTCGCAAGCATGTTCGCGAAGCTGATCTTTGTGGTCACGAAGGTGTTGACGGCAAGTTTGGCGATTTCCGCGTTCACAAAGTTGAGTCTGGCGACGGGTGGCTGATTCTCGCAAACGCGGCGGTAGATGTTTTCCAAAATCTGGCCTGAACGTGGATCCGATTCACCGATGAGCAAGAAGTCCGGGTTCAGGAAATCTCGAACGACGCTTCCCAGTGCGATGAACTCTGGATTATAGCAAAGCCCAAAATCGCGGCCGATCCGCTTTCCACTCGCCATTTCCAAAGTGTCGCGAACCACGCTTCCCGTACTTCCAGGCATGACCGTGCTTGTCAGCACCACCAGATGAAAGTCATTCTTCGCTCGCAGAGCCTTTCCGATTCTTTCGCAAACGGGCAAGACATATTCGAGCGAGAAACCACCTCCCGGTTCGCTGGGGGTGGCAACCACAATGAACGTAACATCCGCTTCCAAAACAGCCGCTTCCATGTCGTCCGTCGCTCGCAGTTTGCCATCGGAAGCGGCCAGCAATTCCTGCAAACGCGGCTCGCAGATGGGCGGTTTGCCCTTTTGAATAGATTCGACTTTCGCTACGTCCGCATCCACGCCCAAAACCTGGAATCCTTTGGCAGCGAAACATGCCGCCATCGGCGCGCCTAACTTGCCCAGACCAATCACAGAAATACAGTTTGTCATCGAGTGTCCTCCAGAGATTTGAGCATCAGAACGAATCGGCAGGGCCGGGTGAAGCCGACCTTACCTAAGGGCGACCACCTGCTTGGAAAGCCCTTCCCTCAGAGTCCCCCGGCTGTCTGTGCGGTGACACAGAGGTGCCAACCGAGATGCGTCTCCAGCCATCGGAAGACGGGGCGAGGTAGGTGCTTGAAGTACCACTCCTTCTGGTAACGGTAGCGAATGTATGCGGGTACGGAGTATGGAAAGATGTGGTCCACCCACATCTGGTGTGCCCGGAAGCCGCAGCTTTCCAGAAGCTTTCGCGCCTGTTTGGGCGTGTATGTGTAGGTCACGGGACATCCCGTCTGCGCCTCGGAATGAGAGGCCACAAGTTCCTCTAGGCGCCAAAACCTTCCAAGGCCGTGCTGCAACAGGATCGAGAAGACTTTCCACGAGCGCCGGTGATAGACCATGATCTTCAGTGTGCTCCGCGAGTGCATAAACTGCCTCAGCTGGTCGAGTGCACGCTTGGGATGGGGCGTGTGATGAATCACTCCAAATGAATAGACAAGATCATACGGCTCTGTCGGTAAAATCCTGGACAGACTTTCCACATCTCCCCTATAGAACCGGATGCTGCTCGTGAGTCCGTAGACCTCCGCCCTTTGCCTCGCAATCTTGAGCGACTCCTCTGACAGATCCACCGCCGTGAGCCGGGCCCCGTGGCGAGCAAAGTTGATTGTGTCGGTGCCAATGCCGCATCCAATTTCCAAAACACGCTTGCCCCTCCAACGCTCAAACTCGGCGAACCCAGGGATGTGTGGTTCGACAAAGTACTTACGGAGTTCGACTTCATCGAAATACTCGCGGGTACCGACTTGACGAGGCGAATGACGAACGTTGCAGGGGCGCGCGTCCCAGTACATGCCGACCTGCTCGATCGGAACTCGACTCAAGTCCCGTTTCTTTTCGGCTCCGTACCGGTTGGTCATACGTCAGCCGCTATCGAGGCCTCGAACCCTTTCAGGGGTGGTACAAATTGCCCTCGAGGCGGCTTCACGGCACGACCGACAACCACGCCGAGCCGGAAGACTTCAACCGCCTCAAGCCCCGCCTCAGCAAACCACGATCGCACGGTGTGAAGCGATTGTGGCTGATCATATCGCGGTGCCAGCATGTCAAACGTGTCGAGCAGAGCCCATTCACGCAGTTGCGCTGGAGACAACGGGTAGACTCCATCGTAGTTCGCCACCGGCACGAGATGCCGCAGCTTCCGCCCAATCAAGGGGATACGCCCCACCCGGATACTCAGCGGTAGCAGCACGGGCACCATACGGCGCACTGCTGCGAGCAAGCGAGCGAGCGGCATACGCCTGGTCAGTGGTCGGAGCCAGTATTTTGGGTTGACGGCGTTGCTTAGCGATTTCGGATACACATCTACGGCAATGCGCCCGCCCGACTTGCATTGACCGACTACGGCCAAGAAGGCGGCCTTCACATCGGGCGTGTGCTGCAAGACCCCGAAGCAGTAGACGAAATCAAAACTGTTTGGTTTGAGCGGAAGGTGGTAAAGGTCCGCTTGTAGAATCCCCAGCGACGAACACGGTCCGAGATTCTCAAGGCAGGCGTCGGCAGCGGAAGAGAAATCGACGGCCACGACGCGAGCACCGGCGGCCAAGGCCACTTCGGCAAACCGCCCGGCACCGCATCCCACATCGAGGACCAACTTGCCCTGCAATTCCTCCGCCGGCCACCCGGCTTGATTGAAGAAACGCTGCCTTGAAATCGGCAAACCACTACTGCTGTCGAGCTGGGTCCGCCGGAACCGATTCCATTGAAAACCAAACTGATCATCCTGGCCGTTTGCGGACACGAAGCGTGGTACGCCATTCTGGACGGGGTAACGGGCCTGGCACCTAGCACATTCGAAATTGCCCGAGGGAGCGTCTCCGTTCACCGACCCTGCGCTTTCCAGTCGAAGTTCGCCCTGGCAGTTGGGACAGCAGAGCAAATCAAGGAGCCAAGAATTCATCGGGTCACGATAGTGAAACACGATACCGACGGCGCCAGAGCTCGAACAGAGTTAGAGCGAAAAGTCGTTGGGCGTTATCCGCATAGCCGATTTTCTGAGCGGCAAGAAGACGGCGTATCTCGCGTATCGAAAACACCTCCGGCCAAGCCCCACCGAGTACATCTTCGATGACGGCGAGCGATCCTTCGTTCAGCCATTTCGTCAGCGGGATCGAGAAGCCCTGCTTTCGCTTTACGTCGAATTCACGAGGGAGGAGTTTCTGCGCCAAACGGCGTACCAGAATCTTGCGATCGTTACCTTTCTTGCGAAGATCATCCGGAACACAGCCGAAAGCAAATTCGACCAGCCTATGATCGAGCCATGGACACCGTATCTCGAGCGCATTGAGCATGCTGGCCCGATCTACCTTGACCAAAATATCGTCACTGAGATAGGTGTTGAAATCCAGGGCCGTGGCCTGTCGGATGACCGAACCGCCGAGGCAAAGCCCGGCCTTAAAGGACTCGGGCGTCGGTTCGCCATTCATCGCCTCGCGGAGTCCGGAGGACAACAGCCTTTTCCTGGCCACCGAATCGAACAGCATCGCGGCGTGGACCAGGCTCTCCGGCGTTCCGCCCGCTAGGCCGATGACATAATGGCGTCCTTTCAATCCTATGGGTAGCGTGTGCGCTCCCGTCCAGCTCAATGCGGAGCGCGCGAAAGAAGGTAGCAGTGTCTGCGCACGGTTGAGGTAATCGGCGTACATGTAATGTTTGTAGCCGGCGAACAGCTCGTCGCCGCCGTCGCCACCGAGTGCGACAGTAGCGCCGGAGCGGACCAGCTTCGATACCAAAAAGGTCGGAATCATGGATGAGTCCGCCATCGGCTCGTCGTACTGTTCGGCGAGGGTCGGCAGCAGCTGCAACGTGGTTGGTTCAGCCTTTAATTCGGTGTGGGACGTGGCGAAGTGGCGGGCCACTAACCGAGCATGGGGCCCTTCGTCGTAGCCTTTGCTCTCTGGAAACGTGATCGTAAACGTCCGGACCTGCTTAGAAGAAACGTGCGCAGCCACGGCGGTGACCAGGCTCGAGTCTAGGCCGCCACTCAACAAAATTCCCACAGGAACATCCGCCACCAATTGGCGGCGAACGGAATCCTCCAGAAGCCGCTGGAGTTCGCCCACGAGCTCTTCGGGGTTGGCCTGGCTAACCGAAGCGGTCGGAAGCCTCCAATAGCACCACATCTTCTCTACCTGCGTGGTTATGTCGTAGGTCATGGCGCAGGCGGCGGGCAATTTGTGTGTGCCCTTCAGTATGCAGAGATGGCGGGGCACGTAGCCGTAGGCCAAGAAATGCTGCAATGCAGCAGGGTCCAGAGCGCGGGGACAGTCGCCAGCGGCCATGATTGCCTTGAGTTCCGAGGCAAACATAAATTTGCCTCCCCACCGCGCATAGAACAGGGGCTTCTCACCGGCTCGGTCGCGCGCCAGGAACAGGCGGTTACGCTCGGCGTCATAGATACAGAAGGAAAACATTCCGTTCAGTCGATGGACGCAATCCGTGTCCCAGGTCTTATAGGCGGCAAGAATGACCTCCGTGTCGCTGGAGCTTTGAAAATCGTTCCCTTTCGCACCAAGCTCATGGCGAAGGTCCTGATAGTTATAAATCTCGCCGTTAAAGGTGATCCAATGTTTGGCAGACGCATCGGACATGGGCTGATGTCCCGCGGGCGAAAGATCAATGATAGCCAACCGGCGATGGCCCAAGCCGATCGTGCCGTCGGAAGACCAGTACACCCCCGCGTCGTCAGGACCACGATGTCCCATGGTGTCACGCATACGCACCAGTTCTTGACGATCCTCGATGGGGCGACGGGAGGCGACTCCAACAATTCCACACATGATCGGGCTTAACCTCATGGCGACTTCGGCGGGCGACGCTGATCGCCCGTTCGAAGCCGACGATGATCCAGTGCTTTCTGATAGGCCTGCATATGCGACCGAGCGCAGATCTCGGGCGTAAATCGCTCCCGCACGGATTGTCGTGCGCGATGGCCGATCTGCTGTCGTAGCTCGCGCTCGGAAAAAAGCTGCCGTGTTCTGTCTACAAATGCATCGATATCGCCGGGAGGCACGATAAAACCGGTCGTGCGATCTTCCACAATTTCACCAACTCCTCCCACGTCGGTGGCGACGACTGGCAAACCAAGCGCCATGGCTTCGGCAAGCGCCGTCGGTGTCCCTTCTTTGCTCGATGTGAGCCAGAAGACATCAAAACACTGCGCTAAATCGGCTACGCGAGGCCCAGCCTCTTTTTGCAACAACTCGTTACCCAGCCGGAGTCCGAGACAGTCGGCTTGGCGCCACACGGAGCGGGTATAGCTTCGCAGATGGTCGTAGGTCTTGCCGAGGATCACGAAACGGCTCCTTGGGAAATCACCCCGCAGCGCCGCCGCCGCTTGCACAAACGTTTCCATGTCTTTGTTGGGATTGATGTGCGCAATGGTGCCTACCACCAGTTCGTCATCGCCGATGCCGAGTTCTGCTCGAGCGGCCGCCCGCTTTGTACTGTCGGGGCAGAAGAAATCTGCATCTACGGACGGAAAAAAAACCACAAGCCTCTCCCCGAGGTGCGTCACACCGGAATGCAAGCGCGCAATGGACATGCCCGTCGTCATTACCACATCGGCGAAGCGGATCACGAATGGCACGAGCGCACGACGTATCGCGGGCGGCAGGAACTGATCGTTGAGTTGCCAGACCACCGGCAGACCCTCCAGGCGCGCGGCAACGGCTCCGTGTGGATAGAGCAAGCCGTGAATTTGCACGAGGTCGATCAATCGATCGCGCAGCAGCTGGCGGATGCGAGCGACATCACTCCAAAACTGCACGCTGAAGTTGAGAAACACTCCAGGATTGAATGTCCTGCGCAACCCATGCAGAGGTCGGGTGATGACCTCGACGCCCGCCTCGGTCAAGCGGCGTGCGGCATCACCGGGACCTTCGGGTAGCAAGGCGAGCACGTTTACATCTGCGGCGGCGCAATAGGGTGCCAGACCCGCAATTCGATTGTGGACACCCCCGAAGTCGGCGTACTGGCTGATGGCAAGCACTCGGACGGCGACCTGCCCCCTCTGGCAAGGATCGACCGCAAGGCTACGCGGACGGGCCGGCATCGCCGCTTGCTGCGACACGCTCATCTAACGGTTCCCTGCTCCCTTCCATCGTCGTAGCGTGGACGCCAAAGCCTTGTGACCGGACGTCTCAACAGCTGCAGAAAGGCGAGGTAATCCCAATCTCCTCTGACGACGGCCTCGAAGTCCTGTGCGGTGTAATCTTTACTGATCGAAAGTCTTGGCACTCGGTATGGGTCAAAGCGCCGTGGCAGGCCGCGATGCAGCACCGTTACCGCTCTTTGATATCCTGCGGCGCGTACCCAATCAATGCTGCGAAGCGAAAATCTGCCCCAGGGGTAGGCAAGGTGAATACAAGGGCTGCCCACATATTTTTCGATTACCTTCCGGGAAGACGCCAGTTGATGCCATCCTTCCGCGGGGGACAAACGGCTGAGGTCCAAGTGCTGGCACAGATGGGAGCCAAGCGTAAAGCCACCCTCGACCAAGCGATGTATTTGCCGCCAAGAAAGCATCCGCTGCCCTGGGTCCAGGCCTTTAAAGAGGTCCGAGGGTACGTTCTCCACCTCCTGAATGGCATCGGTTGTGAGGTAGACCGTTGCCGGAAAACCGTGTCGCTTAAGAATCGGCAAGGCATTGTCATGAACGCCCGCATAGCCATCATCGAACGTAAGGGCACAGAGTAAAGGCGACTGCCCGTCGCTCCATTTGCCTGCGAGTAGGTTTTCCAGGCTCACCACCTTGGCATGGTCAGCAAGAAATTGCATCTGAACAGCAAACCGCTCGGGCGCAAGTCCATAGAGCGAATCGCCGACTTCGTGATAATTCAGGATCACGGCCCGCGAGCGACGGGTTTCAATCAGAGCGCGGGTGAACCTAGGCCATAGCCTTCCCATGATGCGTTGACCCGATAGCCGAAGCGGAGCTTGTGCCAAGGTCACGTTTTCGGTCCTGGTCATCGCGGGGGAGGCGGGCAAATTCAAGCTCCCAGCGAATGGTCAATCCGGGAGTAGCTGGGTCCGGCTTGTCTCAGGCCGTAGCCATACCGCCATAGGCCCGGACTGGTCAGCGCGGTCACAATAAGCTTGTGGCTTTGCTTCATGGCCCGCTTCCATTTTTCGTCGCACTGCAATTCGACGATGCCGGTCCGAAAGCGAGCCGCGTTACCCGAAACACCGTGGACCGCCTGCAACAACACGGAGCGCTGGCCAGAAAACGGGAGTTGTGGAACGGACTCCCCGACAAAACCGATGATGCGCTCGAGGGTCTCGCGAGGCCGGGCAGTAAAATCTTCATATCGGACGGCAAGGTATCGGTTCGCAGAGTCCTTCCAAAGTGCTTCGGTAGCCGCGTTGGCTAGAACCCAGTGCAAAGAACTCCTGGCCGGACCCATGACCGGCATGTGGCCGATTCTCCGATCGGGATGAGCCTTGCTGACCTGGTAGGAATAGGCACAGCCGTGTGGATCACGAATGAGATGGATAATATAGGGATTGGCCATACCAGCCAGTTCTAGGGCATAAGCATGGGTCGGCTGCTTCGAGGAATCGACGATAACCCTTGCGCCGGTGACAGAGCCCGCGGCTCGGTAGAGCCTGGTCGTTAAGTCCAAATAGGGACCGAGGGATCGATTGAGTACTTGCCTGAGCCGTGGGTAGAGCAGGAACAAGATGTGGCGAAGTCGCGCACATCGCTGCCGGTAGTGCTCACAGGCAGCGAAGTCAAAAGTAGCGGGCGTCTTGCCGTAAGCCTCGAGGAAGATCTCACGCCAAACTTCGCAGTCCTTAAATACGCACCCGCACCCGCAGAGAGCGTCCGGTCCGCGTCCCCACAGGTCCACAAGCTCGCCGACTGAAAAAAAGCCCGGCAATTGTCCAAGGATTTGGTCGAGAATGGTACTTCCGCTGCGGTCCCAGCCGGCGATATAAAGTATCTTTGCCTTCCGGTCGGCCATGTTCAGCTCACGCCGCCCCTATAACGCCCAAGGAACACTTTCAGGGCTCGGACCATTTCGCGATCTTCGTCATCGAGTCGCAGCAACGCGAGCCCGCCAGCAAACACGACGGTGGACAACCCGACCGTGGACAGCAGAGCGATCCACGACGGCTCGATGTCCATAGGGCGGACAAGATATAGAATCCCGCCAGCCACAGCAGCAGCCAACATTCCCTTAAACCATCGTTTGTCATAAGGCCAAAAACCCATGGTGGAACGAGCAATCAACAGCAGGACAGAGAGGATGGCAAGATTCCCGCAGGCTGTTGCCGATGCCGCACCCAGGGAGCCGAATCGTGGAATGAGGGCGTAATTCAGAGCAATGGAAAGCACGAGCCCCCCGCCTGCGACGGCGGCAAAGATTCCCTGGCGCGCAGTGAAAATCAGCAGAATACCGATCGGTCCCGCCAGCGCACCGATCAGCTGAGCGACCGAGAGAATAACCAGCGGGGCCGTGCTGGCCGAATATTTCGTTCCATAAAGGACCTCGAGTAGTTGTCTGGGAGCAAAGAAGAACAAAAGAAACAACGGGGTATTCGCATACACAATCCATTTCGTGACTACCTTGTAGACCTGTTCGAGCCGCTGCATCTGGGAACTCTGATACAGGAACGAGATGCGCGGTGCGACCACTACGTTGAACGCACCGGCTACAACTCCGAACAACATGCAAGCTTGCGCGGCGGCCTGGTAGACGCCGACAGTCGCGGGCGTTTCGTATGCTCCGAGAAACAATCTGTCAAGCCAGGGAATGAGATTCAAGAACACCGCGCCCAGCCATGCGGCGGTGGAAAATCGGAGCAATTCACTGGCAATCTGCTTCGACAAGACGGGGCCCTGAAAATGGGCGTGAGGAAATAGCTTCTGCTGATACCAGATCGCCAATGCCAGCCCGACCCCGAAGGAAGCAACTGTCGCAGCGGTCGCACCCAGCAGGCGCCAGCCGATTGCGTAGAAGAGAAAAAAAAGCACGAGGTTGGCGGCAGGCTGAGCAAGCAATTCGGAATAGACGCGGAACTTGATAGATTGAGAAACCGTCGTGGAGGCCGCCACCACCTTCAATCCAGCAGCCAAGGAAAATCCGAACGCAAAAAGGCGAATGACCGGCAGCAGATCGGCTTTGCCAAAGACCCTGCGGGCCAGATCGGGTGCTAACAGGACAGTCGTCACCGTCACGAGGGCACCGAACAATAGAGTTAGAGTGACCGACTCTCGGAGCACGCGTGCGAGGCGTAATGGGTTTGCTGTTGCGTAGGGCGTCGCACAATGTATCACGCCGTTATCCAAGCCCAGTGGCACGATAAGGCTGCTCACTTGAAGCAGTGCCCACCCAATAGCGTACAAACCAAACTCTGTCGGCCCCAACAGCCTAGCGACAACAACCTGGGTTCCGAGATTGAGAGCGCGCCCGACTAGGCTCCCACTTATGGTGACTAACGACCCACTGGCGAGCCACGCGTGATCTTCTCCAGAAACGACCGACAGAGACTCCTCTGAATAGGTAACTGACAGCGGACTTAGCTCCGATCTGGGACGGCCAACGACTGATCCGTGTCGATCCTTAGCAATCTCTAAGGCCTCATGGATCCCGCATTGTCTCGCGAAATAGGCAACCTGCGATTCCTACCGCCGGATGCCGACCTAGGGGATTCAACCTTCGAGCGATGGCCTCAAGAGCTGAGTCGCTGAGGGCGTCTGGCTGCGAGATACGTCCGGCGCGGGCAAACGACGACGCGCGACGACGAACCGAGCCGGTGAGGTTTCCGCCAGCCGGCAAGCGACTGCTAGCATGATCCAAAATGGACCGATCAGCAAAGGCTCTTCAAGAAAGAGGTTGAACCCGGCAAAGATACCCATAGCAATCAAGATATTGGCGACGGCCAATGAGTCGGCATCCATACCTCTCTTGCGAAGGCTCCTCAACAGGTCAAAAAGTCCTTTCCCGTAGCAAAACAGAAATAGACCAAGGCCGATGATTCCCGTGCGAGCAAGCAGGGTCAAATAGCTGTTGTGGGGCATGCCCACGTTGAACAGGCCCGTCTCATTCGGGTCAGGGGTACAGATCTCCATCCCAAATCCGGCACCGATGACGGGATGTGTCAGCCAGAGCACCAGCGCCTCTCCCCAACGGAGTAGTCGAAATTGAAAGTCCGCGTCGTCGAAAATCGTTGTGCCACTTTTGATAGCAGCCGTCAGATTTTGGAAGAGGGAAGAATGCCCCAATAGCCATAGACTGACGACTCCCGTAGAAAGACCAAAGATAAGCCGCCGGCGCTTGCGCACGATTAGAAATGTGAATAGCGTCGCCGCCGCGACGCTGAGTATCGCCGAGCGGTTGAGCGAGGCCGCGATACCGATGAGGCATATCAGCGCCGCTATCGAATTGATCCATCGTCGCTGCCGCGTTAGAAGCAAGTAAACAAGCAATGCTGAGAGCGCGAAGCCGAGATTCGACCCGAGGTCGCCGACCGCCATCCGACGCAGGAGTCCGCTAGCGGTCATCAACGACTGATCGTCACTACTCAGTCCGAGATTCAAGCCGGTGATTGCTTCCAACGCCAACGGCACCGCCAGGATCAAGCTCCCGTACACGAACCATCGCACAATCCTGACGGCAGAGTGTCGGTCGCTAATCATTAGGTAGGTAAGCGGGAAAAACAGGCTGTAACCGAACATGGCTAAATCTCGCAGCGCCAGAATCTGGTAGGAGGGCCAAGCATGAACGGCATAAACAACTGCTAAAATGCACAGGCACCACACCGCGCGACCGATCGAGCCGGCTCCTTTCCCCTTGACGAACCAACTTTTAAACCACCGCCGCTGCCACCGCCGCCGGACGACGAGCCCAATGAGAAGGACCAGCGTGACGTCGGTCGGATATATGGGAACCGATCCAATCCAGATGCCGTAGTTAGCCTCCTTGCCGAGGCTCAGTCGCGTTAGAAGGATATACGCGAGAATTATGATGAGCTCGGGAGCGGGCCTCCCCCGGCTCCGCAGCTGCGCCGAGCCAACCCCGGCCGATCCTGCCGCCCTGACGTGTGCGGAACGTGGTAAGGCCTCACCACGCAATCTCTGAGGATTGTATTGAGGAGGCATCTATCGGATCACTACCATCATGTTCGGGCAATGGAGAAGCGGTGGCAGCCGATCCGACCTTCCAGTCGCTCGAGATAGCCTGGCTCGCCCAGTGCAATCCAAAAGGAATCGATAGGATGCGCCACGTGGAGGTCAACGCACTGAAAACCTGCCCTCTGTGCCAGACAGGAGAGGCACGCAAAAGTATAGCTGACAGCGCCGTGGACCCCTCCGTCATGGTGTCCACCCGGAGCTATCCAATTCGCGCCGGAATAATCGGATTCTCCTTTGTTGTAGTTTGCAAAGAAAAGCGAAGTGGCCTTTACAACCTGTTGCGCCTGGGCGAAGCACTTTTCGATCTGATGCTGGGCCGCGTGGGTCAGAATGGAATGGGCGAGAATGAAATCAAACCTTCTATTGAAAACGGTCAATGTAAACTGGTTATCATTGCTAAAGGCCGGGTTTTTCTCCTCGATTGTTCTCGGATCAAGATTATATCGGAGGCCCTCCTGCAGAATCCTGCGATCCGGCTCGATCCCAGCGTAGTTTCCCCTATCTAAATATCGAATGAAGAACTTCCCTGCCCGCAGCGATCCACACCCGATGTCCAGCAGCGAGTGATTGGGTCGCAACCCACAGCCCCTCAACAGCTCAAACTGATGAAGACCAAGAGCTTCATACATCTCCGGAGGACCCACACGGTACTTATACGCCGGGTATCGAACCCGGCTGACCACGTTCGCAAGGGCCGACCGCGGATGGCTAAGGGCCCAAAACATCTTGCCTGCCAAATGCATCGCCACACTCCCGGAAATCTACTGCGTACTCAGAGTGGGAGCACTGGACTTAAACAATCTCTCGTAGAGTGTCCCGCCGAGTTTCGCCAGCCACGCCGTGCCACCGCACAAGTAGTAGTGCTCGGTCACCACAGAGCCTCCAAAGGACAATTTGAATCGGGCGGTTGGATGCGCCAGATTCCGGATGCCTCCTAAATCATAGGTTCCGATACCTTCTGCGCGATACTGCTGCATTGCGTGCCAGTGGAGAAAACGGTTAAGCGGCCCACAGGCGGACGCGTCTTGGGGTGATTTGAACCTGCTGCTACCGGAGTACAACAAGCGGACAGTGCGCGCTTCCATATCGCGAAGAAACAAATGGCAACAGGTGGGTCGTTGCTGGTAGTACAAGACGAACGCGTCTCCGTGCGCGAGGATTTCGTGAAACTGACGAGATGAGAGCGTTGGGACCGGTCCCTTGGCTTTCGCGAAGGCGTTGTAGAGCGGCAGGAAATCGCGCAAGGCTCCTGAGGAGTTGCGCTCGACTTCGACGTCGCTCAGTTTCTGAGCACGTTGAATCTCGTAACGGCAACTGCTTTTTTTCATCGCCCTGAGAATCTGCTCAGGGCCTGCCGATAGATCGATCTGTGTGGTCAGCATCGCATGATGCCTTACGACGTTTGACAAACCACCGAGCTCCGACGCCAGGGCAAAAAAGCGCACAATTTCGTTCGCCGCCATCGAACGGTTGATCTCCAGGGCAGCTTCTCGGCTGGAAAAGAAGATCTTCCGATAACGAATCAGACCGCCCAAACGACGTTCGAATGTCACCATGGGAAAGCAATTCCGCGCACGCTTCGGTTGAACGAGCGCATGGTCGCTGCATACTCCGATTCCAATCCACCGTCCAACAGTGGCCACCGATCGCCATTCAGCCCAGCCTGCAGCAGCTCATGCAGCGCTACGCGTCCCTTCTGAAAATAAAACCGATTGGCCGGCAGGGTGGGACTAGAATGAGGCGCGAGAGCCATTGTCATCCCACTCGGCTCCCGGCGCCCCGCAGCCGCCAAAATGAAACGGGAAAGGTCACAAAGCGCGACGCCGGTGTTCCGGCTGGCCACTGAGCATAACGCTCCAACCATTCGACTTCTTCGAGTACCGAGTCATGTTTTGGATTCACATAGACGATTCGAATGAGTCGAAACCTCTGCTGCAACCCTTGGCCTATGCGAGTGAGAACCTCCCGAAGAGTGTTTGGGCCAAACGGATGGAACATATAGAACACGGTTCCTTGCGTGTAATCAAAATCCTCGGCCTTTCCATGAATCACCATCGCCGGCGTACGCTTTCGACGAAGTCGCTGCAGGTTATTGCGTGCGATATGGCACAATTCTTCAACATCCTCGACTCCAACAACCTGCTTAATATCGTAAATTGCCGCACAACAAAGCACCCGTCCCTTGCCGCACCCCAGATCGACGATCACATCCGATCCCGCAAGGACGAGCCAATCGAGAATCTGAAAGATTCCCCTGAACGGGGATGTCCCGTAATAAATGTGTTCTTCGCGGGTCCAATCGCGGGAAGCAAAGCCGAACAACCCACGAGTTGAAATCCCAAGACGATACTCATAGAGGGCGTTTTCAACTCTCAGCGCAGTTTGAAGCAGGTGTGTCACGCGTCAAAGAGCAAGTCAGTTTCCGGACGCCCGTAAGATCGCGGGAACGGTCTTCAGCAGAATCTTGAGGTCGCGTCCAAAGTGCCAGTCCTCGATATAGGCGACATCGAGCGACATGTTTTTCTCAAACGACGGATCCCGGCGAGCCGTGACTTGCCACAGGCCTGTGATGCCCGGTTTCACGTCCAGCCTGCGAAGATGCTCGAGGTCGTAACGCTCGTAATCATCGAGGGGGTGCGGCCGGGGACCTACCAGGCTCATATCTCCCCGAATGACGTTCCAGAGTTGTGGCAATTCGTCGAGGCTGTATTTCCGCAAAAACCGGCCCACTCGGGTAATGCGGGGATCGTCCGCAATCTTGAAGAACGGTCCGTCGCGTTCATTCCGTCTCCTGAGTTCTTCCTTAAGCGCATCGGCGTTCTCGACCATGGTCCGAAACTTATAGCACACGAATTTTCGACCCTTTTTCCCGACTCGTGGAGAGCGATAGAGGATGGAGCCCGACGAATCACGCCGAATGGCAATCGCCAGAACAATCAAAACAGGAGACAGAACAATGAGGGTCGCCGTGGCAACCGTTACGTCCAGCAGTCTTTTGAAGAACAAACCCACGATGGGAATCGGCTTGCTGTGGAGATCCATCACGGGGAAGTCTCCTAAATAGTGGATGGGGGCTTTCCAACCGATTCCGTCGTAAAGCTCAGGGATCACCTTCACATCCAGGCCCCGATGGCGGGCGTCGTCGGCGATCTGCTTAACCAGTTCCCGCTCGGAAGGAATCGTGATGAATACGTCGTCGATGAACTCGGCGCGGATGATCCGATCGAAATCGTCGATCCGTCCTAAGACGCGCGAATCCTCACAGTGATTCCCATCGACGAATCCTCTCACTTTGTAACCCAGGACTCGGTTGTCCTCGAGATAGCTGGCCAGTGCGCGCCCCACCCTTCCGCAGCCGACGATGAGCACGTTTCGGGCACCGATTCCCTCCATGACGCGACGAATGACCAAGTGTCGCCGGGCCAACCGCCAGGAGATCAGCGTAGTGAGATTCAATAACCCACAGAAGAGCACCACAAAGCGAGAAAAAATCTTCACGCCGGATACGAAAATAAAAGCGGTGAGCACCAAGGTCGCACCCGCCACGGCCCAGGCCACGGCCCACGACTCCCCTGCTGCCGTTCGTTCGCGAAGCGTGCGATAGAGATGCTGGCTCTGACAAAACAGCACAATCAGGGCCACGTACACCAGCAGCATCGCACCGTACGGGCGGAGACCCGGATCGGAAGGCGGCCGCCAGTGTCCGGCTGACAAGAACCCTTCGTGTGCGCTTCCCCCGAAACGCACGTAGAATGCGACGACCGCATTCATACACACGAAGCCAACGTCGAGCAACACGTACCCAATTTGGATCCACGAACCACTTCGAATGCGAAATGCCAGCGGTCGTTTGGAATGTGCCGATGGCGGCTCCTGAAGATAGGGGCCATGGCTAGGAAGCGGGGAGCCCTGGCCGATTCCCGGCACGCGTGCTGGAGCAGTGCCTGTTCGGTTCATTGGGGAAGCCCTTTCGGCGTTCGGAAGATTAACGAGGTCATCAGTCAGGCCTTGTAGCTCCCATCATTCATGTCCCCCGCCTCTCCGCGCCATGGTTGGCCCTTCCGGCCCTGGGACCGTTTTTCGGTGCTGGCAGTGGTGGTTTACCAGTCGATCGATGGACCGGAGACGGTCGGGGAGTGTCGGTTTCCCGCAGAGAAAGAAAAGGTTCCTGCAAGTTGTCACGCTCGGATTGTTGGGAGCGCAGCCTCATCGGCCCGTCGCGGGCGCAAGACTGGCTCTAGATCAGCTTCGCTCACATCTACGATCACGGACCGTTTGATCAAATCGACAGAGAGGATGACCCTGCAGTTTCCTTTCCGCTTGACAAGAGTCCCTACGGCGCCCTGCAAAGGCCCCCCAACCACACGCACCCGGCGGCCCACGGTTAAGTAGGGATGTGGTTGGGCGTACGTACCTTGAGCCAATGCCCGTCGCAAACCCTCCACCTCGTCCTCGTTGATTGCGACAGGCACACCATTAAAACCCACCAGCCGTGCGACACATGGTACTTCGAGCACGCGTAGGCGCTCGCACAGGGGGATCCGCACGAACACATAACCCGGGAAAAGCGGCATCTGCAATCGGATGCGGCGGTCCTTCCAACGCCGCACGGATACGTAGGTGGGCAGGAACGAATCGACGGATCGGTTCAGGAACTGTTCGTGTGCCCGTCTTTCATGGTTCGCGCGAGTATAGGCGGCGTACCATCGCGGCTCCGACCGGACCGCCAGGAGCGCCAATTCGCCTGGGCAAACAAACGAGTCAACGGAGGGGATCGCCGCTGCCGCCGGGCTTGTGCTCACGTGATTTCTCCTCGGTTACACCGCAACTGGATCCAGGCTCTGCCGTGCCATCCGATCCCGGAACGACTCTACACAGCTTCGCCTCGTCACTCACAGGGCACATGTGACCTAACCCATTTATTGCCCATCTGTTACAGCCGAGAACCCGCACTGCTCCCGACAACCAGTCACTGTCACACCCAGAAGTCAGCGAAGCATTACGAGGTTTCGTTCGACGAGTTCGCGGAACGATCCTTCTCGTGATTCTCCGGCTGCTTCTTGAAACTTTGCCAAATCCTGGCTACACCCCTTCCCGCACCGTTGCCCGAAACACGGGACCATCCCCGGCCGACGTCCCCGAACACTCGCTGCGCAAAACACTTGGCAGGATCCTCCGGGTCGAGACGTTCCCACTGGACAGATCCCAGAATCCAGGAAATGCCAGCGGCGAGAAAACAGATGCCTCCGAGAGAAGCAATCAGGAAGCGAGGTGGAAACGACTTGCTCTCGGGCACGTTGGGCGGGTCCAGAACCTTGATGCTCGGAATTTCCTTGGCCTCCTCCACTTTCGCGAGTTCATACTCCTGAGTAAGCACTTCAAAGATCGTCTCTTGAACCTTGGCGTTCCGAAGCAGGTCGGCGTAACTCACCCCGAGTACTGGCAGTTGTCGAAAGGAAGGATAGGAGGACGCATTGCCGGGAGGATCTGCCGCCTCTGTCTTCGGTGCGCTCTGGCCATTCATTTTTGCAAGCTGACGTTGGAGTTCGTCGATTCGAGCCTGTGTAGAACGTATCCTTACGTTATTGTCCGTATATATTTGCTTCAAGCCTTGCAGTTGCATCTGAGCGGCAATGAGCTCGCCTTGCAAGTTCGCTGTCGCCGCCACCATGGCCTTGCCCTGCGTGGGAATGTCGACGGCTGCGTTCTTGCTGGCGAAGTCGCTGAAATCGTTCTCCGCGGCCTCCAGGTCTTGCTTTACCTGTTGCAGCCTTTGCTCCAGAAACACTCGCTCGCGATGAGCTGCAGAGGTGTTCTGGTGTTCCATCACCAAATTCAGTTCGTCGATGTATTCTTGCGCCATCGCCGCAGCACGCTGAGGACTTCGATCGGCGACCTGAATGGTGATGATTCCGCTCTTCCGGTCCGCCGAGAGATCTGTCTGGCGGGCCAACTTGTCACGCGCGTCCTCCCAACGTCTTTCTCCATAGACTTTGCGAAGGTCAAACTTGCGGACCACGCCGTCTTGAACGGTACGACTGCCGAGAACGCCGAGAAAAAGGTCGCCGGAAGTCTTGAGACCCAAGACGCTGCCGGCAAGGCCGGCAAGCGCGTTGGAATTGGATTTTTCGGCAACGGACGCGAGCATCGCCAGCCCAGATCCAGATTGCTGATCGGGAGGCATGAGCCGCGCCACCGACTGGTATTGGGAAGGGAGCAAGAGGGCGATCAGGAAGGAAATGACGATTCCGCAGAGAAAGATCTTGAACAAGAACCGGCGGCGCTCCCAGAGAATGTGCAATTGGGCCACCGTCTTTTCCCGAGCAGCTCTCTGCTCAGCGACGTCGGTGTAGCCCGCCTCCACCTCGAAGTTCTCGACCAGGACCTCGTGCGATGTCGGGACTTGGTTGTCTGCCATTAGCACAACCTCTCCGCAAGTAACTGAAACGCAGGGCTAGCGCACGTTTCTCTCATCGTATGTCGCGGTTCGCAGCATGTTCCCGACAGCGCAAGCAACGATGCGCCGCGGCCCTTCGCGCGAAATAGCTCACACCCTGATGGCATCTACCAACTCCAAAAACGTGGGTAGAACGTTATCTGGAACGATGAGGTCCAGTTCGTTTGCGGAGTGGGCGCCAAAATTGGAGCAAACCACTTTTCATACTGCAAAGAACCAGACAAGCTCACGTCGTGGTTGACCCACCAGTTGAAGTTCACCGACCCGTTATTGATCGTCTCACCGTAAGTAATGAAGTCTTTCGCCACCTTTGCGTTGCGGTACGCGAATTGGAGATTGCTCCGGGCGTTGAAGTGGTAGGTAGTCCAAGCCTGAAAGCCCATCCCCTCCCTTCCCAGCCAGTCCCCAATGATGTTGCCCCTGTTGGTAAACAGGTCGTGGTAGAAGCCCTCCCAGTACATGTAATTGCCACCGACGCTTCGCGGAGTCGGCGGATCGGTGTAGGCCGCCTCCACCCGGAAGTCCAATTTTGGCAGTCGAGGTATGCGCGGCAGGTAGATGCCACAGCGTTCGGCGACGCGATAGTAGACCAAGAAGGGGTTCGTGCTGGTGTCCTTGTCTGTATAGTTTTCCTGGGGTGACATCATATCCGCATACAGAGTCAGCCAATTGTGGGCGGGTGGAACCTGCCAGGAAAAGTAAAAGCCCGGCGCGCGCTTCCCGGGGTTCTCGTTGGGAGGGTAGAGGGTGGATGATTCGAGGCTAAAGTAGCTATTGAAAACGGCGAGTGGCGTCGTGGGGCGACCCGCTCCGGCCAGTTCCGTCATGGTCGTGAAACCCAGCTCCAGGCCAGGGTTCGGCTTAAAACTGATTCTCGTTCCGTGGATCAGTGGCCGAGCGGGGAATTGGTTACCGGAAAGTTTCCCAAAGAAGCTATCTGTCCTCATGGGTCCCAGTTTTCCAAAAATCCAAGGCAGCTGAAAGGGCGCAACGTGGCTTACCCGAAACATATAGATCGGCGCGGTGTTGTCACTGAAAAAGAAAGTTCCGCCCTCCGCCGGCCCCCACCAAAGGCTCTGTTTGCCGAACGAGAAGTCCCAATCTTTGACGATGGCCGAGAGGTAGGTGTCGAGTAAGGTGAATTGGTTCGTCGTGGCAAAGGGCGTCGCCGGCTGCAGCGGGTTTTGGTCCACCTTGGCGATCAGTTGCCGCGCCGCCAACGAATAGGCAGGCGCCGAAGGCGCGTGTTGGTATTCTCCACGGACGTAGAGCGTGTAACGTCCGGCGGTAGCATAGTCGGAAAAACCGTCGTAGGTATTGAAACCCTCTTCATAGGGCCGACCGTAGTCGTTGATGATGGTTTGCCCGAAGTGGTAGCTGTCGTGCAAAGCCGGCCCAGTGATTTGGGTTGTTCCCGCGTAAAGGGACTCAACATGCAAGGACAGTGCGCCGCCCCCATCCGAACTTTCCAGCTCGCTATGGAATTCACCCGCAAGCGCTGCATAGAGCTGGTCTGCTTCATCTGGGACCGAGGCGTCCACACGAATCGCATCTCCCGCCTCTGCGACCAATTGCGCGCACTCGATCCGCGTCCACGGCCGCATCCCCAAGAACTCGGAGTGGATGTAGCCGAGAGCGGCGAGCCGTATAATGGCGGGATAAATCCAACTGTCGAGCTCGACAAAAGGGGAGCCGGCACTCGTGCTCGGGCCCCGACTCGGGTTCTCCTCGCGGGATTCTGCGTAGGTTTGCCAATCGCTGCCGCCCAACTCTGGGTCGTGGTGATGCCGATAAACGACCTGGCCTGTAAACCAACCAATGGCGCTGCCGATAAGGACATCGGTCGGAAAGTGCTCTTTGGCCGTGACGCTCGACATGCTCACGGCCGATGCCAAGCCGTAGGCGAACACCGAGGTTAGCGGGCCGGGATACTCGTGCGCGATAACGCTGGCAATGGCCCACGCCGCTGACGCGTGCGCGGAAGGGAACGAGTCACCCCCTTGCCAGAATTTGCCTTCGAAATCGTTTACCAGAGGGCGTTCGCGTCCGAACGTGTATTGCGTCGTGTAGGTTAGCGCCAGCGCGTTGAGCGCGGCTTCGGCGGCCAAAAAGCCCGTCTCGCGCTTGTGATCATCGTGGGTCACATGACCCCACAGATAGAGACCTGCGCCGGCGCCTGCCAGAGAGGCAAGGCCGACGTTGGAAAAGGTGTTGCTGTTCGCCAGTCGGCTAGGGGAGTTCGAAAGGTGCCTGCTAACGTCGGTGTCGGTTGCCAGCGAAATACCCGTCACAGCCCCCATCGGTAGCAGCCAATCCGCGTCGATCAGGCGGAGATGTTGGGGGCTGGTCCAAATCGCCCGCTGATCCTCGGCGATGTTTCTTAGTAACTGTAAACCCAGGAAATTGTCATCGCCGATCGAGTTCGCCACCGAATCAGCGATCTCGCTCGAAGAATCCCCTTCGGAGTTTTGCTCCTGTTCTGCCGTCTTTTCCATCGCTGCGTTTTTATCTGTCGACGATGACTCGCTGGGTTGCGGTGAGGGAGACTGTGCATAACAGTTCGTTATGGCCGTGAGTAAGCAACAACTGAGCACCAGTCCCATCCTCCATCTGGTCATTCCAGCCCACTTTAGTAATGCGTCGCAATGAACACGGTGCTCACAATCGACGCCGCAACTTGTGCCGACATGAACACGTTTTGCCAATTCGGCCCGCCGCTGATGGCCTTCTCCGGCACGACCACGGTATCCCCGGCTTGTAGCGTCGCGCTCAGAGAGTCTCCCGCCCACAGGCTGTTGCTCCCTCCGATCACCGATCCGTCCGCGCGTATCACAAAAATGTCCTTTTTGTTCGCGGTCGTCGTCGGGCCTCCGGACTGGCTCAGATACCACCTAGCGCTCTTTCCTGGACGGTAGGAGACCGCCGTCGGATTGAACACTTGGCCCGTGACCATCACGTAGTCTGGCTTCTTGGGAATCACCAGTGTGTCTCCCGCTCGAACCTCGATGTCCGCGGGGGTATTTCTCCAATGATCGATGTTCGCGGAGATCCGAATGGTCACACGACCCAGGGGGGGATTGGCGCCCAGCTCGGTGAGCGTTGATTGATACTGTGCAAGGGCGGCTTCCTTTGCCTGCTTCTGCCGGGGATCGGAGTCCGGCAGAAGCAACAGATCGCGCTGTGCGTCCTTCACTCGCAGAATCAGCTCATCTTGCTGTTTTGCCTCCATCTCACGCACCTGCGCTCGCTGTAACACAGACCCGTATGGATATGCGTCGGGCCGAAAGCCTCCGGCTCGTTCCAAGATCGAGCTGAGTCTTTCGCCGGGCTGGATCCCGTAGGTTCCCGGATGCTTGACTTCGCCTTTCACGCTGATCGAAGCACCTAGGTCACTCCAGCCCGGGACCTCCCGGATGGTCACGACGTCGCCATTGTGAAGCGGCACGTTGGCGTTGGGGTCGCCGCTGAGTGCCGCCGCGATCTCAATTGGTTGGTGCTCTCCCTCCAGTTTCGATTCGCCCGCCCGCTGGTAAAGAGTCAGGTCTCCCACAGAGGTGTCCGCACTGGGCTTGAGCCCGCCCCCGACCCGGATCAAGTCTGCGATCGTCATATTGGTAGCGAGCGGGTATCGGCCCGGCTTTTCAACCGCGCCTTCGACGTAGACGGTGGCGGGTTGCGCGGCGTCTGGGCTCTTGTGAATCAGCAAGCGATCGCGCGGCTCCAGGAGCAGGTTCTCGGAGGTATTGCCGATTAGCGCCTCGCCCAGATTGACGCTGAAGATTTTCGCTTTGCCGTCCGGCAGGTATCGGAAGATCTGCGCGTCCGCTTTCTCGGCGTCCGGAGCAAGCCCCCCGGCCAGGTAAACCGCATCACTCACATGAATTTGTCCCGACGTTTGGTATGTTCCCGGCTTCCGCACATCCCCCAAGACGGATACCGTCGGCGGATTCTCAAAGTCGAACCGGCTAAAAATACGCACGGTGTCCATGGGATGGAGAGTGGGCGCCTGGGACGGATTGGCGAGCGCGTCGGAAAGATCGAAGCCCTCCACGGTCGGATGAAAGTCCGGCGCGTTGATACGGATGATCTCCGCATACTGCATGGCCGGTTCCGGCAACAGGTCTTTGAACGACGGGATCAGATCGGTCACTCGCATGTCGGCGTGATACGCGTAGCGGCCCGGTCGAATCACGTGGCCGTCAAGATAGACTGCATCTTCGTTGCCCTGCGCAATGGGAAAAACCCGAATCCGATCGCCGTCTTGAATCTCGAAGGAGCTGAGCTTTTTCGTGACCTCTGCTTCATTGCCACCATCGGGAATGTCCAAGCTCAGCATGGTCTGCTTCTCGTGAGCCACCAGACGCTGCACTTCGATCTGGCGCAGCGCAGCGGTCGGAAGGAAGCCCCCCGCAAGCGCAATGACGCTCGCTAGGTCCTTCTCGTCTTTCAGCTCGTAGATGGCGGGGCGACGCACCATTCCTTCGATCGTGACTTGTGGCCCGATCGGGGGCACCAGAATCGTGTCGCCGTTATCAAGCCGTTGAATGTCGCCCCTGACGCCATGCAGAAGCAGGTCGTAGAGGTCTACGACCTGAACCAGCTGATTGCCGCGATAATGCTTAACAATCCGAAGCGATCCCCTTGGCGTCGGTCCGCCACCTGCGAACAGCGCGTTGAGGGGCGTCGAAAGCGAGCTGACGTCGTAGGCACCGGGATTCGCCACATCACCGACTTCATAAATTCGAATCGTACGCAGGCGGGAAAGGGAGACATCGGCTGATACATCACGGAATTGCGTTCGCAAAACCTCCTGTATGTTCCGCTGAGCCTCAGCCAAGCTCTGTCCGCTGACGAGCACGGGACCAACTTCCGGGAGATTCACTCGGCCCTCGCGGTCCACGGTCGCAAGGACCCGGCGAGAAACGCTGCCCCACAGACTGACGGAAAGCCCGTCTCCCGGCCCCACGACGTAATCGGGCCCTGCCGGCAGGTCCATCGGTATGAGTTGTGGATCGCGCGTGCCATTGTCGAATACGTCGATTCCAAATCGCCTTGGTGCAGCCGGGCGTGGAGAAGCCTGTAAGTACATGTCATAGAGGGAAGGAACGTCCTGATAGGGGTTCGCCACTCGGGTCATGACTGGCTCCACGGTGGCCTTTGGCTGTCGCTGTCGGCTGTACGGCGCCCAGGGGGTGACCGGCGTTCCGGCGGGATAGGCTGGAGACATGGTTTCCAGACCACCTTGAGGAGTCGTTTGCAAGGGGTAGAAATCCCCTCCGTACGCCCCGCCACCCAGAGCGGAAAGCCCCATGAAGGGGTCGAGCATTCCGGAGTTGCTGCCCAGGGAAAGCGCGTTCCGCGAAGACCCGAACCCGTTAAGGCCGTCGTCGGTTTCGCCCCCCAAGCCTTGTGCAGCCGAACTCCCCCTGGAGAACTCGCCCGTCAGACCGTCAACCGACTGTCCAGCGCCAACGGAAGCGCTCGACCCCATACCTAGGCCGCCCAGGCTGTCTCCGCTGTCTTCCCCAGTGCGCAGTAACTGGGTTCTCTCGATGGAATCGGTCGCTCCGTTGGGGAAGCCAAACATGCTCGGCTGGGTTGGAACGAGAGGAAGTGGAGCTTGTTCTGGCAAGATCGAGGGTGCAGTTGGCGGCCAGACTCCACCCATCGTTTGCCCGGCCATCTGCAGAGGAACGGATGGTTGCTGCGGCTGCGGGCAATCGGTTGTAAAGCCTTCGGCGCAGGCGCGTGCCTTTTGAAGATCCTTCGCTTCCTGTTCCCGCTGCGAGCGCTCCTCGGAGCGCTCCTCTTCTTCCTCTTGCGTCACCCACTTGACCCGCTCTTGAATCAGGAGCTCTTGCTCTTTCGCGAGAGGGGACTCTGGATTCACGTTTGGGACGAGGTACCCGTAGCGTTGCAACAGTTGTGTTGCGACGGACCGGAACTGCGCATCGTTCTCCAAGCGATCGAAGATGGCATCGTTCGTCAGGTCGGACTCGCTGATGATTTGTCCGTGATTGGTGGCATCCTTCGCAACCCAGCGCTTGAGCTCTACCATGAGCCCGGCATCCTTTAGCAGCACACCCTTAATGTCGGCAGGAGAAGCGGCGACTAGGCTCATGTTTTTCTGCGCCAGTTCTGATATGGGGAGCTGGGCGGGATGCTGATCTTGTGCCTTGGCCATGGCCGAGCACACAAGCACTAAGCCGAAAATCGAACTTGCACAAAACGCCTTGCTGGCGATGCGCCGGCTACACGAGGCCGTTGCATTCGATTCGTGCCACTTCATTGGAGCCTCGCCGCTGGCTGTGTGATGCCGCGCAGTGCGTTGAGCACGCCCGTCTCGGATGCCTCGATTTGATTGGACTGCACGCGGAGCGAAGCCCAGTAAAAGATCGTGCTGTTTCGATCGGGAGCGATCGCGATGATTTTGATTTGTGAGTGACTGTGCAAAATCGACTGACAGAAACCGGGCAGCCGGTCCTTATCATCGAGCGCCACGATTAGGAAATCTGGCTGGGTCTGGTCGACCGCTGCTTGAATCTCGGACTCCTCTTGGATCTCACCGACAACTTCAATGTCGGGCTGATCGGAGATAGTAGCCATTACTAGTTCGCGCATCAGTCGCGGGCGGTTTGCAACCAGGACCCGGATGGGCTTCATGGGATCCTCCAGGCGCCGCTCAGTATCGAAGAAAGCTTCGTCCGGGAGTAGGCTCAAAATGGTGTCAGGGAGCAACGGAGAGGTTGCGTTACTACCCAGGTCAGAGGGCCTTGCGGGGGAGTTGGTACTTCTGTCACGCGCCCGTACTCAGACCGAGTACCCAATATTCTTGGTACTCAAGGGCGATGATTCCGCCTGGCAGGCATCAAAAATGCTCAGGCGATCCGACACACCTACCTTGCGGAAGATCCGATGGATGTGATTTTTGACCGTCTGTTCGGACACGCCGAGGTAATTGCCGATTTCCTTGTTGCTCAGGCCGCGGCCGATTAGAGGCACCAATTCTTGTTCGCGCCGTGTCAACCCCCATTTCGCCCGCTTCCGTCCGTCCGGCAACTCTTTGGTTTGCGCGGCGACGAAGTCGAACAGCACGCGCGTGTAGCCAGGCGGGCAAACGACTTGTCCCTCCGCGACGGTGCGAACCGCCGCTACCACGTCGGCCGCCGAAGCATCCTGCAACACGTATCCGCGGGCGCCGCGTCGAATCGCGGTCAAGAAGCGGCTGGGGTCATCTGCCATGGCAATCAACAGGCACGCAAGAGAACTTCGGCACGGAGGTTTTTCAGCAGTTCGTCCTGGATTCGAGAGAAGAAAATCCAGAGAGTCAAGCACCAGGACGTCTGCGCCGGAATCTACCAGTTCATCGCGAAATGTGGAAACAAGTGGTTGCGCGGCGGCGATCTCGAAGTCCGTCCTCTGCTTCAGGATCCGCGCGATGGATTCTCTCAACAGCCGGTTGCAACAAACAATGAAGACCTTAGCCTTGCCGTCCATCACGCTCCCTCACGCATGATCCGTGGTCGGCCGCTGGGTCCAGCACGTATGCCAACCGAGGATGCCTCAAAGCCACGCGATAATGCAAGTACCAATCTTAACTTTCTCGATAGACGGCGCTCTGTTGGGTGACAGAAAAACCAAGCGGCATACCATTACCGCGAGATGCTAGCGGTGTTTCGTGATACACTCCCAAATTGTCGCTCATAACCGCAAACATCTTCATCCCTCCCGTTGTGCCGAAATCCGTCGCCGAACATTTCCACTAGAATTACACCCACCGAGGAGGATTGTGGCTCGAACGATCCATCGTGGGTTCGTGCGAGAGATCGGAAATCAAACGAGCGCGTGTCCTGTCTCCGGTCGGACTGATCGGTCATCGGCCAACCCGCAGCTGCATAGACAGATCTTCCGCGCAGAGCGCGTTCAGGGCCGTTAGACAGCCCCATGCTCGCTCAGAAAACTGAGTCCCAACGCGGTGTAGTCGTCCACTCCGAGAATCCATCCCTCTTGGTCGTCGATTCGAACTTTCAACCAGGTATCGTTCGCGGAGTCATGTTTGTCGGGCGGTGCAGCACCAAAGCGGGCTTTCAGAAGCTGGACACGCGATTTCGGCGTCAGGCTCACTCCCACGGCCGCCGTCTTGTTGTCCGGGGAGGGATAGAGGTGAATGAGCCGTTCCGATTCAATATCTGGACGGATGTCGTAAGGCGGTTGGTCAGCCACCTCAAACTCCCCGGAGTCCTGCTGCTCTAGGCGAAAGTCTTTCCAGTTCACTCGGACAGGAGTCACGATGTAGAAATAGGTGGTGAGGGCATAAATCCTGAAGGTGTCATTCTCCAGCAAGTGCTTGGAATTCCCTAACTGCCCGACTGGCAGATCGCCGAGTCCTCCCTGAAATTCCAAAGGTTCTGGATCGAGTGGTTTCAGGATTCCATTCTGCAGCCCAAAAAGCTGGATGGATTTGCCTCTGCTGGCTGGCACCGACAAGTCCTCATAGGTGAGTTCGAGAGCCTGGTGCTCCCGCCCTTCGAGCCGTATCACGTCTACCAGATGTCTTCCAGCCTGACGCACCAGCGGAACGGAAAAGGACCTCTTGAAGGAAATCTTGCCGTTTGCGTCCACAATCGCCACCGAGCTCACCGTTTCTTCGTCGTCTTCATCGCACATCCCCGGGTGCTTCGACTCCTTGTAGCAAGTCACGTGCAGTTTCACAGTAAAGTCCTGTCCTTCGACGGGAAACGGGCCTAGCGTACGTACATATCGAGAGGGCGCTGGCAAGGGCGCATCGTCTTGCTGCGACACCGCTGCGGGAACGCACACGAGCGAGCACAACACGAGAGCGACGAGCGCCACCAAACTACATAGAGGGCCCGTCCTGCGCGGTATCTTCTGCGTTTCGGTGCGCACCACCGGTTGCTCCTCGAGAACCAGGAAAGCCCTGTCGACTGTCTCAACTGGGCTGGGCCGGACACGGTCCATGATAACCCAGGCGGCCCGCGGAGGGTCTTGAGGCGATGCGCTCTGCTCGCGAAACTTCCCGCACGGCGCGTCTGTTTTCTCCGCCTCGATTCTGATGTGTACCTGGAGCGCGGCCAGAAATGCCTTCAGTTATTACTTTTCCGTTCCTATTGGTTTCGGAGCGGAAGCCGCCTTGGTTCGTGGTTCGAGTTGAGCACGGGCGGACCTCACGAACTCGCGAAAGCGCTGCGCCAGCTCCTGGATTCGCTTCGCCTGTTTCCGCTCAATCGCTTCTGTCGGGATCAGCTCGGTGCCGACTCCGATTGCGCTCGCTCCCGCGATAATGAACTCCTCGGCTGTTTGCTGATTCACGCCCCCTGCCGCGATGAGCCGAACCGCAGGCAAGGCCGTTTTCAGCGCTTTGATGTACCGTTCGCCCCCCACCAAAAAACACGGAAACACCTTTACAAAGTCTGACCCCGCCTCCCAAGCAGTGACTATCTCCGTGGGCGTCAGGGCACCAGGAAGAACTGCGATATTGTGCTTCGCCGCGAACTCCACCATGGTCGGATTGAACGATGGAGCCGTCAGAAACCTTGCTCCCGAGTCGAGACACATCTGCGCCGTATCCGTGGTCAGGACGGTACCCGCACCAACGATCATCTTAGGATGGGAATGTACCAACTCAGTC
>Ga0187783_10000472_pt1 | contig 29901 bp, 22 predicted proteins | sample 1015_SJ02_MP02_2_FD_132471 | JGI IMG/M metagenome (GOLD analysis project Ga0187783, IMG submission 132471) | Tropical peat soil microbial communities from peatlands in Department of Meta, Colombia - 1015_SJ02_MP02_20_MG | ecosystem: Environmental > Terrestrial > Soil > Wetlands > Peat | place... | reverse complement strand
GTCGAACCCAGGCCATCACCGCGAGCGCACCCCGACCTTGACCTTGAATCGCCAAACTAAGCGAACGACAGGGATCCGTTCCGAGCTCGCCGCGCTCGGCGAGTCAGCGGAAACGGAGAGATCCCGGCCGCAGGATGATTTTGTGCCCCAGCCGCTGCTGCGGAACGCGCATTTGATGACCATCGCGGCGAATTTTTGGCCGCGCCGTTTTCCCCGTCTGCCGAGCGGGGTGTCACGAATCTTCGCCGTCGAATCGGGATCCTGCGTGCGCGGCGAATGTCACTGGCAGCAGCGCCCGCGCGAAGGTCCGACCCTGGTTCTGCTGCACGGGCTCGAGGGTTCGTGCGAATCCGGCTACATGCTCGGAACGGCAGAGAAGGGGTACGCGGCGGGGTTCAACGTGGTTCGTTTGAATCAGCGGAACTGCGGCGGTACCGAGGAGCTGACGCCGACGCTTTATCACTCAGGACTGAGCAGCGATATTCGCACGGTGTTGCTTGAACTGCTGGCCGCTGACCATCTGCCCGAAATCTTTGCCGTGGGTTTTTCGATGGGCGGAAACCTGGTCCTGAAAATGGCCGGAGAATTCCGCGATGCTGCGCCGCCTGAAATCGCGGCGTTTGTTGCGGTCGCACCGGCCTTTGATCTGGCGGCGTGCGCGGAAGCCCTGGAAGCGCCCCGGAATTTTCTCTACGAACATCATTTCGTCACGCGGCTCAAACGCCAGATGCGGCGCAAGGCGCGCCTGTTTCCCGAGCGATATCCGATCGACGGGATGCGGCGCATCCGCAGCGTGCGCGAATTCGACGAGGCGATTACGGCGCGGTTCTGCGGTTTTCGGGACGCCGATGATTATTACGCGCGTTCGAGCGCGCTGCCGATCGTCGGCCAGATTCGGCGGCCGACGCTGATCCTGACCGCCAAGGACGATCCGTTCGTGCCGTTGCTGTCGTTTTCCGACCCAGGGATTTCTGCGAACCCCCATATCGAATTCGTGGCCACCGAACGCGGTGGGCATTGTGCATTTATCTCGCGCGAGCCGGGCGACGGACGATTCTGGGCAGAGGGTCGAATCGTGCACTACTGTCGAGAGCGATCGAAGATCCTTCTCCGCGAGGAAACTTCGCACCCGAACCAGGACTGAGGGGAGGGCTCGCCCGCTGCCGCGGGACCTGCGGTTTCACTCACCGGGCGGCGAGACGGGCGCGGGCTCGGTGACGCGGCCCTTCCCCGTGATTGCGGCGATGATTTCCTTGCCGTGGAAGCGGCCGTTCTCGATGAAGATATCGGAGGTGTTTCGGCCGCCAACAACCACTCCGGCGAGGTAGATGCCCGGAACGTTGGTTTCCAGAGTCTCCGGATTGCAGTCGGGCCGCATGGTCACCGGATCAAGGTGAATGCCCTGCTTGGTCAGAAACTCAAAATCAGGATGATAGCCGGTCAGGGCAAACACCTGAACGGCAGGCAGCATGTTTTCCTCTCGGCCTCGACCTTCGCTGCCGTCGCTGCCCGCGGCGCCACAACTCTCCACGTAGACGCGGCCCGGTTCGAATCGGGTCACCCGATGGTTGAACAGCGCTGCAATTTCACGGGCGCGGATGCGGTTTTCGATGTCGGGCTTGACCCAGTATTTTAAATTCTTGCCTACCGCCGATCCGCGGTGGACCAGCGTGACGCGGGCGCCCGCGCGGAAGAGTTCGAGCGCCGCCTCGGCCGCCGAATTCTTGGCTCCGACAACCACCACGTCCTCGTTCCAGTAGGGATGCGGATCGGTGAAGTAGTGTGAGATGTGCGGGAGATCCTCGCCGGGCACGTCCAGTCGATTCGGCATGTCGTAGTAACCGGTGGCAATGATGACTTTCCCCCCGGAATACTTGTGCCGCTCGCCGTATTCGTCCGAGGTAAAGATTTCGAACGAACCGTTGCAGCCGGCAATCCCCAGCACGCGCTCGTAGAGTCGCGTCTCGAGTCGATAGTGGTCGGCGGCCCGGCGGTAATATTTCAGGGCTTCCGCACGGGTCGGCTTGCTGTCGGCGGTAGTCATGGGCAGGTCGCCGATCTCCATGCGCTCAGCCGTGGTGAAGAAGTGCATGTTGGTCGGGTAGTGATAGAGCGAATTGCAGAGACAACCCTTGTCGATGACAACCGGATACAACCCCGCGCGCTTCGCCTCGATGGCGCAAGCCAAGCCCGTAGGACCGGCCCCGATGCAGATCACGTCATAAGAATTGGTTGAGGTCATTCGATCGAGGGAACACCTGGTTCCCGTCTCCCCTCTGCTTGGCAATCATACCGCACGACCGGCCGCCAGGATTGCGGGGCTCAACTGAAACCGCGTGATTGGATGCAGAGAGGGGCGGTTTGGAAGCAGCCCGACCTGGCGCCGATGAAGGCATTCGGTTACTCTGTTCCATCCGAGCGTTTCCGCGGCCGCCCAGCGACACGGGTGTAGAATTGCGCAGGGCGAGCAACATCATGGAGCGGCGAAGACAATTTCTTCCGCGAACGGATCGCCCCCGGGCGCTTCTGGCCCTGCCGCCGCGCCGGGCAACCGAGAGACTCGCACCTTGCCTCGTCCTGGGCCTCCTGCTATGCGTCTCTCGAGCAAGCGCCCAAGGGCAAGCCCCCAGGGAAACCGCCTTGCCCGTGGGGTCCACCATCTACGCCGCGCTCGACAAAACAATCGACGCCAAAAAAGCCAAGCCAGGAGATGCCATCGTCGCCCGAGTCACCTTCCCTGTTTTGGCGCACGGCAAAATCCTCATTGAGAACGGCGCCAGGATCCTGGGTCACGTTACGGTCGCCAGAGCCCGTTCGCAGGACAGCCCGAATTCACAGCTGGGCATCGTGTTCGACCGGGCAACGCTTCGAGGAGGCGAAGAGTTGCCGCTCAACTTGACCGTGCAGGCGATCGGGTTCGAAGGCCCCCTGCCGGCGGAGGCAGCGCCGGCGGAGTCCAATCCATTTCCGGCCAGTTCCAGCAGTGCGCAGACGGCCGTGCGACATAACCCCACCGGGCTCCCGCCGCCCCCACAGCCGAGCAGCACGCAGGAACAAGAACCATCCAGGAATGAAACGGCCCATTCGGCGCTCGACGCCGGCAGCAAGGGGGCCGTGAACCTGCCCGGGCTGACACTGACTGAGGGCGCAGACCCCCGCCAAGCCTCGCTCGTGAGCTCGGATTCCAAGAACGTGAAGCTCGAGCGCGGTTACGCCCTTGTGCTGCGCGTGATCCCGAGCGAAGCGCGACCCCAGCGTGAGCACTGAGCGTGTCGTTGTCTTCTTGCGGCAGGTGAAATAGAATTCCGAGGTATGAAGGGAAAAGCAAAAGTCATCTCCGAACTGAATACTGCGCTTCGGGAAGAACTGACCGCCATCAGCCAGTACTTCTTGCACGCCGAGATGTGTGAAAACTGGAAATACGACAAGTTGGGCGATTACATCAAGAAACAGTCGATCGATGAAATGAAACACGCCGAAGCCATCATCGAGCGCATTTTGTTCCTCGACGGTACGCCCATCTTGACCGAGCTGCTGCACATCAACATCGGCAGGAACGTGAAGGAGCAAATCTCGAGCGACCTCAAGCTCGAACTCCAGGCCGTCGAGATGTACAACTCCGCCATTCGCGTCGCGCGCGAAGAAGGCGATAATGCATCACGCGAGCTGTTCGAAAAGCTCTTGAAAGACGAAGAAGATCACGTCGATTGGCTCGAAGCCCAGTTGCACCAGATGGAAGAAATGGGCTACGAGCGATACTTGAGCCAGCAGATTGGGGAGGACGACTAGCCGGCCGGGGAGCATAGGGGCTCCGGTTCCATCCCTCTCGGCGAACCTGGCGGTTCTGCCTACAGTTTGAACAATTCGCGCAAGCGCTTGGTTTGCCCCCGCGAGACGGGGATCTCGGTCTGCCGTTTGTCATTCATCTTGAGCATATAACTCGATTTGAACCAGGGAACCACTTCCTTGATGTGATTGATGTTCACTAAATAGGAGCGGTGCGGGCGCCAGAAAACATCCGCGTCAAGCGCCGCGGCAAGTTCTTCGATGGTACGGTAGTTGGACATCCCTTCCGCCTCTCGGGCGAAAACCGTGATCGTGCCATCCTCGGTCGAAACATAGATGATGTCGTCGGCATCGACGAGAACCATCCGCGATTGCGATTTGACCAGGATTTTCGTGCGCGCCGGTTTCGTCGCGGGCGCAGCCAGCTGACCCACAAGATTCTCCAGCCGCTCGACGGCCGACGTGCTGGTTTCCAGCATCTTCTTCGTCCGCTGAATGGCTTTGGCGATCCTGGCTTTGTCGAACGGCTTGAGCACATAATCCACCGCGTTCACCTCAAAGGCCTGTAAGGCGTAGTGGTCATAGGCCGTGGCGAAGACGATTTGGGGCACGCGCAGTTTGCGCTCGGCGAGCTTCTTGATCACGCCAAAACCATCGAGCCCCGGCATCTGCACGTCGAGGAAGACCAGATCGGGATTGTGTTCCTTAATCAGTGAAACGGCTTCGAGGCCGTTCTTTCCCTGGGCGACGAGGTTAATGTCCGGGAATCCCTTCAGCAGATACACAAGTTCGTCGCGGGCCGGACGTTCGTCGTCGACGATGATTGTGTTGATGGGCACCGGAGGATCGCAAAAGTATAACGCAGCGGGCAACGCGACCGAAAGCGGCGCAAGGGGGCGGAGGAGAGAGAGGCTCGGGGCGCGATGGTCGATCCCCGGACGCGGGACTCGCGATAGAATCAACCCTCCATACCTCTGGGAGGATATCTTGAGAAAGACGAAAACAGCGGCGCGCATCCTGGGGAGCGAAACGCTCTACGAGGGGCGAGTGTTCGGCGTGCGTCGGGACCGCGTGGTCGAGCCCGAGGGAGTTGAGGCGACACGCGAGATTGTGACCCACCCGGGTTCGGTCGTGGTCCTGCCGGTCCTCGACGACGGCCGGATTTTGCTGATCCGCCAGTATCGCCACGCCGCCGGGGAACACTTATGGGAACTGGTTGCCGGAGGCAAGGAAGACGGCGAAAGCTTCGAGCAGGGCGCCCGACGTGAACTCGAGGAAGAGACCGGATACGGCGCGAAGAAGCTCACCCAGATTCTCGATATCCTTCCGACTCCGGGATTCGTCACCGAACACATGGTCATCTTCGTCGCGGAAGGACTGAGGAAAGGCCGCGCTCGTCCGGAAGACGACGAAAAGATCACGCGCCGAATTCTGAGCCTCAAGGAGGCTGAGCGGTGGATCTGCACGGGAAGGATTCGCGACGCGAAAAGCATTTCGGGAATCCTCTATTACGCGCGATTCGTCGCGAAGAAAACCCGCTAGGCCGACTCGGCCCGGTCATTCCTCCAGAGAAACCGAGCCGAACACCGACTTGCCCGCTGTCGAGGAGTAAAAGGCAGCGAGGGCGATGGCCAAGAGAAGCGAGAAAACGAATAGGGTAGGTTCGGCGTACCAGGCCGACAAATGCGCGGTCAAGGGAAAGGCTCCCAACGCGTTCTGCAATGTGAACGTCACGATCAGGGCCAGCAGTCCAAAGCGAATCAGCACCAGCATGGCCATGCCGCTGACGAGCAGGCTTTCAACCGTGTTGATGACCGGGTGTGCACCAAAAGCGGGCGCCAGCGAGATGACCGCAGCCATCAGTGCGCCGGCCACCCACTCGCGCCGAGTGAGCATGCGCAAAAGAAAGAAACCAAAGAAAAATGTCAGGGCGAAAAACACGAAAATGGTGACATTCAGAAGCAGGTCGGCGAGCACCGTGCGGATTCCGCCGCCCAGCTGAATCATATCGAGCGTGGTGAGTGGAGCCGCGGGCGCCTTCCCCATCCACCCGGGCGCGAGAAACGCTGCACGATCGCAAACCGCCCAGACGACTCCCGCGGCCATTCCCAGGAGCAAGTCTCGGCCGACGATCGGATCGCGCAGCTGGCCAGACAACAGGCGGGTCCAAGAAATCAGCGAATTTGGCCAACGCCGTCGCACGTGGGGCTCGAGCGCGATATAGAGCAGCCAGACGAAGGATCCGAACAGCAGAGCCCAGCCAGTGATAATGCAGAAAATCATGACCTCATGGAAACTTGGGACGTGATGCGCAAAAAGACAGATGGCGACCCAGGTCATCAGAAAGACCACCAGAGCAATACGAAAAGCGCCCGCGCGGTCACCCCGGCCGGCGCGAAGGTTTCGGCGAGCCAGGCGGATTCCCGCAAACAGTGCCGCCGCAAACATTACGAGGAACACAGAGTTTGAGACGTTGTTGGACATGCTTGATTTCTGGGGCCGCATACGATCGGGTTTCGTCCACGGCCAGACCATTTCGAAATAAACGGGAATGCCGCGAAACGCGCCTGCCTCGACCCGCAGCGGGATTTCAGGATGTCCGGGGCCGTTGCCTGCCCAAGCCGCCCGCACATCGGCTTCCACGAGCTCGTTCCACTCGGGCGGAACAGGATGGAACAGACCGGCATCGAGTCCGGCGGCGGCAAACAGCGGCGCCCAGTCTGGCGGAGAAGCGCGACTGGTCGAGCTTTCAAATTGCGGAGGCACGCACTCAAATTCAACCAGATGCCCGAGCGTGTCGAAGAAGATCTGGCACATGCCCGATATCGTGTTCGGCGGATCGTTGGGAACGGCCAGGGGGGACCAACTGAACTCGCGCACATCCAGTAATCGAGGGCTTTCGCGATACCAAAGCACAAGAACGGGAGGCGTCCCCGCAGACAGGTTTTTCCAGCGGTCGACCGATTCATCGTGTGTTTCGACATAATCCAAATAGCCCAACCAATTGCCCATGCCATAGCTCGTATCCGCAGGAGGCGCCACATAGCCGATCTGCCGGGCAAAATCTCGGGCCTTTGCTGACAGAACCTCTGTCGAGATGGGCAGGGGCACGGCGCCCACAACGGTTGCCTTGTTTGCCAGGAGCGCGACGGCCGCGAGTCCGACAATCACGACGAGCAGAAGAGCCCAGGCAATCCCCGGCCGCAGACCTTCCTTTTCCCCCGCGCGAGCCACCATCTCGGGCGAGGGCGTTTCGCCGGCAGCCAGTGCGGCGGCGAGAGGATCGCCTCCGGGAAGCGCGGCGGAGACTTGCAAGGCAGTTGCCGGGCGCTTGGCGGGGTCCTTTTCAAGGCAGCGCACGATGACGCGCTCGACCAGCGGATCGATATCCCGCACGAGGGAGGAAATGCTTGTCGGTGAGCTGTGCTCGCGCAAACGCACGAGTTCCGGCAGGGTAGCGGCTTCAAAGGCCCTCTTGCCCGTGAACACCTCGTAGAGAACCAGCCCGAGCGAATAGATGTCGCTTCGAACGCTCACCTCGGTCCCGGCCAGCTGCTCGGGCGCCATGTAGGAAGGAGTGCCGGCGCGAAGTTCCTCGGCCCCTAAACTTCCGCCCAGAGCGGCGAGGCCAAAGTCGGTGATGCGGACACGACCGCGTCCGTCGAGCATGATGTTTCCGGGCTTCAGATCGCGGTGCAGGACCCCGTGATCGTGAGCTGCAGCGAGGCCGGCGCACAACTGCCGTGCGATGTCCAGGCCTTTGCTCTGGGGCAACTGCCCGATGCGTCGAAGCAGGGAGGCCAGGTCCTCGCCGTCGATGTACTCCATGGTCAGGAACAGCCGGCCGTCCGCCTCGCCGATATCGAAAACGCGGCACACGTTGGGGTGCGCAATTTCGCGCGACAGCCGAACTTCCTGGTGAAACCGCGTGCGCGCGGCTTCGTCCTCGAGCATCGAATCGGGCAGGAATTTGAGCGCAACGGTCTGCCCGAGCCGAAGGTCCTCGGCTCGATACACCTCACCCATGCCGCCCTTCCCGAGTAACGCGACGATGCGATATCGTTCGGCAAGCGTCGTGCCGGCAACGTAATGCCCTTCATAGCCGACAGTTGACAGAGACGCGTGGCTGCTCGGGCTTCGCTTGCTCTTCGGGTCGCTCAGGGGGGACGTCCCCGGGCGCACAGCCGAGGTGGTCATGGTCGGTTCATCGCCCCATGCGAGGTTCGTTCCGCAGGCGGGACAGCGCGACACCCCCGGCGGAAGACTGGAGTTGCAAAGGGGACAGTCCATCGTGACGGGCTAGTGTACCATCGAGGGAGGGGATGCCTCGCCGCACGATCTAAAATATCGAGAGCGCGCCGGGCAAAGAGCGAAGTGCCTCGCGATTACAAAATAACCTAGGCTACCTAGCGGATCGGTTGCGCAACAAGCAGACAGCGGACCACGGCCGAGCCCCTTGCACCCCATTCGACTCGGGCAGGAGCGAGAGAAACCGCATCCACAGATTGAGCCGCTTCAATTGCGCCCCCGTCTTGAGCGTGGAGTGGACTTCTAGCGGCGTCCAGCCGTGCGCCGTGAAAAACCCTGGTCCTTCCTTGGGCGCGAACCTCAATTCCGCATTTCCTTGCTTGATCTGCTGGCCCATGCCCTTTTGGAGCATGGCAAGTAGTCCGGGCGACACCACGTCGACCGCCCAATGCCGCAAAGCCTCGACCGCCGCCAAGTCCCGAGCGAGGGCGGCCACCGCATCGGGGTCGAAATAAATCAGCAGACCTTCGCTGATCACTAGACAGTTCGACGCTTCTCGGCCGAGGCGCGTGAAAAATTCTCGCCGGGCCGCAACCTCCGCCAAATCCATGCGGACCCGCTCGAGCGAGCAGCCGGGCTTTTGATCGCGCAGGATTTCTTCCTTGTAAGCCAGGATTTCCGGCAGGTCGACTTCGAACCATTTCAGCGAGGCGGGCAACTCCATCCGATAGGGACGCACGTCGAGGCCAGCCGCCAAATTCACCACCGCCTCCGTGCCCAGAGAAATCTGTTCCCGGATGATCCGATCATAGGCGTACGTGCGCGCCACCCAAGCCCATGTCGCGCGTTCGCTGAACGGGATGGACTTCGCGATTTGATCGCCGCGTTCGCCCGCCAAACGGCCTGCGAAGGGATCGCGAAAAACGGCGTCGGACCTTTCCGTTTCGCGAGCCCGGTAAATCGCGGCGAGAAGCGCCGTGTCCGAGATATGCCGAATCAACCGTTCCTTCGCCTCCACCCTCTCCCTCACTCAGGTACTTGACGCGTGGGTACCGCGAATATACATGGCGATAAACCACGTATGGCCAAACGCGTCGGCTACGCCCGCCTGCGATCGCCGTATAGCTGATCGGCAGCATGGGCTGATACGGCCCCTGCGCCTCGTCTATCTCGAGGACCGAATCCCGTTGGGGAGCGTAGCTCTCGCCCCCGTGCCTCGTCATGTACGAGAAATTGCCGGCCGGGATCCTTCACCCTCGGGCTGCCCTCCCCCGTATTCCTGATCCCAGGGCTCCTCGATCGAAACGGCCCCGGCTGCGAGCGCTCTCCGTAGGCTCTGTCGGTGTCTTCGATGCAAACGCGCAAGACAGTTCTCTTCGGCACGATCATGGTGTGGGCCGCTCCGTCTCCCCGGTCGCCGATGACCCTGGGCAGCCGTGTGATTGCGCGAGCAGAGGGGGCTTCTTTGCGCGAACAAAGGCGCTAAAGAATTTCCCTTCTACGTGCGGCGCGAGGGCGTTCACATCCATGTTGCTGGCCCTGAGAAACTGGCCAGCGTCCTCGCCGCCATAGAATCGGGTGGGCTCGACCTCAATCTCCACGAATCCGGCGGCGGCGAGCTTTGCCCGGTAATCGGCCTCTTCAAGCGCACCAGCCAGGCACCCGATCCATAGTTCGAGGCTGCGGCGCATCTTCCGGGGCACCGGCCCGCGCACGACAATGTCGGAGACGGCGAACCGTCCGCCCGGGCGGAGTACCCGGAACGCCTCGCCGAGAACGCGATCTTTGTCTGCGGAGAGATTGATCACGCAGTTCGACATCACCACATCGACCGAATTCTCCGCGAGCGGGATGTTTTCGATTTCACCCTTCAGGAACTCGGCGTTCGTGATTCTCGCTTTGCTCTGATTCTCGCGCGCGAGCGCGAGCATTTCCTCCGTCATATCCAAGCCGTACACTTTTCCGTTCGGGCCCACCCGTTGCGCCGCAAGCAAAACGTCGATTCCCCCACCGGAGCCGAGATCGAGGACTCGCTCTCCGGCGCCGAGCTCGGCGAGCGCCCCGGGATTGCCGCACCCGAGGGATGCGGCTGTTGCCGTTTCCGGGAGCGTTAGGACCTCAATCGCCGAGTACAAGTTCGACGTGACCGGGTCCGACGACGATAACTCCGGACGCGCACAGCACGCGGCCGCCCTGCCCTGGGCTGCCACGCGCGCCGCCTCGGCGTATTTCGCCCGTATTGCGTCCTTCCGCTTCTTCCTGCTCAATCTTCCCCTCCCGCTTAGAACGTCGATCAACCGCATGGCGCGACCTCGCTAGGCCCATCGCGCAGGTCAGAGATTCAGGATGCGACGCGCCGCGACGGGGAACTCCGCCAGGCATTTGCGGTTCAGGCGGTAAAACATAAACGTACCCCGCCGCTCCGCTAGGACGAAGCGCGCGTCGAGTAAAATCTTCAGGTGGTGCGATATCGTCGGCTGGCCAAGCGGAAAATGGTCGACGATATGGCAAACGCAAACCGGCCCGTCGTTCGCGGCCAGAAGATTAAGGATGCCGATGCGCGTCGGATCGGCGAGCGCCTTGAACCAACCGGCGTATTCGCCTGCCGTGCCAGGATCGAGTTTCGGTCTCCGCGAAGCGGGGCAGAGCTCCGCAACACCGGCCCTCGACCGGCGGCCTCGTCCTTCGCTCTGGCCATTTCGCACCGCAGGGACAGCATGCCCCTATTCATCGATAAATGTCAATGAATGAGAAACCGGTCAGCGCGCTTTCGCGCTTGACGACCCCCTTGCCGGGGATCTAGGTAGCCTTTTCAAGTGATCCCCTCGCCGGGGAAAAGGAGTTGCCGGAAATGGCCGAAACGAAAAACTCCATCGATACCGTGCTTCTGTTTCTCGACGCGATCAATCAGCGCAACCCGCAGAAACTCGCCGAGCTCATGACCGAGGACCACCTGTTCGTTGACTCCCTTGGCCGATCTGTGCGCGGGCGCGATACGATGCGGGCGGCATGGCAGAGCTATTACGCCTTGTGTCCTGACTACTGGGTATCGCACGAAGAAATCATGCAGAATGGAAACATGGTCGCCGTGTTCGGAGCGGCGGGCGGGACGATCGCGCAGAACGGAAAGCTCGAAGCAAAAAACACGTGGAGAACACCGGCCGCCTGGCTGGCCGCAACCGAAAACGGGCAGCTAAAGGAATGGCGCGTTTACGCCGACAACAAGCCCGTGTATGACATTTTGTCCAGGTCCCAATCCGAGCCGCGACCATAGTTGGCTCCTCGGAACCCTTGACTGCGCTCGGCGGCAGCGAGTCGCTCTCTCTGCCGGCTACTTGCAGCAGTTTCCGACTTACTGCGAGAGCGCGGCCGACCGGTACGCGGCCTGTTCTAGGGCCTGAACGAGATCCGGGGGTGCTCGGACAGCACTTCGATCGAGTCCCGTCCAGTTTGTTGGCCGAGCGCCTGCCCATCCTGCTGTAGCTCCGCTGTGATTCTGGGGAGCAGGGTAATAACCTTCTTGCCGAGAGCGGTCGAGTAGAAGTTCACGAGCCCCTTGATCTCCTCGTCGGAGAGGTTCTCGTCATAGCGGGAAACAGCGAGATCAACAAGGCGTTTGCTGTCGAGTTTCGAACGGAGCTTCTGAAAGATATGGGCTCCTGCGCAGCGCACCACGAACGAACCCGCGTCGACTGGCCCTGCGCGCAGCGCGAATCCCGCGCTCGGACAGCCCCATTCGCAAATCGCGAGAGCGATGTGGTATAGAAGTATGTTCAACGAGGTCTGACGATTTTGCCGGTCATCGAGGTCGAGAACCTGCAGAAAAGCTACGGCCCGGTCGAGGCCCTGCGGGGCGTAAGCTTTGCGGTCGAGCAAGGCGAAGTGTTTGGCCTTCTGGGGCCGAATGGCGCGGGGAAAACGACGACCATCGAGACCCTCGAAGGGATGCGCACGCCGGACGCGGGCCGGGTGCGGGTTTGCGGGCTCGATCCTGAGCGCAGCGGTGGAAAATTCAAGGAAAGGATTGGCGCTGTCCTGCAGTCCACCTCCCTACCCGACAAGATTCGCGTCTCAGAAGCCATCGAGCTGTTCGCCAATTTCTACCATGATCGCGCCGACCCCGGCAGTCTGCTGAAGCGATTCCAGCTCGAGGAGAAGGCGAATGCCTTCTATAACCAACTCTCTGGCGGGCAAAAGCAGCGCCTGGCGCTGGCCATGGCGCTCGTCAACAATCCGCAGGTGGTTTTTCTCGATGAACCCACCGCCGGGCTTGACCCCCAGGTGCGCCGTGAGATTTATGACATCGTCGAGGAGCTCAAACGCGAGAGGAAGACCGTTCTACTCACCACGCACTATATCGAGGAAGCGGAACGGCTTTGCGATCGCGTTGCCATCGTCGATTACGGCAAGGTGATTGCCATGGGAACGCCGCGCGAGCTCAAGCAGCGGTCCGCGGGAACCACGCGAATCGAGGTGCGCCTGGAGCGCCCGCTAACCGATGGCGTTCTCGGCCGACTAGAAGGCGTACGAGATTCGCGCGAGTTCGACGGCACCTACGTGCTGCACTCCTCGCGCCCGCCGCAGACGATTGTGGCGCTCGTCAAGCAGCTCGAATCGGACAACAACGAGCTGCAAAGCCTGGAAATGTTTTCGCCCTCGCTCGAGGACGTCTTCATCGAGCTGACCGGGCGGAGGCTCCGCGAATGATCAACGCGGAAATGGGACGGAGGCGGTGAGCACGATTTGGAGCTTGACAACCATGCGCATCCGCCTGGCGCTGCGGAATCGCGCATTCTTTTTCTTCACCTTCCTCATGCCGCTCGTATTTCTCTTCGGAGCGATCGCCTTCTTTGGCAACGGTTCGAGCACTTCGATTGCCTATCTGCTTGGCGCGATCCTGACCATCACCGTGATGGGCAGCTTCTGGGGACTCAGCGTGCAGCTGGTCACTTTTCGCGAGCAGGGCATCTTGCGGCGGTTTCGCCTCGCGCCGGTTCCTGCCAGCGCCATGCTCGCTTCGAGTATCGTTTCGAACTACATCCTCACCCTGCCCATCGTGGTGATCGAGATCCTGCTTTGCCGCTACCTCTTCCACCTGCGTTCCTGGGGGAATCTGTGGCAGATTTTCTTGCTCATCACACTTGGCTCGGCGGCCTTTGCGGCTTTCGGTTTGATTGTGGCCAGCGTGACGAACACCATGCAGGAAACCCAGATGATCAATAATCTCCTGTGGACCGGTTTCCTCTTCCTCTCCGGTGCGACCATTCCGCTCGCCAAATTCCCGGGATGGCTCCAGCGCTGCGCCCTGTTTATCCCCGCCACCTACCTCGCTCGCGGCCTGGAATCGGCCGCCAACAATTTGGCCACGCGCGCAGAAATCGCGACGGAGTTCATCGCGCTCGCAATCGGCCTGGGCGTCGCCTTCGAAATTTCCCGCCAGATCTTCCGCTGGGAACCCGAGGCCAAGCTCCCCGGGCGCGCCAAGCTCTGGGTCGTGGCCGCCCTGGTTCCGTTTCTCTTTTTCGGGGTTTACGAGAACTTGCACAGCGACATGCTCAGCCACGTGCACCAGGAGTTCGAGTTCATCTATGGTCGCGCCCCGGCCCCGCCCAGCTCCCCCTAGCCGTCTCCATCCAGGATTTGGCCAACCTACGGAATTGCCGCGATTTAATTCGCCACCTGATTCTTTCTCGCGGCCGGCCAGGTCCGCCCGGGGATCCCTGAATCCGATAAACAAGCTGGGGCCACCGAATTTCGGCCGGAAGAACTCACCTCCAAGCTGCACCTGTCGCTGCCGCGGGTGGCCCGCGGGAGATTTGCCCCGTGCGGCGCAGGTTCTAGCAAAAACGCAGGGCGGTGCCTGCTCCGCCGACCTGCAGGAAGGGTTCGGTAATTCTCTGGTACCGAGGCCTTCGAAAACGGCGGAATCGTGGAATCCTTTTCACACCAGCAGCCAAGCGTGCGAGAATAGGCCAGAAGTTCCCACGAACTCCTTGAAACGCCCCGCCATGTATTTTCGTCCAATGCTCAGCGCCCTAAATGGAGCGGCTGGAGATTTCTGTACGCTGATCAATAGATGAACATGACCACTACCACAGTAAGGCCCGACGCCCACGATTCCGGGCAGGAGCCGTTCAGGCCCTCACCGAGCCCACACACAAGGCGCCGCGGTTGGGTCTGGCTGATCGTTATCGTTGTGGTTTGCGGAGCCACCTATTGGATGTATCGCCAGTACGAGGCCTCCCAAGCCGCGCGGCGAGCCAAGCTGGCGGCCATGCAGATCAAGGCCGTTCCCATCACCACGGGAGCCGTCAAGAAGGGCGACATTGGCGTCTACCTGGAAGGAATTGGAACCGTCACGCCCGTGTACACCGTGCAGGTCGTCAGCCGCGTGCAAGGGCAAATCACTGCGATTCACTATACGGAGGGGCAGATGGTCCGCGAGGGCGATCCCCTGATCGATATCGACCCGCGGCCCTATGAAGCGGCCCTCACGCAGGCGCAGGGGCAACTGGCGCGCGATGAGGCCTCGCTAGCGCAAGCGCGGATTGACCTCGATCGCTACCGGGCGGCGTTGGCAAGGAATGCGGTTGCGCAACAGCAGGTTTACGACCAGGAGCAACTCGTCAAGCAGTATGAGGGCGTGGTCACGAATGACCAGGGCGTGGTGGACAATGCGAAGGTCAATTTGGTGTATTGCCACATCACCTCGCCGATTGCCGGACGCGTGGGGCTTCGCCTGGTGGATCTCGGCAATATGGTTCAGGCCAACGGAACATCCCCGCTCGTTGTGGTCACCCAACTACAGCCGATCACCATAATTTTCACTCTCGACCAAGGCTACTTACCTCAGATCCAGCAGCGCCTGCGGACCGGTCACCCGATGGCTGTGTACGCACTGGACCGCACAGACGAGACGCAGATCGCGACTGGGTCGCTGCTCACTCTGGACAACGAGGTTGATCCCACGACGGGCACGGTGAAGCTGCGCGCGATTTTCCCGAACAAAGACAATGTCCTGTTTCCGAATCAGTTCGTCAACGCCAAGCTGCTCGTGGATACCGAGCGCGGTGTCAACTTGGTTCCCACCCAGGCGATCCAGCGGAACGGTCAGGGAGCATTTGTGTACCTGGTTGAGCCCGATGACACGGCCCACATCCAGAATGTCACCGTGGGCACTACAGACGGCAATGTCGCGGCCGTCGAAGGTATCGAAGCGGGTCAGAACATCGCTTTGAATGGATTCGACAAGCTCCAGGACGGCATCAAGGTGGTGATCCGCGGGAACCGTGGAGCCGGCCAAACGGCGGCGAGCGCCCCCACGGCAGGTGGCAGCGGGGCGACTACGCCGGCCGCCAAGACAACGGGGGCACCCGGAAGCGGTTCGGCGAATCGAGGCAGGCAAGCTCCTTGAGTCCATCCCGCCCGTTTATTCTTCGCCCGATTGCTACCTCGCTTTTGATGGCCGCAATCTTGCTCGCGGGGATTGTGGCCTTCCTCCAACTTCCTGTCTCCGCCCTCCCGGAGGTTGATTACCCAACCATTCAGGTCGTCACCTTTTATCCGGGCGCCAGCCCCGAGGTGGTGGCGTCGGCCGTGACTGCCCCCCTTGAACGGCAGTTCGGGCAAATGCCCGGCCTGCAGCAGATGACTTCGACGAGCTCAGATACGAGCTCGATTATCGTCCTGCAGTTTGCCCTGAATTTGAGCATTGATGTCGGCGAACAAGAGGTACAGGCCGCCATCAACGCGGCGCAAACCTATCTTCCCTCGGATTTGCCGGTGCCGCCGATTTACAGCAAGACGAACCCGGCCGATGCCCCGGTTTTGACCCTGGCGCTCTCCTCCAACACCATGCCGCTCACGCAGGTGGAGGATTTGGCCGACACCCGTCTGTCGCCCAAGATCTCGCAGTTGCCGGGCGTGGGCCTGGTGACCATAACGGGCGGGCAAAAGCCGTCTGTGCGAATCCAGGTGAACCCGACCGCGCTATCCTCCTACGGCATCAATCTCGAGGATGTGCGCACGGCCCTCCAGCAGACGAGCGTAGACCTGGCCAAGGGGAACTTCGACGGGCCGCATCAGGACTACCAAATCGATGCGAACGATCAGCTGCTGAGCGCCTCCGATTTTGCGCCCATCGTTATCGCCTACCGCAATGGCGCGCCAGTGAAGCTTTCCGACGTCGCCAAGATCGTGAGTGCTCCGGAAAATCTGTACGAAGCGGCCTGGATGAATACGACTCCGGCCGTCATCGTCAACATCCAGCGCCAGCCGGGCGCGAATATCATCCAGGTGGTCGATCGCATCAAGGCTCTTCTGCCCTACCTGCAGGGCAATCTGCCCGCCTCGGTCAATGTTCAGATTCTGACCGACCGCACGACCACCATTCGTGCCTCGGTGAGAGACGTTGAGTTCGAGTTGATGCTTACGGTCGCGCTCGTGGTCATGGTCATCTTCCTTTTCCTGCGGAACATTCCGGCCACCATTATCCCGAGCGTGGCGGTTCCTCTTTCACTCATCGGCACTTTCGGTGTGATGTACTTCGCCGGCTACAGCCTCAACAACCTCACCCTGATGGCCCTCACCATTTCGACCGGCTTCGTCGTCGACGACGCCATCGTCATGATCGAGAACATCGTGCGCTTCCTCGAAGAGGGCGATACGCCCTTGCAGGCCGCGCTCAAAGGTTCCGAGCAAATCGGCTTCACCATCATTTCGCTGACTGTCTCGCTGATTGCCGTGCTGATTCCGTTGCTGTTCATGGGGGATATCGTCGGGCGACTGTTCCGTGAATTTGCGGTCACCCTGGCGGTGACCATCCTTGTATCGGCCGTTGTTTCCCTGACGCTGACGCCCATGATGTGCTCGAAAATTCTGCACCGCACATCGGCTTCCGAACAGGGCCGCTTCTACCGCGCCTCGGAGCGCGCCTTTGACCGGATTATCGAGTTCTACGGGCGCACCCTTCAGTGGGTGCTCGGGCACCAGACGGAAACGTTGCTGGTTGCCGTCGGCACTCTGGTTCTGACCATCTGGCTCTACATCATCGTTCCCAAAGGCTTCTTCCCGGTCCAAGACACCGGAATCATCATGGGCATCTCGGAAGCCCCGCCCTCGATTTCCTTTTCCGCCATGTCGGAACAGCAGCAGGAACTGGCCAAAGTCATCTTGAAGGACCCGGCGGTTGAGAACCTTTCCTCGTTCATCGGAATCGACGGAATCAACACCACGCTCAACACCGGCCGCATCATGATCGACCTCAAACCGCTCGAGGAGCGCAAGATTAGCGCCTCGGACGTGATCCGACGCCTCGAACCCGAACTCGAGAAAGTCGAAGGCATTACTCTCTACATGCAGCCCGTGCAGGATCTCACCGTCGAAGACCGCGTCAGCCGCACGCAATATCAATACACGCTGGAAGATCCGGACGTGAACGAACTCACGCACTGGACGAACCGGCTGATGGCCAAGCTAAGGGAGGTGCCCGAACTCCACGATCTGGCGACCGATCAGCAGAACGGCGCTTTACGCGAAAATCTGGTCGTTGACCGCGTGACCGCTTCGCGCCTGGGCATTACCCCGGAAATGATCGACGAAACGCTCTACGACGCGTTCGGTCAGCGCCAGATCTCTACGATGTATACGCAACTCAACCAGTACCACATCGTGCTCGAAACCTTGCCCCAGTTCCAGAGCAGTCCGAGCAAGCTGAACGACATTTACATTCGCTCCGCGCTCGCTCCGACATCTTCGGGCACGGCGGTCGGCGCGAACTCGAATGGCGTCGTTACGGCTAGCTCCTCAGGAACCACCTCGAGTGGCGCAAATGGCCCCGCTGGCCCAGGCGGAAGCCCCACGAGCGGGACCATAAACCCGCCGGCCGTGACCAGCACGGCCGGAGCGGCCGTTCCGCTCAGCACCTTCGCGCACTTCGAACAGACCGTCGGCCCGCTCACCATCAATCATCAGGGGCAGTTTCCGGTAGTGACCATCTCCTTCAATCTGGCCCCCGATGCGTCCCTGGGTACCGCCACGGACGCCATCGAGGCAGCCCAGAAGTCCCTCAACATGCCCCTTAGCATTCAGGCCGCGTTTCAAGGGACGGCTGCATCGTTCCGGAATTCGCTGGCCAACGAGCCGCTCCTGATTCTGGCCGCCATTGTCACCGTTTACATCGTGCTCGGCGTACTCTACGAAAGCTACATCCACCCGATTACGATTCTCTCGACGCTGCCGTCGGCCGGGGTTGGAGCGATTCTGGCACTGATCATCTGCCGCTCGGAATTGAGCATTGTGGCCTTGATCGGCATCATCCTGCTGATCGGCATTGTGAAGAAGAACGCCATCATGATGATCGATTTTGCGCTCGAGGCGGAGCGCAAGGAGGGCAAGAATTCGGTCGACGCGATCTACCAGGCCTGCTTGCTCCGTTTTCGCCCCATCATGATGACCACCATGGCCGCTCTTCTCGGGGCCCTTCCGCTTGCGCTCGGCACGGGAATCGGTTCGGAATTGCGCCGCCCGTTGGGCATTTCGATCGTGGGCGGACTGCTGATCAGCCAGGTCCTCACTTTGTACACGACACCAGTGGTCTATATCTACTTTGACCGGCTCGCCCAGAGGTTCGCCAGGCGCCGGGCCACGGACGAAGGCCCCGAGCCGGTCCCGGCGGACTGAGCCATGAGCCTTTCCTCCCCGTTCATACGGCGCCCGGTAGCCACAACGCTGCTGACCACCGCCGTTGCCCTTGCCGGCGCGGTGGCCTTCCGGCAACTGCCTGTTTCGCCGCTCCCGCAAGTTGACTTCCCCACCATCACGGTCGGCGCATCGTTGCCCGGCGCGAGTCCGGAGATCATGGCGTCGTCGATCGCGACGCCGCTTGAGCGGCAGTTCTCGAGGATTTCCGGCATTACCGAAATGACCTCGTCAAGCACTCTCGGCACGACCGGGATCACGCTCCAGTTCGATCTAAACCGCGACATTAACGGGGCGGCGCGGGATGTTCAGGCGGCCATAAACGCGGCGCGCAGCTACCTTCCTGCGAATCTGCCCTCGAACCCGACCTACAGAAAAGTGAATCCCTCCGACTCCCCCATCATGATCATCGCCGTCACCTCCAACGTGTATACAAAGGGCAAGATGTACGATGCCGCGTCGACGATCATGGAGCAGCGCCTGTCGCAGATTGAAGGCGTGGGTCAAGTGACCGTAGGCGGCAGTTCCCTTCCCGCCGTGCGCGTGGACATTAACCCCACGCAGCTGAATAGTTTTGGCCTCGGGCTGCAGGACGTCGCGTCCATGCTCTCGAACCAGAACGCCAATTTGCCCAAGGGCCAGATCCTCGAAGGCGATCGACTGATAGATATCGAGTCCAACGACCAACTGATGCTGGCCGACCAATACAAGAACTTGGTCGTCGGGTATCACAACGGCGCGGCCATCAAGCTGTCGGACATCGCCACGGTCACGGATGACGTGCAGAACATCCGGGCGGCCGGCTTTACCAACGGGCAGCCCAGCATCCTGGTCATCGTCTTCAAGGCCCCGGGCGCCAATATCATTGATACCGTTGACCGCATTTATGACGCCCTTCCTTCGCTCAAGGCTTCCATCCCCGCGGCCATGAAGCTTACCGTCGTCCTCGACCGTACGATCACGATTCGAGCCTCCGTTCGAGATGTCGAGATCACGCTAGGGGTTTCCGTGATCCTCGTCATCCTGGTCGTCTTCGTCTTCCTCAGAAACCTTCGCGCCACCCTCATTCCCAGCGTCGCCGTTCCTGTGTCGCTCATCGGCACCTTCGGCGCGATGTACCTGCTCGGCTACAGCATCGATAATCTGTCGCTCATGGCCCTTACCATTTCGACCGGCTTTGTGGTCGACGACGCCATCGTGGTGATTGAGAACATCACCCGTTATCTCGAGATGGGCATGTCGCCCATGAACGCGGCCTACGAGGGCGCGAAGGAAATCGGATTTACGGTCCTTTCTATCAGCCTATCGCTCGTCGCCGTGTTTATACCCATCCTGCTGATGGGCGGGATCGTGGGCCGCCTGTTTCGGGAATTCGCGGTGACTCTCTCGGTGGCTATTCTAGTCTCTCTGCTTGTCTCGCTAACCACGACGCCCATGATGTGCTCGCGCCTGCTCAAGCACGATCAGCCTGAAACACATGGCCGCGCATATCGTGCGAGCGAGAAGTTCTTCAGTTGGTTGCTGCGCACCTATGACGAATCGCTTAAGTGGGTGCTCGAACATCCGGCTCTTACCCTGTTCGTGCTTCTTCTGACCATCGGCGTGAATATCTTCCTGCTCGTGATCGTGCCCAAGGGCTTCTTTCCGGAACAGGACACCGGCCTTATCTACGGCGGAATTCAGGGGGCCCAGGACGCATCATTCCAGTCCATGCAGGACATTACGCAGAGGTTCGTCGAGATCATCAAGACTGACCCCGCCGTCTCGAACGTGATGGCCTTCACCGGAGGCCAGGGCTCAACAAACGGCGGTTTCATTTTCATGGGCCTCAAGCCACTCAGCCAGCGCAAGCTTACCTCCAGCCAGGTCGTCAACCGCCTCCGGCCCAAGCTGAATACCGTACCCGGCGCGGCCGTTTTCTTGCAGCCGGGCCAGGACCTGCGCATCGGTGGGCGACAGAGCAATGCGCAGTATCAGTACACGATTCAAAGTCAGAATGTCGATGACCTTGTGGAATGGGGCCCGATTTTATTGCAGAAGATGCGTGCGTTGCCCGGGTTCACGGAAGTCAACAGCGACCAGATGAACAACGGCCTGCAGGCCCATCTGACCTATGATCGGCCGACGGCATCGCGCCTCGGGCTCAATCCACAAAGCATTGACCAGACGCTCTATCAGGCCTTCGGCCAAGCGCTGGTTTCCGTGATGTATACCTCGCTCAACCAGTACTACGTGGTGATGGAGGTTGCACCGCAATTCTGGCAAAGCCCGGCCGGATTGAATTACGTCTACGTTCATCCGCAAAACGGCGGCGAGGTCCCGCTGAGCACCATCACCAAATACGATGCAACAACCGCGCCGCTCGCGGTGAACCACCAGGGTCTGTTCCCCTCCGTGACCGTCTCGTTCAATCTGGCGCCCGGCGTCGCGCTCAGCCAGGCCGCGGCCCAAATCCAAGACCTCGAACAAAGCATGGGCATGCCCCAAACGATTCACGGGATGTTTTCCGGCACTCTGCAGGAATTTCAAAAGTCTTTGGCTACCGAGCCGATGCTCATTATCACCGCGTTGCTCGCCGTCTACATCGTGCTGGGCATGCTTTATGAGAGCGTCATTCACCCGGTCACGATTCTCTCGACGATTCCTTCGGCGGGAGTCGGTGCCGTCCTTGCGCTCATGTTCACGGGGACCGACCTGAGCGTTATCGCCATTATCGGTATCATCCTGCTGATCGGCATCGTCAAGAAAAACGCCATTCTCATGATCGATTTCGCTCTGGCTGCGGAACGAAACGAGGGTAAGAGCTCGAAAGAAGCGATTTATACCGCCTGCTTGCTGCGCTTCCGCCCCATTCTGATGACCACCATGGCCGCCCTGCTGGGCGCACTTCCGCTCGCGATCGGCATGGGCGTTGGCGCGGAACTCCGGCGACCCCTCGGAATCACGATTGTGGGCGGATTGATTTTCAGCCAGATGCTGACCCTGTTCACTACGCCGGTTGTTTATCTCTATATGGACCGGCTGTCGCTGTGGCGCCGTGCTCGCCGCGACGTGGTGCGCACGGCGGGTCAGGAAGCCGATTGACAGCTTCCGAGAAAGGAAGGAGGACGGCCAACCCATGACGGAAAAATTTGCGCCTGTATTGTCCATCGCCGAGGCAATCCTAGCCAGCACACTGCTTGCCGGATGCGTGATCGGCCCGAAATACCACACGCCTACGGCAACCGTCCCGCCCGCCTACAAGGAAGTCACGCCCCAAGACATGAAGGAAGTTGATAACTGGAAGGTCGCCCAGCCGAGCGACACCACTATACGCGGCAAGTGGTGGGAAATGTTCAACGATCCCGAGCTCAATCAGCTCGAGGAGCAGGCCGATGCGGCGAATCAAAGCATCGCTTCGGCCTATGCCAGTTTCCTCGCCTCTCGCGCGCTGGTGCGAGAGGCACGCTCGCAACTGTTTCCTTCCTTGACCACCAGCCCTTCCATTACCAAGGAGCACCAGTCCCCAAACCTTGTGTTAGGCCAGGCAGCATCGTCCTCGACGACCAGCATCTCGTCGACCTTCGCCGAATACATACTGCCCTTTGACGCAACCTGGGTGCCGGATCTCTGGGGTCGGCTGCGACAAACGCTGCGCAGCAATGTCTATAACGCGCAGGCCAGCGCCGCCGATCTAGAAAACGTCCGCTTGACGATCCAGGCTGAAGTCGCTTCCGATTATCTTCAGCTTCGTGACCAAGACTCCCTCAAACAACTGTTTGACTCGACGGTGGTCGCTTACCGGCAGTCGCTTGACCTCACTCAGGCCCTCTACGAAACGGGCATCGATTCCGAGGAATCCGTGGCCCAGGCGCAAACCGTGCTCGACACCGCCCTGGCCCAGGACACCAATATCGGCATCGCGCGCGCACAGTTCGAGCACGCCCTGGCCATGCTTACCGGGCAGCCAGCCTCCACCTTTGCCGTGTCGCAAAAGCCGCTGAACTACGCTCCGCCACCCGTTCCGTTGAGTGTCCCCTCGCAAATTCTCGAACGTCGGCCCGATGTCGCCGCGGGCGAACGGCTGGTGGCCGCGGCCAACGCGCAAATCGGGATTGCCCAGTCGGCCTATTTCCCGACCCTGACGCTCACCGCCGCCGGCGGCTTTGAAAGTTCCAGCTTCTCGAACTGGCTGAGCTGGCCCAGCCGGTTTTGGTCGATTGGCGCTGCCGGAGCAGAGACCATCTTCGACGCGGGACTACGTCACGCCACGGTCATGCAATTCCGAGCACAGTATGATGAGACCGTCGCGAATTATCGGCAGGCGGTCCTGACCGCCTTTCAGCAGGTCGAAGACGAGCTGGCCTCCCTGCGCATCCTTTCAAAGCAAATCGCGCAGCAGGATGCCGCGGTACAGGCCGCTCAACACAATCTCGATCTTGCCACCGAACGCTACAAGCTCGGCATCGACCCCTACCTCAACGTGACCGCGGCACAGACCATCTTGCTCACGAACCAACAAACGGCCGTCACTCTGCGCGGCCAAGAAATGGTGGCCACCGTCGGGCTCGTCGAAGATCTTGGCGGAGGCTGGAATCGTTCGCTCTTGCCCACCGGCAACCAGCTTGTTGCCGGCCAGTCGCCAACCGTCGGGCCTCCGCCCTCTCCCGGCGCTTCCACGAACCGACCCGCTCAGACCACAGCAACGGCCGCACCTGCTTCTCCGGCCGCGACAACTCTCTCCGCGGCAGCTTCCCATCCGACGCCGCAGAAATAGCACTGGGCCCAGCCCGCCCGTACCGCCCAACAAGATGGGCAAACGCAGACGTAGTCGAGCGGGTGGCCACTCCCAACTTTTCGACATGCGGGCTTCAGCGGCAATCTTCGTCGTGGTGGCGATGAAGCACAGTTAGGGACGCTGGTTGATCATCAGGTGGGCCCAAGGTGTACCAGCCCACATAATCCAAGTTCCAGTCTGCTTTGGCGTGGTTGGCAGCCCGCTCGACTTCGGATCAAAGGGCCACATGATCATCCAGTGCGGCGGCTCTTTGATCGGTGTGCCAGAGGTGGCGAATGGGTCGGTGCCGCTCCAATCGGTACCTCCCGCCATCATATAGATCACGCCCGGCTCTCTGTTCGTCGGCTTGGGCTTGTGCGACATAAGGTCGTTCAGCCATTGCATCGACGCTCCATCGGCGCACATCGCAACGTCCCCGACCACTCCGGGATGCCCCGGAATACAAGTGAAGCCATTCGTTCCCTCGCGCAGGACTGTCATCTTACCTTGGTTGTCGATGTCGACGACCTTCGCCGCTTTGGCGATCCCCGGCGGCGCGGCTGACAGTGCACGCTGGATCTTCTCTTGCTTGGTTTCCGCAGCGTACGACAGCAGGACATGCGAGAAAACGGCGGCCAATACAAAGCCGAACCAGTAGCGTTTCATGCGTCCTCCGTTAACGTTTCGAGTCGAGGACAGAGTAATCGGACAGAGATTCGGAGGCAAGACGAATGACGAAATCATTGCTTCGCGCGGATTCTGTCTAAGGCCGTCACATCTGGATTGGTGCTTGCGCGCTGCGCTCGACGTACCAGCAAGGAGCATCTCCCAGATGGGGAAATATCGAGTGCACGCAGATCACCGTCTGCTTTGGGCCGAATACGAATTCGGCGCGGCCGTCCTTGTGCGGGATTTCGTAGGTCGTACGGATTTCTACGGTGTCGACCGGATCGCTCGAAGTCTTTCTCGACAAGCGATAACGGAAATGAAGGTAATCGCCCAGATAGAGCACGGCGGCGGCGCAAAGAGCCGCGACCGCCGTCCAAATGGCTAATCGTGGGACAAGGCTCATCGTTTCAGTGTGCTACAACCCTTCGCCGCTATTATAGTGGCAGCCGTCAAGGGTAGGGGCATTTTGGCATCGAAGGTGCTCTGAAACGTATCCGTCGCACCAATCAGCAGCCTGGTATACACTATAGGGACGGCCCAAGCCCCCCTCTTCGCCATCTCGCCGGAAAAGGAGGGTGCGCCGACTGCGGTTATGTATAAGAGATTCTTCGGCCTCCGGGCCAACCCCTTTAATCCCAACCCCGATCCCCGCTTCCTGTTCCTGACGAATGCGGCAACGGAAGCCTTGGCCAGCCTGGCCTATGGCATCCGCAATCGCAAAGGGTTCCTTCTGCTCACGGGTGAAGTGGGAACCGGAAAGACCACCCTGCTCAACCGTCTGCTTGAGTGGCTGAGCGAGGAACACGTGGCCACGGCCTTCGTCTTTAATTCGCGCCTGAACGAGCGGGAATTCTTCGATTTCGTATTGAACGATTTCGGCATCTCATGCAGTTCGCCTGACAAGAGCCAACGACTGCTAAAGCTGAATGAATGGCTGGTCCAGCGCTATCGTGAGCGACGCACGGCAGCCCTCATCATCGACGAGTCGCAGAACCTCTCCCCCGAAGTGCTCGAGGAAGTCCGTCTGCTCACCAATATGGAAACCACCCAGGAAAAGCTCCTGCAGATCGTTCTTTCCGGGCAGCCAGAACTCGAGGACAAACTGCGCAACCCCTCGCTGCGGCAGTTGCGCCAACGTATCACCATCCGTTGCAATACCTGCCCGCTAAGTCGCGAGGAGCTGCAGGCTTATGTAGCCGAACGATTGAGGATTGCCGGTGCCAATGGGACACCGATCTTCTCGACAGAGGCCATCGACGCCATTTACCGGCGTTCGCAAGGCATTCCGCGCGTCGTCAACCTACTCTGCGAACACTCGCTCATCAACTCCTTTGTCGACCAAACTCGACCGATCCCCGCCCGCATCGTCGAGGATGTGGCGCGCGAGTTCGAACTCCAGAAACCCGATCTGATTGCCAAGGCCGTCTCGACCAACGGGGGACACTCCCCGGAAGTGATCGAGACCCTCATCCGCAGCCTGCAGGTTCTACTGCAGGAGGTCGAAAAGTCCCGCCAGACGAATCCACCTCCCCCCGATCCCAGCCTGAGCGCGGATGGCGGGACCTAGTTCAACTGCCCGCGGCATAGCCTTCTCTGTTTCGTCCCGCCTCCATCTACCCGGTCAGGAAGCTCGAGCGGGAAACCTCGGAAGCCGACACTTAGACGCCTCGCAAGGCGAGCGAGAGCTTGTTCGTCCCAGCGGCGCGAGGGGCTAGACAAATAGCCGCGCAATTCTCGACGATCCAGTCGGCGCCTGCTCCCCGAAGTTCTTCACCGCTGGCCATGGTGGTCATGCCGATCACCTTCGCTCCTGCGGCCTTGCCCGAGCGGACGCCCGCCGGCGCATCTTCGACCACGATACAATCGGCGGACGCGAAGCCCAAAGCCTGGGCGGCCCTGCGATATGGGTCCGGTGCGGGCTTGCCGTTCAGGATGTCATTCGAGGTGATGAACGCGAGCGGATGCGGCAAGCCCGCGGCCTGCCAGCGTACTTCGGCAAGCGGCCGGGTGCAGGAGGTAACGATCGCCCAGCGTTTGTGCGGAAGCGATTCGAGCAATTCCATGGCGCCGGGGAGCGGAACGATTCCTTCCGTATCCGCGATTTCACGGCGCTCAACCTCGCGATTTTCCGCTGGATGATCGCCGTTCGGGAGATAGTCGCGCACAGTGAGCAGGCTGGGACGGCCGTGCGCCGCGCGAACGACCTCCTCGGGATCAAATCCGTGTTCGACCGCCCAGCTCGACCACACGCGGGCAATCGCCGGCATCGAGTCAATCAGCACGCCGTCCATATCGAACAGCAACGCCTCACAGCGGATTTCTGGCATGCGCAAGTCTAACATTAAGGTTCGGAACGACGTACGGCGGAACCATGTTTAGCGGGCTCGAGCGCCGAGCAAGGGAGGGAGATCTGGCCGGGTCGCTCGCCAAGAAGACAAGTGGCCCGCCTGCCGCGCGACGCTACCAATCCGCATTTCGAGGAACAGCGCGTCAATAAAGCGAGAGGATGCTCGATACGAACACACCCTCTCCTCGATGTCTTGCTCCGCCCACCGGCTCAGCGCTCGAGCACGCGCTCGGCCACGAGCAAGGGGCCACTCGCTGTGTTAAACAGCAGACCGCCAGCGGAAACTGTGTCTCCGCTCGAGAGCGCGCCGACGCCCGTTAGGTTCTCGAAGTCGGTCCCCGCAACTGTCTCCACATCAATCTGGGTAATGGCTGGTGTTGCGTTGGTGAACAAGGGCGGCAAGCCATTCAAGGTGAATGTGGACGATGAGTTCACCGCTTCGACCGTGGCCGTAACTTCGGACGACTCGAGTCGCACGTTGCTGGCCGTAAACGTGATTTGAATTGTCGGAGGAGTGCCCGTAACGTCGAGCGATGAAATGACCGGCTGAAGAGCAAACGCTTGGCCGACGATCATGTCGTTGATGCCCCCGAAGCTCAGGCCGCTTGGGAGAGTTATGCCGTCGGCATCGATACTGAAGGTGGTCGAGCTTGAGAACCCGACAGTCAGCGGCAGTCCACAGACCATTCCTCCGCCGGCCAGGTGCCCCTGGGCATCATCCTGAAAATCCATCAGCACGAGTTGAACCTCGTTCTGCGCGCTATTGACTCCGATCACCACTCCCTCCAGTGCCGGCTGGCCTTGCGGGGCGATCAACTCAACCCTGCTAGCAACAAGCATGCCGCCGGGCATGCCGCTCAGCCCTACGCGGACGACTTCTCCCTTGACCAGGCAAGTGAAGTTGTCGGCCGTGCATGCACTTCCAAACTCATATTGGGTGCTCGAGTTAGCGGTTATGGCCAAAGACAAATGGCCAAAGCCCGTTTGCAGCGTGAAGCTCGACGTAGTGCTGTCGACACCCGTGATGCGGCCCTCGACATGAAACTGCTCAAGCGCCCCGCTCGGAAGTGGCGGGAGTTCCTTAAGGCTAATGGTGGGCGAAACGGACAGATCCTCGTCGACGGAGGCGTTCACATCGAAATGCATCAGAAAGGCCACCGCAGAAGCGCTGGACACCGTTATGGGAAACGGCGCCGCACTATCCGTCACCGTCGATTGATTGAGCGTCGGTGTGAGCGTGCAAACCTGATTTGCCGCGCACGTCTGGCTACCCACTGTTAGCGTCGCATTGCTGCGGTTGAGAATCGTCATTTGAGGGTTGGCGAAGCTGGCGGTCAGGCTCGTGTATTCCCCGGTGGGAACATTGAAATTGGAGAGCAGGGCGGACTCGCTTTGGAGGTGTTCTAGTTCGACCGTGACGGGCGCGCTCAACATGGATACGGCCGTTTGGCTGCTATTGCTCGGCTCGAGGGACGCTGAGGTAACCTGAATCTGAAACCGCAAAATACTCACGCCTGCAGGTGGCGTGTCGCTGATATTGAGACTCGCCGGGATGGCCTGCGCCGAAGGCCCGATCGGAGCCGTGGACATGGTGCGATTAGTGTTGCTACAACCTGCAATGACGACCACGAAGAGAACGGCAGGAATGCCAGAGCGGAAATCGAGCGTTGATTGTTTCATTTCTCCTCCACCTTTGGGGACGATGAAGGCTAATTGTGTTCACTTCCCTTCTGATTATCAGATCTTGTACGTACTGCCTTAGGACGGGTTGTATAGATGTCCTGAGCCCGGGGAGGGTTGCATAGCCGACCGGGAAGTCCGGCGCGACCAACTTCGGCTAGGGCCATACCGAGATAGGTGTGCGCTAGGGAGTAACTTCGGCGTTCTCTGAGACGGTTTGCTCTTTGGCGATTCGGATTAGCGAGGGAAGGACGTCGCCCAAGCCACCGGGCGCTCCCGGGCGGCCGAAATCAAAATAGAGGCGCTTGTACAAAGCGTACAGCTGGTCGTATACCTTCTGGGCCTCGGGCTCGGGCTTATAGACGACGTGCGGAGGGCAAACTTGGCGCTGCGCCTCCTCGATCGTGCCGAAGGTGCCCGCAGCGAGAAACGCAAAAATCGCCGAACCGAGGCTGGTGACCTTACGGCTGGGCACGAGCACCGGCCGGCCAAGCACGTTCGCGTAAATCTGATTCAGCGCCAGGTTGGTTTGCGGGATCCCTCCCGTATTGATCACCCGTTCGATCTTCGTGCCGTACTCAGCCATACGATCGAGAATGACACGCGTGTGAAACGCGGTGCCCTCAATGGCCGCGAAGAGCTCATCCTTCGGCGTGTGCTGCAGATTCCAGCCGAGCGTGATGCCGCGGAGATTCGCGTTGACCAGCACGGTGCGATCGCCATTGTCCCAGGTCATGCGCAGCAAGCCCGTTTGGCCGGCCCGATAGTTCTCGAGCCCCGCGCTCAGCGCGGTGACCGTCGTGCCCGCACGCGTCGCGATGGCGTGGAAAATATCACCGGTTGCGGAAAGCCCGGCCTCGATGCCCGTGTATTTCGGGTGTACGCTTCCCTTCACCACGCCGCATACACCAGGCACCAGTCGGGCTTGGCTTGAGATTCCGATGATACAGGTTGAAGTCCCGATGACGTTGGCCACGTCCCTTTCCTGGGTGCCCGCCCCGATAGCGTCCCAATGCGCGTCGAAGGCGCCCACGGGAATGGGGATCCCTGCGCGCAGCCCGAGTGTCTCCGCCCAGAATGGCGAAAGTGTGCCCGCAATCTCGTCCGACGTCTCGTAGGGTCCTTGAAGCTTTCCGCGCACGCCGGCCAGCAGCGGATCGACTTTGACCAGGAATTCTTCCGGCGGCAGGCCGCCCAAATCGGGATGCCACATCCATTTGTGGCCCATGGCGCAGACGCTGCGCTTCGCTTTGTGCTCGTCGCGGATGCCGCACAGCGTCGCGGCAATCATGTCGCAATGCTCGAAGGCGCTGGCCAGCTGGCCGCGCTTGGACGGATTGTGGCGGAGCCAATGCAGCAGTTTTGCAAAGCCCCATTCCGAGGAATAGATTCCGCCGCACCACTCGATGGCCTCGAGCTTTTCCCGGTGTGCGAGCTCGGTGATTTCGGCAGCTTCGGCTTTTGCGCGGTGGTCGCACCAGAGGTAATACTCATCAAGCGGTACCATCCCCGCCCCGACGGGAATGACCGAAGAACCCGTGGTGTCGAGCGCAATGGCTTCGACTTTGTCCCCAGAGAGGCCGGCTTGCTCGAGAGCGTCGCGCATCGCAGCCCCCAGGGCGCGCAGGTGATCTTCATGCGACTGCGTGGCGTATTCGGGATCGTCGCGCCGGCGGTGGAGCGGATAGTCGCCGACTGCCGAGCCCAGCATGCCCTT
>Ga0187783_10000471_pt1 | contig 29920 bp, 33 predicted proteins | sample 1015_SJ02_MP02_2_FD_132471 | JGI IMG/M metagenome (GOLD analysis project Ga0187783, IMG submission 132471) | Tropical peat soil microbial communities from peatlands in Department of Meta, Colombia - 1015_SJ02_MP02_20_MG | ecosystem: Environmental > Terrestrial > Soil > Wetlands > Peat | place... | reverse complement strand
GCGGGCGCTCTCGGAGCTCGGGGTCGTCGCGCCGCAGGTGCGCCGATGAGCGGCGCCGCCAAGCCTGAGAGCCTGCGCGACGCCTACGGCAGGGCGCTCGTCGAGCTCGGCGAGCGCGATCCGAGGCTCGTCGTCTTCGATGCCGACCTCTCCGGCTCGACGCGCACGATGCTCTTCGGCCAGAAGTTTCCCGAGCGCTTCTACAACGTCGGCGTGATGGAGCCAACGATGATGAGCATGGCCGCCGGCATGAGCCTCGGCGGCCGGACGGTCTATGCGAGCACCTTCGCGGTGTTCGCCGCCGGCCAGGCCTACAACTTCGTGCGCCAGTCGATCTGCTACAACCGGGCGAACGTCAAGATCGTCGCCACCCACGGCGGCCTCCTCGTTGGCGCCGACGGCGGGACCCATCAGATCGTCGAGGACATCGGCCTCATGCGCGGCCTCCCCGGCATGACCGTGATCGTGCCCGCGGACGCGCCGACCAGCCGGGCCGCGACGTTCGCGGTCGCCGAGCGGGACGGACCAGCGTACGTACGTCTGACCCGGGAGAACCTGCCGACCGTCACCGACGGGACGTTCGCGATCGGACGCGCGGCCGAGCTGCGCGCGGGGACCGACCTCACGATCGTGGCGGTGGGCGCCCTGGTCGCGCGCGGGCTCGAGGTCGCCGCCGAGCTCGCCCAGGTCGGCGTCTCGACCCGCGTGCTCGACTTCGCCTCCGTCAAGCCGTTCGACGAGCCGGCGCTCCTGCGCGCCGCGCGCGACACCGGCGCGATCCTGGTCCTCGAGGAGCACACGGTCCTCACGGGCGTCGGGGCGCTCGTCGCCGCGACGACGTCGGAGAACTACCCGGTCCCGGTCCGCCGCGTCGGGGTCCCCGACGTCTTCGGGGAGTCCGGGGAGCCCTGGGCGCTGCTCGACCGCTACGGCATGTCCCGCGAGCGCATCCGGGACGAGGCGTGGGAGCTCCTCCGGCTGCGGGGCAAGGTACAATGAGAGGGAGCGCCTGACGGCCGGCGGACGATGCAGCTGTTCCTCGACACGGCGAGCGTGACCGAGATCCGGACGATGTGGGAGATCGGGATCCTGGACGGGGTCACCACGAACCCGAGCCTCGTCGCGAAGGAGGGCCGCCGGTTCGAGGACGTGCTGCGCGAGGTCTGCGCGCTCGGCGTCCCGAGCGTCTCGGCCGAGGTCGTGGCCACCGACACGGACGGCATGCTCCGGGAGGGCCGCCACCTGCGGACGATCCACCCGTCGATCTACGTGAAGGTGCCGATGACGCCGGCGGGCCTGCGCGCGACCAAGGTCCTCTCGAGCGAGGGGACGCGGGTCAACATGACCCTCGTCTTCAGCGCGAACCAGGCGCTGCTAGCGGCCAAGGTCGGCGCGGCCTACGTCAGCCCGTTCATCGGGCGGCTCGACGACCAGGGCCAGGTCGGCATGGACCTGATCCGGGAGATCGTCACCATCTACCGCAACTACGCGTTCGGGACGAAGGTCCTGGTCGCGAGCGTCCGGCATCCGATCCACGTCCTCGAGGCGGCGAAGATCGGCGCCGACATCGCGACGATGCCCTATTCCGTCATGGAAAAGCTCGTCCAGCATCCGCTGACCGACCTCGGGCTCGCGCGCTTCCTCAAGGACTGGGAGAAGGTGCCGAAGGGCTGAGGGGCGGGCCCCCACGGATTATACGGCCCGCGCCCTTGCCCGGCGCCGGTGTCGGACCCGTCGCTCCTCGAGAAGTACCTCCGGCTCACGCGCGAGGCCCTCGAGCGGGTCTCGGCCGCCCCCCCGGCCCGGTCGTTCCTGCGCGGGGCCTCCGACGACGTCCTGCAGATGGCGCGCGCCTACCTGTCCGACGCGGAGCACTTCTCGGCGGCCGGCGACGCCGACCGCGCCCTCGCGGCCGCGAGCTACGCCCACGGCTGGCTCGACGCCGGGGTGCGCCTCGGCCTCCTGGACGGAGGTGACGATGACCGACGGTTCACCCTCTTCCGGTAGCGAGGCCCCGGCGCGGTCGACCGGCGTTCCGGAGCCGGTCCTCGCCACGATCGAGGCGCACCTGCGCCAGCGCGAGCTGCGCCGCGAGGACCTCTACGAACGGGCGCGGCGCCTGCGCCGGCTGGCCCAGGGCACGATGGTGCGCCTCCACGCGAACGGGGCCGCGAGCGTCGAGCTGAGCGAGGTCCGCCGCGGCATGGCCGACCTCGCCGACTGGCTGCACCGCGAGGGCCGGGGCGACGAGCCCCTCGCGCTCGACGCCTTCCAGGAGGCGGTCGAGGCGGTGCTCCTCGGCTCGATCGCGGCAGGACAGACGCTGCCGGGCCCCAGCGAGCTCGGCGTCGATCCCGAGCCCTACCTGCTCGGGCTCGGCGACGTCGTCGGGGAGGTGCGCCGCCGCGTGCTGGACCGCCTCGGCCGCGACGACGTCGCCGGCGCGGAGGCGGACCTCGCCCTGATGGAGCGGCTCACGCGCTCGCTGCTGCGCTTCGACACGACCCGCGCGATCGTCCCGCTCAAGCCGAAGCAGGACACCGCGCGCGCGCTGCTCGAGCGGACGCGGGGCGAGGTCGTCATGGCCCGCTTCCTCGCCCGCGCCCGTCCGTCGGACGGCGCGGGGGCGCCGTGAGCGTCGCGCCCCGGGGCACGATCGCCGTCATCGGCGGCTCCGGGATCCGCGGGATCTTCGGGGACGGGCCCACGACGACCCACCGCCTCGCCACCCCGTGGGGCGCCCCCAGCGATGCGATCGAGGAGGGGATGATCGGCGGTCTGCGCGTCCTCTTCCTCGCCCGCCACGGCCCGGATCACACGATCCCTCCGCACCGCGTGAACTACCGCGCGAACGTCGACGCCCTGCGGGCCCTCGGCGCCGACGCGATCCTCGCGATCAACAGCGTCGGCTCGCTGTCGGAGGCGCTCCCGCCCGGAACGTTCGTGCTGCCGAGCCAGTTCGTCGACTTCACGAGGTCGCGGCCGACCACGTTCTTCGAGGGGGGCCGGGTCTTCCACGTCTCGCTCGCCGACCCGTTCTGCCCGGACCTCGGCGCGGCCGCCGTCCGCGCCGGCGAGGAGGTCGGGGTGCCGTTCGCCTCGGGCAAGACCTACGTGTGCGTCGAGGGCCCGCGCTTCAGCACGCGGGCGGAGTCGTCGTTCTTCCGCACGCTCGCCGACGTGATCGGCATGACGCTCGTCCCCGAGGTCACGCTCGCGCGGGAGCGGGCGATCTGCTACGTCTGCCTGGCGATGGTCACCGACTTCGACGTCTGGGCGGAGCGTCCGGTCGCCGCCCAGGAGATCGTGGCGGTGATGCGCCGCAACGCCGAGAGGATGGGACGCCTCCTCGCCCGGCTGCTGCCCGAGACCGCGCACGCGCCGACGTGCCGGTGCGCCCGATCGCTCGATGACGCCGCGATCTAGCTCGAGCGCGGTCCGCGCCGCACGGTGATCGGGATCCGGTCGGCCGCGAACTCGAGCTCGGCGATCTCGACCGGGTCGACGAGGGTCGGGGCGACGTCGATGAGGATCGGCGCCCCGAGCGAGATCTGCAGGGCACGGGCTCCGAGGATGCGCGCGCGCTCGAAGCGAGTGAACTCGGCCGCGGCGAGGGGAGCCGGTACCGGTTGCTCGGGCAAGGGTCCACTCCCCGAAATCGCGGGAACCACCGACGCGCTCAGGGGCTCGGCCACTCGGGGCACCGTATTTACGCCTTGCGGCGCGCGCGCACGCGCCCGCGACCTCGCGCGGCCGCAAAGCATTAGGCGGCCGGGCGGGCTGCGCCGCCGGTGCCGTCGCTACGGTTCGCCTACGCCGCCCGGCTCCTGCGGCGACTGTGGAAGTTCCTGGCGGCGTACGTCGCCGTCTTCGTCGGGGCCGCGCTCGGCTTCTACCTGCTCGAGGGCTACCAGCCGGGCCAGCTGCTGACCTCGTTCTACTGGGCGATGGTCACGCTCTCCACGATCGGCTACGGCGACGTCGTCCCGACGAACGCCGACGCCCGCCTCTTCACGATCGGGGTCGCGGCGATCGAGGTGTTCCTCGGCGCCTACCTCGTCTCGATCGTGATCGCGACGGTGTCGGAGGAGTCGCAGCACCGCGTGCTCGGCACGTTCGGCACCGACTTCGCCGACCACATCATCGTCCTCGGCTACTCGGCGGTGGGTCGCGCCGCGATCCGCGAGCTCCTCGCCCAGGGCGAGAAGGTGGCGGTCGTCGCGGAGAGCTCGGCCGACGTCACGACGCTCCGCTCGCTCGCGAGCGACAAGCAGCTGTTCGCGACCTTCGGGGCGCCCGGGGACGTGGACATCCTCAAGCGGGTCAACGTCGCCGGGGCGCACTCGGTCGTCGTGGCGACCGGCGACGACACGACCACGCTCATCGCCGCGCTGAACGCTCGGGCGCTGAACCCGCGCATCCGCATCGTGGTCTCGGTCGGCCGTCCCGAGCTCAAGCAGACGCTCAAGGCGGCCGGGGTCACCTACGTCGCCTCGCCGAGCGAGATGGCGGGCCGGCTGTGCGCCGACGCGGCGTTCCGCCCCGAGGTCGCGAACATGGTCGAGGACCTGACGACGACCGAGTACGGGGCCGACATGGAGGAGTTCGTCCTGAGCGAGCGGACCCCGATCTCGACCCAGGGTCTCGCCGAGGCCGAGGCGCTCGTGCGGCGGGCCTCGGACTGCCTCGTCATCGGCTACGCCCGTGCGACGGCGGACGGGGAGTTCACGACCGTGCTGAACCCGCCGAGCAGCTTCCGCTTCCAGCCGGGCGACGCGCTGATCGTCGTCGGGACGATCCCGAACCTGCACCGGCTCCAGCGCTGGATCGGCGTGCCGCAGGGCCGGTAGGCGCCGGGCGGCCCGGTCCGGGCGCGTCGGCTCAGGCGGGCGCCGCGGCCCGCCCCTTGACGATCGGTCCCCGGTCGAGGAACGACTGCCACTGGACGATCTGCCGGTCCCGGACGACCGCGCGCCAGGCCGCGGGCACGCGCCAGCGGTTCTCGGCCGGCAGCTGCTCGCCGACGGCGGTGGTCCCGCTCGCGGTGCCGAACATCGCGACGACCCGTCCGTTCTGGAACCACTCCTTGACCCCGAGGTGGTAGTCGGGGCACTCGCGGAAGCGGGCGCGCCATGCCTCCGCGATCCGCTCCCGGCCCCGGACCTCCTGGCCGTCGGCGTCGACGAGCAGGTGGTCGTCGGAGAGCAGGGCGAGCAGGCTCTCGACGTCGTGGCGGTTGATCTCGTTCACGAACTTGAGGGCGATGCGGGCCGTGTCGGACTCGACCACCGCCGTCCCCCCCACCCCCGACGCGGCCCGGCGAGCCTGTGCCGCGCAGAGGGGACATCGCGTTCGGCTAGATTCTACTTTCCCGCGTCCCCGCCGAGGGCGGCGCGAGCGCGCTCGCGCGGGCGCCGGGCCCCGCGGGGCCTCCCGCGTCCTTTTGGGCGAGGAACAGGGCTTGGCGGCCGCGACCGGCGTCGACGAGCTCGCGCCGAAGGACGCGGAAGCCCGCGTCCTCGAGCCAGGCGGCGTACGTCGTCGCGTCGGCCTGGCTCCAGTACATCGGCGCATTCGAGCCCAGCCAGCCCTCCTCGATGCCCGTCCAGGCGGTCGCGCCGGTCGTGACGAGGAAGAGGCCCTCCTCCTCGAGCCACCGGTGGACCTTGGCGAGGAGGCGGGGCTGCTCGTCGACGGGGACGTGGACGAGCGCGTAGAGGCAGACGACGCCGCCGAACGTCCCGGTCGGCAGCACGACCTCGGTCATGTCCGCGCGCAGGAACCGCGCGCCCGGGACGAGCCGACGGGCCCGGGCGATCTGCACGTCCGAGATGTCGACGCCCGTGACGCGGAAGCGCTCCGAGAGCAGCTGGGCGTCCGGCACCCCGCAGCCACAGCCCAGGTCGAGCACCGCGGCGCCCCGGCGGAGCCGGCGGACGAGCGGCTCGAGCCAGTCGCGGTGCATCCGAAGCGTGTGGCCGAACGCGTCGCTCGGCGCGCCCGAGGGCCAGTAGGTCCTCGAGACGACGTTGAACCCGGTCCGCACGATCGTCTTCGGGTCGCGGCTCGGGGCCATCGCATGCGGATGAGTGCGCATACCATATGGACCCCTCGCCTCCCCGGGTCCCCCATCGCGAGCCGGGGGCGAGGCCGGGCCAGTTTCATGAAGAGCACGGGCTACGGGGCACCGGACGGTGACCCCATGCCGGACGCGCCGATCGCACCCGCGCCCCCGGAGCCGGACGGGCCCGTGGTCATCGGCAAGGACGTCTGGAAGGTCTACGGGAGCGGCGAGACCGAGGTGGTCGCGCTGCGGGCGATCAACATCTCGATCCCCCGCGGCAAGATGCTCGCCGTCATGGGCCCGAGCGGCTCGGGCAAGACGACCTTCCTCAACTGCTTCTCGGTGCTCGACGACGTGAGCCGGGGCCAGATCACCCTGGAGGGCGTCGACCTCCAGTCGATGGACGACCGGACGAAGAGCGAGTATCGCGCGCGCCGGGTGGGGTTCGTCTTCCAGTCGTACAACCTCCTCCCCGTGCTCACCGCGACCGAGAACGTCGAGATGCCCCTGTTGATCGCGGGCGTCCCCGGTCGGGAGGCGCGCGAGCGCGCCCGCACGATCCTGGGCGAGCTCGGCCTCGGCGAGCGGCTCGACCGCCGTCCCGCCGAGCTATCGGGCGGGCAGCAGCAGCGCGTCTCGCTCGCGCGGGCGCTCGTCGGACGGCCGGCGATCGTCTGGGCGGACGAGCCGACCGGCAACCTCGACGAGGAGGACTCCCACCAGGTCACGCGGCTCCTGCGGGAGCTCAACCAGACCCACCACCAGACGATCGTCATCGTGACCCACGACCCGTCGGTCGCGAGCGCGTGCGACCGCACCGTGCGGATGCGCGACGGGCGCCTCGAGTCGTAGGGGCCGATGGCGCTCGCTCCGGTCGTGGGCTTGCTCGTCCTCGTGCTGCTCGCGATCGTCGCGATCGCGATCGGCCTCGCGCTACGCCACCGGCTCGCCTTCCGCATCGGGATGCGCAACGTCGCGCGGGCGCGGGGCCGGACCGTCCTGCTCGTGCTGGGCCTCCTCGTGGCGACCACGATCGTCTCGGGCAGCCTCGTGGTCGGCGACACGGTCACGCAGGTCACGGTCCATTACACGGTCCTCGCCGTCGGCTATAACGACGAGATCGTCGGCAACCAGTCGCCGTCCGGGGCCTACGTGCCGTTCCCCTACTCCGTCTACTCGGACGTGGCCCTTGCGACCGCGGGCAACCCCGACATCGCCGGCATGGCGCCGGAGATCGTCAGCTCGGTCTCGGTCTTCGATCGGACCTCCGGCGTCCCGCAGACCAACCTCAACCTCATCGGCGTGAACGCGAACCAGAGCACCCAGCTCGGCGACTACGTGGCCGACAACGGCTCGGTCGTGATCGGCCCGGCGCCCGGCGAGGTCCTCCTCGACGATCTCGCCGCGTCGGAGATGAACGCCTCGACCGGCGACACGGTCGTCCTCTACGGGGCGAGCGGCACGCCGATCCCGTCGGTCGTCCAGGCCGTCGTGCAGGACAACCTGCGGGGCGCCTTCCCGACCGGCGGCCTCGGCAACTTCGGGAGCGTCTTCACCGACCTATCGACCGCGCAGCGCCTGGAGAACCTGTCCGGGGCCATCAACTTCCTCTCGGTCACGAACGTCGGCGACCAGGCGAACCGCCTCGCCCTCGCGCCGACGGTCAGCGCCACGCTCAACACGACGCTCGCGACGATCCCCGCGGCCGCGGGGCTCGCCGTCACCCAGCTGCTCGTCGACTCGCTGGCGAGCGCGAACGCGTCGGGGAGCAGCCTCGTGACCCTGTTCCTCGTCCTCGGGCTGTTCTCGATCGTCGCGGGCGCGCTATTGATCGTCGGGATCTTCGTCCTGCTCGCCGAGGAGCGCAAGGGCGAGATGGGGGTGCTGCGGGCGATCGGCCTGAAGGGCCGCGAGCTCGTGTACGCGTTCTTCTTCGAGGGGATCGCCTACGCGGCCGGCAGCGCGCTCGCCGGCGCGCTCCTCGGGGTCGGGGTCGGCTACGGGCTCGTCTACGCCTTCAGCGTGCTGTACCGGATCCCCGGCCTGCCCCCGAACGCGATCCTCCAGTCGTTCACGTTCACGACCGGCTCCCTGCTCGAGGCCTACGTCATCGGCTTCGTGCTCACACTCGTCACGGTCGTGATCGCGAGCCGCCGGGCGAGCCGCCTCAACATCGTCCGCGCGATCCGCGACCTCCCCGAGCCACCACCGACCGTGCGCACGTACACCTACCTCGCCTACCTCGGCGCCGCGCTGTTCGCCCTCGGCGCCCTGCTCTACGCCACCACCCACGCCGGCACGGGCGACGAGTCGTACCCGATCCTCGGGGGCGCGATGGCGATCGCCGGGCTCGCGCTCGTCGCCTCGCGCTTCGTGCGCAACCGTCTCGCCTTCTCGCTCGCGGGGGCGGCGCTCCTCGTCTGGGCCGGCGACGGTTCGCTCCACGTCGCGCTCCTCGGCGCCTCGCACGGCGGGGGGATCTTCGTGTTGTTCACCGTCGGGGTGATCCTGGTCGCCGGCGCCCTCCTGCTGTTCGCGTTCAACGCCTCCGCGCTCGCGGCCGGCCTCCTGCGCCTCGCGGGCGGGCGCGCCCGCCGGGCGCCGGTCGCCCAGATCGCGCTGTCGTATCCCACCCGCCGCACCTCCCGCACGACGATCAGCCTTGCGATCTTCGCGCTCGTGGTGTTCGTCCTCGTGACGATCGCGACCGCGGGGGCGACCGTCGACGCGAGCCTCGGCAACACGCTCGAGGCGCAGTCCGGCGGCTACACGTTCGTCGCGTACTCCTCCGTCCCGGTCCCCGACCTGCCCGGGCTCGTCGCCAACAACTCGAGCGTCGCGCCGTTCTTCGACGAGGTCGTACCGCTCGCCTACGCGGGCCTCTACGTGAACGTCAGCGGGTTCGCCGGCAATCCCTACTCGGACTCGGTCTACTCCGCGCCGGCGTCGGCACCGGGGTCCTCGAACTTCTACAGCACCAACCACTACACGTTCACCGCGACCGAGGGCGGTATCTCCGCCGCCCAGGTGATGTCGGAGCTCGCCTCCGTGCCCGACGTCGCGATCGTCGACCAGAGCTACTCGCCGATCGCCAACAACCTCGGCGGCGGCTCGACCGCCGCGCACCCGAAGGTGGACGTCGGCGGCACGCTCGGGCTGTCGAACCCCGCGAACGGGAACCGCACGACCGTCACCGTGATCGGGGTCATGACCCAGTCGCTCGTCACCGGGGTCTTCGTGAGCCCCCCGACCGCGGCCGCGCTCGGCATCCGCGCGCCCCAGCTGTTCTTCCTCTCGCTGACGGCCGGCCAGTCGGCGGTCCGGGCCGCCCAGCTCGCCAAGGCGGCGTTCTTCCCGTACGGGCTCGTCGTGCTGAACATCGCCGCGATCCTCGCCTCCTCGATCGCCCCGACCGAGGGGATCATCGGCCTCCTCCAGGTGTTCGTCGGGCTCGGCCTCGCGGTCGGGATCGCCGCGCTCGGCATCGTCGCGCTGCGCGCGGTCGTCGAGCGACGCCGCGAGATCGGGATGCTGCGGGCGAACGGCTTCACCCGCGCGATGGTCCTGCGCGCCTTCTTCCTGGAGTACTCGTTCGTGACCCTCGTCGGCATCGCGATCGGGACCGCCCTCGGCCTGCTGGTCGTATGGAACCTGACGCAGGGCCCCTCCGCGAGCGCGGCCGGGGCCACCGTCTTCGCGATCCCGCTGGTCAACCTCGCGCTGATCCTCGGGGCCGCCTTCGGCCTCTCCATGGCCGCGGTCGCCCAGCCGTCGCTGCGGGCCGCGCGACTGCCGCCGGCGGAGGCGGTTCGCCCCACCGAGTGAGCGCGGGCGACGCCTAGCCGCCGGTGACGTCCTCGAGGAACTCGCGGATCGTCCCGAGGAACTCCTTGGGCTGCTCCAGGATCATGCGGTGGCTGCTGTGCTGCAGCACGCGCAGGTGCGCCGGCTCGATCCGCTCGGCCATCTCGACCGATGGATTGAGGAAGGTGTCGTAGCGGCCGACGACGACCAGGGTCGGCACCTCGATCTTCGAGTAGTAGCGACGGCCGTCCCACCGCGAGAGCGTGCCGTCGACCGCGAACTCGTCGCCCGAGCGGGTCATCATCGTGCGGTACACGTCGGTCGCGAGGCGCGTCGCCTTCCAGTCCTTGCTCGTCCCCTTGAAGAAGCGGGTCTGGAACGGCCCGAACACCTCCTCGACCAGGCGCTGGTACTCGCTCGAGTCGAACGCGCGCGCCCGGGTCAGCTCGCGCAGGAGCGCCCGCTGCTTCCGCGAGGCGACGGCGAGCGCGGTCCGGTTCGACTGGCGCACCTCCTCGGCACTGCCGGCGGTCGCGCAGAGCAGGAGCGAGGTGAGGTGGCGCTCGTAGCGGTGCGCGTACTCGAGGGCCACGAACCCGCCGGCCGAGTAGCCGAGCAGGTGGAGCTCGGTGATCCGCAGCGCCTTGCGGATCGCCTCGACGTCCTCGGCCATCGCGGCGAGCGTGTACTCCCGACGGGACCCCGGCCGCCAGCTGTGGCCCACGCCCCGCGGATTGAACAGGATCACCCGCAGGTGGGCGTTCGCGAGCCGCAAGAGGCCGCGCAGGTAGTGGTAGGTGAGGCCGGGACCGCCGGGGTGGACGACGAGGGTCGCCGGCCCCTTCCCCCGGGAGACGTACTCGAAGAAACGGCCGTTCGGGGTGCGGATCGTGCGAACGCGGGCCATCGCCCCGGTATCGCACCCCGCTCTCAAACGTTTCCGTACGGGCCCGCGCCGATCGCACCCGCGCTCGAGCCCCGCGCCGGAGGAGTTCGGGCCGAACCGGCGAGGAGAAGGGTGCGGGCACCGGGATTTGAACCCGGGTTATAGGCTTGGCAAGCCTATGTGATAACCAGACTACACTATGCCCGCATCCGCGCGCCCGAGCGCGCGCGCGCTCGGACAATCGTCCGCGAGATAAAGACCACCGCTCCGGCGGCGGTCGCGGGCGCTCGAAGCCGCCGGGTTATTACCGCGTCGGGGACCTGCCGACCTCTGGAGGGTGGGGCGGCCGTGGTCGAGGTCTGGCGGGAGGGCGAGGTCGTCGCGCTCAAGGCGCGCGGGGCCCCCGCGCTGCTCGTCCCGCTCGCCCGCGGGTCGGTCCGGATCGGGGACCGAGGGGTGATCGACCTGTCGGAGCAGCTCGGCGCGGCGCCCGGGGCGGCGATCACCTGGCTCGGCACCCCGTACCGCGTGCTCCGCCCGTCGCTCTCCGACCTGTTCGCCGGCCTCGCCCGTCGGGCCCAGATCGTCACGCCCAAGGACGTCCCGCAGCTGCTCTACCTCGCCGGGGTCGCGCCGGGATCGCGCGTCGCGGAGGCCGGATCCGGGAGCGGCGCGCTCACGCTCGCGCTCGCCTTCGCGGTGGGTCCGAGCGGCCACGTCGCCTCGTTCGACCGACGCGCGGATTTCCTCGAGGCCGCGCGCGCGAACGTCGCCCGGGCCGGCCTCTCCGGGCGCGTGACGTTCACCGAGCGGGACGTCGTGCAGGACGGATTCGACGTGCGGGAGGTCGACAGCGTGCTGCTCGACCTCGCCACGCCGTGGGACGTCCTCGCCTCGGCGCACGGGGCCCTCGCGGTCGGCGGCTTCGTCGCGACGTACTCCCCGACGTACAACCAGCTCGAGCGTACCGTCCAGCGCCTGCGCGCGCTCGGCTTTGACGAGGTCCGGGCGCTCGAGCTGATCGAGCGGGGCATCCAGGTCGGCGAGGGCGGCACCCGGCCCGACTTCGAGATGCTCGGGCACACGGGGTTCCTCGCCGTCGGGCGGAAGGTCGACGAGCGGTGACCGATCTGCCGCTCACCTTCGGCGCGATCGTCGGCATCCTGCTGTCGGCCGGCTTCGTCTACGTGGAGGTCGGCCGGTTCGCGACGCCCCAGGTGGCCGAGACGCTCTTCGACGAGCGCCGGGAGGTGTTCGGCTACACCGCCGGGCTGTTCGTCGGGGTCCCGCTCGCCATCGCCTTCCTCTTCTTCTTCGACTCGATGGCCAACGGGGCGATCCCGGGGGCGCTGCTGTTCCTCGCCCTGCTCGTCGGCGGGACCGAGGTCGCCCAGTGGGCGCTCCTGCGGACCCGCTACTGGGGGGAAGGCGAGAGCGGGCCGTTCTACGCGCTCGGCTACCGCGCGGGGATCGGCGGGATCTTCGGACTGACGATCGTCGCGCAGTACTTCAGCGGACCTGCGGTCTCGGCAGCCGGGATCGCGGTCGTCGTCGCCGAGTCGGCGGCGGTCGTCGGCCTCGAGGTCACGGGCGCGCTGCTCTCCCTGCCGCCGTCGGAGACGGCCGGCCGCCGGGGCGGTGGCCCGCTCCCGGGCGCCGTCTTCGCGGCCGTCGGGTTCTTCCTGATCGGTCTCGGCCCGCTCGCCGACCCGTCGACGCTCTCGGGGCAGGAGGTCGCCGTCGCCGGGGTCCTCGTCGCGCTGTTCGGCTCGCTGCTCGTCTACCGTCGACTGCGGCCGATGCTCGCAACGATCCCGGCGCCGAGCAGCGGTCCGCGCGTCGTGGCCCCTCGGCCGCCCGGCGCCTATGGTCGCACGGACCGCTCGAAGGGGGGCGCCCGCCCGTAGGGCGCCGCGATCGCCGTCAGCAGGTTGATAAGCCAAGCCGCCTCCCGCCGGGCCGCATGAGCCCGGCCTCGGACCCGTCGTTCGGCCGCCGCCTGCGCCGCGGGCTGCGCACGTACCGGGCGGCGATCTCGATCTTCATCCTCGGGGTCGGGATCGTGCTCACGATCCTCGCGCTCGGATTCTTCACGCCGCTCAGCGGCTGGGGCCCGTTCCCGACGATCAACGCCGCCACGAGCACCCCCGGCGCGAATTACAACCTCGTTTTCATCGTGATCGGCCCGATCGTCGTCATCGCCGGAGCCTACCTCGTCGGCGCCTACTTCGTCGCGCGCGCCAAGTTCGAGCACCTCATGGTCACCAAGAGCAAGGCAGAGTTCCTCCGCAACATCCCCGAGCTCGAGGACCTGCTCTGGGAGCTCACGCCGGCGGACGAGCAGCGCTACGAGGAGAAGAAGGCGGAGCTGCGGGTGCGCCGCTAGCCCCGGGGCCGGCGGCCGCGGCCGAGGTTAAGTAGAGCCTCCCGGTCCACGGGCGCGTGGCGGGCGCCGGGGTCAGCGAGAAGGTCGAGGGGTTCCGCTTCCGCCGCCTCGATAAGCCCGAGGAGTTCCGCCAGGTCGCCGAGGTCGAGCGGTCGATCGGCGGGGCCGACGGGGGCGGCCACGCGCCCTCGGTGCCCCTGCTACGGGCGATCCAGGACAACGGGGGCCTCGCCATCGGCGCCTTTGCGGACATCTACCTCGCCGGCGTCTGCGCGTCGATCCTCGGCTGGGACGGGACGACGCTCTACCACTACTCGCTGCTGACGGCGGTGCGCCCCGAGTACCAGAACCACCGGCTCGGCCTCGGCCTCAAGCTCGCCCAGCGGGACGAGGTGCTGCGCCTCGGCCTCCACGAGGTCCGCTGGGTGTTCGACCCGCTGCAGAGCCGCGGCGCCCACCTCCAGGTGCGCCGGCTCGGCGCCCGGCCCGACCGCTACTATCCGCACTACTACGGCCAGCTGTCCGACGCCGCCAACCAGGGCCTCGAGACCGACCGGATGCGCGCCGTCTGGGCGCTCGATTCCCCCGACGTCGAGCGCCGCCTCGCCGCCGGACCCCGGCCGCCCGAGGACGACCAGCGCCGCTGGTCGAGCGCCGCGGCGATCGTCGAGACCGAGCCGGGCGAGAGCGGGATCCGCCTCCCGACGGCCGTGAGCGAGCCGAGCGGCCCGCTCGCGCACCTGGAGATCCCGTTCGATCTCGCGCTCGTCCGCCAGCACGAGCCGGCGGGGCTGCGCCGCTGGCGCCACGCGGTCCGCGACGCCTTCCGGCTCGCCGCCGACCTCGGCTACGTGGTCGACGATTTCGTGGTGGTCGCCCCGGAGCACGAGCGCCGCAGCTTCTACCTGCTCGCGCGGGCGCCGGCGGCGCCCGAGGCCTCGGCGAGCGCGACCTGAGGCCGGGAAGGGTATAAGGCGGGCCGACCCGGTCGTCCGGCGGGCGGTTCCATGTCGAACGCGCGGCCGCGCTCGCGAGGCAGCCCCACGATCCTGTTCCTCGTGCTCGTCGCCCTCGCCTTCGGCGCGGCGGCCAGCGTCGTCGCCGGCGCCGCGGTGGCCCCCCCGTTCCGCTCGTCGAGCACCCCCGCGGACGTGCTGCCGACCTGGTTCTTCGACCTGCTCGTGCTCGCGATCTTCGGTAGCGGCATCGGCTTCTTCGTCTACCTGCGCCTGTCGCGCGGGGCCGCGGTCGTGCCCACGCAGTGGGTCGCGAGCATCGCGATCGCGCTCCTGGTCGGGGTCGCCTTCGTCTTCCTCGCGCAGCTGTTCGCCGGTTCGGCCGCGGTCGGGTCCGGGACCCCGGGCCACTCCACCGGACCCGGGCTCAACCTGACCGGCGGCAACGCGACGGGCAACGGGACGCTCGCCGGCGGCGGCACCTCGGCGCCCTCCTTCCACCTTCCCCTGCCACCGTGGCTACTGTTCGTCGCGCTCAGCGCGCTCGTCGTTGGTCTCGCGCTCGTCGCGACCACCCCCCTGTGGTCCGCCGTCGTCGGGCGCGCCCGTTCCTCCGCGACGCGTCGGATCCCGGGGGCCGAGCGGGACCGGGTGCGGGGAGCGCTCGCCTCGGCGGCGGAGGCGCTGGACGCGGGCGGGGATCCGCGGGCCACGATCGAGGCGCTCTACGGGGCGATCCTCGCCCGGGTCGGGACGATGGCCATCGGTCTCGAGGGAGCGACCCCGGAGGAGATCCGCGCCGAGCACCTGATCCGGCTCGGCGTGCGCCCGGCCGCCGCGGAGACCCTCACGCGGCTGTTCGAGGAGGCGCGCTACTCGACCCATCCGCTCGGCCCGCGCGAGGTGGACCGCGCCGCCCGGGCGATCCGGGAGGCGAGCGAGGACCTCGATCGCGCGCCATGAACTGGCCGTTCGGCTGGGAGCTGCCGGCGCTGATCGTCGGCGCCACGATCGTCGCGCTGCTCGCCGGTCCGAACCTCGCGATCGCCGTCCCGGCGGCGGCGCTCGCGGTCCTCGCGGCCGGACTTCTGTTCGCCGGCGCCTTCTTCGAGCGCGGCGCCGGGTCCCGGGGGCCCGAGCCGCCGGCGCTCCCCGTCCAACCCCGTTTCCCCAACGGGATCGCGGGTAGCCGGCTCGTCCGGGCCGAGGTCCTCGGGCGGCTCGAGGGGCTCGAGCGCGCGGGAGCCCTCACCGGGCCATCGACCCCGCCGGAGGAGCAGGAGCGGCTGCTGCGCCTGCCGCCGGAGGAGTTCCGCCGCCACGTGCGCGAGCGGCTCGACCGTCTCGAGGCGGGCGGATGAGCGGCCGAGCCGCGGACGAGCCTCCCGTGCGCTGGCGCGCGCTTGCGTTCCTGCTCTTCTCCAGCGGCATCGCGTCGATCGCGGCCGGAGTGCTGCTGACGGCCCCGGCGCTCCTGTTCCTCGGGCTTCCGCTGCTCTTCGGCCCCATCGCCGCGACGCTCTACGGGCCGCGATCGGTCCCCCGGGCCCGTCTCGAATGGCGCTCGGAGGGGACCGGAGCTACCGTCGATATCCTCGGGCGGTTCGTGCCGGAACCGCCGACGCGGACGGCGGACCTCGATCTCGAGTGCTCGCTGCCCTCGGGGCTGAGCGAGCGGGCCCCGCCCCGGATCGAGCGGACCCCGGAGGAGATCCGCTTCGCGCTCTCCGGGCGGGCGCCCCACCCGCTCGTCGTCCCCGTGCCGCCGCCCCGCCTCGCCTGGAGCGATCCGGCCGGGCTGGTGGCCCGCCCGGTGCACGGGCCGTCGCCACCGCTCGTCGTCGAACGGTACCCGCCCGAGCTCTGGCATCTCGGCGCCGTCCGCCTGGAGCGCACGATCCCGTGGCCCGGCGAGACGCCTTCGCGCCGGCTGGGCGCGAGCGGCGAGTTCGCCGGCATCCGGGAGGCCCGCCCGACCGACCCGGCCCGCCGCATCAACTGGCGCGCGAGCGCCCGGGCCGGCCGCCTCCTCGCGAACGAGTACGAGCTCGACCGCACCGGCGACGTGCTGCTCCTGCTCGACGCGCGCCCGACCCCGCTCGGCCGGGCGCTCGACACGCACCTGCTCGCGCTGTCGGTAGCGGCGGCGGAGGGGATCGCGCAGTCGTTCCTGCGCGAGAAGGCCCGGGTCGGGCTGGGCGTCTTCGGCGAGTTCCTCGACGCGGTCCCGCTCGCCGGGGGTCGCCGGCAGGCGCTGCGGATCCGCCAGACCCTAGTGCGCGCGCGCGTCGCCGAGGTCGCCGGCATCCCCGAGCGCTGCGCGGTCTCGCTCGGACGCCAGTTCCCTCCCGGCGTGACGACCGTCCTCTTCTCGAGCCTCGCGGTCGAGGACGCCGATGCGCTCGTCGCGCACCTCGGACGTCGAGGGTTCCCGGCCCTCGTGCTCAGCCCCTCGCCGCTCCCGCTCCAGGACGGCACCGGCACCGCCTCGCGGCCCGACGCCGAGCTGGTCCGGCGTCTCGCTCGGCTCGAGCGGCGCGAGCGGCTCGCGCGGATCTGGGCGTTCGCGCCGGTCGTGGACTGGGAGGAGTTCTGGAGCCTGAGCGGCCTGGTCGCGCTGCTCCGCCGGCCGGTGCGACGGGGGCGGCCCAGGTGACCGGCCCCGGGGTCGGCCCCCACTGGCGGACCTGGATCGGTCCGAGCGCCCTGGTCCTCGCGGGGGCGGCCCTCCTGCTCGCCGTGGAGAGCGGCCTTCCCACGCTCCCGGCGGTCGTGCTCGGGCTGGCCGGCGTGTCCGCGGGGCTCGCGCTGCGGGCCCGCCGGGCATCGATCGAACATCAGCTCGCCCCGGTGCCGGTCCTCGCCATGTTCGGGCTCCTCGCCGCCACGGCGCCGCTCGGCCCGCTGCCCGAGATCGCCGCCGGCGCGGCCGGCGTATCCGTCCTCCTCTGGCTCGCGGACGACCCCGCGCGGCCGGTCGGAGGCATCGGTCGGGGGGCCATCGGCTGGGCGCTACCGGGCCTCGCGGTGGCGCTCGCCTGGCTCGGAGCCGCGGTCCTCCCCGGCGGCGCCCTGCCGCTCGGGACCGCGGCCGTGCTGCTCGCCGGCGCGCTCCTCGCGATCGCCTACTTCGTCCGTCGGCCCGAGGCGCTCGCGGGCGACGGCACGCAAGCGATTTAGCCCGCCCGTCGCTCCGCGAGACGGCGCGGCCCCGCGCCGCGCCCGGGTACCGTCGAAGGGTCCCTCTCGACTCAACGCGGACGGGTCGTCCGCCGAGGATGACGTGAGGACAACCCCGGTGTCCGACACCCCGGTCCGGGTCAGACCGCCGAGAGGGCCTTGGCCTGCGATGACGCGGATCGTTAGGGCCGGGGCACAGGCCGCCGGCGGAGGGATATAGGGAGCCCGGCGCTCGGGGCTCCGAGGCGAGCGCGCTGAAGGTCGCGGAGGCGAAGGGCGTCGCGGACGCGGTCCGCCGCGCTGTCGCGACCGCCGTCGTCGGCCGCGCCGCCGTGCTCGACCAGGTCCTGACCGGCCTCGTCGCCGACGGGCACCTGCTGATCGAGGACCTGCCCGGCCTCGGCAAGACGCTGGTCGCCCGCTCGTTCGCCTCCGCGCTCGGACTCGGCTTCCAGCGCATCCAGTTCACGGCCGACCTCCTGCCGCACGACATCACCGGCGGCGACGTCCTGGACCCGCGGCAGGGGGCCCTCGTCTTCCGGCCGGGGCCGATCTTCACGAACGTGCTGCTCGCCGACGAGATCAACCGGGCGCCGCCGAAGGTCCAGTCCGCGCTGCTCGAAGCGATGCAGGAGTACCAGGTCACGAGCGAGCGGACCACCTACCCGATCCCGAAGCCGTTCCTCGTGCTGGCGACCGAGAACCCGCTCGAGCTCGAGGGGACCTACCCGCTGCCCGAGGCCCAGGTCGACCGCTTCCTGATGCGCCTCGCCGTCGGCTACCCGACGACCGACGAGGAGCTCGGGATCCTGGAGCGGCGGCGGGCGCGCAAGGAGGACGCGGTGAGCGTCGCGGCCGCGACCACGCTCGAGCAGTTCCGGGACCTGCAGCGGACCGCGGAGGACGTGGAGCTCGAGGGCTCGCTGGCCGGCTACATCGTCGAGCTCGTCCGCGCCACGCGCGCCGACGTGCGCGCCGAGATCGGCGCGTCGCCCCGGGGCTCGCTCGCGCTGCAGAAGCTCTCCCGGGCGCGGGCGCTGCTCGACGGCCGGGACTTCGTCCTGCCCGACGACGTCAAGGCGCTTGCCGTTCCCGCGCTCGCGCACCGGGTCCTCGTAAAGCCCGAGCCATGGGTCCGTGGCGTCCGGGGACCGGACATCGTGCGCACCGCCCTGGAGCGCACCGCGGTCCCGAAGGTCCGCTAGGCGGCGGGGACGCCTCGCGCCGGGGACCGTCGCGCGCCGGACGGCTCAGGGCGGGTTCGCGAGGTGGGCCCAGGCGGCCGTGAACCCGTAGACGACCGCGGCGATGCCGGCGAGCACGACCGCGACCAGGAACAGCACGACGAGCACCCGCCAGAGCCACGGGTAGCGCGGGTTCTCCTCGGACGGGAGCGGCGACGACCGCGGGTTAGTGGGTCCGGTGACGAACCAGTCAACGAACAGCGTCGCGGGGTACGCGAGGATCGCGGCGCCGCCGAAGCCGAGGTAGAGCAGGAACGTCTCGAGCGGGTCGAGGGTGAGTCCGATCTCGTAGGCCCGCGCGCCGTAGTAGATGATCCCCGAGCCGGCGACCGCGGCGACGATGCCGACGAAGTGGGTCGGCAGCCCCCAGCGGACCGAGATGCCGAAGCCGATCAGGACGATCGAGAGCAGGAACAGCGGGTCGAAGAAGAACAGGTCGTAGGCACCGAAGGCGACCGGGATCGGCCAGGTGAGCTCGCCCCAGAGCGCCACGAGCCCGATCCCGGCGCCGACGAGCGCGAGGAGCACGGCGCCGGCCTGCAGGTGGCTCACGGCGCGCTCGTGGTCCTTGCGCCGGTACTGCACGAACACCGTGAACCCGGTGTAGAAGACGATCACCGTCACGAGCACCATCAGGTCGAGGATCAAGGTCAGGTCGTCGACAAACGCCATCGTGGTTCTCCGGACCGACGCTTCGGTCGCTTCGGCCGGTGGTTCGTCGTCGGACTACTAGTGCGCTTGGTGGAGCGCAGTTGACCTCGGCGGCCCGGTCGCCCGGCGGCCGGGGGTCCCGGCGCCGTCGGGGGACGCGACGGGGCGCCGACGGACGACCGGTCCGCTCGAACGAGCCAAACCGTTTTCCGTGCTGCCGGGGTCGGGCGCCCGATGGCGGAGCTCCCGATCGTCGTCGTCGCCGATCCCATCGACCGCACGGCGCTCGAACGCCTGCGCGCCGGCCCCTGCCGGGTGCGGGACGCGAGCGCGGACCCTGCGTCGCTGCGGGCCCACCTCGCGGACGCCTGGGGGCTCGTGGTGCGCAGCCGCACGAAGGTGACGGCCGACCTGCTCGGCGCGGCGCCCCGGCTCGCGCTGGTCGCCCGGGCCGGTGTCGGCGTCGACAACATCGACATGTCGGCCGCGGGCGCGCGCGGCATCCGGGTCGTCAACGCTCCGGCCGCGGCGACCGCGAGCGTCGCGGAGCTCACGGTCGCCCTCTACCTCCTCCTCCTGCGGGGCCTCTACCCCGCGATCGCCGCGACCAAGGGCGGCCGCTGGGAGCGGGGCGGCCACGGCCGCGAGCTCGCCGGAAAGACCGTCGGGTTCGTCGGCTACGGCCGCATCGCGCGCGAGGTCGCGCGTCGCATCGGGGCGTTCGGCGCGAGCGCGATCGCCTTCGACCCGTTCGTGGCGACGGCGCCGGACCGAACGGAGATGCTGGCGCTCGACGCGCTGCTCGCCCGAGCGGACGTCGTGAGCCTCCACGCCGCCCTCACCGACTCGAACCGCCACCTGATCGACGCCGCGGCGCTGGCCAAAATGCGCCCCGGCAGCTACCTGGTGAACGTCGCCCGGGGGCCCCTCGTCGACGAGCGCGCGCTTCTCGCGGCGCTGCGCGAGGGCCGGCTCGCGGGGGCGGCCCTCGACGTCTTCGAGGTCGAGCCGCCGACGGACCGAGAGCTGCTCGAGCGACCGGACGTGATCGCGACGCCGCACCTCGGGGCGATGACGACGGAGGGGCAGGCGCGCGCCGGGGCGGAGATCGTCGACGAGGTGCTGCGCGCGGCGCGCGGTGAGCCGCTATCGAACCTCGTCGCGATGCCCGGAGGGCCCGCATGACGTTCGACCCCGAGACCACGACGTTCCTGATCGCCGGGCCGGTGCGCATCCACCCCCGCGTGCTGCGCGCGATGTCGATGCCCTCGCTCAACCATCGGGGCGACTACTTCCACGGCATCGTCGGCGAGATCCGCGAGCTGATGCCGGTGCTGTTCGGCGCGAAGGGCCATCAGCTGGTCCTCTCCGGCAGCGGGACCGCCGGGCTCGAGGCGATGTACGCCGCGCTCGTCCCGAAGGACCGGCGCGCGCTGGTGCTGACCAACGGCAACTTCGGCGAGCGCTCCGAGGCGATCGTGCGCCGCTACGCGGGCGCGGTCAGCGTCCTCAGCGCCCCGTGGGGCCAGTCGATCCCGGCCGACGCGGTCCGGGCCGAGCTCGAGAAGGGGGACGTCGGCGCCGTCTGCGTCGTCCACAACGAGACGAGCGTGGGGCTGGCGAACGACCTCCCCGCGCTCGCACCCGCCGTGCGCGCCTCCGGCGCGCTGTTCCTGGTGGACGGGATCAGCGCCGTCGCCGGGATCCCCGTCGAGCTCGAGGCCTGGGGGATCGATGCGATCGTCGCGGGCAGCCAGAAGGGGCTCGCCGCGCCCGCCGGGCTCGCGCTCCTGCACCTCTCGGATCGCGCGGTCGCGGCGCTGCACCCGGGCACCTACTACCTCGACCTCGCCGCCCACCTCAAATCGCTCGAGAAGAACGACACCCCCTGGACCCCCGCGGTACCGCTGTTCCTCGCGCTCCGCGAGGCGCTCATCCTCCTGCGCGAGGAAGGGCTCGAGCGCCGGCTCGCCCGGACCCACCGGCTCGCCGAAGCGTCCCGCGCCGCGGTCGACGCGCTGGGCCTCGAGCTGTTCCCCGAGCGCCGCCATGCCTCCGACACCGTGACCGCGGTGCGCAACCCCGAGGGACTCGGGGACCCGCAGCTCCGCAAGGTCCTCGAGCGGGAGTACAACATCCTCGTCCAGGGGGGCCAGGGCACCCTGACCGGCAAGATCTTCCGGATCGGCCACATGGGGATCGCGGACTGGCCGGACCTGCTCGTCACGTTCGCGGCGCTCGAGCGGATCCTCGGCAAGGCCGGGCGCCTCCCGCGCCCCAGCGCGGCGCTGGCCGCGGTCGTCGAGCGGATGCCCTGACCGCCGGCTAGATGTCCACGATCACGCGCGCCCGTCCCCGCTCGAGGTCGAGCACGAGGCCGTGGAACGTGACCGCCTTGACCTCGGTCCGGGCCGGGTGGCGAGCGGGATCGAACGCTTCGCCCCGCACGCTCGCGATGATCGCGGTCGGCGGCCGGCCGATCGGCCGCGCGTGGATCTCGCGGACCACGAACCGGTCGCGCGCCTCGAGCATCAGGAGCTCGGAGAGGTAGGCGACCACCAGCGCGGGCGGGTCGCTCGCCGAGGCGCTGACCGCGCGCTCCTCGGTCGGGCGCACGCGTCCGACCTCCGTGATCAGCGAGAACAGGCCCAGCCCGAGGGCCTCGAACAGCTCGGCGTCGGTCGGCCCCGTGGCCCAGATGCCGACGTCCGCGGTCGTGGGAAAGCGACCCCAGCGCCGGGCGCGCGCCCGGGGCCCGGCGGTGCGCGACGTGCCGGAGGGCAGGGAGTGAGGCGTTTAAGCAGCCGGCCGGTCCTATCGTCGGCTCCCGTGCGCGTCACCCTCGTCGTCCCCACGCTCAACGAAGCGGCCTCGATCGGCCACGTCCTGCGATCGTTCCGGGCGGCGAGCGAGGAGGCCGGCCGGACGCTGTTCGCCGGGCAGGCGGTCGCCTGGGAGACGATCGTGGTCGACGGCGCCTCCTCGGACGGCACGGCGGCGATCGCCGCCGGGGAGGGCGCCCGGGTCCTGATCGAGCGCCGCCGGGGCTACGGCCGCGCCTACCGCACGGGCTTCGCGGCGGCCAGCGGCGACATCCTCGCGACCGCCGACGGCGACGGGACGTACCCGGTCGAGACGATCCCCGCGCTCGTCCAGAAGCTCGTGCACGAGCGGCTCGACTTCCTCTCGGGCAACCGGATGGCCCACCTCGACCGGCGTGCGATGACGACCGAGCACCGGATCGGGAACCGGGTCCTCAACGTCTTCCTGGGGCTCGCCTACCACCGGTACCTGCGCGAGCTGCCCGGCGGCCGGCTCGCGGACAGCCAGAGCGGCTTCTGGGTGTTCCGCCGCGAGATCCTCGAGCGGGTCCACCTGGGGCAGGACGGGATGGCGTTCAGCGAGGAGCTGAAGATCGAGGCGATCCTGCGGGGGCTGCGGGTCGCGGAGGTCCCGATCCGCTACGGCGAGCGCTGGGGGCGCCCGAAGCTGTCGAGCTGGCGGGACGGCTACCGGAACCTGGTCTTCCTCGCGACGAAGCGGTTCCAGGTGGCGCGGGAGGCGCAGCGAGGGAGCCCCGTACCGTTCGCCTCGGAGCGGGAGCCGACCCCGCCACCCTGAGCGGTCTACTGCGTCTTGCCCGAGCGCTCGCGGGACTTGACCCGAAGTCCCTTGTAGCCGCACTTGCGGCACTGGACCGCGCGAGGTGGGTTCCGGGCGGAGCAGTTCATGCAGATCTTCTTGTTGAGCAGGCGCTCGACCGCCTCGGGGAACGGCATGGGCTCGCGCGGACGCCGCTCCGTCTATAAAGCCTCGGTGGCGGCGTCCTCTTGGCCGCGCCGCTCCTGACCTGCGGTATGCTCTCGCTCGAGGACGGCCGCTGGGCGATCGAGCTCGCCCGGGGCTCGATCGCCGCGCGTCTCGGCCGCGCGCCGAGCGCGGGTCGACGGATCGGGGACCGCGTCCCCCCGACGTTCCGTGAGCCACGGGGGGCGTTCGTCACGCTCAAGCGCCACCCCTCCGGCGAGCTGCGCGGCTGCATCGGGTATCCGCTGCCGGTCCTGCCGCTCGCGGCGGCGATCGGGCAGGCCGCGGTCGCCGCGGCGACCGAGGATCCCCGCTTCTCCCCGGTACGGGCTGATGAGCTCGACCGGCTCACGCTCGAGGTCTCGGTCCTGTCGGTCCCGGTGCCGGTGCGGGGCCGCACGCCGGCCGAGATAGTCGCCGCGATCCGAGTTGGCCGGGATGGGCTCATCGTCGAGGGGGACGGGACGAGCGGCCTATTGCTGCCGCAGGTCGCCGCCGAGATGGGCTGGTCGGCGGAGGAGCTGCTCGACGGGACCTGCGAGAAGGCGGGGCTCGACCCCGGCGCGTGGCGACGTCCCGGCCTGCTCGTCCGGAGCTTCGAGGCGGAGATCTTCGCGGAGCGGACGCCGGCCGGCGCGGTCGAGCGCGTTGGAGAGTAGCTACGGGGCCCGCCGGACGAGCCGGGCCGAGAAGCCGACGCCGTCGACGTCGAACGAGCGGACCTCGGGTCCGGCGGGCAGCGGCTCGCGCGTGATCTCGAGCGGATTGGCGAGCAGGTCCTTCTCGAGCGCCTCCCGACGGGCGGCGATCGCCTCGTAGAGGGGCGCGGGCGCGCTCACCGTGATCGCGATCGGCTCCAGGTAGCGGAGCCCGAGCTCCTTGCGCGACTGCTGCAGCCGCCGGGCGACCTCCCGCGCGAGGCCCTCGGAGAGCAGCTCGGGGGTGGGCCGCCGCGGCAACGCCGCCACGACGCGTCCGTCCTGCTCCCGCACGACCCAGTCCGTCTCGGGAAAGGCGTCGCCCTCGCCGCGCGGCCTCCGGCGCACCGCGCGCACGTTCAGCTCCTCCGCGAGCAGCCGCGATCCCTCCTCCCCGAGGCCGGCGAGCGCGGGCGTCGGCTCGCCGACGACGACGAGCACCTCGAGCGGGATGCGGGCCCGCACCTGGGCGCGCTGGCGGAGCTCGCGGCCCACCTCGACGAGCGCGCGCACCTCGCGCATCCCCTCCTCGAGGGCGACGTCCCGGGCGGCGAGGCGCTCGGGCCAGGCGGAAAGATGGACCGAGCGCGCCGCGTCCCGGAAGCCGGCGTCGGCGACCTCCTGCTGGACCCACTCGGCCGTGAACGGAAGGAGGGGGGCCGCGATGCGGGCGATCCCTGCCAGCGCGTAGGAGAGCGTCGCGTGCGCGTCCCGGCGCTCGGGACTCTGCGCGTCGGCCCAGAAGCGGGGCCGCGAGCGACGGAGGTACCAGGTGGAGAGGTCGTCGACGAGCTCGCGCAGCGCGAGCGCGCCCGGTCGCGGATCGAAGCGATCGAGCGCGTCGTCGATCGCCTCCCGCGTCGCCTCGAGCCGGGAGAGGAGCCACCGATCGAGCGCCGACGCCGGCCGGGGCCGCTCGGCCGCCGGCGGCAGGCGGTCGGCGCGCGCGTTCTGGACGTGGAAGGCGACGACGTTGCGGAGCGTGCCAAGCGTGCGGTGGCTCGCCCGCTCGATCGCGGCGTCGCCGACGCGCATGTCCCCCGTGAAGTCCTGGACGAGGAACGTCCAGCGGACGGCGTCGCCGCCCAGCCGCTCCAGGAGCGCGAGCGGCTCGAGCACGTTGCCCTTCGACTTCGACATCTTGCGGCCGCTGTCGTCGAGCACCATCCCGTGGGTCAGGCAGACGCGGTAGGCCGGCCGGTCGAACAGCGCGGTCGCGATGACGTGCAGCGTGTAGAACCAGCCGCGGGTCTGATCAAGGCCCTCGCAGATGTAGTCGAGCGGCGCGCCCGCCTCGAACGGCCCGGAGTCGAACGGGTAGTGGAACTGCGCGAAGGGCGCCGAGCCGCTGTCGAACCAGACGTCGATCGTGTAGGGCTCCCGGCGGGCCGGCGCGCCGCAGTCGGGGCAGGCGAGCACGAGGCGGTCGACCGTGACCCGGTGGGGGTCGAACGGCTGCGGCAGCGGTCCACCCAGCCGGTCGGCGAGCTCCGAGAAGCTCCCGACGCACGTCGCGTGGCCGCCCTCGCACCGCCAGATCGGGAGCGGCGTCCCCCAGAAGCGGTTGCGCGAGAGCGCCCAGTCCTTCGCCTCGGTCAGGAAGTTCCCGAACCGGCCGTCGCGCACGTGCGACGGGATCCAGGTGATGCTCGCGTTCGCGCGCACGAGCGCCGGGGTGAACCGGCTCGTGCGCACGAACCAGGAGTCGATCGCGCGGTAGAGCAGCGCGGAGTCGCACCGCCAGCAGTACGGGTAGCTGTGGCGGAGCGATTCCGCCCGGAACACGAGGCCGCGCGCCCGCAGGTCCTCGAGGAGGGTCCGATCGGCGGCCTTGAACGCCTTGCCCGCGACGAGCGGCACCGCGCGCCCGAAGACGCCGCGCGCGTCGAGCGGGTCGAAGACGCCGACGGCCTCGCGGGCCCCGATGCGATAGTCGTCCGGACCGAAGCTCGGCGCGACGTGCACGAAGCCGGTGCCCTCCTCCGCGCTGACGAAGTCGTCGAGGACGACGCGGTAGCGGTCCGGACCGGGGCCGGGGGTATCGAACGGGGGACGGTAGGTCCGGCCCTCCAGCTCGCGACCGAGGAACCGGCGGACCACCTCGGCTCCCTCGGGAAAGTAGCGCGGGAGGGCGGCGCTCGCCAGGGCGACCTCGCCCTCGTCGGTCCGCACGACCGCGTACTCGAGGTCGGCGCGGGCCGCGACCAACAGGTTCGCGGGAAGGGTCCAGGGCGTGGTCGTCCAGACGAGGAGATCGAGCGCGTCGGACCCGCCGTCGATCGGGAAGCGGACCGTCACCGACGGGTCGGTCGTCTCGTGGTAGCCCTGCGCGACCTCGTGCGAGCTCAGCGGCGTCTCGCACCGCGGGCAGTACGGCAGCACGTAGTGACCCCGTTCGAGGAGACCGCGATCGAACAGGCTCTTGAGCGCCCACCAGACGCTCTCGATGTAGTCCGGGTCCATCGTCCGGTAGGCGTGCTCGTAGTCGAGCCAGTAGCCGAGCCGCCAGCTCATCTCCTGCCAGAGGGAGGCGACCTGGAGCGTCGAGGCCCGGCACTCGTCGCAGAACCGCTCGACCCCGAACGCCTCGATCTCCTTCACGGAGTGGATCCCGTGGCGCTTCTCGATCTCGAGCTCGACCGGCAGGCCGTGGCAGTCCCAGCCCGCCATCGAGCTGACGATCCGGTGCCCGCGCATGCGCCGGTAGCGCAGCTGGACGTCCTTGAGCGTCCGCTGGACGACGTGGCCCAGGTGCGGTGCGCCGTTCGCGGTCGGGGGTCCCTCGGTGAAGCGGAACGGCGGTCCGTCCGGGTGCTGCGCGAGGACGCGCGCGGGCACGCCCTCGACCTCCCAGAACTGGCGCACGCGCGCCTGCACGGCGGCCGGCGACGGCGCGCCGACGCCCGGTTCGTCCTCCGCCATCGCCGGCCGACGGGGCCGGGGGATAAAAACGTCCCGCGGGCGGCCGACCGCGCTACCGGGAGAGCCCGTGGGGCGGGGGGGTGCGCGAGACCGGCCCCACGTGCGCGCTCGGGTGCTGGCGGACGATCGTCCCCTCGACCGCCGTGACCTGGGCGCCCGCCCCCAGGACGATCTCGCCGGCGCGCAGGAACCCGACGTCGACCGCTTCGAGATCGGCCCGCTCGGCGTCGATCCGCTCGACGCGCACGCGCGCCGCGCCACCGAACACCTTGCGCAGCAGCTTCGGGACGAGCCCCGGTGGCGGCCCCTTGAGCTCGACCGTCGGGGCCCGGATCTCCCCGAGGGCGGAGTCGGAACGGAAGCGGCCCCTGACGGAGGTCCGCGAGACGATCTCACCGGGGATCGTCAGCCCGCCGTCGAGCTCGAGCAGACCGACGCGCGCCGACGGGACCTCGCCCACTCCGGTGAGCCGCAGGTCCCGTTCGACCGCGAGCGCCGAGCTCGCGATCAGGGTGCCGCGGACCGCGACCGAGCCCGCGTGGAACGTCCCGCTCGCGCGGAGGGTGCCGACGACCGCGAGCGCATCGTGCACGTCGAGCGCTCCCGCGACCTCGAGCGCGCCGTCGGCGCTCACGCGGTCGGCGACGAGGCGGCCTCCGATGGAGAGGAGACCGGCGAACCGGCCCTCCCCGACGTCCACGTCCCCGGTGACCTTCGCCGTGCCCGAGGTCGTCCAGCGCGCCGCCCGCACCCGCTCGCGGCGGATCGCCCCGGCGTCGCGGTAGGCACCGGTCCGGGGCCGAGCCGGTGCCGTCGGCGCGGGCGCGACCGAGGGCGTCGGAGCGGCCGCCGACATCGCGCCCTAGCCCTCCGGCGCGAGCGCGCCCAGGCCCAGGCGCCGGTGCTGCGTCATGATGCAGGCGTCCTCGATGGCGGTGCCGCCGGCCGCCCTCATGATCGCCGCGCCCTCGGGACTCTCGATGCCGAGCTGCATCCAGAGCACCGGGATCCCGCGGGCGACCGCGTCCCGGGCGATCCCCGGCACGTCCTCGCGGCGGCGGAAGACGACGGCGAGATCGACCGGCCGCTCGGCCGGGATCGCCCGGAGCGACGGGTACGAGCGCTCGCCGAGCACCGCGGGAGCCGTCGGGTTCACGGGTACGATCTGGTAGCCGTGGCTGGCGAGGTACCGCGCGATCTCGTTCGAGTCCCGGTCCGGCTTGTCCGAGAGCCCCACGATCGCGATCGTTCTCGCGCGCGAAAAGAGCGCGCGGAGCTCCGCGTCGGACGGCCGCATCCGCCGCGCGACGCGGGCCGCTTACAAGACGGTTCCGCCGGCCGGAGCGCGGGCGTCCGGCCGGTAGGCGCGCGGCCGGAGCGGCGGGGGCGCGCCCCAGACGTAGTACACGAGGGCCACCGCGGCCCCCGCGAGGATGAGGCCCCAGCGGAGGCCGGTGGCCGCGGTCGCGTCGACGAGCGAGTAGAACGCGACCGCGTCGTAGGCCCCGTGCAGGAGGGCGATCACCACCAGGTTGCCGCCGCTGCGCGCGTAGGTCGCGGCGAAGGCGAACCCGAGCAGGAAGAGGGTCGGGAAGAGGATCGGCGCGGCGGCCCCGTAGGTCGTCCCGTAGTACAGGTGCACCGCCGCGAACAGGACGCTCGATCCGATCGCCGGCCCGATCCACGTGCCGGCGCGCGCCTGCCAGTAGCCGAAGATGAAGCCGCGGAAGATCGTCTCCTCGCACGCGCCGACCAGGAACGACAGGCCGATCCACAGCCACGGGTCGCCCGCCGCCTCGGTCAGCACCGGGTTCATCCGCTCCAGGAGCTGGAGGGCCGCCGGGTCGACGACCTCGTAGATCACCACGAGCAGCACCAGCACGAGGAAGCTCACGAGCGACAGCACCCCGTACCAGCCGAGGCCCTCGAGGGTGGCCCGCCGCAGCTGCCCAGCCCAGCCGCGCAGCGGCTCGATCCCGACGAGACCGAGGAAGGCGATCAGGGGTACGCCGTAGACGAGGGCGAGGTCGCCGGGGACGCTCGCATAGACGACGCGCGTCGCGGGCCAGTCCTGCGGCACGAAGTACTGGCTCAGGATGACGAAGACGGTGAGCACGACGCCGGCGACGTAGCGCGCGTCGCGGCCGGGCTTCGGGCTCGGGGCGGACACCGCCGGTGCCGTCATGCGGTGCGAGGCGCCTCCGGCTACTCAATCGCCCGCCGGCCGCCGCGCCGGAGCGGCGGTCGCGCCGGTCCGCTCGGCGGCGAGGAACGCCGCGAACAGGTCGTCGAGGCTCGCCCGGGCGCTCGCCGCCGAGCGCGCGCGTACGCGCACGACGAGCTCGCGGCCCTCGGCCCGCACTCGGACGTAGTCGGGGTTGTCGGCCGCGACCGCCGCGGCGAGCCGCTCGGCCTCCCGGGAGCTCGCGCAGGCCCGCCGGGCCACGACGGTCACTTCGACGACCGGCGCCTCGCCTTCGTCGGCGGAGATGGGCTCCCTCCCTTCGGTGCGGCGCCCGGTCCGCGGCTCAGCGCGTTGGGCACGATCGGGGCCGTGGTCGTGCGGCGCGCGGTCTCCGTCGCCGCCTGCTCCCGGAGGTAGGCGACGATCGAGGGCCACACTCGGCCGTCCTCGCGCTCCTTGTTCTCGAAGTTGTGCTCGTGGACGAAGCGCGTGAACGCGGCGCGGCTCGCCGCGTCCCAGGTGCCGGTGAGGCGACCGGAGTAGTAGCCCAGCACGCCGAGATCGTGCTGAACGGCCTGGGCGAGCTCGCCCTCGATCGGGAGGAGGGTCGCCGGGTCCTCGCGGGAAAGGAACGTCAGGTCGTAGAGGCGGAAGACCCGCTTGAGTTCCTCGATCGGGGAGGGGTGGTCGTCGACCCGCACGTCGATCCACCGCTCGCTGCCGCCGTAGCCGCCACCGGCCCGGACGACTAGCAGCGCGGCCGACTGCATGCCCCGCCGGTCGCCGCCCTCGCGCTGGCCGGCGCTCAGCGCCGCCAACAGCCGGTCGGGGAGGTCGCCGGGCGTCGTCTCGTAGGCCCGGGCCATCGCGCGCACGACCCCGGGTCCGAACAGGATGTTGCCCTGGCAGGCGAAGCCGTCCCCGACCTCGTGGCCCGCCCATTCCAGGCACTCGGCGCCCGTGAACGCCGCCGCGCTCCCCTTCGCGTCCACGACCCCGAGCTGCCGCCGCTCTCGGCCGGGGTCGCTCGCCGTGAGGGCGCGCACGACGTCGGCCGCGCGGGCGCCGGAGCGCAGGCGCGCGAGGCCCTCGGGGCCGTAGGTCGGGTTCGCGTCGGCCTGGGTCGCGACGGCGCCG
>Ga0187783_10000470_pt1 | contig 29981 bp, 29 predicted proteins | sample 1015_SJ02_MP02_2_FD_132471 | JGI IMG/M metagenome (GOLD analysis project Ga0187783, IMG submission 132471) | Tropical peat soil microbial communities from peatlands in Department of Meta, Colombia - 1015_SJ02_MP02_20_MG | ecosystem: Environmental > Terrestrial > Soil > Wetlands > Peat | place... | reverse complement strand
CTCGTCTGCTCCGACTATTAGACGCATCCTGGGGCCCATCCGTTTCTGGCAAATGCTGGTATTTCAGCTGGCTGCAGCCTTATCGAGAAACCACACCACACCACCGGCCGGGCGAATCCTGGCGGCCGGATACTGACTTTCGGTCGAGTCGGGCTCGGTTTGCAAAGCATGGATAATGTTGCGCTTCTCCTCGCCGGAAACCAGAAAGAAGGTTTTTCGACCCTGGTTCAGCACCACCGGCGTGAGCGTAAGACGCTCGGGCGGCTGGGCGGGTGCTTCGACGGCCTGGACCCACCGAGTCTTCTCCAGAAGTGCTGAAGAGCCCGGGAATAATGATGCCGTGTGCCCCTCACCTCCCAGGCCTTGCAGCTGCAAATCGAAAACGGGCGAAGCCGAGCCAAAAAAGCTCCGCAGCTCGGACTCGTAGGCTTCGGCCGCCGCTTCGGCCGGCGCGAAATCCTCGGGCCCGGGCATGCGATGCACGTTACCGGGGGGTATGGGCACGCGCTCGATCAGCGCCGAGTGGGTCATCCGATAATTGCTCAGGGGATCGTCTTTCGTCACATATCGTTCGTCGCCCCAGAACAAAAACACTTTTTCCCAATCGGTACGCGCGCTTTTTCCTTCGCTGTCAGCCCAGGCGCGGTACAGCTTTTCCGGCGTGTGCCCTCCGGAAAGCGCTATGAGGAACCGGCCTCGCTCGCGCACCGCTTCCCCGCTGATGCGCAGCAGTTCTTCCAGCGCCGCACGGCTCAGTGCATCAATATCGGGAAAAACGCGGGTGTCCATTTTCATAGCATTTGTTCCTTGAACGGCTAAGGCCGCTTTTGGTCCGTTTTGATTCCCAATTGTGCGAGCTCGCCCTCGAGCTGCGCGACGTTTACAAACCGGATGGTGTGCATGCCCATCTCCTGCGCGCATTCCAGATTGAGCCCACGGTCATCGATCAGGACGCATTCGGCGGGATCTCGCTGCGTGATTTTCAGAGCCAGGCTGTAGATGCCGCGGTCTGGTTTGCGCACGCCCAGATAGCAGGAGCTGAAAAATGCCTCGAAGTAATCGCGCAGCCGGAACGTTCGGATGCGATATTCGTTGATCTCCAGAGATTCGTTATTGAGGGAAGCCATCCGGTACCGCCGCGTTCGCGCCAGAGCGCCCAGAAACGCCAGAGGCTCCGGCAGGGCCTGCGACTGCTGAAGCATGAACTGTTTGAAATCGTCCATGGTGAACGGCCGGTCGCGGTAGAAAACGGTCCGCTGGAGATATTCCTTAAGGGTTGCTTTTCCGCACTCAAACGCGTTCAGCATCAATTCGTGCCGGTCCTCGAAATCGGCGAACTCGAGATGAAATGTCTCTACCGCCAGTCGGCGTGAAGCGCGATCCCACCCGTTGGTCAGAATCACGCCACCGTTATCCCAGAACACCATGTTCGCTTCGGTCATGATCGTCGGAGGCCGCCGGCGCACTCGCCCGAAAGGAAAGCAGAACCCGGCCTTCGACGATCCTCGTCCTGCGGACGCGGTCGAAGCGCCTTCTCCGAGGGTGAAGCGATCCCGCGCCGGGCGTTATAATCGGTCATGAAGTCCGATCGCCCCGGAAAATCCTTCACCATCTTCACCATCGGGCATTCCACCCGCCCCATTGATCGCTTTATCGAATTGCTGGAAGGGAACGCTGTCCGTGAGCTCATCGACATCCGCACAATCCCGAAATCGCGCCACAATCCGCAGTTCAACTCCGACGCACTGGCGGCGTCGCTAGGTGCCGCGCACCTGGGGTATGTACACTTGAAAGAATTGGGCGGGTTGCGGCACCCCCGGCCTGACTCCGTCAATCTGGGCTGGCGCAACCTGAGCTTTCGCGGCTTTGCCGATTACATGCAAACGCCCGAGTTCGAAGCGGCGCTCGCGCGTATGATCCGGTCGGCCGAAACCCGCCCGACTGCGCTGATGTGCGCCGAGGCCGTTCCCTGGCGCTGCCACCGTTCGCTTGTGGCCGACGCGCTCACCGTGCGCGGCATCCGTGTCCTTGAAATCGTGAGCGCCCTCCGGCCAACCGAACACAAACTCACGTCGTTTGCCCGCGTCTCGGGCACCTGGATCACCTATCCTGCCGACCCGCTTCGCTAGCGTGAGGGCTGCGCTTGCACCAGAGGAAGTTGCGAAGCGAGTTGCAGATCAATTATCATTTGCAGTCGCCTCTCGATCTGAAAGAAGGTCGCCACCTTCTTGCCCGGGAGCACCGTCTGAAAGATCGGCAGATATTTCAGACGCAGCTGCGCAACCGACAGATCCACGTTCATGTATCGCTTGGTGAGGTCCAGGGCCTGCGGGTCGGTGATCGAACCCCAGTTGTTGGCGTACTCCTTGATCACTGCGTACTTCGTATCGTTGATTTTGCTCAGTTCAGCGGTGTACTGGTCATAGAGAGGCCAGAATTTGGTGGCTTCCGTGTCGGTCAGCGAGAGATTGGCAGCAACGAGCTGTTTTTTCTGAGAACGAATGTCTTGGCGCATCAGAGTAATGTCCTGATCGCTGACGGCTTGTGAGCTCTGTTGCGAGGACGTTGAGGACTGTGGCGGTGGCGCCGCTTGGCAGGGAGCGTTGGCGCTCGGTACGAACCACACGCCCGCCAAGGCGATTGCTGCTAGGACAGATTTCTTGGTCACGGCTCTTTCTCCTTTTTTGAGGGCAGCCCAACGATCCCGAGGTCCCCAACGGGAATCTCATTCGTGACAGAGTCAGGGGAAGTGCTTCCCGACACCGTTGGCAGACTCTACGATTCGAGGGGTATCGGCGAAACTGTAAAAACTACCAGGGCCTGAGCCAGGGCCGGGATCAATCCGGTGGCAAGATGGTGCCCGGGCTTGCTGCCGGTCTCTGCATGATGAACGCGAACGGTATCAAACAGGCGACCACGATCGCCAGAATCGACACGACATCCTGAAACGCCAATGCGGCGGCCTGTTGCTGCACCATCATGTCCACCTGCCCGTAGGCCTGGTGGGCTGCTTGCGCCGCGCTCGCTCCATGGCCGTGCATCATCGAGGAGAGCCCTTGGATCATCTGACGGAATCGAGGGTTGCCATTGTTCAGGTTTGCCGCCAAATAGTTCTGGCGCCGCTGCGTCGCGCGCGTCACCATCGTGCTCACGATGGCGATTCCGGCACTGCCGCCGACATTGCGGACGAAGTTCATCATACTCGAGACCTGATTGTTCTTCTCGCGCGGCACGCCCGCGTAGCACAGCACATTGGAGGGGATGAAAATGAAGGCCAGCCCCGCCACTTGATACAGCCGCAACGACGACGCGGTCCAAAAATCCATGGTCAGGCTCAGATTCACGGCCATGTGATACAGGCCGAGCGCCGTGGCCGCGTAGCCCAGGGCCATCAAAATTCGCGGATCCATCTTGCCCGAAAGCACCCCGGCCATCGGCATGGTCACCATCATCACGAATCCGCCCGCCGCCATCGCTTCGCCCGCTAGCACGGCGGGATAGCCCATCAGGTTTTCAAGGAACTCCGGCACCAACACGGTGGTTCCGTAAAGAACCGTGCCCAGCAGCAGCATGGCCGCCATGGCCGTGGCCAGATTGCGCCTTTTCAGCAGTTGCAGTTCCACAATCGGATGCGGATGCCTCCACTCCCACCAGACCCACACGCCCAGGACGATCCCGGCGAAGATGCAGCCCGCGGTAATCCAATTGGAACCGAACCAATCCAATTCCTGACCCTTGTCGAGAGTCATCTGCAGCGTGCCCACGCCCAGGGCCACCAGGCCCAGCCCTACGTAGTCGATCATGGCCTCTTTTTTCTTGGCCCGTTCGGCGCGGAGATAGGGCGGGTCTTCCACGAATCGATGGCTCATGTACAGCGACAGGATGCTGATGGGCACGTTGATGTAGAAAATCCAGCGCCAGCTGAAATTATCGGTAATCCAGCCGCCGATCGTGGGGCCGATGGCCGGAGCCAGCACCACGGCCATCGCGTAGATCGAAAACGCCATGCCACGCTGTTCGGGAGCAAACGTATCGGCCAGGATCGATTGCTCGCTCGGCTGTAGCCCGCCTCCCCCGACGCCTTGCAGCACGCGAAAGAAGACCAGTGCTCCGAGGCTGGGTGCCAGCCCGCAAAAAAAGCTGCTGCTGGCAAAAAGGGCCACGCAGGACATGTAGTACCGCTTGCGGCCCAGCCGTGTGGCCAGCCAGGCGCTGACGGGCAGCACGATACCGTTCGACACTAGGTAGCTGGTCAGCACCCAGGTCGATTCGTTGGCGCTCGCGCCAAACGTTCCGGCGATGTGCGGCAGTGCGATGTTGGCGATGGAGGTGTCGAGCACTTCCATGAAGGTCGCCAGCGTCACCGTGAAGGCCACCAGGTACGGATTGTAGCGAGGCCGCCAGGCGCTATGATCAATGATGGCAGCAGTTGCCGTAGCCATGAAAGGCCTGTTGTCAATCGAGCCGCGTCAGAAGTAAGATACATGCATGTATGTATGATGTAAAGCCGCCTGCCTCGGAGCCTATATGAACCTTGCACGGGCCATGGCCTCGAAAGCAGAGACCGAGCCGGGCTCCGCTCGTGGCCTCTCCGGGCAGCAGGCGCGCACGCTGGCCACCCGCCGGCGCTTGCTGGCGGCCGCAGAAAAGACGTTCGCGCGCGACGGGTTTGAAGCCGCACGCCTGGAGGACATTGCTCGACGGGCCGGGTACACGCGCGGCGCCTTTTACGCCCATTTCCGCAGCAAGGAGGAGATTTTCTTTCACCTGCTCGAGGATTGGGTCGGGGAGAGGATCGACGAAGTGAACGCGCTTCTGGCAAGACAGGAAAGCCCGGCCCAGCGCCTGCGGGCGCTTCGCAGCCACTATGCGCAGATCGCCCGGGACCGCCGGCTCCTCCTGCTGACCCTCGAGTTCAAACTGTTCGCCATCCGCCACCCGGAGGCTCACGCCCGCCTGCGTGCGCGCCAGGGACGGATCCGGCGCTCCGCAGGCGAATTGCTGCTGCGCATCGCGGCAACCACCGGACGCCCGCTGCCCGTTTCCAGCACCGGAGCCGCCGCCGCTTTGAGCGCGCTCGCCAACGGGTTGCTGCTTGAAAATCTGGTGGACAGCCGAACCATCACCGACGAGGACATTCGTTATCTACTTGGCGCGTTTTTCGACGCCATCCTCAGACCCCCGTCCGCGCCGTAGCGTCACCTGTTTCTGCAATTCTCCTTTTTGTGGCAGATTGAGTCGTCATGGCTTCTTCCGCCGAGTCGAGGCTGGCGGGCCGCATCGCTTTCACCTATCCCTCTTTCGTCCTCTACCAAACCGCGCGCTTCTTCATCGTTCTGGCCACGGAGATGCAGGCGGTGGCGATCGGATGGCAGGTGTACGACCTGACCCGTCGCTCTCTCGACATTGGCCTGATCGGTTTGGCACAATTTCTTCCTGGAATTCTGCTGTTTCTCGTCTCCGGACACGCCGCCGATCGCTACCAGCGCCAGAAAGTTCTCACGCTCGGCTACGCCGGTTTCGCCACGTGTTCGGCGCTGCTGCTGGCCATCACCGTGTGGGGTGCTCCCTCGGTATATCCCATCTATGGGGTGAGCGTGCTTGTGGGCGTCGTGCGCTCCTTCACCGGACCCGCCAGTCGAGCGATTCTGCCAGCGCTGGTTCCTGAAGAACATTTTCACAGTGCCTTTGCCTGGGGTGCGACGATTTTTCAGGCCGCGACGATTTTGGGGCCCGCGGTCGGCGGACTGATTTACGCTGCCTTCCGAGGGCCTGCGCCCGTCTACGCCGCGGCGATGAGCACCGCCGCGATGGCCGCGATCTCCATGTTTGGAGTCAAGCTGCGCAGGCGCCCGCGGGGCTGGCGCGGGTTCGGGTGGAACACGATTCTCGCCGGAATCGGCCACATCTGGCGCGAAAAGCTGGTGCTCGGCTCGATCTCGCTGGATCTGTTTGCCGTGCTTTTAGGGGGAGCAGTCGCACTGCTTCCGGCCTACGCGCGCGAGATTTTGAAAACAGGACCGTGGGGTCTCGGCCTGCTGCGCTGCGCGCCTGCGATCGGAGCGGCCGTGACGGCATTGCTGCTGGCCTATCGGCCGCTCCGGAGTCGCATCGGAGGGAAGATGCTGTGGTGCGTCGCCGGGTTCGGTGTTTTCACCGTCCTGTTTGGCATTTCGCGCAGCCTTGTATTTTCAATCCTCGCGCTGGTGATGGTCGGCGCGACAGACATGGTCAGTGTCGTCGTGCGTGGCATCCTGATTCAGCTGGCCACCCCGGACGAAATGCGCGGTCGCGTGAACGCGGTGGATATGATTTTCATTGGCGCGTCCAACGAACTGGGTGCCTTCGAATCCGGTGTAACGGCGCACTGGTGGGGTCTGGTGCCCGCGGCCGTCCTCGGCGGTGTGGGTGCCGTCGTTGTGGCGGGCCTGTGGGCCTGGATGTTCCCGGATCTGAGGAATGCCGACGAGCTGCCCTGGGTCGAAGGCCCGCTAAAGTGAGCCTTCGATCGGAAAATGACGAGGATCGTCAGTCGGCGCTGGCCTTTTTCTCCGCCGGGGGCGCAACGGGACCCTCATACAAGTAGTTACGGCGCCACTCGCGGACCGTGGTGTTGCCACTCATAATACGCGCTTGCATCCACGGCACATAGAAGTTGTACGGGTGAACCGGCTCGGGCTTTCCGACATCATCGAGCCGCTTGCGCAAATCCGCGGGGATCGAGAAATCGAGGCAGGCGAGATTCTCCGCCAGCTGCGCGGTCTTGGTCGCCCCCAGGATGATCGAGGTAACGCCCGGCTGCGTAGCCAGCCAGTTCAACGCCACCTGCGCCGGCGTCTTGCCGACTTGCCTGGAGACCTCCAGGAGGGCCTCGAGCACTTTCCAGTTGTGCTCGGTGAACTTGTTAAAGAAGGGGTTGGGCATCGTCAGACGTCCTTCCCCGGCGCCGCCGGCCCCCTGCCTTCGATACTTGCCGCTCAACAATCCGCCCGCGAGCGGGCTCCAGGGGCAGAGGCCGATGCCAAGCTCCTGCGCAGCGGGGATGTGCTCGCGCTCGATGTTGCGCTCGGCGAGCGAATACTCCAGTTGCAGGGTGGCGCAGCGCTCCCAACCTTCTTTTTCGGCCAAGGTTTGCGCGCGCGTGAAATACCACGCCGGCGTATCCGACAAACCGTAGTAGCGGATTTTGCCCTCGCGGACGAGGTCGGTCAGAGTGGAAACCACTTCTTCGACCGGCGTGATCATATCCCAGGCGTGCAGGTAGTAGAGATCGATGTAATCGGTCTGGAGTCGACCTAAGGATGCTTCGACCGAGGTGTAGATGTTTTTTCTGCCGTTGCCGCCGGCATTGGGGTTGCCCGGCTCGACGCCGGAGGTAAACTTCGTGGCGATCACGGCCTTGTCGCGCAGCTTGCGATCGCCGACATACTGGCCGACGATCTGCTCGCTTTGGCCCATCTGGTAGCCGTTGGCCGTGTCAATGAAATTGCCTCCGTCTTTGACGTAGAGGTCTAGCATCTCAAAGGATTGCTTTTCGTCGGCGCCCCAGCCCCACGCGGTTCCGAAGCCCATCGCCCCGAGGCACAGCGGGCTGACGCGCAATCCGGTGCGGCCCAGCGTGGTGTACTCGTTTAATCTCATCGCATTCCTCCCCCACCGCTATCGGATCTGGCCAGCAAGCGGAAAGGCTCGCCGTTTCAAACCAGAAATTGGAAAAGAAATTCAAAATGCGCCGCTTCGCGCACCGAACCCACAACACTGTTCACAGCACTATCTTAGTACACCGAACCGGGAGTGCAAGGGCGCGGCTGGGCCCCGGCTTAGAACCGAAAGCGTTCGATCGGCTCATCGGGGGGACAGAAACTAAGGATTGGGCGGCGCCTTGATCGTGGGCACGTCCGTCGTGGGGGTCGCGGTTCCCGGCACAACGCGCCCGGACGATCGAAATCGCTTGTAATCGGAGTAGTGAACCGTCATGCGGATGTGAACGCCTCCCGACTTGAAGTTCAGAACATCATCGGAGTGCGTATAGGTCGGGAACCAAAAATGACCTTCGATATTCTCCCGATACGTCTCGAAGCGGGGGAAAACGTTTTCGCTGTTGCCCTTGCGAATGTCGGGCACGGCCTTGCCGTATGTCTTGACGATTTCCAGGTCTTTGTTATCGACCCAAACGCGCCCTTGAAAGTAGCGCTGATTCTTTTCGATCCTCTTGGGAGCCACATCGAACACATAGCTGCCAATTTCGTCCACCTGTTCGCGGCCGACATAGGTGACGTCGTACTTGGGTAACTCTTCGGTGGTGAGCACGAAGGGCTGGATGTTCCTGAGATCGTCCAGATCCTGCTCGGAGAGCGTGATGCGTTCCAGCGTCGGAGGGGGCGCAAAGGTGACCACGTCGTAGCGCTTCCCGGTGGGCGTGAAGGTGACGTCGCTGGTCATGCGGTATTCACCGTCCGGCTGTCCTCCGTCATCGATGGTCTGGATGACGAAGGTTTGGGTGTAGGTGAAGTTTTCGCGCTCCTCCTTGAACTCGGCTTCGCGCGCCGCGAATTGCTGAATGATCTGTTCCGGCGGAAGCGACGGCGGTTCCTTCGAAACGCCCGAGGATTGGTGCGCGGCAGCGGGAGCTGCAGCTCTTGGCGCAGGCGGAGCGGCTGGTTGGACTGGTTTTGCCTCCGGCCGCGTGGCCGGTTCCCATTGCGGAGGCGCAGCGGGCAGCGGCCCCGATTCCTGTCCTGTGAGTGGGAGCGAGGAAACCGAGAATAGAAGAAAGCACCCGATCGGCAGCGCCCCCGACTTCGCCAGGGCTTTCAAGATCGTGCTTCGCATCTTTCGACGGTCCACCTTCTAACGTGTGCTGTACATCAGTATAGGAGCTTCGCCGTGAAAGGGGGGTTGCCTTTTTACAGGAGGTCTCGGGCGAGACCCGGGGGCCAGGCGAGCGACCGGGGACCCTTCTCCGAGGGTATTCTCGCTCCCGAGTGTGACCGACCAGCAAGGTTCCGCTCAGCCGCCCGCCTTGGGCTCCCCGGAGCGCAGTTTCCAGACGATTTGGCGGAAGATGCCCAGCCAGATGACGGCGTCGCGCGCGGGCAGATCCAGCCGACGGACCAAGCGCCGGATGCGCTGCTCGGAGTCGGCGACACGGCGCAGATCGAGAAAGCCGCTCATCTTGAGTGCGTCGAGCAGCACGCGCGTGATACGTTCGACTTCGTTGGCCGATGCCGCTGCCAGCGCCCCGGGCTCCTGCGGGGGCTTGCGGGTATCGCGAATCAGTTCGTAGAGCGAGACAGCGACCGCCTGCCCGAGATTCATCGAGATGTTTTCGGCGTCGGTGGGAATGCGCAGCAGCCAGTGGCAGTGGCTGAGGTCGTCATTGGTAAGGCCGAATTTTTCCGAGCCGAACAGAAGCGCGACGTTGCCGGACTGCAGTTTTTTCCGGATCAGGCGCGCGGCTTCTTCCAGGCGCCGCACCGGGTGATGCAGATGGCGATGGCGGACGGCGGTTGTGCCGACCACCAGCGCCGAATCCCGAATCGCCTCGGCGACGCTTTTCAGCCGCTCGGAGCGCGCCAGCAGCGACGAGGCGCCAACGGCCGAACGCGCCTCTTCGAACGCCGGCGCGTAGGGATTCACCACCCGAAGGTGGCGAAATCCGAAATTGCTCATCGCTCGAGCGGCGGCGCCGATATTGAGCGGGTTGCGCGTCGAAACAAGCACGACACGCAGGCGATCCGATGAGGTCTTTGTGAGCAAGACGCTAGCGATTCTACTTCGTACGGCCCGCCGTCGGCACGCCCATCGACGACACGGCCAAGAGAAAGCAATTTCGGTCTGTTTTCTGTGACAGGCGGTGTGGCAAAGCGGGGATCACAAGCGCGCTTGACGAGAGTCTGGCGGTCGTGAAACGATGCCCAAACCCACCGAGGAGCAGGCAAATGGCGACACAACTGGCATCGACATACGCGGATTTGAATCTTTTGATCGCAGGCGAATGGCTGCCGTCGGAGGGGCGCAAAACTTCGCCCGTGATTAATCCGGCCACCGAGGAGCAGATCGGCCAGGTGCCGCACGCTTCGAAACTGGATCTGGACAACGCCCTCGCTGCGGCCGAGCGGGGATTCAAGGTGTGGCGGGCCATTTTCCCGGACGAACGCGGAAGGATTCTGAAGCGCGCGGCTGAATTGCTGCGCCAGCGCAAAGAAGAAATTGCACGCCTGGCCACGACGGAATCGGGCAAGGTGATCCACGAGACGCGAATCGAGGTGCTGATGTCGGCCAACATCTTCGAGTGGTACGCCGAAGAGGGGCGCCGCGCCTATGGGCGGGTGCTGCCCCAGCGCGCGCCGGGCACCCGGATGACGATTGTAAAGGAGCCGGTGGGGCCGGTCGCGGCGTTTGCACCGTGGAATTTTCCGCTCGGTAATCCGGCACGCAAGATCGGCGCGGCGCTCGGCGCCGGCTGCTCGGTGATTCTCAAGCCCGCCGAGGAAACCCCTGCGTCGGGGCTGGCCGTGGCCAAGTGCCTGGTCGACGCCGGGCTGCCGCCCAATGTGCTGGCGATCGTGTACGGCGTGCCATCGGAAATTTCCTCCCATCTGCTGGCCTCGCCGGTGATTCGCGCGATTTCCTTTACCGGCTCGATTCCGGTCGGAAAGCATTTGATGAAACTTGCCGCCGAGGGCATGAAGCGGACGACGATGGAGCTGGGCGGCCATGCCCCGGTCCTGGTATTTGACGACGTGGATTTGGACAAAGTACTCGACCTGTCGGCGGCCGCAAAATACCGCAATGCGGGCCAGGTATGCGTCTCGCCGACGCGGTATTACGTGCACGACAAAGTGTACAACCGCTTTGTAGAAGGCTTTGCGGAGCGCGCCAAGGCCTGGCCTGTCGGAAGCGGGCTCGAAGAGAAAAACAAGATGGGGCCGCTCGTGCACGAGCGGCGGCTGGCGGCCGTTGAGGGTTTCGTGGAGGACGCCAAACGCCACGGCGGGAAGGTTCAAGCGGGCGGCGCGCGGCTCGCGGGTCCGGGCTATTTCTATGCGCCCACGGTCCTCTCCGATGTACCAAACTCGGCGCGCATCATGAACGAGGAGCCCTTCGGCCCGATCGCGGTGATCAATCCGTTTTCCGATTTTGACCGCGTGATGGAGCAGGCCAACCGGCTGCCCTACGGGCTGGCGGCATTTGCCTTCACAAATTCCTCGCGAACCATGAAGCTACTGGGCGAGCAGCTCGAGGCGGGAATGGTGGGGCTCAACACCTATCAGATTTCGATTCCCGAATCCCCCTTCGGCGGCGTAAAGGAAAGTGGGCACGGTTCCGAGGAGGGTGTGGAAGGACTCGATGCCTGCCTGGTCACGAAATTCATCAGCGAAGCGTGAAGAACCGGCGCCGCTTTCCGTTGACACGTCTTCGACTGAATGATAGGAGTCTCGTAGAAGGGGATCTTCAGACCACCTCCTACCTCTGGAAGGATGAAGGAGTCAGGCCATGACCGCTCATTTTCCGGACACTTTTGACTTTGCCGGATTTAACGCGCCGATGCGCGTGGAATGCGAAATCTACGATCTCATCGCGGAAGGAACCGTGCCGGCCGAGATCAACGGCGCGTGGTACCGCACGATCCCCGATCCGCAATACCCGCCGATGCTGGGCCATGACACCTATCTGAGCGGCGATGGCATGATTAGCTCATTCAAATTCGAAAACGGCCATGTCGATTTCAAGATGCGATACGTGATGACCGACCGCCTGCAGGCCGAAAGGAAAGCGCGGCGCGGACTGTTCGGGCTCTACCGGAATCCCTTCACGGACGATTCGAGCGTGCGAGGGATCAACCGCTGCGTAAACAACACGACACCGATCTTCCACGGCGGCAGGCTGCTGGCGCTCAAAGAGGACGGACTGGCGATGGAAGTCCATCCCGAAACGCTCGAAACACTGGGCGTCTGGAATTTCCGCGGAAAAATGAAGAGCAAGACCATGACGGCGCACACGCGCCTGGACCCTGAAAACGAGGAGCTGCACTTCTTTGGTTACGAGGCTGCGGGCCTGGCGACGCGCGACGTCTCCTACTGCGTGGCGGACAAGCAAGGCCGTCTTGTCAAAGAAGATTGGTTCAAGGTGCCGTACGTTTCGATGATGCATGATTTCGCCGTGACCAAGGAGCACGTTATCTTTCCCGTGTTCCCGACGACGGCCGATCTCGAGCGCATGCGGGCCGGCGGCGCTCACTGGATTTGGGAGCCAAGCAAGGATACCTACGTTGGGATCATGCCGCGCGACGGCAGTGTTGAGGACATGCACTGGTTCCGCAGGCCGGCCTGCTCCGCCTACCACTTCATGAATGCATATACGGAAGGCCGGTACGTTCATCTGGATTTCGGCGTGGGCAAGGTGAATCCGTTCCCGTTCATCCAAGAAGCCTCGCACATTCACCCGACCGCGGACGACATGGCCGGCGGCGGGGTGGTGCGGTGGAGCTTTGATGTGTCCAAGCCGGGAGAGAAATTTGAGGAGTATCCGCTCGCTCCCGCCGGCGATTTCCCGCGCATCGCGATGAAGGACCACATGATCGACTACGGCGTGGGGTATTACGAACGGTTTGACCCCCAGGTCGGTCCGCCGCTGATGGCGGGGCCGGTGGGCGCGGGGTTCAACACGGTCTGCCGCCTTGAGGTGAAGAGCGGGAAAACCAAGTCATGGCATCCAAAGCAGCCCGCGACGATTCAGGAAGAAGTCCACATTCCGTCGAAGATCCCCGGCCATGAGGGCTATCTCGCCCTGGTGGTGGACCGGCACGACGACAGGCTCTCGGACATGGTGATTCTCCAAGCAGCGCACCCCGATCAAGGGCCCGTTGCCACGATCAAGATGCCGCTGCGCCTGCGCAATCAAGTGCACGGCAACTGGGTTTCGGCCGAAGAACTCCCGTAGATGACAGACAGGCGCGCTCGGTCCACGCGCGCGCCCATGATCTATTCTGTTGCTGGATTGTCGTTCGCCGCCGCTGGTGTTCTGTTTTTGCACCACGCCGCCCCTTCGACGAGGCGTCGAATCACTCGCCGCCGCCGTGGAGTAGCCCGCCGGCGGATGGCTGAAACGGCACGGTCGCGATCGGCTGGCAAGGTACCCATGGCGGGAAGACTTCTCGGACACGTCGCCATCGTCACCGGCTCAGGCCGCGGCATCGGCCGAGGCATCGCGCTCCGATTTGCCGCCGAGGGCGCGGCGGTGGGCCTGACGGCGCGAACCAAAGCCCAGATCGACCAGACGCTCGAGCAGATCGAAGCGGTGGGCGGCAGGGGATTGGCGATCGAGGGTGATGCGACCGATCGTGCCGATGTGGAGCGCATGGTAAGAGCGGTAGAGGAAAGACTGGGCGACCCGACCATTCTCGTGAACAACGCAGGAATCGCAGGGCCGTATGGTCCGGTCGGCGTTGTCGATCCCGACCGATGGTGGGGCGCGCAAAAGGTCCATATTCTCGCGCCGTTTCTGTTCATGACCGCTGTGCTGCCGGGAATGATGGCGCGCCGCGCCGGACGCATCATCATGATCTCATCCCCGCGCTCATATCGGCTGACGGCCAGTCTTTCTGCCTACAGCCTTGGCAAGGCCGCACAGAACAAGCTCGCCGAACTGGTCGCCAACGAAGGCGAGCCATACGGTGTGAAGGCATTCGCGATGGACCCCGGCTCCATCATGACCGCCATGGCGGACGAGACCATGGCGTCGCCCGACGCGCAGCGATGGGTGCCCGAGATGGTCGCGCGACTCCACGAGCTAAGCGATACACAAGGCCCGGCGGAGGGGATCGACTGGTGTACGGAGCGATGCGTCGGGCTGGCGTCCGGCCGATACGATGCGCTTTCTGGTCGCTACATCGATCGAACGGATGATCCCGAGCAACTGCTCCGACAGCCGGGGCCCACCCAGGGAAAGACCACGCACTCATGAGAAAACTGGACGTCTTCACACACATCTGGCCGAAGCCGTTCTACGAGGCCCTGCTGAGAACGACCGGCCAGATGAGAGATATGCATCGCCGCAGCGAGGCGGTCCCGATGATGACGAACCTCGATCGGCGCTTTCAAGTGATGGACCTGTTCGAAGGGTATCAACAGATTCTTTCGCTCGCTTCGCCCGCCCCCGACGTCGCCGGGACGCGGGAAGCTTGGCGCGAACTTGCGCGCATCGGCACGGACAGCATGGCCGAGCTGTGCCGGAAGTATCCGGACCGTTTTCCAAGCTTCATCGCTTCGCTGCCGATGCGTGATCCGGAGGGTGCGGTTGAGGAAGCGCGCCGCGCGGTGGGAGATCTCGGAGCCTGCGGCATTCAGATTTATTCCAACGTGGCTGGCAAGCCGCTGGATGCGCCGGAATTTCGCCCGGTCTTCCGCGAAATGGAGCGCCTCGGCAAGCCGATCTGGATCCATCCCGCGCGCACGGCCGGGTTTCCGGACTATCCGACCGAGCCGCGTTCGCTGTATGAAATCTGGTGGACGTTCGGATGGCCCTACGAATCCAGCGTGGCGCAGGCGCGGATCGTCTTTTCGAAAATGCTCGATGAAATGCCCGGGCTCAAGTTCATCATTCATCACGCCGGTGGCATGGTTCCGTTTTTCGAAGGACGCGTCGGGCTGGGCTGGGATCAACTCGGAACTCGCACATCGGACACCGACTACCGTCCGCTGCTCAAAGAGCTGAAGAAGCGGCCGCTCGATTACTTCAAGCTGTTCTATGCGGACACGGCAACATTCGGCTCGCAATCGGCGCTCGTCTGCGCACTGGATTTCTACGGAATCGATCACCTGCTGTTCGCATCGGATGCGCCATTTGATCCCGAAGGCGGACCGATGTACATCCGCGAGACGATTCGCGCGGTCGAAGCGCTCGAACTCTCGACCGAAGGCCGCGAAAAGCTCTACTACAAAAACGCCTGCCAGCTGCTGGGCATCCGGTGAGTGGACCGCCGCATCGTTGTCTTGTTTTCAAACGGCTCGGTATAAGATCGTTCCTTGGGCGATCGACGCCCAACGAGACGAGTAGCCCGAGAAGCGAGGCGCACGGAATGTATAGGTCCCGCCGCGAGTTTCTGAAAGTGGCTGCCGCCGGGGCGGCCTCGGCAGCACTGGGTGTTTCTGCCAATGCCGCCGATCCGGTGCTGGGCCTGATCTTCCCGCCGGCCCATACGCCTGTGCCGCCCGAGGCCGAGCGGATGTATCCCTCCGGTGTACGCTTCCTGGCCCTCGGCGTCGGCCTTGAGCGCATGACACCGGAGGGCTACGACCAGGTCGTTGATCGCATCGTGCCCGCAGCCGAGCAGCTCCGGCGAGAAGGCGCAAACGCGATCTCGGTGATGGGCACTTCGTTGACGTTCTACCGGGGTGCTGGGTTCAATCAGCAGCTGAAGGAACGGATCGGGGAGGCAACGGGGGTGCCCGCAACCACGATGAGCACGGCCATTGTCGAAGGCCTTCGGGCGGTCGGCGGCCATCGACTTGCCGTGGCCACAGCCTACAACGAGGAAGTGAACGAGCGGCTGGGCACGTTCCTTCGCGAGTCAGGCTTTGACGTGCTCGCGATCCAGGGCCTGGGCATTGAACGATTCGAGGATCGGCCACCGGTGACCCAGAACGAGCTGCTCGAGTTCAGCGCGGGGGTGTGGAAGCGGGCGCCCGGCGGGGATGCCATTCTGATTTCCTGCGGAGCTTTGAAAACGCTGGATATTCTCGCTCCGCTCGAGCAACGCTGTGGCGTTCCGGTTATCTCAAGCCTCCCGCATGCGCTTTGGGCGGGGGTACGCCTTCTGGGACTCAGTGGCCGCGCGCCCGGCTACGGCACGCTGCTGTCGGCGACCAAGACCCATTCATCCCATTCGTAGTCAGGGACACGTCGACGTTCCTGATGAACCAGCAAACCCGCGCGGCTGTCGACCCATGCTGGAAACCGTTCGCCGTCGTAAAGCACGCGCCGTGGTATAGTTCTTTTGTCGGAGGGTTTCGCGCTCGGTGCGTTTCGGATTTCAAGCGGCAAAGGAGCCGGGATGATTCCTGAAGAGATGGCTCAGGAGATGCGCGAGGAGCTGACCAGGGTTGGCTTTCGCGAGCTGCGGACGGCTGAGGAAGTCGATGCCGTACTCGGGCGCGAAAAGCGTACGGTGCTGGTCGTCGTCAATTCCGTGTGTGGGTGCGCCGCGGGCAAAGCGCGTCCGGCCATCGCGCGCGCGGTGACGAACAAGGTGCGGCCGGAAGTTTTGGCGACCGTGTTCGCAGGGCAGGATCCGGAAGCTACTGCGCAGGCGCGAAAGTATTTCACCGGCTATCCCCCGTCTTCTCCGTCCGTGGCGCTGCTGCGCGACGGCAAACTCGCCTTTATGATGGAGCGGCGCGACATCGAAAGCAGCGATCCCTTCACCATCGCTGCGGTTCTGGTGCGCGCGTTCAACGAATTTTGCACTCCGGCCACTGCCTGATCTCGTGGAAACGTTCGGCAGCCACAACCACCTATTCACTCACATCGGCCAGCGGCGCAAGTCGCTGCCCGATCGACCGCAGGGAGGATGACACATGGCCAAGAAGAACAAGCTGAAGAACGCCGCCGTCAGGATCGGTTCCGCCATGGGTCGCGCGGAGAGCGCGGCTCACAAAATCCGAAAAGCCAGCGCCGTCGCCGGAAAGGAGCTGGATAACCTTACGACACAGATCGATGCTCTCAAGCGGCAGCTGCAAAAGACCACCCGGCGACTCAAAAAGGCGCTCGCCTAACTCGCACACAGCGGCAGGATGGCCGTCGCGGAACGACGGGATCGCGCATGTTCCTGCTCACCGCGAATCCCCACGAATACGAGTCGATTCACTGCCGCGCCTTAGCCAGGCGAAGGTCCGTTTTCTAAAGGGGTCGATTCGCGAAACCTCTCCCTATCGAAATTTTGTGAAGCGCTTACCCGCCAGATCAGCCACAAGGACAAGTGACAGGCCGTGGTCAGCCGTCTGGTCCCCCTTCCCGTTACGCCGATCGACAACGAAGGTCCGATCCTAACGCCGCAATGCGATAGAATAGGCTGGCGTGGAAGAGAGATTTTATCGGGCCACGATGAAGATTGGTGGCGGCACCGTACTCGGGCGCCTCGCCTTCTTGTTCCTGGTCCTGTGTGCCGTTGGGGTCGGCGCGGCGGCCGGCCTGCTGTTCGTTTATTCCGGCGACCTGCCAGAAATTCACGCGCTCGAGGACTATCGCCCCCAAGTGCAGACGGAACTGTACGCTGATGATGGACAGTCCGTCGGCACGTTTGCCCTGCAGCGTCGCATTCTTCTGAGCTACGACCAGTTTCCGAAGGTCCTGCGGGATGCCATCCTTTCAACCGAAGACCAGCACTTCGAACAGCACTGGGGCGTCGATTTCCCGCGCGTGCTGGGCGCGGCCTGGCATGACCTTCTCTCCCACCGCAAAGCCGAAGGCGCTAGCACGCTCACCATGCAGCTTGCCGGCGGGCTTTTCCTGGATCGCTCCGACCGTAGTTTTCACCGCAAGATCGAGGAGGCGATGCTTGCGCTCCAGATCGAGCGGCACTACAGCAAGGAACAGATTTTCACGATGTACTGTAATCAGATCTATCTGGGAGCGGGGAATTACGGCTTCGAGGCGGCCTCGGAATACTATTTCAGCAAGCCGGTCGGCGAGTTAACGCTGGAGGAAGCGGCCACGCTCGCCGCCATCATCCGCGGGCCGGTCTATTCGCCCATCACGCATCCCGATCGCGCCTTGGCCCGTCGCAATCTCGTTCTGTCGCTGATGGAGCACGACGGCAAGATCACCGCGGCTCAGGCCCAGACGGGGAGCAAGCAGCCGCTCGGTCTCCACATCGAGTCCCTGCGCAATGACCTGGCCCCCTATTTTGTGGAGGAGGTTCGCCAGTATCTCGAGCACACCTACGGCACGGCCGCGGTCCACGAACAGGGCTTGCGGGTGAATACCACTCTGAATGTCGCCATGCAAAAAGCAGCCGATCAGGCCGTGCGCGACGGCCTGCACAACTATGACCGCCGCCACGGGTGGCGCGGCCATCTACATAACGTGATCGATGAAAATCTGGGTCCGCTCGACAAGTATCAAAGCGACGACTGGAAGGGGTCGATCGAGAAGGGTGACTACGTCACTGGGCTGGTAACCTCGGCCCAGCCCACGTTCGCTTGGATCAAGATCGGCCCGTATCACGCGATGCTCACGCCCGCCGACTGTGCTTGGACGGGGCACAAAATCGTCACGGAGTTGGTGAAGCCCGGCGATCTGGTGATCGTTCGGATCAAAGAGATCCTCGGCACTGCGGCGCAGGTGGAGCTCGAGCAGGAGCCGGCGGCCCAGGCGGCCCTGGTGGCCATCGACAACGCGACAGGCGGAATCAAGGCCATGGTGGGCGGCTACAATTTTGAGGAATCAAAATTCAATCGGGCGACCCAAGCTCTGCGCCAGACCGGCAGCTCATTCAAGGTCTATGTCTATACGGAAGCCATCGCGCAGGGAGCATCGCCCTTCGATACGGTCGTGGACGCGCCGGTCACGTTCCGCAGCGGCGGGCAGGAATATTCTCCGCATAACTACGACGAGAAATTCGAAGGACGCATCACCCTGCGCCGCGCTCTCGCCGATTCACGCAACATTCCTGCCGTGCGCATGCTCGACAAAGTCGGCATCGAGAACACGATCGATCTCGTGCGCAGATTTGGAATCACCAGCCCCCTGCCGCCCTATTTGCCGCTGGCGCTTGGCGCGGCCGACCTGACACCGATCGAGCACATCTCCGCGTTCACCGTTTTTCCCGATGACGGAATTCATATCGATCCGTATTTCATCGAACGCGTGACCTCCTACGACGGTTCGGTTCTGGAAGAAGCGCGACCCGCCGTGACCGACGTGGTTCCGCCGGACGTGGCGCGCACCATGGTCGCCATGCTCGAAGAGGTCGTGCAGTTCGGGACCGGCGTGCGCGCGAAGGCACTGGGCCGGCCTTCGGCGGGCAAGACCGGAACGACGAACAACTTCACCGACGCCTGGTATATCGGCTTCACTCCGCAGATCACGGCCGGCGTGTGGATCGGGAACGATGAGCCCAGCCAATCGCTGGGGAAAAAGGAAACCGGCGCGCAGGCCGCCCTTCCGATCTGGCTCGAGTTCATGCAGGAGGCCATGCAGGGCATGCCGGTCGAGGACTTCCACGACGTGGTGCCACTGGAAAAACAGGTCGGTGCGCATCTGGTGCAGGTCGATACCCCGGATACGGCTCCCCCGGCCGATGCGGCCGAGCAGGGCCTGACGCAAGCCCGGAACACCCAGCCGCCACCGGCCGTGCCGCCGACGCCCGTTCGATCACCCGAGCCCCATGCCGAAGCAACGACGTCGGCAACCGACCCTGCTCCCCAGTAATTCTTCGGTTCTTATTTCTTTTTCTTGCGAAAGGGATCCCACCCGCTGGGAACCAGGGGTCGCGCCGCGCCGTCATCGCAAATCAGCGTGAGTTGACGACCGGGTACGACCTCACCGATTTCGCTGAGCTCGCTAAAGTGCGGCGCTCGCCGCAGACGCCTCAATTTGTGCGGCGAGACGGTAAACAGCAGCTCGTAATCCTCGCCTCCATGAAGCGCCATCTCGAGTGGACGAAACGCGGACAGGGTTTTCCCGGCTCGCCGCGCCGGGATTTGGACGCAGGGAATGCGCTCGGCCCAGATGCGAGCGCCCACACCGCTCCGAGCGCACAGGCGACCGAGATCGCTCGAGAGTCCGTCCGACACGTCGATCATGGCCGACGCAAGCCGATGACGGGCGAGCCAGGCGCCCCAATGAAGCGGGATGTGCGGGTAGAGGTGCGCTCTCAGCGGCGAAAAGGGAGGGGCGAGATGTCGATCGATCGCTTTCCCGGAGAGATTCTTTAAGACCAACAGACCGAGCTGAGCGGCTCCCAGGGTACCTGTGACAAAGATCAAATCGCCCGGCCTCGCGCCCGAACGTGGCGTGAACCGTCCCGGAGCGATGTCGCCCCCGACCGTTACACTGATGAAAATCATGGGGCTTCGGGTGGTGTCACCGCCGATGAGGGTCATCCCCAGCTGGCGGGCTGCGCGCCGTAAGCCCGCTAGAAACTCGTCAAGCCACCGACCGGTGCGTTCGCTCGGCAGCGCCAGCGTCAGCAGGAAGAAGCGCGGCCTGGCACCCATGGCGGCAAGATCGCTGGTCGCCCGTGCCAGCGCTTTGTAGCCGACCGAGTCCGCCGGGTGCCGGTCCGCCAGGAAGTGAGCACCTTCGATGAATGCGTCCGAGCTCAACACCCATTCCGCGTTTCGGCCAGGCGCGACGACAGCCGCATCATCTCCTACGCCGAGGCGCAGCGCCCGGCGAGACAAGCCACCGCTCTCGCGGAGTGTGCCGCAAATCCTTTCGATCAATCGATCTTCGGACATCACCTGTACTTCAGGCCAGCTTGTGCTGCGGCGCCGCCTTGGGGTAAGATTTGGCAGACCCTGAATTATAGAGTCCCTCGGATTCGGAAGCGAGGGAGGCTATGGCAGATGGCAGATCAGGGTTGACGCCCGAAGCTGAAGTCAATACAATCCGTCCGGTTTCGAACCAGGGCTCTCGGTTCAGGCCTATAATCAAGCGGAATCGCACTAATCGGCGCGGCAAACCGTGGAATAGGGCGCGCGGTATCAAGCCGAGCTAAACAGGCTCATTTGGGAGAAGGTTAGCTAAGACTATGAACGGTAAGTCTTACACGTTTTTTATTGCCTCCAGCGGCTCCGGTGCCATGAGACGGCTGCGGGTGCCCTCGTACGTGCTGCATCTGCTGGCGATTTTTGCGGTTGTCGGTGGCATCACGATCGCGGCGGGAATGGGTTCCTACTCGCGAATGCTCTGGAAGGCGGCCAGCTACAATTCCCTCCGGGCCGAGCAAGAATCGCTGAAACAGCAATACACGCGTCTGCAAAACCAAGTGTCGGATACGAACCAGCGTTTGAACTCGCTGCAGTCCCTGGCGGGCGAGGTCGCGATGGCTTACGGTATCACGCGCTTTACCCAAACCCCGTTCGGGCTCACCGATGGCGATAGCACGCCGGATGAGGCGGAATACCAAGCCTCCGTCGATGAGTTCAGCTATCTGGAAAAGAATGTGACCGCGGTTTCGATGTCCAGCGCCGGTATGCGCCTGCTTCCCACGACGCAGTTGAGCACACTCGGGATTGCCCCCACGCTTTGGCCCGTGGTCGGGCACATCACGGGAGTGTTCGGAGAGCGCATGGATCCGTTCAGCGGCGAAGGTGCCTTCCACTCTGGCCTGGATATCGCATCTCACTACGGCGACGCGGTGCGAGCAACGGCAGACGGCATCGCCGAGACCGTCGAGCAGCGTGCCGGGTACGGTCGGCTTGTCATTATCGACCACGGATTTGGCGTGACCACTTGGTACGGCCACCTTTCCGGCTTCAACGTGCAAGCGGGCATGCACGTGAAGGCGGGCGATGTGATCGGCTATGAAGGCGATAGCGGACGCTCGACCGGCCCTCACCTCCACTATGAAGTCCGCATTTACAACACGCCGGTGAACCCGTGGCGTTACCTGCGCAGCGTCTCTCCCAATCCGACGGTCGCCTCAAACGGCGATTGACGGCTCCGCTGTTGTCGGAATCGATTTTTCCTTCTACCGGCCACTTACGGAACCGAAGACGCCTCCGCCGTTGCTTCCCGGGGAGAACTAAGCGGAAGGGGTTGAGGCAGAGCCGAGCGTGGCGTGGGGCTTCGCCAGCAGAAAAGCCCCAATGCAGACGGCCAAGGCAAGTGGAAGCAACATCAGGCCCTCTTCGATCAACCGCTTTGGGCCAATCTGCTCGCCGGGACCGAAGCAGCCGCAACTGATGGTCAGGCCGCGCTGGTAGGCTGAAATCATGGCTGCGAAAAAGCCGCAAATCATCAGGGCGGCCACGACCGAAGACGCGCGCAAGGCTAGGCCGGACAGCAGCCACAAACCCAGAATGAGTTCGAAGGGGGGCAGCCAATGGGCGACCAGGCTGACCGCCCAGGGAGGCAGGATCTGATAGGAATCGACGCCCATCGCGAACATCGAAAGGGAAGTCTCGACCGAAGCGAGCGACCAAACCATGGCCGGCTGCGGTTTCATCTTCATGTAGGCCGCTACGATAAAAACGATCCCCAGCGCGACGCGCCCTAGCAGCAGCAGAACCCTTCCCCACTTTTTGCCGTTGCTGGTGTCGCTGGCCATCAGCTCAATCGAGAGACTATGGCTGCGCCAAAAGAGAATCGAAGAATTGTTTCAGGATCGGCCATGAGACGGTGCCCGATCCAGCTGGCAATTTCTGGCCTTTATAGGTGATCACGTAGGTGGGCGTGGCCTGCACGGGAACCTTGTAGCCGAGTTCGATGTCGTCTCGAACAGCGTAGTCAAAGGCACAGGGATGCGGATCCTTTGCGAGCGGATCGCCGTGGTCCCATGTCGAAGTGGGAGCGGGTGAGTCGCAGGCTTTGACAAGTGCCTCTACGCGCTTGAAGTCCGCCGCTCCCATCGCCGCAGCCACGTATTTGGCGATGTCCCCGCTCGTCCCCCAGGCGTCTTGGTTGTCATAGAGAGCCGCTTCGACTTCGGGAAATACGCCGACGCGCGCGGCCGCATTCGCCCAACGGGCAGCCATGCCCGAGTACATGTGCGCTTGAAGCGGAAAATCGTGATGCACGAGGTAGACTTTGCCCGACGTAACGTAGTCGCTTGCGATCAATTGACGCAGGCTGCTTTCGTAAAAGTTTCGGCAGGAAGGGCACTGATAGTCGGTGAATATGTCGAATTTGATGGGCGCGCTGGCAGAACCGTAGCTCTTCACCAGCGAACCGGTTGCAACCGCCTTTGCGTCCGCGGTCTTCGTCGCGGCGGGCTTCGCGGAGGGAGCGGCGGTTTTCAAGGCTGAGGACGCGGTCGCTTGCGCCAGCAGCGACGAGGCAGCGAGAACGAAGCAAGCGGCAAAGGCCAGAGCAAGGGTGAGCGGGTTCCGTCGTGGGCTTCGAGGCGAAGTGGGTTCAAGCGATCGATTCATCACTACCTCAAACTCATGATCTGAATCGGTATGAATTCGCCTTATTGTAGCGCGAATTCCGATGGAGAGGCCCGCGTGACAGCGAGAGGTTTCACGCGCCGTACCGTGTGATTCACCGAGTCCGGCAGGTGTTGGCTGCGGAGGCCGAAAAGGCGGCCGCCCGGGCTACTGCCGCTTGCCGGGAAGGGACCCAAGCCGAGGGAGAGGCTAATTATCAGAAAGCACTAGACATAGATGCACACAAGAAACTTGACAATGACACGCTCAATCTGTATTCTACTGGCGTTGTAGCCTAGCGGCAGGCCCTCTAGCCGAGCCAGCAGGAGTTCATCAGGAGCGGATGCTATGAGCAAGATTATCGGTATTGACTTGGGCACAACCAACTCGGTCGTGGCCGTGATGCAAGGAGGGGAACCTGTCGTCATCCCCAACCAAGAGGGGGGGCGCACCACACCATCCGTCGTGGGCATTACCAAGACGGGGGAGCGGCTGGTAGGCCAGGTGGCCAAGCGGCAGGCGATCACCAACCCGGAGAATACGGTTTATTCGATCAAGCGTTTCATGGGGCGTCGTTATGACGAAGTGGCCGATGAGATTAAACGCGTTCCCTACAAAGTCACGCGCGGCCCGCATGATGATGCGCGCGTGGAGATTGCCGGCAAGACCTACAGCCCGCCGGAAATCTCGGCCATGATTTTGCAAAAGCTGCGGAGTGCCGCGGAGGACTTTCTGGGTGAGAAGGTGACGAAAGCCGTCATCACCGTCCCGGCCTATTTCAATGACAGTCAGCGGCAGGCGACGAAGCAGGCTGGCGAAATCGCGGGTCTCGAAGTGCTGCGCATCATCAACGAGCCGACCGCGGCGGCGCTCGCCTACGGGCTGGACAAGAAGAAGGAAGAGACCATCGCCGTGTACGATCTGGGCGGCGGCACCTTCGATATTTCGATTTTGGAAGTGGGCGAAGGCGTCGTCGAAGTCAAGTCCACCAACGGCGACACCCATTTGGGCGGCGACGATATCGATCAGCGCGTGGTGGACTGGCTGGTGGCGGAATTCAAGCGCGACCAGGGCGTGGACGTGAGCAGAGATCGCATGGCCATTCAGCGGCTGAAGGAGGCGGCGGAAAAGGCCAAGATCGAGCTGTCACAGTTGCAAGAGACGGAAATCAACCTGCCGTTTTTGACCGCGGACGCATCCGGCCCGAAGCACATGCAGGTCAAACTGACCCGGGCCAAGCTCGAGCAGTTGATGGAGGACCTGCTGCAGCGGACGGTTGGGCCGGTAAAGCAGGCCATGAGCGATGCCGGCATGACGCCGGACAAGATCGACGAGGTGGTGCTGGTGGGCGGTTCCACGCGGATCCCCCGCGTGGTGGACATCGTGAAGAACCTCTTCGGCGGGAAAGAGCCGCACAAGGGTGTCAACCCCGACGAAGTGGTCGCGGTGGGCGCGGCGATTCAGGGAGGCGTGCTGGGTGGTGAGGTGAAGGACATCCTGTTGCTGGATGTGACACCGCTTTCACTCGGTGTGGAGACCCTGGGCGGTGTGATGACCGTGCTGATTCCACGCAACACGACGATCCCGACGCGCAAGTCGGAGATTTTTTCGACTGCGGCGGACAGCCAAACCTCCGTCGAGATTCACGTGCTGCAAGGGGAACGGCCGGTTGCCAGCGGGAACCGTTCGCTCGGGAAATTCCATCTGATCGGGATCCCGCCGGCGCCGCGCGGTCTGCCCCAGATCGAGGTGACGTTTGATATCGATGCCAACGGCATCCTCAATGTCTCGGCAAAGGACACGGCGACGAACAAGGAGCAGAAGATCACGATTACGGCTTCGACGGGTTTGAGCAAGGAGGAAGCCGAGCGCATGAGGAAGGAAGCGGAGTCGCATGCGACCGAAGACAAAGAACGGCTGTCGGAAGTCGAGGCCCGCAATAAACTCGACAGTCTGATCTACCAGGGCGAAAAGCTGATCAAGGAGAACCGCGAGAAGCTCAGCGAGGCCGACGTCAAGGCTGCCGAAGCCTCCGTCGAAGATGCGCGCAGAGCCCTCAACGAGGGCGGTGCCGACAAGCTGAACGCCGCCTCGGACAGCTTGACCAAGGCGCTCCATCGCATCGGCGAATCGCTCTACAAAGCCCAGCAGGCGGCCGGTGCGGCCTCGGCAGCCGGCGCAGGGAGTTCCGGACACTCCGGTCAGCCGGGCCAAGAGCCGCAGCCTGGCGGCGGCCAGGGCGACGTGGTCGACGCCGAGTTTGTCGACGTCGATGATTCGAAGAAGCCCAACTAAGCGGTGGGAATGAGTGAGGATGACCGGGGCGGGTTCCGACCCGCCCCTCGGAGTTTTCAGGAAGCGGGCCGCGAATGAGCAACATCCGGCGGGCCAGTCCGCCACAGGCCGTGCAAAAGGTTCGCGACAACTTCTATATGGTGCAGCTTTCGATTACCCAGTCGCCGTCCGGCGATTGGCGGCGGCTTTTCTACGATGCCCAGCAGGATGTCCCACCGGATTTCGCGCCCCGCTCGATTGAAATTACCGGCACGTTTTTGCGCTTCAAGGCCGAGCCGTCGAGCGTTGAGCAGAAAATCGCCTTGATCGATCGCTGGATCGAACGGGCCAATCAAAAGGAGGCCGCGATGGCCGTGCGCTTTGAAGGCCAGCGGGAAAAGAAGGAAGAGCTCGCGCGAGAGAGCGAAGAGCTGGCCCAATGGAACGCGCGCTGGGCCAAACTGTGAAGGCCGATCGATCGGAAAGGCTTTAAGCCAGCTCTTGGATTTGAACATGGCCACCACAACCAAGACAGATTATTACGAGCTACTCGGAGTGGGGCGGAAAGCCAATGCGAAGGAGATCCGCGCCGCCTACCGGAAGCTCGCGCGGAAATACCATCCGGATCTGAATCCCGGCGATAAATCCGCAGAGGAGAAATTCAAGCAGATTCAGGAAGCCTATGAAGTCCTTTCGGATCCGAAAAAGCGCCAGATGTATGACCAGTTTGGGTTCAACGAGCCCGGTCAAGGCGCGCCCGGGTCTGGGGCGAGGTACGGCACACAATCGCCCGAGGACATTCATTTCGACTTCGGCGGTTTTGACTTCGGAGGTGCTCCGGGAAGTGGTGGCACGAACTTCCGGGATCTCTTCAGTCAGTTTTTCCGGGGAGCCACCGCGGCGCATCCGGGCGCCGAGCGCGAGCCGGGAAGCGATCTTGAATACCAAATCGACATCACCTTCGCCGAAGCGATGCACGGAACCGTGAAGAAGTTGAGTTTTACGCGGCTGGACGTCTGCCAGGTCTGCCACGGAACGGGCGTCGCGCCGGGCGATGAAAAAGTCTGCCCGAGCTGTAACGGCTCGGGCCAGGTGACGCAGGTGAGCGGCAAGATGCGCTTTCAGATCAACTGCTCCAGATGCGGCGGGAGCGGTCGGCTGCGCACGGTTTGTCGAAATTGCGGTGGGGAAGGACGCGTGCAACGCGTCGAAACGCTGGACGTCCGCATCCCGCCCGGCGCGCAGACGGGCTCGCGCGTCCGCGTCGCCGGCCGCGGCAACGCCGGAACCGGAGGAGGGCCGCCCGGCGACCTCTACATCATCACCAACGTGCAGCCGCACCCGTTTTTTGAGCGACGCGGAGATGACCTTTACACGGTCGTGCCCGTGACCGTCAGCGAAGCGTCTCTGGGCGCGAAGGTGGAGGTACCGACGATCGACGGTCGTGCGCAGGTTCGCATTCCGCCAGGCACAGACAGCGGCAAAAAACTGCGGCTGCGCGAAAAAGGCGCACCCTCGGCGCGCCGCCCAGGCAAGCGCGGCGACCAGATCGTGGAGGTGCAGGTCGTCGTGCCCAAACCCGAAGATGAGCGGGTACGCAACCTTTTGAAGGAACTCGGAAAGCTCGACCAGCCAGATCCGCGGCGCGAGGTTTTCGCGCGAGCGGCGATCTGAGCCTGGGTAGCAGGGAAGATCGAGCTTCTGCGAATGAGAAAAAAAGCCAAGGCCGGCTATATGATCAGCGCGGTCGCCGAGCTGTATAAGCTACATCCGCAGACCCTCCGGCTGTACGAACGCGTGGGCCTGCTGAAGCCGTCGCGTTCGCAGGGGAATACGCGCCTCTATTCGGATGAGGACCTCGAGCGGCTGGAGGTGATTCTCAATCTCACCCGCGAATTGGGAGTCAATCTGGCAGGCATCGAAATCATTCTGAATATGCGCGACAAAATGGGAGAGATGCAGGCACAGATGGAGGCGTTCATTAAGTTCGTGCGGAATGAGATGGCGCGGAATCTGACATTCCCGGACGAACGCAAGGTTCGCAATGCCATTGTCCGCGCCGCTCCCCGGCCGGCGATTCGTGTCGAAAAGTAAAGTGCCTTAGGGCCCTCCGGTCGCCGGGCTCCTGGCCCCGTCGGCAAAGGTGCGGATATAATCCACCGCCTCCCAGCGCTGTTGCTCATTCAATTTATCCGCAAAGCTCGGCATGGGGCGTCGACCGTGGGTGATCTGCCAGTACAGCTCGCCATCGGCCAGCTCGGCCATCTTCGATCGATTGGTGAAGTCGCCCGGTGCCACCGATAACTCGGCGGCCTTCTCCCCCTTGCCGTCGCCCGCCAGGCCGTGGCAGCTTCGGCAATGTTCGGTGTACACGTCCAGTCCGGCGGCGAGCGCTTCCATCGTGGGCGGGTAGGGATTTTGGAGCTTCCGCGCCTGGGCCCGCGTGGTCCAGTTTGCAAGCGCGAAAACCAGCGCCACCAACGCCAAGCCCAGGGCCGCGAAAAGAGCAAGCAATCCGGCGCGCCGAAGCCTCCTCTTCCTGGATCGGTCTTGCTGCTCAGGCGGTGCCGTAGCGGGTCCTCCCCCGAGAGTCGACGAGCGCAAATTCTCCCATAGCTCTGGGGCCTTTCCCAGTCCGGATGGCCTTCTGGATTCTAGGGGGCCAAATGGAGCGCCCGAACGGCTGAGACGATCACGAGCACGAGCATGAGGATGACGTAGATGCGCAGACCCCACAGCGTGACGCGCAGGCGGAGCGAAAGACGCCGACGGCCAAAGTGCGTGCGCTGCTTGGCGGCAACCACCTGGTCGGCCTCCAAAAACGAAAGCACCACCCGAGGATCCTTCAGATCTGGCGACCGAAGGCTCTCTCGGGGGCCCGGGAGGGCCGCCGCGCCGGCTTTGATTTCTACCTCTGTTGGTTTCACGCTCTCACCCTTGTTGGCTTCTTTAGAAAACGCTTACCACGCCGAATCCCAGCCCCGCGCAGATCAAAAGGACGGTCACCGTGACGGCCGCCGCGTTTTGCCAGACGTTGTTTACGTATTCTCCCATCACTTCGCGATCGTTCACGAGCAACAGCAAGAAAGCCAGTGCGGGGGGCATGGCCAGCACTGCGATCACGTTCACGATCAGGACGATGAATACGAGCGGAGCGTGGGGGATCAATACCAGAGCGGCCGCAGCCAAGGCCGATCCGAGCAACGTGGAATAAAACGGCCAGGCCTCGCGGAGTGGCCGGTTCAGGCTGTGTCCGCTGCCGAGCACTTCTCCAAACGCGTATGCCGATGACGTGGAAATGGCGATCGCCGCCACGATGCCAGCTTCGAAAATGCCCAGCGCAAACAAGGCCGCGCCGACATGTCCGATCCAAGGTTCCAGGGCCTCGGCAAACTCGGCGGCCTGGAATTGGGAGGCGTCGATGCCGTGGTGAAACAGGGGCGAGGTAGCGAGAATCGCTGCGACCGCGAACACCGTGGCCAGCAGTGCTCCGAGCAGCGTGTCGAGCCTGCCCGCGCCGACATCCCGCGGCTGCATGCCCTTGTCCACCACCGCACTCTGCTGGAAGAAGATCATCCACGGCGTCACCGTCGCTCCGATGTTGGCCAAGATCAGCAAAACGATGTCGAAGGTTTTTCCGTGCGGCAAAGGCGTCCAGGTGAGAACCGCGTGGGCTACGGCGTTCCAATTCGGACGCGCCAGCAGTGCCGCCGGAACGAACAGGCCGTTGAAGATTGCAAGGCCCATGGTGATTCGCTCCCAGGTCCAGTAGCGGCCCGTCGTGATGGCTGCCGATACGACCGCCAGCCCGACGCCCACGGCCAAAACGGGCCGGATGCCGAAAAAACCCAGGCCGGCGCGAATTCCGATGAATTCGGTCACCAGCGTCAGAAAATTTCCCAGAACCAGGTCACCCATGGCGAATAGGCCCCAGAATTTTCCGAACCGATCGAAGATCAGCTCGGCGTGACCCCGGTGGGTCACCGCGCCGAGACGCACGGTCATTTCCTGCACCACCAGGCCCACGGCGAACGTCAGCATCACGAAGGGAATAAAGAAGCCGATGCCGAAGCGCGCGCCCGTGGCGGAATAGGAAAGCATGCTGGGAGCGTCGTTTTCCCCCAAAAAGACCAGCACGCCCGGTCCAACCAGCAGCCACGCGAGCGATAGTCTCCCAACCAGTTTCGACTGACGCTCGGACCAGCGGGCGCGGCTGACGGCCCAGCGGTCGCGAGCCCGATCCACATCCTCGTGAGTCAGAAGACGGGCAAGATCGGGGGCCAGAGGAGAGGCGGCGGCCACATCCGTGGTGGGGTGGGCGGGCTCAAAGGGCGGCTCGGCGGCGTTTTTCTGCGGCTGGGTTTTTCGACCGCTCATATTAACTAAGCTAAACTCTCTACATAAACTACGCTTAACCAACGGAGGCGTCAACCTTTCTGGGATGCCCGGTTTCTGAAAAGTGATCGGCCCAGGGGCCCGCTTTGTTATAGTTGGCGGCAGAATGAAGGATAACGACAAGGAGAAGACCATGGCCGAGGCGCCGAAACCGCAACAACAGATACAGATCAAAGCCGATGAGAAGGAGCTGCTCGGCCAGTATTCAAATCT
>Ga0187783_10000469_pt1 | contig 30067 bp, 26 predicted proteins | sample 1015_SJ02_MP02_2_FD_132471 | JGI IMG/M metagenome (GOLD analysis project Ga0187783, IMG submission 132471) | Tropical peat soil microbial communities from peatlands in Department of Meta, Colombia - 1015_SJ02_MP02_20_MG | ecosystem: Environmental > Terrestrial > Soil > Wetlands > Peat | place... | reverse complement strand
GTCGTCGCGGTCGTGATCACCACGATGCGGGTGGCTGAATCCCGGCTGCCGTCGGCGACCAGGCCGGACTGGCCGGGCTTCGTGCTGTTCACTGCCGGGCTGGCAAGCCTGGTCTACGCGCTCATCGAGGCGAGCCGGACATCCTTCACCGACGGCGCGGTGCTCGGCTGCTTCGCCGCAGCCGCCGTGCTGCTATCCGCTTTCGTCTTGGTGGAGTGGCGGGTCAGGCATCCGATGTTTGATCTCAACCTGTTCCGGCTGCCGACCTTCAGCGGTGGCCTGGTCGCCGCGTTCGGCCTGAGCGCCTCGATCTTCGCGATGCTGCTCTACCTGGTGCTATACCTGCAGGACATCCTGGGTTACTCGGCGCTTGGCGCCGGCGTGCGGCTGACGATCATCTCCGGCGGCATCATGATCACCGCCACCATCGCGGGCCGGCTCTCGTCCAAGGTGCCGGTTCGGCTGCTCATCGGGCCGGGCCTCATCCTGGTCGGCGTGGCGCTGCTGCTCATGCGGGGCCTGACCACGACGTCTTCCTGGACTCACCTGATACCCGGCATGATCCTTGCCGGCCTCGCGGTCGGCCTGGTCAACCCGCCGCTGGCGTCGACCGCGGTAGGGGTAGTTCAGCCGCAGCGGGCCGGCATGGCGTCGGGGATCAACTCGACGTTCCGTCAGGTCGGCATCGCCACCGGGATTGCCCTGCTGGGCGCCCTGTTCGCCAGCAAGGTAACGAGCGAGGTGATCGCGCGCGCCAACGCCATCCCGGCGCTGCACGGCCACGGCGCCCAGATCGCCGGCGCGGTCAAGAGCGGCCAGGCCCAGCAGTTGATCGGTCGCGTGCCGGGACCCGCCCGGCTGGACGTCATCAGCGTCACCAGGGCCGCCTTTACCGCGGGGCTGGACGAGATCTTGCTCGTGGCCGCTTGCATCGCCCTGGTTGCGGGCGTGGTGTCGCTGCTGGCGATCCGGACCAAGGATTTCGCGCACACGGGTGCGGAGGCGACAGGCGGCGCCGGCTGACGCCCGCCTTACAGTAACGGAATGCGGAAGTACGTCATCATGGGCGTCCAGGGCAGCGGCAAGGGGACCCAGAGCATGATGCTGGCCGCCGACTTTGACCTGGTACACATCGCCGTTGGTGACATTTTCCGGTGGAATGTGCAGCATCACACCAAGCTGGGCGCGCAGGTTCGGCGCACCATGGCAGCGGGCGAGCTGGTCAGCGACGACCTGGTTGAGGGCGTGGTCAAAGACCGGCTTGATCAGCACGACTGGAACTACGGCTTCATCATCGACGGGTTCCCGCGCAATGAGCGGCAGGCCGAGTTCTTCCTGGAAAGCTATGATATCGACGGGGTTATCCATCTTGAGCTGCCCGACCGGGACGTACGCCGCCGGGTGATGGCGCGCCGGCACTGCGACAACTGCGGCATGGACTACAACCTGATCGACGCCAGCCCGCGCGAGGAAGGCAAGTGCGACGTCTGCGATGGGAAGCTCATCCAGCGCGAGGACGACACCGAGGAGGCGCTGGCGGTCCGGCTGCACGATTACCACAGCAAGACCAATCCGGTGCTCGCCATCTTCTCGCGCAAGGAATACGTCGTCTCGGTCGACGCGCGACCGCCGAAAGATGAGGTCCAGCAGGCGATCAGGGCGGCTCTTGAGCTTCCGCCCTACCAGAGGTGACCGCAGATGCGAGTGGTCATAGCGCCGGACTCGTTCAAGGGCAGCATCGGCGCGGCAGCCGCGGCGCGCGCGATCGCGGCTGGCTGGCGGGCAGCCAGGCCGGATGACACGCTGATCGAGCTGCCGCTGGCTGACGGGGGCGAGGGCACGCTCGCGGTGCTGGCCGCGACCCATCCGGGCAGTCGCTGGCACCATCTCGTGGTGAGCGGGCCGGGGGATGCGCTGGTCAAGGCAGCGTGGCTCGAGCTGACCGGGGCCGTGGGTGTCGTTGAGCTCGCCGCAGCGGCCGGACTGCCGTTGCTTGACCAGCTCATCCCGCTGGACGCGCACAGCTACGGCGTCGGCGAGCTGGTGGGCCACGCGCTGGACGCCGGCGTCCGGCGGATCATGATCACGCTGGGCGGCTCGGCCTGCACCGACGGCGGCACCGGACTGCTGGCAGCTCTCGGCGCCAGGTTCCTCGACAAGGCCGGGCAGCCCCTGCCGCTCGGCGGCGGTGCCCTGACGCGGCTAGCCGCCGTTGACTTGTCCGGCCTCCGCACGCCACCCGCAGCCGGCGTGAGCTGCCTCACCGACGTCCGGGCTCCGCTGCTCGGCCGGACCGGGGCAGCGGCGGCCTTCGGCCCACAGAAGGGTGCGAGCCCGGCAGATATCGACGAGCTCGAAGCAGGGCTGACGCTGCTCGCGGAACTGCTCGGCGGCGACCCTGCCGAGCCGGGGGCTGGCGCGGCGGGCGGCTGCGGCTACGGGCTCGCTGCTGCCTGGGGCGCCCGGCTCGTGCCCGGTGCGGATCAGATCGCGGCGATCGCGGGCCTGCCGGACGCGCTGGCCGATGCCGATCTCGTCGTCACCGGCGAGGGCCGCTATGACGCCACGTCACTGACCGGGAAGGTCGTCGGTACCGTCCGAACGATTGCGGGCAAGGCTGGCGTGCCGGTCGCGGTCGTCGCCGGGTCCATGACCGCGCCGCCGCTGACGGACTACTCGGTCGCGCTCGCAACGCTGGCCGGGAGCCCTGAGGAAGCGATGACCGAGCCGGTGCGGTGGCTGGCGGCGGCGGCAAGGCAGCTTGCCGTCGAGGCGGTCAGCTAGCCGGTGCCAGGCTGAGGTCTAGCCTGGGCACGTGCGGGAGATCGTAGTCTTCGGGGGCAGCGCGCACCCCGCGCTGTCCGGGGAAATTTGCGCGCACCTGGACGTGCCGCTGCGACCGGTTCGGCTGACCCGGTTCGCCAACGACTGCCTGGAAGTGCAGCTGCTCGCGAACTGCCGGGAGCGAGACGTCTTCATCATTCAGCCCCTTGGGCCCCCGGTGCAGGAGAACCTGGTTGAGCTGATGCTCATGCTGGACGCGGCCAGGGGTGCGTCGGCGGCCAGGGTGACCGCGGTGATCCCGTATTACGGCTACGCCCGGTCGGACAAGAAGTCCATGCCGCGGATCTCGATCGGCGGTCGGCTCGTCGCCGACCTGCTGGCGACCGCGGGCGCCAGCAGAGTGCTCGCGATGACCCTGCACGCGCCGCAGGTACACGGCTTCTTCTCCGTGCCAGTGGATCACCTGCACGCGCTCCGCGAGTTCGCGACGCACTTCGGCGGTCTGGACCTCGCCAACTTCGTCGTGGTGTCGCCAGACCTCGGCAACGCCAAGAGCGCGGCCGCGCTGGCGCGGCTGCTGCATCTCCCGGTGGCAGCGGGTGCCAAGGAACGGCACAGCGACCAGCGCGTGACGATCAGCTCGATCATCGGCGACGTCACCGGCCGCGACGTGATCGTGCTTGACGACGAGATCGCGCGCGGCACGACCATCATCGAGCTGCTTGACCGGCTGCGTGAGCGGGACGTGCGATCGGTCCGGATCGCCTGCACCCACGGCGTGTTCGCCGATGACGCGCTGAAGCGGATCGGGGCGCAGTCGCTCGTGCGCGAGATCGTCTGCACCAACACGCTCCCGGTTGCCGCGGCCGGCGGCGCCGAACTGCGCGTGATCTCGGTCGCCCCCGCGCTCGCCGAGGCGATCCGGCGTATCCACGAGGGCGAGTCGGTCAGCGCGCTGTTCGGGGCCGGCTAGCCGCCGACGGTCACTGCCGCTGCCGGATGTTCGCCTCCAGATCCAGCAGGTAGCGCTTGCGGTCGAGACCACCGCCGTAGCCGGTCAGACTGCCGTCCGAGCCAATGACCCGGTGACAGGGGATCACCACGGCGATGGGATTCCGCCCGTTAGCCAGACCGACGGCCCGCGCGGCGGTCGGATTGCCGATCTTGCTGGCGAGCTGTCCGTATGACCAGGTCTCGCCGTAGGGAATCTCCCGTAGTCCGGCCCAGACGCGACGCTGGAACTGCGTCCCGGCCGGGGCCAGCGGCAGGCTGAACTCCGTTCGCCTCCCGGCGAAGTACGCAGCGAGCTGGGCCGCCGCGGCCGAGAAGGGCTTGCTTGCCGGATCGCCCGGTGCACCGAGAACCGCTGCGCCCGGCTCGTGCCGGGCGCTGCCCGAACGCGGCGCATCCAGGTAGAGGCCGGTGAGCATGCCCCGCGCGGCCACGAGGGTCAGCGGGCCGATGGGGCTGTCGATAATCACGTGCTCGTGCATGGGGTCTTCCTTGTCACTAATCGGGAAGGCGGTTGATGGCGTGGTCGGTTGCCGCCAGCAGGTACTGGACGGCGTAGGACCGCCACGGTCGCCACGCGGCCGCTCTGGCGGTCAGGGCTCGGGCTTCATCCGGCAGGGCCGCCTGGCGTGCGCCGGCCCGGACGCCGAGATCCGACGCCGGGAACGCGTCGGGATCACCCAGCGCGCGCATGGCAATCGTCTCGATGGTCCACGGTCCGATACCGGGTATCGCCGCGAGTCGTTGCCGCGCCTCGTGCCAGTCACCGCCGACGGTGAGGTCGATCTGGCGCGCGGCCAGCGCCCCCGCCAGGGCGGCGAATGACTCGCGCCGAGACCTGGGCACCGCCAGCGATTCCGGCGCGGTGCGGAGGGCCGCCGGCTCCGGGAACAGCGTGCTCAGTCCGCCACCCGGGTCATCAACCGGTTCGCCGTATGCGGCTGCCAGCTTGGCCGAGTGAGTGCGCGCAGCCTCGATCGAGATGTGCTGGCCGATCACGGCGCGCAGCGCGAACTCGGCGGGGTCGACTGCTCGAGGCACGCGGCGCCCCGGCGCCTTCTGCACGAGCGGAGCGAGCGCCGGGTCTGCCGACAGCAGCTCCGCCACGGCCACCGGATCGGCGTCCAGGTCGAGCAGGCGGCGGCACCGGCTGATCGCGCTCGCCAGGTCACGCAGGTCAGTCACCCACAGCCGGCAGCTCACATGATCGGGCTCGGGCCTGAGCGCCACGATCCCGTGCCCGTGCGACAGCCGCAGCGTGCGCCGGTATGCGCCATCCCGCCACTCTTCGACACCCGGCACGGCCGTGGCGGCGAGGTGGCCGAAGAGGCTATCGGGCTGAAGCGGTGCTCGGAAGGGCAGCCGCAGCGCCAGCTGGGTCATGGTCGGATGGGTCGGGGCCCCAAGCTCCGGTTGGCCGGCCCTGGCCCGGTGAGCGCGCTCCCGCAGCTGGGTCGGCACGAGAGCGAACACCTCTCGGACTGTGTCGTTGAAGGTCCTGATGCTGGCGAAGCCGGCCGCGAACGCGACCTCGCCCATGGGCAGCGCTGTCGTCTCGATCAACAGCCGCGCGGTCTGGGCCCGCTGTGCGCGAGCGAGAGCCAGCGGGCCAGCGCCGAGCTCCGCCAGCAACTGTCGCTCGACCTGGCGGACGCTGTAACCGAGGCGGCGCGCCAGCGCCGGCACGCCGCCGTCGTCCATGACGCCGTCGGCGATGAGCCGCATCGCCCGCGCGACAAGGTCGGCGCGGATGTCCCACTCGGGCGAGCCGGGGCTCGCGTCCGGTCGGCATCGCTTGCACGCACGGAACCCGGCTTGCTGAGCCGCGGCGGAGCTGGGGAAGAAGCGCATGTTCTCCGGTTTGGGCGGAGCGACCGGGCAGCTCGGACGACAGTAAATCCCGGTCGTCAGTACGGCGGTGAAGAACCATCCATCAAAACGCGCGTCCTTGGATTGGACGGCGCGAATGCAGCGCTCCCGGTCGGGCTGGATCTGCTCGGCTTGCATACTCCAAGCCTCACCGAACAGCGTGCCGTTGTGCTAGCGAGATTGCGACATGGATGCTATGTATTGCCTAGTCATAGGGATGATGTCGCAAAATCGCTATCGGACTTGCCCGCCTGCCAACGAGTTAGCGTGCCCGCTTGTGCACGACGAGCAGCAGGGCGTACGGATCGGTGCCCGGAGCAGCCTCGGTGGCGAGGTACTCGTCGGCGCTCGGCAGCTTCTCGAGGATGGCCCGGAACTGTGCGAGCAGGTCCGCGAGCTGATCTGGCGTGAGCCACAGCGGCATCCGGACGCCATCCAGCAGCGCGCCAGGTCCGGCCTCGTCGACCTCGGCCGCCACCGCTTCGACAATGGCGCGCATGACGGCGGCGTCCTCGCGTGACATGGCGTCATCGAGGTGCGCCGACTTGCCGGTCGCGCGGTACGGCTTCTCCACCGTGCCGCGTGGCCCTGGTCGCTGGGGCTCGGTGACCAGGAAGCCGGTGCGCAGCAGCGTGCGGACGTGGTAAAGCACCGTGGCCGGCCGCTGGTCGAGCGCTGCCGCCAGTTCAGAGTTGGTGCGCGCGCGATCGAGGCACAGCCGCAGAATGCGGATGCGCAGCGGGTGGGCGAGCGCCCTGGCCTCTTGCAGCGTGGCCGGCCGGCGGGGGGCTGTCCGCCTGGCTGCGACCTCCTCGGCGGGCGCGGCTGCGGCAGGTGCTGGCATGCGGACCACAATACCAGTTGACAAGTATCAATCGATTGACGACACTCAACTGGTGACCGTCCGGGCAGCGACTCCGCGCGGTCGTCACCGGCGCGGTAGCGACAAGCTCATCCGTCATCCTGGCTTTCGCCGGCTGTGGTTCGGGCAGAGCATCAGCGAGTTCGGCAGCCAGGTGACAACGCTGGCGCTCCCGCTTGCCGCCGTTCTCGTGCTGCGCGCTTCGGTATTCCAGGTTGGTCTGCTCACGACGGCGGGATACGCGGCGTTCCTGCTCGTCGGGCTGCCAGCCGGTGCCTGGGTTGACCGGCTGCGTCGCCGGCCGATCATGATCGCCGCTGACGTCATCAGGGCCATCACCCTCGCCTCGGTACCGGCGGCGTACGCGCTGCACGTCCTAACGCTCGCCCAGCTGTATGCCGTCGCGTTCATCGTCGGCGTGATGAGCGTGTTCTTCGACGTCGCCTACATGTCTTATGTGCCCGGCCTGGTCGGCGTGGACCACGTGGTGGAGGCCAACGCCAAGCTGCAGGTCACCGTCTCCCTGTCCCAGGTCGGGGGGCCATCGGCGGCGGGCTTCCTGATCGGCGCGCTCGGCGCGCCCGTCGCGTTTCTGGCCAATGCAGGCAGTTTCGTGGTGTCGGTCCTCTCCCTGCTAGCAATCCGCGAGCATGAGCCAGCGCCGGGACGGGCGGACGCGCGCAGCCTCCGCGCCGAGATGGCCGAGGGCGTCAGGTTCGTAGTGCGGGAGCCGATCCTGCGGATGATCGCGGCCTGCACATCGACCTGGAATCTGTTCAACAGCGCGATCACCGCCATCGTCGTCGTGTTCCTGGTCCGGCAGGTGCACCTGCACGCGGGCACGATCGGCCTCATCATGTCGGCCGGCGCGGTCGGGGGAGTGATCGGCGGGCTCAGCGCCTCGCTGCTGCGGCGTCGGCTGGGGTCGGCCCGCATCATCTGGCTCACCGGAGTGGTCACCGCGCCGTTCGAGCTGCTCATCCCGCTGACCTCGCCCGGACCGCGAGTTGCGCTGTTTGGGGTAAGCCTGTTCGTGACGAGCATGGGCTCGGTCGTCTACAACGTGAACCAGGCGTCGTTCCGGCAGCTGCTCTGTCCGCCCCAGCTGCTCGGCCGGATGAACGCCACGATCCGGTTCATCGTGTGGGGCACCATCCCGCTCGGCGGACTCCTCGGCGGTGTGCTCGGCAGCCTGGTCGGTGACCGCGACGCCATCTGGTTGGCCGCCGTCGGGGTCACGCTCGCTCCGGTCTGGCTGCTGGCATCGCCGTTGCTGCGGCTGCGGGACACGCCGGCGCCCGCAGCGGGATGGCAACAGCTGGAAGACCGTAACGATCCCGTATCGCTAGCTGGATAGCATCGTTGTGCGTGTGGCCAGCACGCGCGGCACGGGAGAACCTCATGGCGCAGGCCACTCACCGGAGTGCGGCTCGGATCGCGCCCGCGGCTCGGCCGCCTCGCGCCGGTCGGCTGGCCTGGACGCTGCTCGGTCTCGTCGTCATCCTGGTGGCGGCGAGCGTGGTGATCGCGTTGACCGGCGGTGAGACGTGGAACTCGAAGCTCGCCTCCATCCCGGTCGAATTCGCGGTGGCGGTCGTCGGAGCGCTGATCGCCGCGCGAACCGGGAACCGCCTCGGCTGGCTGTTCCTGTCAGCCGGCGCCGTGGGTGCCGTCAGCGTGCTGGCTGCCGCCTACGCGGGGCGGCTGCCAGCAGCTCGCCTGCTGGGAGCACCATGGGCGGGCTGGACCCTGCCCGTGCTGCTCGGACTGTTGCAGCCGTTGCTCTTCCTGATTCCGCTGCTATTTCCGGACGGACGGCCGCCGTCGCGGCGGTGGTGGCCGGTGGTGTGGGTGGCGGTTGCCGCCGGGCTTGTCAACGCGGTGACCGCTGCGCTGTCTAACGTCGACTTCTCGGCTAACTTCCCCCGGCTGCGCGATCCGGTGACGATCGTCGCGCCGCTGGGAACGGCCTATAACCTGGCCGAGGAGGCCGGCCTCGTGGTGTTCCTGGCCGGAGCTGCGTCGATGGTCGTCCGGTTCCGGAGAGCCGGCCAGGAGCAGCGACTCCAGCTGAAGTGGTTTACGTACGCCTCGGTCGTCTCGGGGGTGGTCATCGGGCTGGCCGGATTCACCAACGAACCGCTGCCCGAGTTCGACGTCATATTCCTGCTGATTCCCGCTGCCGTGGGCATCGCGATCCTGAAGTACCGGCTGTATGACATCGACCGTCTGATCAGCCGCACCCTCGCCTACGCAGTCGTCACCGGGCTCCTGATCGGCGTGTACGCGGGGCTGGTGCTGCTGGCGACAGAGGTGCTGCGGTTCCACACCGCGGTGGCGGTGGCCGCCGCGACACTCGCTGCGGCGGCGCTGTTCAACCCGGTGCGACGCCGGGTCCAGCGGATCGTGGACCGGCGGTTCAACCGGGTCCGCTATGACGCGGATCAGACGGTGGCAGCGTTCGCGGCCGCGCTGAGAGACGCGGTCGATCTCGACACGGTCCGCGACAACCTGCTGGCTACGGTGAACAACGCCGTCGAACCCGCGCACGTGTCGCTCTGGATGGCGGGCAGCGCGCCGGTCAGCCAAGGCCAGCGAGCGTCGACAGCTCGTCGGGCGAGAGCCGGAGCGTAGCCGCCGCGACGTTCTCTTCCAGGTGTGCGACGCTGCCGGTGCCGGGGATCGCCAGGACGTGGCTGCCCTGTTGCAGCGTCCAGGCCAGCCGGATCTGCGCGGGTGTGGCGCCGTGCGCGGCCGCGAGCGCCAGCACCTCGCCCGGCTCGCCCGCGGCTCCGTCGTGTCGGCCGGCGCCTGCGATGGTGAAGAAGGGCACGAACGCAACGCCAAGCTCACCGCAGACGCGCAGCAGCGGATCTGTGCTCCTGCCGATGCTGTAGGCGTTCTGCACGCACACCACTGGCGCTATCGCGCGGGCGGCAGCCAGGTCGGCGGGGCTCACGCCGGAGACGCCGAGGTGCCGGATGAGCCCGGCGTCGCGGAGCTCGGCGAGCGCGCCAAAGTGCTCGGCGATCGAGTCGCCCATGCTGGGCATCCGGCGGAGGTTGACCACGTCCAGGTGATCGCGGTCGAGCTGGCGCAGGTTCTGCTCGACCTGACCGCGCAGCTCGTCCGGCCCGGCGGCCGATTGCCACGAGCCCGAGGAGTCACGGCGCGGGCCAACCTTGGTCACGATGACCAGGCCCTCGGGGTACGGCGCCAGCGCTGAGTTGATGAGCTCGTTGGCCGACCGGAGCGGCGAGAAGTAGAAGTCGGCCGTATCAATGTGGTTAACGCCGAGCTCGACCGCCCGGCGGAGCACGGCCATCGCCTGGCCGCGATCGCTCGGCTTCGCGTCGGCGGTGAGGGCGGGCCCGCGCTGCGGCAGCCGCATGGCGCCGAAGCCCAGGCGGTTAATCGTCAGGTCACCGAGCTGCCAGGATCCCGCAGCGGCGGCTGGTGGGGACACGACGACATCATGCCCCGGCGAACATAGGCAGTTCCACCGATGCGATGGCGGCGCCGGTTCTCTACCCTGTCCGCATGACTCGGCTATGCGGAACAGGAAGGGCCACGTCTATTCGCGCATCCGCCAGCTCCCAGTGCTTCCGGCCAGCCGCGCTCGTCCGCGGCTGCCGGGATGATCTGCGTGCCGACTCCATAACCTGATGGAGCGGTGCGGGCAGTGCGGGGCGCTCACAGTCGAGGCCGGTGACCGGTTCTGCGGTCAATGCGGGGCTCCGCTGGGCGGTTGTCCGGCGTGTGGCGCGCACGTGGTCGTAGGAATCCGGTTCTGCACGTCGTGCGGGCAGGCGCTGGCCGGGTCGACGTCAGCGCAGCAGCTTGCCCGTGTTGCTGTGCTGGCTGCGTCGGCCGCGCCGGGTGGGCGAGCAGATGCCGGGCCGGTGGCGGAGCGGCGGGTGTGCTCGATGCTGTTCTGCGATCTGGTGGGGTCGACGCCGCTGGCGGCCTCGCGGGATCCCGAGGCGGTCCGCGAGCTGTTGTCTCGGTATTTCGAGGTTGCCAGCACGATCATCGGCCGGTACGGCGGGGTGGTAGAGAAGTTCATCGGCGATGCGGTGGTCGCGGTGTGGGGCACCCCGGTTGCCGCTGAGGGCGATGCCGAGCGCAGCGTCCGCGCCGGGCTCGACCTGGTCGCCGCGGTCGCTCTGCTGGGAAACGAGGCCGGGGCGCCCGGTCTGGCCGCACGCGCCGGCGTGGTTACCGGCGAGGTGGCCGTCACGATCGGCTCGGAGCGGGAGGGCATGGTCGCCGGCGACGCGGTGAACACCGCCTCGCGGGTACAGGCCGCCGCAGGAGCAGGCGAGCTGCTGGTGGATCTGGCGACCAGGCGGCTGGCCGAAGCGGCGGTCGGGTTCGACGATGCGGGCGAGCACCTGCTGAAGGGCAAGCCTGAGCCGCTCCGGTTGTGGCGAGCAACCAGGGTGCTGGCGGCGGTGGGCGGGTCGCAGCGGATCGACGGTCTGGAGGCGCCGCTGACCGGCCGGGACGCCGAGCTGCGCACGGTGCGGGAGCTGTTCCACGCCAGCGTGGATCGCAGAATGCCGCGGCTGGTGCTGGTGTCCGGTCCCGCGGGGGTAGGCAAGTCCCGGCTGGGCTGGGAGTTCCGCAAGTACATTGACGGGCTGAAGGACACTGTTTGGTGGCACCAGGGCCGGTGCCTGTCCTATGGCGACGGCGTGGCGTTGTGGGCGCTAGCGCAGATGGTGCGCCAGCGGCTGGGCATCGCCGAGGAAGACTCCGCCGAGGCGGCGGCTGCGAAGCTCGCCGACGGCCTGGACCGGTTCGTGACCGACCCGGCCGAGCGCGCCTACGTGGGCGTGCGGCTGGGACGGCTGCTCGGCGTCCCGACAGACGGGGACACCGGCGTGGCGCTCGGCCGTGAGGAGTTGTTCGCTGGGTGGCGGATCTTCTTTGAGCGGCTCGCCGCGCAGGCGCCGGTGCTGCTGGTGGTCGAGGACGCGCAGTACGCCGACGCCGGGCTGCTGGACTTCCTGGACCACCTGGTGGACTGGGTGCGGGACCTGCCGGTTTTCGCGCTGGTGCTGGCGCGGACCGAGCTCGGTCTGGCCCGGCCGGGGTTGGGTGCCGGGCGGAACCGGCTCACCCTGACGCTGGACCCGCTGGATGCGGCGTCGATGGATCTGCTGGTGGACGCCCTAGTGCCGGGTATGTCGGCGCCGGTCCGTGCGAAGGTGACCGAGCACGCGCAGGGCATCCCGCTATTCGCTGTGGAGACCATCCGGTCGCTGATCGACCGCGACATCGTCCAGCCGTCCGAAGGCGTGTATCGGCTGGTCGCAGATGTCGGGCAGCTGGCTGTCCCGGACAGCCTGCACGCCCTGCTCGCGGCCCGCCTCGACGCTCTCGACCCGGCGGTGCGGATGCTGGCCGCCGATGCAGCGGTGCTCGGTACCGCTTTCCCAGCGAGCGCCCTCGCCGCGATATCCGGCCACGACGAGCCCACGGTGCGGACCGCTCTGGCGGACCTGGTGCGCCGCGAGGTGCTGTCGGTCTCGGCTGACCTCCTGTCACCCGAGCGCGGCTCGTACCAGTTCACTCAGCAGATGCTGCGCCAAGTCGCCTACGACACCCTGTCCCGCCGAGACCGCAAGGCCCGCCACCTTGCTGTGGCGCGGCATCTGCGATCGGCGTTCGCGGGTGATGGTGAGGAAGTCGCCGACGTGATCGCCCGGCACTATCGGGATGCGCTGGACGCCGTACCTGCCGATCCCGACGCTACCCAGATCCGCGGCCAGGCCATCGCGGCGCTGGTACGGGCTGCCGACCGCGCGGCACGGACCGGCGCGCCGGCAGCCGGCGCAGCCAGCTATGCCGCCGCGGCCGACCTGAGCCTGCAGGCCGGGCCGGGCAGCCAGGACCTGGGCGCGGACGATCCGTCGGCAGGTGTGCTGTGGGAGAAGGCCGCCGACGCCGCCAACCTTGCTGCCCGCTTCGAGCAAGCGGTCGATTACGCGGGCCGGGCACGCGGGTACTACCAGCAGCATCGCGAGGTGCGGGCGGCCGCGCGGGCCCAGGCTGCATCCGGGAATGCACTCCGCGCCCAGGGCCGTCTGGGTGAGGCCAGGGAGCAGCTCACCGCTGCGCTCGCGGTGCTGCGTGCTGACCCCGACGCCGACACCGTCACCGCCCTGTCGGCCCTCGCCAATCTGGAAAACTTCGCAGGCTCGCCCGACGCTGACCGCCTCACCGCCGACGCACTGGCACTGGGCCAGGCGCTCGGCGTCGGCGACATGATGATTGCGCGGCTGCTGATCAGCCGCGCGAGCTGCCACCGGATGGCCGAGCGTAAGGCTCAGTCGGCCGCCTACTACCGGGAGGCTACCCGGATTGCCACCGATGCCGGCGACAACTTGCCCGCGGGGGTGGCCCTGCTGAACCTTGCAGACACGCTGACAAGCACCGACCCACAGGCCGGCGCGGCAGCGGCACGCGCCGCTGCCGTCCACCTTCGCCGGGTCGGCGCCCGTAACTTCCTGGCGTTCGCAGTCGCGAACCTCGCCCAGGCGCTGCTCATGACTGGCGACTGGGACGCCGCCGACGCCGAGCTCACCCGTGCCGCGGACGCGGACGGACTCGCCGACGACGAGTTCCTTGCCTTGTTCCGGGGCTGGCTGGCGGCGCTGCGCGGCGACGTCGACACCGCTCTGGATACCCTGGCGAGGCTGCCCGGCCTGCTGGCCAGCGAAGACCTTCAGGACCAGGCCAACGTTGACGTGGTCCGCGCGCTCAGCGCAGCGGCGGCTGGCCAGCCCGCACAGGCTCTGCGGCACGCCCGCGCCGTGCTCGGCCGCGCCGGAGCCGTCGGGATCAGCCATGACGTCGTGCGGTGGGCCTGGCCGGTGGCCGCCCGCGCCGCGCACGAACTGGCCGACACCGCCGCCACCAGTGAGCTACTCGGCCAGCTCGACGGCGTCCAGCCCGGTCACCTCGCCCCGATGCTGCGCGCCGAGCGTGACCTGGTCCGCGCCAGGCTGTCGGATCACGGCGCCAGCAAGGCCGCCGCCTTCGCCGTGGCCATCCGGGGGCTGCGCGAGCACAGCACGCCTTACCACCTCGCGCACGGCCTCCTCGACCACGCTGAGCACCTGGCCGGCACTGGCACCGACGCCGGCGAAGCGGCGATCAAGGAAGCGTGCGAGATCGCCGAGCGGCTGCGCTGCCAGCCCCTGCTGGACCGCGCTGCCAGCCTGACCGGCGCGCCCGCCCGAGTCGCGCCATAACACGCTGACTTTGCGCGCCGCGCAAAGTTGCGTGATCCGCAAGTTTTGGTATGCTGACTGGGTGACATCCGCACGCCAGCCCGTTGTCGCAGAGCCGGAGGATCAGCCAGCCGGCCTGCGCGAGCGCAAGAAGGTCGCCACCCGGCACGCGCTCGGGGTCGCGGCCTTGCGCCTGGCAATGGCGCGCGGCCTGGAGAACGTGCTCGTCGAGGACATCGCCGAGGCAGCGGGCGTGTCGGCGCGTACGGTCAACAACTACTTCGGCAGCAAGTACGAGGCCATCTGCGCGCTCGGCTTCGACCGGGCCATGCGGATCGGCGCGGCGCTGCGCGAGCGCCCGGCCAGCGAGCCGCTGTGGGACGCCATCGTGGCCGCGGTGATGTCGGAGTACGGCACCGCGGACCGCGCCCTCGACGAGGACTGGATGGCGGGCATCCGGCTGGTCACGAGCTCGCCGGCGCTGCGTGGCGAGTACCTCAAGGTGCAGGCGATGACGCAGTACTCGCTGGCGGAGGCGATCGCGCTGCGGATGGGGGTCCCTGCGGCCAGCAGCACGTTCCCGCGCATCCTGGCCGCGTCCGTGACGGCCGCGGTGCAGGCAGCCATCCAGCAGTGGCGCGATGCCGATCCGCCAACCGCGCTAGCGCCGCTGATCCGCAGCAGCCTGCAGCAGCTAGCCGACGGCATGCGCGACGTGCTGCCGTCCGCGCGCGCCCCTGCCGCCGCGGCCCGGCGGTGACGGCGACCACCATCGACCCCGTTCCCATCTGACGCACGTTGAGAGAGACCGTTGCTTATCCGCCTGCTGCGCAGCTATCTGCGCCCCTATCGCACGCCGCTTGCACTGGTGATGGTGCTGCAGCTCGCGCAGACCACAGCGACGCTGTACCTGCCGACGCTCAACGCCAACATCATCGACAAGGGCGTGATCCTGGATAACACGCACTACATCCTGACCATCGGCGGCGTGATGCTGGTCATCACGGTGGCCCAGATTGGGTGTGCGATCGGCGCGGTATATTTCGGCGCGCGGACCGCGATGGCGCTCGGCCGGGACCTGCGGCTCGCGCTGTTCAGCCACGTGCAGAAATTCTCCGATCGCGAGGTCAACCACTTCGGCACCGCGTCGCTGATCACCAGGACCACGAACGACGTCCAGCAGGTGCAGATGCTGGCGATCATGACGTTCACACTGCTGCTGTCGGCGCCGATCATGTGCATCGGCGGCATCATCCTCGCGCTCAACCAGGATGTGCGGCTGTCGTCGCTGCTGGTGGTCGCGGTGCCGCTGCTCGGCGTGGCGGTCACGCTGATCATCGCGCGGATGCGGCCGCTGTTCCGGCAGATGCAGGTTCGGCTGGACGGCATCAGCCAGGTGCTGCGCGAGCAGATCACCGGCGTCCGGGTGGTCCGGGCGTTCGTGCGGGACGCACAGGAGCGCGACCGGTTCGGCCGGGCTAGCACCGAGCTGTTCGACGTCTCGCTCGGTGCCGGGAAGCTGATGGCGTTGATGTTCCCGTCGGTGATGCTGGTGCTGAACCTGTCCACCACGGCCGTCGTCTGGTTCGGCGGGCATCTGATCGCCGACCACAGCATGCAGATCGGCTCGCTGACCGCCTTTATCACCTACCTGGCGCAGATTCTAACCTCGGTGATGATGGCCACGTTCATGTTCATGCTGGTACCCCGCGCCGAGGTCAGCTCCGAGCGAATCATGGAGGTCATCGACGTCGAGCCGGACCTGGCGCCGCCCGGTCAGGCGGTGTCGGTCATGCCAGCGCCCGGGCTGCTCGAGCTGCGGCACGTCGAGTTCCGCTATCCGGGTGCCGAGCAGCCGGTGCTCCGCGACATCAACCTCACCGCGCGGCCCGGCCAGACCACCGCGATCATAGGCGGCACCGGCAGCGGCAAGACGACGCTCGTCAACCTCCTCCCGCGGCTCGTCGACGTGACAGCTGGGTCCGTGCTGGTCGGCGGCGTCGACGTGCGCGAGCTCGACCCGGCCGCCCTGTCAGGGGCGATCGGCCTGGTACCGCAGAAGCCGTACCTTTTCTCGGGCACGGTGGCGAGCAACCTGCGCTACGGCAACCAGGCTGCCACGGACACGGACCTCTGGCGCGCGCTGGACATCGCCCAGGCGCGCGACTTCGTCGAGCGGATGCCGGACGGCCTGAACTCGGCAATCGCGCAGGGCGGCACGAATGTGTCCGGCGGCCAGCGGCAGCGGCTGGCGATCGCCAGGGCGCTGGTGCACCAGCCGCAGATCTACGTGTTCGACGATTCGTTCTCGGCGCTCGACTACGCCACTGACGCCCGGCTGCGGTCCGCGCTGGCGACTGAGGTTAGCGACGCAACGGTGATCATCGTGGCGCAGCGGGTGAGCACGATCCGGCACGCGGACCAGATCGTGGTGCTCGACGGCGGGCGGATCGTGGCCCTCGGCACGCACGACGAGCTGATGGCCGCAAGCGAGACCTACCGCGAGATCGTGCTGTCCCAGCTGACCGAGCAGGAGGCTGCGGCGTGAACACTGAATCGGCGGGGGAGCGCGCGGCCGGTCAGGACACGTCGGCCGTCTCCACGGGAGAGCGGGCCACCCCCAAGCGAGGGCTGGGCCCGGTCACCGGCATCGGGCCGGGAGCTGGGCGCGGGCCCGGCGCGTTCATGGGCGGCATGTCCACCGAGAAGGCACTGGACTTCGCTGGCTCAAGCCGGCGACTTGTGCGCCAGCTCGTGCCGCACCGGTTGCTGGTCGCGATCGCGCTGGCGTTTGCCATCGGCAGCGTGACGCTGGCCGTACTCGGACCGCGGCTGCTCGGCGAGGCCATCAACGTCGTGTTTTACGGCGTCATCGGGCGTACCACCGGTGGCCACCCGGTCGCTCATCCGCCGGGCGTCGACTTCGGGCACGTTGGCCAGATCCTCGCCGTCGTGGTGGCGATGACCCTCGGCAGCGCGGTGTGCGCCGCCGTCCAGGGCAGGCTGACGGCGACGGTCGTGCAGCGCACCGTGTTCCGGCTGCGAGGCCAGGTACAGGCCAAGCTGTCCCGGCTGCCGCTGAGCTACTTCGACCGGCAGCCGCGGGGCGAGATCCTCAGCCGGGTCACGAACGACATCGACAACCTGCAGCAGTCGATGCAGCAGACGCTGAGCCAGCTGGTCACCTCGATCTTCACCATCGTCGGCGTGCTCACGCTGATGTTCGTCATCTCCTGGGAGCTGGCGTTCATCGCGCTGGTGACCGTGCCGGCTTCGGCGTACGCCATGCGCAAGATCGCCAAGCGGGCCCAGCCTCAGTTCATCCGGCAGTGGCGCTACACCGGTCGGCTGAACGGTCACATCGAGGAGATGTACACCGGGCACGCGCTCGTGACGGCGTTCGGCCAGCGGGATGAGTCGATGCGGGCCTTCGCCGAGCAAAACGAGGCACTCTACAACGCGAGCTACCGGGCGCAATTCATCTCCGGCAGCATCCAGCCGGTGATGATGTTCGTCTCGAACCTGAACTACGTCCTGGTGGCGGTCGTCGGCGGGCTGCTGATGGCGGGCGGCACCCTGACGCTCGGCGCGGTAACGGCGTTCATCCAGTACTCGCGTCAGTTCAGCCAGCCGCTGACCCAGGTGGCCAGCATGGCGAACATGCTGCAGTCGGCCGTGGCGTCAGCGGAGCGGGTGTTCGCCCTGCTGGACGCCGACGAGCAGGCGCCTGATGTAGCCGAGCCAGCCCAGCTGCCGCAGGTGCACGGGCGGGTGGAGTTCGATGACGTGTCCTTCCGGTACGCGCCGGACCGGCCGTTGATCGAGCACGTGTCGCTGATCGTGCAGCCCGGCGAGACCGTCGCCATCGTCGGGCCCACCGGCGCGGGCAAGACGACGCTGGTCAATCTGCTGATGCGGTTCTACGAGATCGACTCTGGCCACATCAGGCTCGATGGCGTCGACACCGCGACCATGACCAGGGAGGAGCTCCGCTCCCTGACCGGCATGGTGCTGCAGGATGCGTGGCTGTTCGGCGGCACGATCGAGGCGAACATCGCCTACGGCCTCGAGGGCGCCACGCATGAGCAGGTCGTCGAGGCGGCTAGGGCTACCTACGTCGACCGGTTTGTGCGCACCCTGCCGGATGGATACGACACGGTGCTGGACGACGAGGGCACGAACGTGAGCGCGGGGGAGCGGCAGCTGATCACCATCGCCAGGGCGTTCCTGGCCCGGCCGGCCGTGCTGATCCTCGATGAGGCCACCAGCTCAGTCGACACGAGGACCGAGGTACTCATCCAGCGGGCGATGGCCTCGCTGCGCCGGGGCCGGACGAGCTTCGTTATCGCGCACCGGCTGTCCACCATCAGGGACGCAGACGTCATCCTGGTGATGGAAGACGGCCGCATTGTGGAACAGGGCAGCCACGACGAGCTGCTGGCTGCGGGCGGTGCCTACGCGCGGCTGTACCAGGCCCAGTTCGCCCAGGCAATGGCGGAGGTTGCGTGATGCGCTACGGATACATCGGCTCGATGCGGACCAGGCCCGGCCGCAGGGATGAGGTCGTCGGGATCTTGCTGCTGGGGGCGGACGGTCTCGGCGCGGTCGGTTGCGAGCTCTACGCGGTGGGTACCGACCCGGAGGACGTTGACCTCATCTGGGTGACCGAGATCTGGGACACTGCCGAGCACCACGAGGAGTCGCTGGAGCTGCCGGACGTGAAGGCCGCGATCGCCGCGGCGATGCCGATGCTGACCGGCGAGTTCACCCGGCAGGAGCTGACGGTCGTCGGGGGCCTCGGCGTGCGAGCCGGCTGACCGGGTCTGCGCATAGGATCGGTACGTGGCGCTGCGGCGGTCGACGGCCATCAAGATGGCTAGTGTGGTCTTGGCCGTGGGCGTTGCGAGTACAGGGTTGTCGGCCGCCAAGGACTGGTGGGTATCCGTTTACGGGACGCCGTCATGCTCATGGCCAATGCGCATCCACGGAACCGCGACTGGTGCGCAGCCCGGCCTGGTCCGGTGCTACCTGCGAGCGATCGCCGAGCACAACACCGCCGAACTCAGGTCGATAGCCGAGAACATCCCGCCAGCCCACATCACCGGCAGCGACTTCAAGTACTCAAAGGACGCTCGGTCTGGCGTGACCACAGTTACGTTCACTCCTAACCCGAACGATTCCACCTTTGTCTACCTGACGATCAGGTTTGCCGACGGAACGGTCGACAACGGGGCCGACATCATCAACATGACCGCCATGGGCGGAAACTCAGTCTGGCGCATGGCCATCGGCTGACGGAAGGAAGCGCATGAAGGTAAACCCGGCCGGAGCTGGACTGGCCGAGCGTCAGCTGGACCGCATCACTGAGCACTTCCAGGTTCGGTACGTCGACGCCGGGCGGATCGCCGGCTGCCAGGTGGCCGTCGCCCGGCACGGCCAGGTGGGCTATTTCCGGTCGTTCGGATGCCGGGACCTCGAGCGCGCGCTGCCAGTGACGGAGGACACGATCTGGCGCATCTACTCGATGACCAAGCCGATCACCGGCGTCGCGCTGCTGTCGCTATATGAGCGCGGCACGTTCCAGCTGAGCGATCCCGTCGCACGATTTATCCCCGAGTGGCGCGACCTGAAAGTGCGCGAGCGGGCGGCGGACGGCTCGGAACGGCTCGTCGACCCGGCGCGGCCGATGACCGTGCGCGACCTGCTCATGCACATGTCGGGGCTCGGCTTCGGGGGCGGCCGGACGCTGCAGGAGCTGTTCTCCACCGACCGCGCTCAGGCGTCCGTGCCCGGCTTGCGGCGCGGTCGCGGCTACACGCTGGCATCCATGGTGGAGCACTACGCTCAGTACCCGCTTGAGTTCCACCCCGGCACGCAGTGGCTGTACTCGGTGTCGACCGACGCCTGCGCGCGCCTCGTCGAGATCATCTCGGGGCAGCGGTTTGACGACTATCTGCAGGAAACGATCTTCGAGCCCCTCGGCATGCGGGACACCGGGTTCAGCGTGTCCGACGACAAGGTAGACCGGTTTTCCGCCTGCTACCGCCGGGACTCGGCCAAGAAGCTCCAGCTAGCCGACGATCCGCAGTCCAGCGGCTACCGGCAGGAGCCGTCGTTCCTGTCTGGCGGTGGCGGGCTGGTCTCAACCACCGGCGACTACCTGCGGTTCTGCCAGCTGCTGCTGAACGGTGGCGAGCTGGACGGGGTGCGCATTCTCGGCCGGAAGACCGTCGAGCTCATGAGCGCCAACCACCTGCCGGGCGGGCAGGATCTGCAGGCCTTCGCGCAGCCGGGCGGATACGGCGAAGTGGGATTTGCCGGCATGGGCTTCGGTCTCACGGTCGCGGTCGCAAAGGCGCCGACGGCCACACAGGTCATCGGGTCGGCCGGCGAGTACATGTGGGGCGGTGCCGCGTCGACGATCTTCTGGGTGGATCCCGCCGAGGACCTCGTCGTCGTCTTCATGACCCAGCTGCTGCCGTCCGGCACCTTCAACTTCCGCGGGCAGCTCAAGACGCTCGTCTACCCCGCGATCACCGACTAGGCCACTGCCGTCGCTTGACCTTCGGCCGTCCGGCTGCCCAGACTGAAATTGTCGGACAATGTTCGGCTGTCGCCGCGGCGGCTAGCCGGCGGGAGAGGGGCTGGGCCGTGCAGACGAGCGAGCAGATAGCCGAGATGTTCCGCGGCTACGGCGTCAGTCACTTCTTCTTCGTGCCGGTCATCCTGCCCGATGCGCTCAAGCAGATGTCGGCGATCGGCATCACCCCGGTCATGTGTCATGGCGAGAAGGCGGCGGCGTACATGGCCGATGGCTACGCGCGTGTCACCGGGAAGGTCGGCGTCTGCGGCGCGCAGGCTATCGGCTCCTCCAACCTGGCCGCCGGGCTGCGCGACCCGTACATGGCCTGGGTGCCGGTGCTGGCCCTGTCCGGCGTGCCGGGCGCTGATACCCGGCACCGGAATCTCTACCAGGACGTCGACGATCACGGCGCATTCGAGGCGGTAACCAAGTGGAACGGCCACGTGCCAGCCGACAGCAGGTTTCCTGACCTGCTGCGGCAGGCATTCCGTACCGCCGCCAGCCCGGCTTGCCGGCCCGTGCACCTGGAGATCGCGGGCGCTACGGGCGCCACCAGTGATTCGCCCGCGACGGGCGACGGCCGCGCCGAGCCTCGCTACGGGATTGCGCCGAGCGACCGGCCGCAGCCCGATCCGGCCGCGGTGGCTCAGGCGCTGTCGGTTCTGGCCGCGGCGCGGCGACCGGTAGTGCTGGCGGGTAACGGCGTAGCCCGATCGCGCGCGGCGGCTGCGGTACGGACATTCGCCGAGAAGGCACAGGTGCCGGTCGTGATGAGCCTGAACGGGATGGCGACGATCCCGTACGACCACCCCCTGTACGGCGGCGTCGTCGGACAATACGGTGCCGACGGCGCGAACAGGGTACTGCTGGAGGCGGACGTCGTCCTGGTGCTTGGCTCATCCCTGGGCAGCATGACAACCCGGAACTGGACTCTTATCCCGCCGGACGCCACGATCATCCAGGTCGACGCCAGGGGAGAGGAGATCGGCCGGAACTTCGCGGTCCGCGTGCCGCTGGTCGCGGACCTCCAGGCTGCGGTCACGCAGCTCACCGTCGGCGTCTCGGGGATAGCGCCGCAGGCGTGGCTGGACCGGGTCACGCAGCTGCGGAGCGAGTGGCGGAGCGAGATCGCGGCGGCTGAGTCCTCGGCGGCTGTGCAAATCCGCCCGGAGCGATTGTTCGCCCAGGTGGCGACGGAGATGGCAGACGACGGCATCATCGTGGGGGACACCGGGCACGTGGGAGCGTGGAGTGCCAGGCACGTCCAGCTGCGGGACGGGCAGTCCATGGTCCGCGCGGCCGGGTCGCTGGGCTGGAGCCTGCCTGCCTCGATCGGCGCCAAGTGCGCGCTGCCTGACCGCGAGGTCATCTGCCTCACCGGCGACGCTGGCTTTTACTACCACATCGCGGAGCTCGAGACCGCTCGCCGGTACGGCGTCAACGTAATCGTCGTGGTGAACAACAACCGGTCGATGAATCAGGAAGCAAGGCTCTGGGACGAGGGCAACGCCGACCAGGCGAAGAACTGGACCTTCACCGACGCGAGCTTCACCGACGTGGCCCGCGGCTTCGGGTGCCACGCCGAGCGAGTCGACGACCCCGCGGACTTCGCGGGGGCCCTGGATAAGGCGCGCGCCTCCGGCCTGCCGGCGGTCATCGATGTGCGGACCGATCCGCTCATCGTCGCCCCGCCGAGCTGGGGTCCAGCGGCGTAGCCGTCCGGCTGTACCCGGACGTCAGCGACGCAGGCTGGAGCAGTTGAACGAGTTGTACAGCAGGCCCTTGCCCCACCAGTCAGGGAACGTCACCGTGATGGTCCCCGTGGGCGTGTGCTGGCAGTAGCTAAGCCACTGGTCGGCCGTCAGCGCCCACTCCGAGCCTGAGCCAGAAAGACGCCGAACCGGATAGCGGAAATCCGTGGCCCAGCCGACGGCCAGGACCGCGACCAGCAGGGTGATTGCGAGGACGGCCTTCGGGTGCGGCCACCAGTGGCGCGCCCAGGTGTCGGCCACCACGATGAGGGCCGCGTCGAGCAGCAGGATAGGCACCGTTGAGTACCGAGCGCCGTGCTCCACCGCGACCGTCAGCAGCTGGCCCGGCCCGCCCCAGGCGAGTACCGACGTGATCCCGGTGAGAACGATCCCGCACCCCACGGCCGTGATCACGAACACCTGGCACCGCCGGTCCTTCGTGGCAAGCCCGGCGATGAGCACGACTGCGATGAAGCCACCCACGATGAGGCTCGCGGGCGTGGCGCCGACCGCATGGCGCAGGTGCCAGGACAAGTGCCAGCCGAGCGCAGGCAACAGGTCGTAGTGCAGGTAGTACACCACCGCGTTGCGCGGGTTACGCCCGGACAGCCTGGACTGATGGCTGGCCACGATGACGAGCACCTGCAGCACGCAGCCGAGCGCCCAGCCGACGGTCGCTGCCTGGTCGCGGAGGCGCCGCGGCAGCACGACCGCGCGGGCCGCGAAGAACGGTGCGAACACGAAGGCCAGCGAGGCTGATGCTGCCGCGGCGAACGCGACCAGCCCGGCGACCGACGCGCCAGCCCGCGATCGCGGCCGCCACAGCGCGGCCCAGAACATGGCGACCAGCAGGTACCAGATGGCGTTCACGCCGGTGTCGGCGATCTCGAGCTGGGCTACCGGCAGCAGGAGCACGGACAGCCCAAGCAGGGCACGGAGCCAGCGGGAGCTGACCAGCCCGGCGCTGGCGTGGTAGCTGAACAGCGCGCACCCGGCGGCGACGAGCGCGCCGCCCACGGCGAAGGCAGCTGACGCGTCACGGATCGGCAGGAGGGCGGCGATCTGGCCGATCAGGCGGGGGACTAGCTGCAGGTACCCGGCGTAAGACTCCAGCAGGTGCCAGGGATGACCGATGGCCCACGGCAGGTAGATGCCCGGGTCCTCGGCGTAGACGCTCTCCCAGACCGGCCGGCCGCCGACGCGGGCCAGCATGACCAGGGCTCCGATTGCTATGACCGCTACCTGCAGGAGGACAAGCCCCCAGCGCGGCAGGCCGGCCTGGCCGGCCGGTGCCTCCTCCGGCGCCGCGAACAGCTCGGCGACGAGGGCGCGGAAGCCCCGGTCTGGGGTTCGCGCAGGGGGAGCTGCGGGCTCGGCCTGGCCGGGCGCTCGGACCTCAGGGGCGGACACGGCGAGAACCTACCACCTGGCAGTCGGCAGCGTCTGTCGTAGGCCGCTCGGATGGGCCCCTGCCAGCTGCGGCAACGCGCTTCTCGGCCGCGAAATGTGATATCCCCGTTCCCGTGATTGCCCTGGTCGGCGTGTCAGAGGTTATACGCCGTCGGGTGCCGAGGCTGATACAGCCCGAGCTCGCCGCTACCGGGAATGCGGATGCCGGTGACCAGGCCGAACCCCGCCTGCCTGACCGGCCCGGTGAACTGCGCGCCCCTGCCTGCGAGCTCAGTCATCGTGGCTTCGATGTCATCGCACATCAGGTACAGCTCGTGGGCTCCGCCTGGACTCTCCTCGGGGTGCACCGCGACTTCGGCGGGAGGCAGCTTGAAGATCAGCCAGCCGTCGTGCGCGTCGACGTGTGGCAGTCGCAGTACGTCACGGAAGAACGCCCTCGCCGCATCCGCGTCGCTGGCGTAGACGACGGCGTGCATGCTGGTAATCACCGGACCATTCTTTCACCGGGCAGATAGCTGTCGCATGATCGCGCCGGGGCCTGCTTGAATCTGGCCATGACCAGTGAGCTTCGCCTGGACGGCTACGAGATATCCACCGATCCCAGGCGCCTGAACGCTGAGCTGATCCACCGGTGGATGTCACAGGACGCCTATTGGGCACAAGGCCGCTCGCGGGAAACGCAGGACCGGGCGATCGCCAGCTCGCTGAACTTCGGCCTCTACAACAGCACCTCAGGCGCTCAGGTCGGATACGCCCGAGCGGTCACCGACTACGCCACATTCGCGTGGCTGTGCGATGTCTACGTGGCCCGCGCCGATCGCGGCAAGGGGCTGGGAGTGGCGCTGGCCACTGCCGTCCGCGACCATCTCGTCCCATTGGGCCTGCGGCGCATCCTGCTGGCTACGTCGGACGCGCACGGGATTTACGCCAAGGTTGGTTTCGAGCCCCTGGCGAAGCCGGAGAAATGGATGTCACTGGGGCAGCAGTGAGGTCAGTTGTGCTGGCCGGGGCGCGCCCGGCCGCCGCCGGTGAAGTCCTCGTCGTTCGTGACCTCGCGGATGACCTGCAGCCAGGCAGGCGGGTCCGCGGGCCGCTCGTTGCCACCATCGATTTCGGCGACGCGCGTGCCGTCCGCGAACTCGTCGATCGCGACGACGATGTCGTCACGCCGCACGTGGTGGCGGCGCTTGCGCACGATCCGGGCCGGCAGGCGGCGGAGCAAGGCCCACTCGGTGTCGTCGAGATAGATCGACGTGTGCGCGATGCTGCCCGGCCCGGCGCCCAGCCGGACCTTGTGTCCCAGCTTGTAGGTCGTCGCGCCGTCGGTGGTGACCGCGCGGAGTCGGAGCCGCGTGCCGTCAAGGTAGTAGTCAGTGATGTCCGATACCTGCTGCACGCCGGCGGGCACGGCCCTGACGAGGAACCGGCGCTCCGTCTCGATGTGCGCGTACTTGAGCGAAGGAGTGTCCGGCCGGGCTGGATCCATACAGCCGCTCCTAGTTTGCCGCGCCTGCCCGTGCAGGCTGCGCGTCTGCGGTCCGGCGAGCCACGATCCTCGACGCTGGTCATGAGCGGAGCGCGGCCCGCCGGGTGTCGAGGAAGGCCTGTTCGACCGGGTTCGACGTGAGGGACCGGGCGGTCGCGTAAGCCGCCCCGGCTTCGGCGCCGCGGCCGAGGCGGCGCAGCAGGTCAGCGCGTGCCGCGTGGAGCAAATGGTAGCTGTCGAGACCCGACGAACTCAGGTTGTCCACTGCGGCCAGGCCGGCTGCGGGGCCCTGGACTTCCGCGAGTGCGACCGCCCGGTTAAGTGCGACTATCGGCGTCGGGTCGAGCGCGTAGAGCTGGTCGTAGAGCGTCAGGATGGCATGCCAGTCGGTGCTCTCGATGCCAGGCGCTACTGAGTGGACGGCATTGATGGCGGCCTGGATCTGATACGGGCCGGGGCGATCGCGCTGGACGCACGCGCGCACGATGGCCTGGCCCTCGGCCGTCAGGTTCTCGTCCCAGAGCCGTCGGTCCTGCTCGGCCAGGCGGACCAGCGAGCCGTCGGGACTAACGCGGGCGGCGCTTCGGGCGTGCAGCAGCAAGAGCAGCGCCAGCAGCCCCTGCGCCTCTGGCTCGTCGGGCATCAGCTGAGCGAGCACGCGGGCGAGCCGGATTCCCTCGGCGCACAGGTCAAGCCGCAGCAGCGAGTCGGCGGTCGCCAGGTAGCCCTCATTGAAGATCAGGTAGACGACTGCCAGGACCGGCTTGAGGCGAGCCGGGAGTTCGGCTTCCCCCGGCACGCGATAGGGGAGATGCGTGTCCCTGATCTTGCGCTTGGCCCGGACGATCCGCTGCGCCATGGTGGATTCGGGAACGAGGAACGCGCGCGCAATCTCCGCCGTCTCGAGCCCGCCGAGCAGCCGGAGGGTCAGCGCGACTTGAGCGTGCTGATTCAGCGCCGGATGACAGCAGGTGAAGATCAGGCGGAGCCGGTCATCGGGCACCGTATCCTCCTCCGCCAGCTCCGCCGGTGGCATGGCATTGTCAGCCGCGGCCTGAGCGGCGGCACCGTACAGGTGATGTGCTTGCGCGTGCCGCTCGTCGCGGACCGACTCGCGGCGAAGTCTGTCGATGGCCCGGTTGCGGGCGGTTGTGACGATCCATGCACCAGGGTTGGGCGGCTGGCCGTCGGAAGGCCACCTGGCGACCGCCACTGTGAACGCCTCCTGAACGGCTTCTTCGGCGGCGTCGATGTCGCCAAGGAAGCGGATCAGGGTGGCGACGCAGCGACCGTACTCGCGGCGAAAAACGGCCTCGACGGTCACTCGCGCGAGTCTACGGGCGCGGCGCGGATGTGGTCACCGCCCGTCGGACGCGTATTCCAGCGCATCGCCGAGGTCTCCCTCGAAGAACGGGCGCACCTCGATCGGCCGCAGTTCCGCCGCCGTGGCGAGCTTGGCCCACTCCAGGGCCTCGTCCAGGTCGGCGGCGTTGATGATCCAGAACCCGCCGAGGTGCTCCTTGGTCTCCGCGTACGGCCCGTCCGTGATCAGGAATTCGCCGCCGGACTGCCGCACCACCGTTGCTGACGCCGCTGGAAGCAGGCCGCTCTTGAACACGAACGCGCCGGCGTCGGTCATCCTGTCGGCCAGCTGGTTGACGCCGGCCCATACCTGCCGCATCTCGTCCTCGGACAGCTCATCGTCATCGGCCTTATGCAATGCCAGCAGGTACTGCGGCATGATCATCACTCCAGTCAGTCCTCGGGGCCGGTCCTCTGCCAGCCCTCACTCCGGCAACGAAGCGGCCAGCGCCGAATCGACACCCCCTGCCCCTGAGTCCGATATCGGATCTTGATGCTGATATCGGTGCGCTGACGCTCTTCCTCTGGCACGCTCCAACCATGCGTCATCTGCACCGGCAGGGCCAGGATCTGGCACTGGCCGCGCTAGCGGCGACTGGATGCCTGATCCTGGCCGCCTGCGGGGGCAGTTCCGGCAGCCATCAGCCCGCGCCGAAGCCTGCGAGCGTTGCAACGGCCGAACCATCGAGCGGCCCGGCGGCGGTGGCCGCCATCATGGCCAACTGGAAGACCGTCTTCAACGGCAAGGCCTCGCTACCGAGCCGGCTAGAGCTGCTGCAGGACGGGCCGCAGGTGGAAGCGTTCGTTGAGGCCCAGGCCAAGACGTCTTTCGGGGCCGCGGCGGCCGGGTCGACTGCCACGATCTCCGCGGTGAAGATCACATCACCGGCACGCGCGACGGTGGACTACGAGGTCCTACTGCTCGGCACGCCGCTGCTCAAGCACCAGGTTGGCACCGCTGTCCTCGTCGGCGGCATCTGGAAGGTTGGCATCGCTAGCTTCTGCGGGCTGACCTACCTGGAGTATCCCAAGACCAGTCCGAAGCTCCCTGCTGTGTGCCGGAGCTAGCAGGCGTGGCCGATGTCATTGCGCGCGCCGAGCCTGGCGCGCTCACCTCCCGGCGGCCCCTTGCCCTCGCCTGCCTGTGCACGCTGCTGTTCCTGACCTTCCTCGACAACACGGTAGTGAGCGTCGCGCTGGCCAGCATTCAGTCGGATCTGCACGCCGGGGTTTCGGCGCTGCAGTGGGTCGTCGGTGCGTATGCCCTGACCTTCGCGAGCTTCATGCTGGCCTTCGGAATGCTGGGAGATAAGTTCGGACGTAAGAAGATCATGCTGGCCGGCGCCGCTGTCTACTGCGTGGGCGCAGCCTTGGCCGCCGTCGCTCCTAGTCCTGGAACGCTGATTGCGGCACGGTCGGTCATGGGGCTGGGCGCAGCCGGCAGCGAGCCGGGCACCTTGTCGATGATCCGGCAGCTGTATCCGGATGTCCGCAGCCGCAACCGCGCGCTGGGGGTCTGGGCCGCCGTATCCGGGTTCTCGCTCGCGCTCGGCCCGGTCCTCGGCGGAGCGCTGGTCGGGGCGTGGAGCTGGCGAGGGATCTTCTGGTTCGACGTGACCTTCGGACTGGCCGCGCTGGTCATCGCGGGCGTGATCTTGCCGGAGAGCGCCGACCCCGGTGCGGGCCGGGTCGATGTGCCAGGCACGGTGCTCGGCGCCGGCGGGCTCGCCGCGCTGATCTTTGGCATCATCAACGGCGAAACTGTCGGCTACGGGGCGGCCAGCGTGCTGGCGCTGTTTGCCGTGTCTGTAGTCGCCGGGGCAGCCTTCCTGCTCTGGGAGCGCCGCGCGCCATTCCCGCTGCTGAACCTGAGCTACTTGCGCGTTCCCCGGTTCACAACCCCGAATGTGGTCGCGTACTGCACGTACTTCGCCACCTTTGCGATCTTCTTTTTCACTGCCCTCTACCTGGGCGTGATCGTGGGCTACTCCGGTTACCGCATCGCGGTCGTGTTCCTGCCGATGACGGCGATGATGATCATCGCGGCCCTGGCGGCTGGCAGATGGACAACGGTCGCCGGCGCCCGCTGGTCCCTGGTCGTCGGCTGCGTGCTGTTCGCGGGCGGCCTGCTCCTGACTAACGTGGTGATCAGCCCGAGCCCGGCTTACCTGCCGCTCGCCGCGGCTCTCGCGCTGGCCGGCGCGGGCATCGGCACGTGCGTCGTACCGGTCACCTCGTCAGTGCTCGCGGCAGTACCTGCCGAGCGGTCGGGGATGGCGGCCTCGGCCACGAACACCAGCCGCGAGTTCGGCGCGGTTACCGGGATCGCGATCCTCGGCGCCGTGGTCAACGCCGAGCTGCGGTCCGGACTTGTCAGCCGGATGACACATCTGCACGCCTCGGCTGCGCTGCAGGCTTATGTGCTTCAGGTGATCGAGACCGGCTCGGTGTCGCTGAGCCACGCCAGCGCAAGCACGGAGAGGGGACCGCTCGGCCCGATCATCCAGGCTGGGTACACGGCCTTCACGAGCGCTCTGCACGCAGCGCTGTATCTGTCGGCCGCGCTGCTCGCGGCCGCGGCGCTGCTGTCCGCCATCACCTTGCGCCAGCGCAGTCGCGCTCGCTGATGGGACTCGCAGGGCTCAGGCACTGGTCCTAGGTCACAAGCAGGCACTAGGAGTGCCCCGTCCCGATGGCCGCGGTGTCACGAGAACTGCTTCCAGTGCCCCTCGGAGACGACCTCGACGATGCCGTCGGTCACCTTGATCGCCGTCTGGTCGTCGATGGCGTATGCCAGGCCGCCGATCTCGGCGGCCCACCGCTCCGCCTCGGCGATGGTGTTCTCCGGGAAGACGTCCAAGTGGGGGAAGATCGAGAAGTCGACGACGCCGAGGGTGCGGTCGTCTGGCGCGGACGGCCACTGCATGAAGTCGGCTCCGATCCGGGGCGTCATCACCATGCTCCCGGCGCTCACCCCCACCCAGACCGTGTCGGGCAGCGACGGCAGGAGGTCGGCCAGCCCTGACTCCCGCATCCAGTGGCACAGGTACGTTGCGTCGCCGCCGTCGGCAAGCAGCACGTCGGCCTCCCGGACCCAGGGCACCCAGCGCTCCGCGCCGGTCGTGGGCAGCGCCGACAGTTCGAGGAGGCCAAGCGACTTCCACTCCATCGAGGTCATGCCGCCCCACGGGGGCAGGCCGCTGACGAACCCCCGCGCCGAGACCGGCCCGCACATTGGGTTGCCCCACTGCGCGGTCGGGATGCAGAGTGCGGTGGCGTCGGCGATCGGCTTGCCCAGCAGGTCGACCAGCGCATCGCGGATGCTCGGGTTCGTGACGCCGCCGGACGTGAGAAGAAGCTTCAAGATGCCTCCCGACTCGAGCGCGATGCACTGCACGCGGCGTACAGACCGAGGACCACCGCAGGACTCATGGCAGCTGAACGGAACAAAGCTATCGCGCCATGCGGCTCGCGCCAGGGCTCAGCTCGAGCGCGCGCAGCACCGCACCTATCTCGCTAATTGCGTTGTCAATCCCGGGCCCAGCCGGTTGACTGCCGTCGTGCTCATTGAGACCTTCGATCCCCCCGCCGACCAGCAGCGGCTGCGTGCCTGCTACGAGATCGTGGAGGCCTGCGGCCGCCACGATGATCCCGACCTGCCCGGCTGGTCCTTCGGCGCTTTCGCTGCCGGCTGGGCGCACGGCTGGG
>Ga0187783_10000468_pt1 | contig 30133 bp, 29 predicted proteins | sample 1015_SJ02_MP02_2_FD_132471 | JGI IMG/M metagenome (GOLD analysis project Ga0187783, IMG submission 132471) | Tropical peat soil microbial communities from peatlands in Department of Meta, Colombia - 1015_SJ02_MP02_20_MG | ecosystem: Environmental > Terrestrial > Soil > Wetlands > Peat | place... | reverse complement strand
GGGCTCATCTTGTTGATGGCCATTGAATCCGCGTGTATTCCGCTACCCTCCGAGCTGATCATGCCCTTTGCGGGGTATTTGGTCTACCTGGGAAGCATGAACCTGTTATGGGTAGCCACGGCTGGCGCCATTGGCTGCAATCTCGGGTCGCTCGTTGCCTACGAAATCGGATGTTACGGCGGTCGCCCCCTGGTTGAGAGGTACGGCCGCTGGATTCTGCTCAGCCGCCGTGAACTGGACTGGGCGGACCGGTTTTTCGCCCGGTGGGGATATCTCGCGGTGTTTTTGGCGCGGCTTCTGCCCGTGATTCGTACCTTCATCGCGCTGCCCGCCGGGATTGCCCGCATGCCGCGCGGACGCTTTCACCTTTACACGTTCCTCGGTTCCTGGCCGTGGTGCTACGCACTTGCCTGGTTAGGGATGAAGTTGGGGGAGAACTGGCGCGAACTGGGAAAATACTTTCATCAGTTCGACGCGGCCATCGGTATCGTGCTGGCCGCAGGCGTCATCTGGTTTGTGTGGTCTCACTGGCAGAATCGAATCACGGTGACGGAATGAAGCAGGCAGCCGACGCTTGGACGCGTCCCAGAGGATCTGCCGGCAAGAGTCCTGGTTGGGTCGTAGCCCGGGGCGGGAGAAAGGCGGTCGACATGAAACATCTGTTTCTGCCTATGGTTTTCGTCTGGCTGAGCACAACCTTCACTGCTGCTCAGAGCGCTCCGCCTTCTCCAGGTCAGCCATTCGTCGTCGAATACTACTACAAGACGAAATGGGGGCACGCCGACGAGTTCTTGAAGCTCTTCAAGAAAAACCACTATCCGCTGCTAAAAAAGGAAGTCGAGATGGGGCGCTTGCTCAAGGTTTGGATGGATCAGCCGCGGTACCACACCACCGAAGATGGGCGTTGGGATTATCGCGTGACCATCATCTTCAAGAACGCCACCGTGGCCAACGAGCCCTTCGACGAAGACGCCTTAAAGAAGCAGCTGTTTCCCGATCAGGAGATGTATACCCGCGAGGAGCAACGCCGTTTTGAGATTCTCGACGCGCATTGGGATTTGCCCGTTCGGTCCGTGGACTTGGAGAAGGCAAGTCCTTGAGAGAAAGACGCAAAGAGGTATTGTTGTTCTTCGAATCTCGCTCCAGGTTCGCTCAGACAGTCCCGATTCGAGTATGTGCGGTTGGCTTTTGGCCCCGAGAGTCCCAGTCTTGGAGCGCCGTGCAATGATGGAATGCTACCGTCTAACGAACATCCTCGAGTCTCGCTGTCGCCCGGTTGCAAATGCGGCCCTCAGTACGAGAACATACCTGCTCAACGGAATCTGGAAAGTGTCATAAGGACTTGGCCACGCGATGGCGACTAAGCACAAGCATGTAACCGAGGAAACCAGAAAACAGGGTGGCAGCGAGATTCAAGCGCCCAAGGGCAAGCTGGGTGTGCTCATTCCGGGCATGGGGGCGGTCGCTACCACCTTCGCAGCCGGCGTCGAAGCAGTTCGCAAAGGCATCGCCAAACCCTTTGGATCGCTTACCCAAATGGGAACGATTCGGCTCGGCAAGCGCACCGACGCCCGCTCTCCCAAGATCAAAGAATTCGTTCCCATAGCCGGGCTGAACGATCTCGTCTTCAGCGGCTGGGATATTTTTGAAGACGATATGTACACGGCAGCCTCTAAAGCCGGCGTCCTCGAGCGCGAGCTCCTGGACAAAGTGAAGCCCTTCCTCAGCTCGATCCGGCCGCGCAAGGCGGTCTTCGACCACAATTACGTCAAGAACCTCGACGGCCCAAACGTTAAGAAGGGCAACAGCAAAATGGATCTGGTCGAACAGGTTCGCGACGACATTCGCGACTTCAAGAAGAGCTCCGGAGCCGACCGCTTGGTCACCATCTGGTGCGGATCCACGGAAAGTTTTCTGGAAACCTCGGCGGTGCACCAAACCGTCCGGGCGTTCGAAAAGGGGCTCACGCAAAACGACGAATCCATCGCTCCTTCCATGATCTATGCCTACGCGTCGCTGACCGAAGGAGTCCCCTTCGCCAATGGAGCGCCGAACTTAACCGTGGACATTCCTGCCATGCACGAACTGTCCCGCCAGAACCAGGCTCCCATCTGCGGCAAGGATTTCAAAACCGGGCAGACGCTGATGAAGACCATTCTTGCCCCCGGATTCAAAGCGCGCCTGCTCGGCCTGAGTGGCTGGTTCTCGACCAACATTTTGGGCAATCGCGATGGCGAGGTGCTCGAAGACCCGGGATCGTTCAAGACCAAGGAGGAATCGAAACTTTCCGTTCTCGAACACATCCTGCAACCCGACCTTTATCCCGAGCTTTACGGACATTTCACCCACAAGGTTCGGATCAACTATTACCCGCCACGCGGCGACAACAAAGAGGGTTGGGACAACATCGATATCTTCGGATGGCTCGGCTATCCCATGCAGATCAAGGTGGATTTTCTCTGCCGCGACTCCATCCTGGCCGCTCCGATCGTGCTCGACCTCGTGCTTTTGAGCGATCTCGCACAGCGCAGCGTGGAGCTACGGAGCCTCGGAATTCAGGAGTGGCTGAGCTTTTATTTCAAATCTCCCATGACGGCCCCAGGACTCTACCCCGAGCACGATTTATTTATTCAGCTGATGAAACTGAAGAACACCTTACGCCACCTGCGCGGCGAGGAGTTGATTACCCACTTGGGCTTGGAATACTACGACTGAGCTCTAGAGTGCGTGGCCTTCGCCCGTCGAAGTGAAGGTAGGCAGGAAAATATCCGGTGCGCGGCCGGGAAGCCTCGGCGGGAGAAAGCGGCTGTACAGGCTACCGCAGCGATTCTTCCACTTCTGTCAGCCAATCAGGCCGCTTCAAGACCTCCCGTGGCTTTGGCCCATCGGCTGCGCCCACAATTCCGTCCCGCTCCATCAGGTCGATCAGATGTGCCGCCCGTCCGTACCCGATCCTTAATCGGCGCTGCAGCAGGGAAGTGGAAGCCTTGCCGAACTCGACCACGAGCTTGACGGCGTCTTCGAAAAGCGGGTCGTGCTCGCCCTCTTCCTCATCCCCGTCCAGCCGGCTTTCTTCGACCTCCTCCTTCGGAGCTTCGAGGAATTTCTCTTCGTACTCGGCGGTGGCCTGCGAACGCCAGAATTCGACCACGGCGGCAATCTCTTTTTCGGTCACAAAAGGCGCGTGCAGCCGGATCACACGGGCTGATCCAGCCGGTAGATAGAGCATGTCGCCCCGTCCGAGCAGAGCCTCGGCACCATTGGCGTCAAGAATGGTTCGGGAATCGACCTTGGTCGCGACCCGGAAGGAAATGCGGGCAGGGAAGTTGGCTTTGATCAATCCGGTGATGACATCGACGGATGGACGCTGGGTCGCCAGGACCAGATGAATGCCCACGGCGCGGGCCATCTGCGCCAGCCGGGTGATCGATTCTTCGACATTGCCGGAGTCGAGCATCATCAAATCGGCCAACTCGTCGATGATGATAACGATGTAGGGCAGCGGGCCTTCCTCTGTGCTCTCCGCAAACAGGCTGGGCGTCTCGAACAGTTTGTTGTATTGCGCAATGTTACGAACCCCCTTCTCGGCCAGCAACTTCAACCGTCGCTCCATCTCGCGCACGGCATTGCGCAGGGCGTTGGCGGCCAGTTTCGGTTCGGTAATGATCGGGGTAAACAGGTGGGGAACCCCATCGTAGTTGCCCAGCTCCAAGCGCTTCGGATCGACCAAGATCAGACGCACCTGGTCTGGCGTCGCCTTGTAAAGAATGGACATGATCATGGCGTTGATGGCCACGCTCTTGCCTGTTCCCGTCGATCCCGCGATAAGCAGGTGGGGCATGGCGGCCAGGTCCGCGGTTATGATGCGCCCGTTGATGTCCTTGCCTAGGGCGAGGGTAAGTTTTGATTTCGAGCCCAGAAACTCCCCGGATTCAATGTTCTCCCGCAGCCAAATGATTTCCCGCTCGCGGTTCGGCACCTGGATGCCGACTGTGGATTTACCGGCCATACGCTCGACCAGAATGCTTTCCGCCTTGAGCGCGAGACAGAGGTCGTCGGTCAGATTGGTGATGCGGCTGTACTTGATGCCCGCTTCGGGCTTGAACTCAAAGGTGGTCACGACCGGCCCCGGATTGATCTGCGTCACCTGTCCGGTCACTTCAAACTCGGCGTATTTTTCGGTCAGTACCTGCGCCAGAATCTTGAGTTCGTCGGCGTCGACCGCGTGCTGCCCATCCGAACGGTGCAGCAGGGAACTCGAGGGCAGTTTGAAGCCCCCATCGTTGCGGGGTAGGGTCGTCTTCGGTCTTTGGCTATTATCAGCGCGGTCGGTGACTTCGGGGGCTGGCGCCGCCGCCGGAACTGGGGCAGGGGGTGGTGGCGCGTCCGCTTCGGCGAAGGTGCGCTCAATTCCCGTGCGTAGCGGCTCGGCCGGGGGCGCCGCGGCAGCCGGTTTGTTGGACACCACGGGGGGACGGACCGGCGACTTCGGCAAAGCCCGCCTCCTCTCGAGTTCCCTCTGCATCTGTTTCTTGGTGCGCTGCTCCCTCCAGTCTTTCCAGCGATTCCAGAGCGCAATCGCAAAGGCAAACCGGGTCGGCACCCACAATTCGACCGCCGCGAAAGAGAATGTGGTCGACAGATATAGCGCCACTGCTAAGGTGGTCAGACAGACAATGTTGGCACCCGCCAAATTCAGATAATGAATCAGGAAATCGCCGACGATTCTGCCCAGCAAGCCTTCGATGGGAATCACGCCCTTCCAGCGCAGCGGCCGGGAAAAAAGGGCTAAGAACGCGGGGAAGAAGACCAGCAGACAGCCTGCTCCCAGGGATTTTGCTACCGGAGATCCTATCTTGCGCGAGCGGAACCAGCGGGCTCCGAGCGCGAAGGCGAACACTGGAATCAGGAAGCTACCGATGCCAAAACCCTGCAGAACCACATCGGCGACCAGCGCACCAACCACCCCAATCCAATTGCGAGCCGCGTTCGATCCGGCGAGCGCCGAAGCGGTGTCGAGCGAGGGGTCCAGAGGAGAGTACGAAGCCAAGGCGAGGAACAGGAGGAGTGCAGAGATGGACAATAAGAAACCGATCAGCTCATTGAGCCGGCGGTTACTGGTCGGCGTGAACGCCTGCGCCAGAGATTTCATAGGCGGAATGCCCCACAGGAATCACAGCTTTTTCCCGGATGACACGGCCGCCAGAGCGCTTCGATTATGCCAAGAAGTGGGCCGAAGAAACAACCGAGGATTGGCGGGCCAGTATCCACAGTGACAAACACAACCTGTGCTGTTCTCCAGTTTACCCACCCAAGCGCCAGTGCCTTGGCCCGGTACCTTGCTCGGACGATATCGTACAACCCCGCGCTCACCGCCGCCCGGTTTCGAGTTCAGGCGCGAGCCTGTCTCATCGGAAAAGGTGTTGGGGCCGTCCTCCGGGCGAAGCTTATCCCACATTCACTGGAGGTGCCATAGCAAGGCGAGGCCGATGACAATGATTCCTGCGACGATTCGGTAGACGATAAAGATCTTTAGGGTGTTCGACTGGAGATAACGCAGCAACCACCGAATGGTTGCATAGCCAACCACCGCCGACACCGCCACCCCCACCAGGAAGGGCGTATGCATCCCTTGCGGCAAACCTTCTTTGTGGAGTTCGTGGGCCTTGAGCAGCGCTGCTCCGGCGATAATCGGGGTGGACAGCAAGAAGCTAAAGCGCACGGCAGCTTCCCGCGTCAGGTTGCGAAACAGGCCCGCTGTGATCGTGGCCCCCGAACGCGACACTCCGGGAATCAGGGCGGTGGCTTGGGCGCAGCCGACAATCAGCGCATCCGCCAAGCTCACTCCGGTGAGCGATTTTGTCATCTTGCCGATCTTTTCCGCCCACGCCATCAGCAGAGCAACCAGAATGAGCGATCCGGCAATCAAGTAAATGTGCTCGCGGAAATATTCTTCCGCCGACTTTTCCATGAGCTTGCCCGCGATTGCTCCAGGAATGGTCGCCAGGGCCAAGAACCAGAGCAACAGGCGCTCCTCTCGCTGCTCATCGGGCGTCAAGGCCTGATCCGAACCGCCCGCCTCGGAGAATCGCACCACGCGGCCTCCCAGTGCGGCTTGGATGATCTGCACCCAGGTGCGCCGGAAATACAGAAGCACCGAAAGCAGGGTGCCAAAATGCAGCGCCACATCAAAAGTCAGCTCATGGGCAGGGGAAAGTTCGTTCCAGCCGAGCAGCCGGCGCACGATGATCAAATGTCCGGAGCTTGAAATGGGCATAAACTCTGCCAGGCCCTGTATCGCGGCGAGCACAATCGCTTGATAGATCGGCAAGGGTTATCCTTTCTAATCGGGGTGATTCGACTATCTCAGACTTCAGGGAATGGCTGGCTTGGGCTCGGGAAGCCACCATTACGGCTCCGCATTTCCGAAGGTCGGAATGCCCTGCGCAATGAAATAGAGGAGACGGTCCGCCCGAAATCCCCAATCGCTCTGGGGAAACTGGGTGGCTACCTTTTGCGCCAGCGCCAGAGCCTTGGCCTTGGATTCTTCAGATTTCTTCGGCTGATTCTCCGTCTTGTAAATCTCAATCAGGGCTGAAAACCGCCAGGCTGCATTGTATAAGGCCTCGGCGACCTTGGGCGACTGCGAGTGTTCCTCGGCATACTTCTGGTACATCTCAGCCTCTTTCAGGGGACACTTCGAAGCAGCCTGCCAATCGCCGCACAACTTGTTATCGATCAATTGGAAGGCGGCCAAATCCGCCCACTTCGTTCCGGGAAATTTTTTCATCACTTGTCTCATGAAGTCTTCATTCATGCCCTCGCGCAGGTACGCTTGCTGCTCCCGGGCAGAAGGACGGGACATCACATCCGCTTTCTCGATTTGCCAGCGGATGTCGGCGGAGCGATACAGCCCCTCGCCCGCCAAGGGCGAGTTGGGGAACAGATCGTAGACCTCGTAGTAGAGGTGAATCGCATCCTGCGCGGCCCCGCGCCGACCATGACGCTGACTCGCTTGGTCCTCAGAGTCGACCGCCTCGCCGAACAGAACTCGGTCTCCGTTCGGGGTGGTCGAATCGACCGCGGCCTTCTGGAGAATCCATCCCGTCAGGGTTCTCTCCTGCGTGACGTTGGCTTCCACCTTCAACCAATCCCGGCTGGTCTCGAGAACGACAACTTCACGCCCACGCTCGATTTGGCCCAGCTTGGCCGAGGCGGAGTCCGGGGAGATATAGATGTCGGCAACCCGCAGCACTGCGCCCCGCCGGGCTTGCGCCCAGCCGTGGATACTTCCAGTCAAGATAATCAGCAGAGCGGTTGAGGTGCGTACTTTGTCTCTCATCAGTCGAGGCACGATGGGCCAGCTAGATTCCCACCGGTCTGAAATTTTGTTGCGACGCGGTGGTCAGAGTATCGGTTTGAAGCTGTGCGAGCATTTGAGGGTCGATATTTCCTCCGCTGAGGATGGCGACGTTGACATCGCTATCCGGTAACCGATCCTGGTGGAATAAAAACGCCGCCATCGCGACCGCCCCGCTCGGCTCAGCCACGGTTTTCGGATTCCTGGCGAGCAGTCGCATCGCCTGGCGGATCTCCTCCTCGCCGACGGTCACGATATGGTCGACGTAGCTGCGTATATGCTCAAAATTGATCGGTCCCACGCTTTGGGTGCGAAGGCCGTCGGCGATGGTTTCCGACACCTGTTCGGCTGAGAACTGAACGAGCTTGCCTTTTTCCAGGCTGGCCTGTGCATCCGAGGCAAGCTCCGGCTCGACCCCGATGACTTTGGTCGCGGGTTTGCTGAGCTTCATGGCCGTGGCAATTCCGCTGATCATCCCGCCGCCTCCGACCGGAACCAGCACAGTGTCCACCTCGGGAAGGTCTTCCAGGATTTCCAGCCCTATCGTGCCTTGGCCGGCAATGATTTTCTCGTCATTGTAAGGAGGAACCATCGCATATCCGTTCTGCCGCACCAACTCCTCCGCCTTCTGCTGACGCTCGAGACTGGACGGACCAACCAGCACCACGGTGGCACCCATGGCCTCGGTCGCTTGGCGCTTAATCAGGGGCGCATTCGAAGGCATTACGATGATCGCTTTTATGCCGAGCGCCCGCGCCGCGTAAGCCACGCCTTGCCCATGATTGCCGCTCGAGTAGGTGATCACCCCTCGTTCCCACTCTTCCCGCGGGAGAGAGGCGATCTTGTTGTAGGCTCCACGAATCTTGAAGGCGCCGATGGGCTGCTGGTTCTCCAGCTTGAGATAGAGATGGTGCGTGCCCGGATGATTGTCGACTTCCTGGTAGGCTAGCCTCAACAGTTCGGTGCGCACTGCCACCCCGCGCAACCGGGTTTGTGCCTCACGGATATCGGCCAGCGTTACGATACGTCGTCTCCCCAGTTTGAAGGATGTTTAGCCTTCCATCGAGGTTGCCAGATGCGCCCGGAACCGAGCCGTGCGACGGTCGATGGGGTGAACCCCCGTCTCAGATTTCCAGGATCACCGGCATGATCAACGGCCGCTTCTGCGTCTGCTTGGAGATATAGCGTTTCAGATCGGCCCGGATTTTTTCTTTGATCACGCCGTAGTCCGCTTTCTCTTCCTCGCTCGAGACCTCGAGCGTCTGCATCACCAGCTGCCGTGCACCCTCGGCAAAACCGTCCTCCCCTGGCTCAAATCCACGGGTTACGATCTCGGGCGAAGTCTCCACCCGGCCCGAGAGCTTGTTAATGGCGATGATTGGCAGCACGATGCCATCTTCGCTGAGATGACGCCGATCTTTGATCACCAGGTCTTCCACCACATCGGTACGCGAACCGGAATCGATGCAGACCCGGCCGGCATTGACGCGCCCGGCCTTGCGGGCCCCCAACTCGTCAAACTCCAGAATGTCTCCGCTCTCAATCAACAGCACGTTTCCGACCGAGCCGCGCATCGCCGCGGCCAGTTCCGCGTGCAGCGCCAGCTGGCGGTACTCGCCGTGAATGGGAATGAAATATTGGGGTTTGACCAGGTTGAGGATCAGCTTCAGTTCCTCCTGGCTGGCGTGTCCGCTGACGTGCACCGGCGGCGACGATCCGTCTTCGTAAATGACGTGTGCCTGGCGGCGGAAGAGGTGGTCGACCATGCGGTAAATCGCCTTCTCGTTGCCGGGAATGATGCGGGACGACAAAACTACCGTGTCGCCCTTTTCGATCCGGGCGTGCTTGTGGCTGTCGACCGCCGCCCGCGAAAGTGCCGACATCGGCTCTCCCTGGGTTCCGCTGATCAGCACGCAAACTTTCTCCGGCGGAGTGTTCTTCATCTCTCCGGGAGAGATCAGCAGGCCTTGCGGAATCTCCATGTAGCCGAGATCCTCCGCAATCTCCGCCGAGCTCACCATGGAGCGGCCAATAAAGGCCACATTGCGACCGTGCTCCCAAGCCAATTCGACGGCCAGCTTGATGCGATGGATCGAAGACGAAAAGCAGGAGATGAACAGTCGGCGCTCGGTGCGGGCAAATACTTCATCAAACTTGCGGCGCACGGCGCGCTCACTGGGCGTGTAACCCTTGCGTTCAACATTGGTCGAGTCCTGAAAAAGTGCCAGCACACCTTCTTTGCCATACTCGGCGAAGGCATGCAGGTCAAATAACCGGTTGTCGGTCGGCGTGGGATCGACCTTGAAGTCTCCGGTGTGCAGAACCACCCCGAGCGGGGTGTGAATCGCCAGCGCCACGCAATCCACCAAGCTATGGGTCACCTGGATGGGATGGATGGTGAACGCACCCACCTTGAAACTCTCTCCTGGCCGGATCTCGTGGAGAACCGTCTGGTCGAGCAGACCATGCTCATCCAGTTTGTCTTCGACGTAAGCCAGCGTGAACTCCGTGCCCCAGACCGGGACGTTGAGTTCGGAAAGCATCCACGGTAACGCACCAATATGGTCTTCATGACCATGGGTCAAAACAATGGCCCGCACATACCGCCGGTTCTCGATCAAATAGGAGATATCGGGAACAACGATGTCGACCCCGAGGAGCTCAGCTTCGGGGAACATCAGGCCGGCGTCAACCACGATGATGTCGTCGCCCCAGCGCACGACCATGCAGTTCATCCCGAACTCGCCCAACCCGCCGAGCGGCACGACATGCAACTTCCCAGTTGGCATCTGAGTAAGTTGAATGCTAGCACAACCGAAGCGGTTCGGATTCTCGAGGCAGGTTCCCAAGTCGCCATCGGCGCCCGGCCTGCTTTCGCCCCGCCTCGACTCGCGCTAAGCTTGTAGCTACATGTCCGAGCAGGGTCCAAAGTCGTGGTTGCGAAGGAAATTGGAGGCCAGTTTACGACAAGGCTTCGAGCGGGCCTACCAGACCGTCCGCGTGGATTCGGACAAGTTTCTCTTAGAGCTCAGGATGGCATACGGGATGCCCGTCGCGAGCTTTGAGGGTGTCTATTCGATGGACCTGAGTCGGCTCGATGATCTGGCATCACGGGTGATTCATAGCGGCATGAGAATGGCAGCAGCGGAGGGTGCGGGGCTGGGCTTGGGCGGCCTGATCACCATCGTTCCCGACCTCAGTATTCTTGCGGGAATCACCTTGCGAACCATCCAGAAGCTGAGCCTGCTTTACGGCTTCGAATTCAACACCGAGGAAGAGAGTGCTGAACTCTGGATTGCCGCTGCCAGCGCCGCAGGGGTGGATATCAGCCGCGAACTTTTGGAGAAGGAAGTGGTGAATCGCTTTGTGCCCCAGGTGATTCGGCGCATCGCCGTCCAAGCCAGCCGGGAAGTAGTGGAGAAGTGGTCCGGCCGTCTGATTCCGATCACAAGCTCTCTGATCGGAGCCGGTCTCAACTATTATTTCGTGCGCGCTTGGGGTGAGCGTGCCAAAAGCCATTTTCGCCAGCGCCATTTGCAGGTGCGCAGTCGCAAGCGTCGCGAACTCGAACCGCTCTCGATGATTGAGAATCCCGCCGGTTGATCCCGCGGACCTCGATCCCTGTGCGCTCCTCCGAACGGATGTTCCGACAATGCCGATGAACGTTTCTGGATTTCAGGAGGACCGGTCGGCGCCTTCGCTGTCCCGACCGGTTCGCTCGTAACGCAGCCAATCTTCCAGTTCGAGTCCCCGCTCAGTCTTCTCATCCCGGTATTTCACGATGACTGGAGCGTACAACGAGAGGTTCCACTTCGCTGCAGGTTCTCTCTGAAGCGCTCGCGCTCCTGGCACAACCACTGCATTCTCGGGCACTTCGAGCCCGGCTTGGTCGGTGGCCCGATAAATCTCAGCCCGCACAAGATCATACAGAGGGGTCGAGCGGGTGAGAATCGTGCCTGCTCCCAGCACCGCCCGCGCCCGCACCAGCGTGCCTTCATATACCCCGCAATTGCCTCCGACGAGCACATCATCTTCGATGACCACGGGAACAGCATTGACGGGCTCGAGCACCCCGCCAATCTGCGCGCCCGCACTGAGATGCACGCGCTTGCCAATCTGGGCGCAGGATCCCACCAGCGCATGCGAATCGACCATCGTGCCCTCGTCGACGTAAGCGCCGACATTGATGAACATCGGAGGCATGCAGATCACGCCGGGAGCTACATAGGCGCCCATGCGCACCGAGGACCCTCCGGGCACCAGGCGCACGTGATCCTCGATCGCGAAACGCCGGGCGGGGAAGGTATCTTTATCGACAAAGGAAAGACTGCCGTCTCCGGCCATCTGGCTCAGTTCACCCAAGCGAAATCCGAGCAGGATGCCCTGTTTTACCCATACCTGCGCCACCCAACGGCCATCCACCTTTTCAGCGGCGCGAATCTTGCCTTGGGTCAGCTGTTCTCGGAAGTCGAGAAAAATTTTCCGCGCCTCGGGATTGCGCTCCACTTCACCGGAGGAGGCAAGGCGCTCGATCAAAGACTGGAGCGATGGCATGAGGCGAAGTATAAAGGAAAGCGAATCGCAGAGAGCAAGAACCAGAGCTTGATCAGCCTCGCATCCGCTGCCTGCCAAGCTTCAGATGCACTTACACTCCGAGCGTATGAGCACCCCTGTCATCTGGTGCGCCGCCTGTCTGGCTTCGGAAAGCGTGGCATAGGGCCCGTGCCAGCGTGCATGGTCGATATCGTGCCCGGAGGGGCGTCCTTTGCCGTGCTTGCACTGTCCGCAAGTCGAGCGATGGAGAACGATCTTCCGCGGTCCGGCTAACCAATTCTCGTAGATAAAGAAACTGACGGTCTCGACCGAGGTTCCTGTCGGCTTGGGAATCAGTCCCGCCTCGGCCGCGATGCGCTGCACCTTAGAACGGGTATCGCGGCGCATCGGCACCAGGGGCAAGCGATAAACTTCCTCGATCTTTCCCATCATCGCCAAAACCGCCTTCACTGGCAGGGGATTGGTTTCGATGAAGTTGGCTTGCATCAAGGCCAGATACTTGCGCTGAAGCCCCCGCGCGGCAACCCAATCATTGTTCAGCGCAGCGTGTGTCATCTCCGCCATTTCGCGAGGGATCTCGTTCGCGGCCACGGAGATGATTCCCACCCCGCCCACGGCAATCACCGGAAGCGTAATCGCGTCATCTCCGGAAAAGATCCGGAAATTCTCGGGAAGCGAGGTGGCGACCTCGGCAATCTGTGCCATGTTCCCGCTCGCTTCCTTTACACCCACGATGTTGGGGAGCTCGGCCAGTCGGGCCAGGGTGGAGGGTTCAATGTTTGTGCCCGTGCGCCCGGGAACGTTGTAAAGAACGATCGGCTTGTCCACGGCCTCGGCAATCGCCCGAAAATGCCGGTATTGTCCTTCTTGGGTCGGCTTATTGTAATAAGGAGACGCCGTCAGGATGGCGTCGACTCCCGGACGAGCCGCCGCTTCCTTGGCCAGTTCCACGGCCTCCTGGGTCGCATTGGCTGTCGCCCCGGCCATGATGGGCACACGTCCGGCTGCCACCGCCACCGTTACGTCGACCACCTGCACCCGCTCATCGCGAGAAAGTGTAGGTGTCTCGCCGGTCGTACCACAGGGTACAAGAAAGTCGATTCCGGATTCTACTTGCCATGCGACCAGGTTGCGCAGCCCAGGCTCGTCGATCGAGCCATCTTGACGAAAAGGAGTGACCAATGCAGTCCCGCAGCCCCGAAGTTCCATGCGAATAAGATAACGCGAATCGGGAAGTGCGCCAAAGTTTTGACCTTCCACCGGGAATGCGGCCTGGAAGGATTTCCGCACATCGAAGCATGCCCGCGGTTCGCAAGTCGAGTCGTGTCTGGCGAACCAGCCATAACAAGCGAACACCGGCGAGGAGTTTTCACAGCGAATCGCCTCGGAGAATAGCAGCAAGACAGATTGGGTCTGAGTGCGAAGTCTTCAGAATCAGTTGCCGGAATGGTACCTCAAGAACCTGGAACAGCCGGGACGAACCCGACCACGGACCCTCGACCATCCCTTCGAGAGAAACCGGCCGGAGCTCTAGGAAACCATTCGTTTCGCTTCGGCTTCTTTCACATACCGCAAGAGCAGGTCGCGCAATGAAATCAGTCCTTTCAGCTGCTTCCCGTCGGTGATCGGGAGATGGCGGAACCCGAACTCGCGCATGAGAAACAGACCGTTTTCCACGGTTTCCTCGATGCCTACCGCTTTCGGATTCGGAGTCATCACCTCCGAAACTTTGGTGGTGCCGGGCATGCGCCCCACCGCGACCACGCGGTTCATAATGTCGCGTTCGGAGAAGATCCCGGCCAACTCCCCATTGCGTAGCACCGGCAAGGCGCCAATGTTGTGCTCCATCATGAAGCGGGCGGCCTCGAGCACGGTATTGTTGGCATCGATCGAATAAACCCGGCGGTCCTTAATCAAGTCATAAATCAGCGCCATAGACAGCTCCCTCGCGACCGAAGTTCAACACTTTATCATGGATCACGTAGCAGAAACCGGGAGGTCGAAAATGACGTTTCCGGAGACGTGCCAGCGCCGAGCCAGAATGTGCTTGGGAGAAAACCGTTGCGGCGGGGGCGCGGGGGAGATCGCACCCCCACGCCGTTACTGCCTTTCGATCTGCCGCTTAGAAGCGGATGTGGGGTCCGAAGGTTACCCGCAAGTTGTTCAACGTGCCGTTATTTAGGTAGATTTCGTCCCCGGCCTCCAGGCGCAATCCGACCGGCCCGATGAGCCCTTCAACACTCCGCCCGGGTAAAAGGCCAGATGGGTGCCCGAACCTCCCACGCCGTTGACGGCATTGGTGAAGGTTGTTCCCGAAACCACTCCACTCATGGTTTCGTCGAAATTGACGAAGCCCATTTTGCCGGTCACGAATATGCGGATCGGCCCGCATGTGCCGGCTTGAATCCTCGGGCCGAACAACCCGGTGAGAGGTCGCATACCCGTGGTCACAAAGGTGGGGGTGAGTCAACTCGTGAAGGCGCGGGTGTAATTTCTCCTGAAGTCATAATTCACTTCGCCTTCCAGCGAAATATTGGGGTGCGCATTAATGCCCAGCCGCCCGCCCCCGCCTACAAAATTGGTCGCAGAGCTGCCCGGGGTAAAACGAAAATAGTCTGCGAACACCCCCACCTCGCCGTGATCTTCCGAAGACTGGGCTGAGGCCAATCCCGGCGCAGCAAGACCAAGACCGAGGGCTACGATCATGGCAAAACGATTCATCATTTCACTTCTGGCTTCCCAGTAGCTTCCGGACCTCCCGACTACCCTTCGAGGAATCTGAATTTGACTGCAAAGTTTGGATGACGGGTGTGGAGCGCAAGTTGAGCTGGATCTGGCTTAGCTAAGTGCCTATCATGCTGGAGCTATGCCGGGAGATCCGTGAAGAGACGCGTTAGGGTAAATCCCCTAGTGAATCGGGTGGGTGATTCTGGTTAAATCCCCTCGGGCGGGTTCCATCGACCGTGGACCGGCTGGGGGCGAATCGCTGTGCGATTCAAGCTCGGCTCTGCTATCTTCTTGGCTCGTACTCTGAGAGGCTCGATGACGGAACCTTCACTGCCCCAACCCTCCGCGTTTTATCGATGGACCGTGCTCATATTCGTCAGCATTGCCATGGGCGCGAACTACTACATCTATGACAGCATCAATCCCCTGGAACGTATCTTCATCGACCGGCTGGGCTTTTCCGCCACGGAATTTGGCTGGCTGAACGCCAGTTATAGTGTCGCCGCCGTAGCCACTTTGCTGATCGGTGGAATCGTGATCGACCGCATCGGCACCAAGAAGGCTCTGACCATGTTCGCCTCCCTGTGTTTGTTTGGCGCTCTGGTGACCGCCTATCAAGGGCGGCCGGGAACCATGATCACCGGTCGGACCGTGCTCGGCTTGGGCGCCGAGTCCATGATTGTCGCAGTGACCACGGTACTGGCCAAGTGGTTCCGCGGCAAGGAACTCAGCTTCGCCTTTGGCATTAATCTCACCATCGCCCGCCTGGCATCGGTCGCGGCCGACAATTCCCCGACTTGGGCCAGGCAGGTCTTCTATCCCCAAGGACCGGCTGGGCCGCCCAGTTGGCGCGGACCGTTGCTTGTCGCGGTAGGTGCCGGGGTGCTCGGGGTAACGACCTCGCTGGTTTACTGGGCTCTCGAAAATCGTGCCGAGCGCCGTTATGAGCTCGGCAAAGCAGGCGAGATCGACAAACTGGATTTTCGCCAGATGTTTCGCTTCAATCGCTCGTACTGGTATGTCGTTGGGCTATGTTTCACCTTTTATTCAGCAATCTTTCCTTTTCGCACCTTCGCCATTGACTTTTTTACCAACAAGATCCTGGTGGCTCACGGCGGAGTCCAAGCGACTGAAGCGGTCAAGATCCTGGCCCATCAAAAGGCTGGCATGTTGAACAGCCTATTGCCCCTGTCGGCCATGTTCGCCACCCCCTTGTTCGGATTGCTGGTCGACCGAGTTGGTAAACGCGCCTTGTTGATGATCGGTGGCTCGATTCTGCTGATGCCGGTTTACCTGCTGATGGCATACAGCCAGGTCCCTCTATTGCTGCCCGTCTCGCTCATGGGCATTGCCTTTTCCCTGATCCCGGCTGTGATGTGGCCCTCGGTGGCGTACATCGTAGAACAGTCGCGATTAGGGACAGCCTACGCTTTGATGACTCTCATTCAGCAGATCGGTTTTTTCATTCTGAATCTCCTAATCGGTAAGGCCAATGACTATTGCGGGGCGGGACTGTCCAATGTGGCCGGGTACGACTTGGGCATGTGGTTGTTTTCGGTCCTTGGCTTTGTCGGACTCGCCTTTGCCATTCTTCTGCGGATGCGCGAAACCGGACCCTTAGGTCATGGGTTAGAGACTATTACCACAGCCACGGCGGCAGCCTAGATTTCGAGTCTTGGCCTCGGGTTTGTTTGTCTAACTATTGAATCTACAAGAAGTAAGGATGACCTGGCGATGGGCAGGCCTGGGGCTGGGGCCGGCTTGACCATTGCCGGGTGACGAAAGTGATCCAGGGGCCGGGAAGGCACCTCAAATTTCTCCCCTCGAGTCACTGCAAGCAGTACAACGAAAAGATATTTGCGCCGCATCTGATTGAATGCGGCCGGAATAAGGCAACTTGACGGACGCGAGAAAATCGCAGGGCGACAGGCTTTCTGAAGCTGAGGCGATCGAACGGGCGAAACAGGGGGACGAGGAAGCCTTTGAGGCTCTTTACCACCTGCACAAGCGGCGTGTGTACTCGCTATGCCTTCGCATGACGGCGAACACGGCTGCGGCCGAGGACCTCACGCAAGAGGCATTCCTGCAGCTGTTCCGCAAGATTGGCACCTTCCGCGGCGAGTCGGCGTTCTCCACTTGGCTGCATCGGATGGCGGTCAACGTGGTGCTGATGCAGCTTCGCAAGAAGGGGCTGCCGCTGGTTTCGCTCGAAGAGACGATGGAGACGGAGGAGGAATCTCCTAAGAAAGAGCCTGGGGCTGAGGATGCAAGGTTAGCTGGTTCCATCAACCGAATACAATTGGAGCAAGCCATCGGCGATCTGCCCCCCGGCTACCGTATGGTTTTCCTCCTGCATGACGTCGAAGGTTATGAGCACAACGAGATCGCTGAAATGGTAGGATGTTCGATCGGTAACAGTAAGTCGCAGTTGCACAAGGCTAGAATGAAGTTACGGGAGCTCCTGAAGACGAGCAGAGCTGAAAAAGCCACCCAGCCGTGAGGAGCCCGGGACATAGATTGGGAGAGGTAGAATGACCTGTGAGGAATTTCGACGGGTCCTGCCTGAGCTTGAGGGCGACCAGCAGACGGTCGAGCAGGAAGAGCATCTGAAAACCTGCTCGTTATGTTCAGGTCTCATTTCCGACCTGAACGCCATCTCCGCCGGAGCACGCCTTCTGGCGGAGGACCAAGAACCAAGTCCTCGGGTTTGGAATTCCATCGCGATCGCCCTGCGGCAAGAGGGGCTGATCCGCGATCCCTACGCGCCAGCCCTCCTCTCGGGATCGCGCCTCGAAGGCCGGGGATTTGGCTGGCTCAGGCCGGTTACAATTGCCCTGGTGGCCGGAGCCGCCCTTCTTCTCGTGTGGCAGCGCGTTCCGCGGGGGACTTCCGTGGCACGGCAAGTCGCCACCTCGGCCCCGATCATAAGCACCGCGGCCGGGATTGGCCAAGACTCCGCCATCGATGCCGACCAAGTTCAGTTGCTCAATTATGTTGCCAGCCGGGCGCCGGCCATGCGGGCTGGTTATGAGTCCGATTTGCGAGCGGTCAATGCGTACATTCGTGACGCCGAAAGCTCGGTGCGCGATAACCCCAATGACGCGATCGCTCAGCAGTATTTGATGAATGCCTATGAACAGAGGGCGATGGTTTACGAGATGGCCATGAATCGGGCTCTGCCGTAACTTGGGTAGGGAGTTGGGGGGACAGGGAGTATGAAGCGCAGGCAGAGGATGGCGAAGCTGGTCGTGGGAGTGGTGCTGGTCGGAACTGTAATTGCCACGGCTCAGAATCGCCAGGAATATCGTTTTCGGGTTCATCGTCGAGCCAGTGTTTCCATTGCCAATCAATATGGGCCGATCTGGGTGAAGCCGTCCTCGGGAAAAGAAGTGCTGGTCACGGCGGTGCTCCACTCGGACAAGGTCGAGGTCGATCACACCCACATCTTCAACCGCATCTCCATTACTTCTCATCTGTTACCGGGAGCCAACGCCGACAGCGGTCGAGTTGAATATCAGGTTTCTGTCCCGGCGGACTCCAACGTTACTTTGCTTTCTGCCACTGGTCCTCTGCGGGTAGAGCGCCTTCACGGCGACGTGATGCTCGAGGGCAACACTGCCAATGTCGATGTCCGAGACCTCAGTGGCGGGCATGTACATATCAAGACCCTCGACGGTCCCGTCACCTTGACCAACGTCACCGATGGTCACGTGGAAATCACATCCGTCGGCGGCGATGTGGCGCTGAATTCGGTGAACGGTCCATTGATCCACGTGAATTCGACGAGCGGAAGGATTGTCTATGATGGAGACTTCGGCGGTGGCGGTGAGTACTCGTTGATGACCCACACGGGAGACATTGAGGCCACGGCTCCCTCCTATGCTTCCTTCGATGTCATGGCCAGCTCGACCCAGGGAAAAGTCGAGAACGATTTCCTCTTGCAACCCACGCACACCTCATTCGCGGCCAAGGCCGGCAGTGCCTTCGCAGGCACCATGGGCAAGGCGGCCTCCTCCGTCCGACTGCTTTCCTTCAGTGGTAAAATCCACCTCAAGAAACGTTGATGGTGCGAATCAGCGCGCCCAACCTACGCTTGCTCCCCTAGATCCATGAATGCCCCAATCGGCCCCTGTACCTCGGTTACTCCGGTTACGCGACGGCCGGGCCGAATCCGTGTAATTTTCTTAATAGGGTTTATGGGTGCCGGCAAGACCACGGTCGGCCGTGTTTTGGCCGCCCGCCTTGGCTGGCCGTTTGAGGATCTCGATGACCGGATTCAGTCTCGGGAGGCTCGGACGATTGAGCAAATCTTTCGGGTAGAGGGAGAGGCGGGATTCCGAATCGTGGAGCGCGAAGCGATTCGCGAATTGATCTCGAACCTCGGACCATTGCCGCGAGTCGTAGCCTTGGGCGGAGGTTCCTTTGCGCAGCCAGACAATGCGACCCTGATCGAAGGACTAGCAGCTCCGGTCGTCTTTCTGGACGGTTCGGCGGAAGAGTTGTTTCGCCGTTGTGAACGGGAAGGTCGAGAGCGTCCCTTGCGACGAGACGCCGAACAATTTTCCGCACTCTACGACGAGCGACGGCCGTCCTACTTGAAAGCGACCTGTCGCATCGACACCGACGGGAAAGATCCAGGTATGATAGCCGCGGAGGTGGCATGCAGTCTCGGACTTGGTTAATACAGCGGATCTTAGGGCGCAGAGCGCGGGGCGGCGGATGGATCGGAGTGCTTGCACTGCTCTGTTGTCTCGTGGCTCCTCTGCTCGGATTCTCGGCGGATGAGCAGACGCCTGCGCAGACGGTGGACAAGGGTTCGTTTGGCGTGTTCATCGGGGGGAAACGCGTGGCCACCGAGACCTTCTCGGTTGAGCAGGGATCATTTGGCAGCTCCGTCACCTCCCACTTCCTCACCGAATCCGGTGTAGAAAAGGCCGCCCAAAATAGCGAGTTACAGCTCGGCCCGAATGGCGATCTGAGAAGCTACCAGTGGACTGAGACCAGCCCCGGCCAAGCCCAGGCCTGGGTACTTCCCAACCATGAGTTCCTGACCGAGCGGTACAGCAAGAGTCCGCAGGACAAATTTCAGGAGCAGCCGTTTCTCCTGCCGACTTCGATCAGCATCTTAGATGATTACTTTCTGGTGCAGAGAGAGGTGCTGGCATGGCGATATCTGGCGACCAGCTGCCGGGAAGAAAAGGGGCAGGTTTCTTGTCCCCTGAAAAAGGCCGTGCCCATGGGAACCCTAAATGCGCATTCCCGCGTCTCCATGCTGGTCGAGGTCGAGTATTCCGGCCGGGAGAAGGTGAGCATTCGGGGAGACCAGCGCGAGCTGATCCGCCTTGATTTGAAGACGGAAGGAGGAGACTGGACACTATGGCTGAACGATCAGTTGAAACTCGAACGACTTCTCGACCTCTCCTCCAACACCGAGGTGATTCGAGACTAGAGGTTGGGCGCTGATGGATACTCGCGCGGCTCGAATCTTATTCACCGTCCTGCTGTTCGCCTTGGGGCTGGGCTTTCTCTACGTAGCCCGCCACACCCTGATTGCCTTTTTGTTCGCCATCCTCTTTGCCTATCTGGTCGATCCCGCGGTTTCGCGAATCGAACGTTGGACTCGAAGTCGCAGCATGGCCATCGGCGCGATCTATCTGCTTCTCGTGCTGTTGTTGGGTCTATTTTTCTTTTTCGTGGGGCCAAGAATCGTGCACCAGGCACAACGGCTCACCCAGGCTTTGCCGGGTTTGCTCGACCAAGTCAGCTCCGGCAACATTGCCGTCACCATTGGCCACGAACGCGGGTGGAGCGATTTCACCATCCGGCAGGTGGAAGCATTCTTGGCGAATCATCGTGATGGACTGGTTGCACTCGCCCAGAGGGTGGGCATTCGGCTGGCCGAAGTCGCCAAGGAAGCGTGGCTGCTTCTTCTGATCCCGATTCTCGCCATCTTCTTCCTGAAAGACGGCCGCACGTTTGGTGAGGCGGCGTTGTCGTTCATCCACTCTCAACCACAGCGCGAGTTTCTCGAAGGTGTACGGGGCGATCTCAACGAAATGCTGGCCCAGTTTATCCGGGCTCAACTCACCCTGGCCTTCTTCTCTTTCCTGGCTTACTCCAGTTTCATGGGAATCACGAAGGTCCCTTACGCTTTGATGCTAGGCACTTCGGGTGGCCTGATGGAGTTCATTCCCATGGTCGGCCCGCTGGTTGCTGCCCTGGTCATTTTCCTGGTAGCGCTGTTGACTGGCTACTCGCATTTGCTCGTCCTGCTGATTTTTCTGGGCGTTTGGCGGGTGGTGCAGGACTACGTGATTGCGCCCCGCATCATGGGGAAGAGCATGGAATTGCATCCGCTCGCGGCCTTGTTCGGGGTCTTGGCAGGGGGAGAGATGGCCGGCGTCTTGGGCGTATACCTTTCGATCCCGGTGATGGCCAGCCTGCGCATCTTTTTCCGACGCTGGCGTCTGTACGCTGAAAAGCGGCGCTTTGGGCCGCTCAACGAATATGCTCTCGGGGTGGACGCCTTGAGCGATACGCAGCGGTTGACATGAGGAATAGCGGCTTATGGAGGAAGATTTTCAGCTGCTAGCCCCCCAGGCCGAAGGGTGAACGAATTGCCGGTTGCTACCGGTGGTTTTCAATGGTTCGTGTTGCTTCGGTTTGAGATTCCTAGTGCGGGTTAGGAGCTGTTGTAAAATTCAGGAACGATTATGGCTACGAAGATCCCTGTGGGTATTCTGGGCGCAACCGGCATCGTGGGACAGCGCTTTGTCCAGTTGCTCGAGCATCATCCGTGGTTTGAAATCGCTTGGTTGGCGGCTTCCGATCGTTCGGAAGGGCGTGTGTATGGCGAGGCCGCTCGGTGGCGGATGAAAACTCCGCTGCCCGAGCGCGTCGCCCAAATGCGCCTCTCGCCTGCCAAGCCGGACGGTGCGCCTCAAGTGGTCTTTGCCGCCCTGGATGCCAGTGTGGCTGCCGAACTCGAACCCCGGTTCGCCGAAGCCGGCTGCGCCCTGGTTACCAATTCCAGCGCACTGCGCATGCAACCAGACGTACCGCTGGTCATTCCCGAGGTCAACGCCGACCACATCAAGTTGCTCGAGTGTCAGTCTTGGCGGAGGAAGTCCGGTGGGTTTGCGGTCACGAACCCGAATTGTTCCGCCATCGGACTGGTCCTGGCGCTAGCCCCTTTAGAACAATCATTCGGCATCGAAAGCGTGTTCGCGGTCACCATGCAGGCGGTGAGCGGCGCGGGCTATCCCGGAGTCGCCTCGCTCGATATCCTGGGCAATGTGATTCCCTACATTGCCAAGGAAGAAGAAAAAATGGTGGAGGAAACCTGCAAACTTCTGGGCCGCCTGGACGGCTCAAAGATTGTCCCCGCCAACATCGCGATGAGCACCCATTGCAACCGCGTGGCGGTTGAGGACGGACACACCGAATCCGTCTCCGTGAAACTACGAAGGAAAACGGGAACCGAAGAGATCATCGCGGCCTGGAACAAATTCCGGGGTGTCCCCCAGGAACTCCAGCTCCCCAGTGCTCCCGAACAGCCGGTGCGTTATCTGGGATCTTCCGATCGTCCCCAACCCCGCTTCGACGTCGATGAGGGCGGCGGCATGAGCGTCACCGTCGGCCGGCTGCGTCCCTGCGGCGTGTTCGACTGGAAGTTTACCGTGCTATCGCACAACACCATCCGGGGCGCTGCCGGGGCTGCGTTGCTCAATGCGGAGCTCCTCAAAGTTAAAGCCTATTTGGGGTGATTCCGGTCTCCGATTTGAGGTAGCCATGAATCTCTCTCGCCCCCTTTTTTCTTGTCCGTCGAGAGCCATTCGCAGCCGAGCCGTGTCCCGCTCTGCGCCGCGCCAGTCCTGGGGTATCGTGCGGCTTTAGAATTTGAGCTAGCCATGCATCTCGTGATCCTCGGTCGCGGCAAGACAGGAAAGCTGGTGGCGGAAGTAGCCCGGTCGCGCCACCATGAGGTTCAGGTACTGGCCGCAGGCGAAAATCCGGGGGCCTCGGCTCTGACCCCCGACCACCTTCAGAATGTCGATATCGTCATCGACTTCACCACTCCCCGCGCCGTACTCGAAAATATGAAGGCCTGTGTTCATGCCGGCAAGGACATGGTGGTTGGCACCACGGGCTGGTACGACGAGCTTGCTCGAGTACGGCAGATGGTCGAGCAGTGCGGCACCGGGTTCTTATATGCCGCCAACTTCTCGATCGGGGTCAACTTATTCTGTGAAATCGCGCGCGCGGCCGCTCGTACCCTTCGCCACGGCTACCGCGGACAGATCTTCGAACGCCACCACGCCAACAAGAAAGATGCCCCATCGGGAACGGCTCTGGCCCTGGCGCGAATTCTGCGGGAGGCATCCGGCACGGAGCTCGAGGTCACCTCGTTTCGTGAAGGTGAGGTCGTCGGCATGCACGAGCTGGTGTTTGATTCTTCGGTAGACACCATTTACGTCTGTCATAATGCCAAGTCGCGCCTGGGTTTCGCCGAAGGAGCCGTCCGCGGGGCGGAGTGGTTGTCTGGGAAAAAGGGCTTCTTCGATTTCGAGCAGATCTGGTCTGAGTTGTAAAAACTGGCTGGTTTTGTGAACCGCTTGCCATCCAGCCTGGCCGGGTATTTTCGCTAGACGACGGAAGCTTCCCCGAGCATATAATTGATGGCAGACCCTTGGGGGAGCCCAGGATGAAGTTCCCGTCGTTGTGGCTTGCGTTCCTGCTTCTGTCGTCCTCGATGGCAGTCCTTGCGCAAATCCGTCCCGGCGGAGTCAGCAGCGGTCGGGGTGCCGGAAGCCTGCCGGGAACGAGCACGCCAACCGCTCCCTCGCCCAGTGCCGCTTCGCCCACGTCCACCGCAGCGTTTCTCTCCGGCAAGGTAGCTCTCGATGACGGGAGCGAGCTGAGCGATTCCGCGGCCATCCAGGTAACATGCCGCGGCCAGCGTCATACCGAGGCGTACACCGATCGCCGCGGTAATTTCAGCTTTCAGTTCGCCTCAATTTCGAACGAGGCCAGCGATGTCGGAGACGCCAGCGCCACCATGATGACCCGCACCTCGAGCAGCCAAGAAATGCGCAATTGGCGCGACTGCGAGATTCAAGCTGTGCTTCCAGGGTACAGATCGGAAGTGATCGATCTTTCCAGCCGGATGAGCACCCTCGAGAGTGTAGACCTAGGGCGAATCACGTTGCATCACTTGGAGCACGTGGAGGGGACCAGCATCAGCGTAACCAGCGCGATGGCTCCTCCGTCGGCCAAAAAGGCTTTGGAGAAGGCCCGGGAAGAAGAAAAAAAAGGCAAGTCGAGCCAGGCCGTGCAATCCCTGGAAAAAGCGGTCGAGATTTATCCCAAATTCGCGGTCGCCTGGTACGAACTGGGACGCATCCAGTTAGAACAGCACGACGTCGCATCCGCGAAACACTCCTTCGAGCAGGCGCTAGAAGCTGATTCCAAGTATGTGAATCCCTATAACAATTTGGCGGCATTGGCCTTTCAGGCGGGCGAGTGGCGACAGGTGGCGGACATCACGAACAAGCTGCTGTCGCTCAACCCGGTGAATTTCCCGCGAGCCTACTTCTACAACGGGGTTGCCCGCTACTATCTGGGAGACATGGATGCCGCCGAGAAGATTGCTCGGCAGGGAATGCGGGTCGATGAGGCCCACGATGTGCCTCAGCTGCAATATCTGTTGGGGATCATCCTCATAAAGAAGCACCAATACCCGCAAGCTACAGAAGAGCTGGAGCAGTATCTCAACCGAGCAAAACAACCCGAGGAGATCGAACAGGCAAAGAAACAGCTTGCCGAGATCGAGCGTCTCTCGGCCGCACAAGACTCGGCTTCGGCGGAAGAGAAGAAATAGCGGAGGCTGGTCGCGCGGGTTGCGGCAAGTATTCACCCGGTTTTCCAGATCTCACCTGCCACATATACGATTACGGCAATCGAGGCGGCACAGCCAAACGGTATTTTCAGAGACTCCGGATTATCCAAAGACAGTTCCCGACCGGGAAGATGCAGGCTGGCGAGCGAGGCCAACATGCGACCTATGTTCGTCAGAGTCTGCCGTCCTCGCCTCTTCCAGAGGACCAGGATGCCAGCCATGAAGCCGGCCACCAAAATGGTGATGAAGAGCACGGCCATCAACCGCCCCGGCCCGAGAAAAGCGCCGATCGCACCCACCAACTTCCAGTCGCCCGCTCCCAGACTGCGGACCAGTACGAACGGCAGCAGTACCAGCAGCCCCAGACCTGAGCCGAGTAACGACTCTTGGGTGCCTCGCCATCCGGAGGCGATCGAATTCACCGCGATTCCGAGCAGGCAGCCCGGTACGGTCAGCCAATTGGGAATCCGCCGCCAGCGCAGGTCGGTGAAACCCGCTGCCGCGGCGAGCAGGATCAGAAGCATCCAGATGGTTTCCGGAAACCATGCGTGAGCCACGAGGAAGCCATACACAACCACAGGAACCGAAACAGGCAGAGAAGACCCGAGTGCGCGGATGAGACAGTGGGTAATGCGCGGATTGTCACATTTTCCTGCGCCTCAGTCAACACGGACCCTGGGGGTGGAGCAAATCGATGAAAGCCTCGCTTCCAATCCATGCGGTGGGAGTTCCAGTTTCCGCGTGTGTTATAAGAAAATGGAGCCGCGCCGAGCGTGCGTGCCCGTGCCGGCTCATAGTTGCACGGCACTTTTCATCGGAGTAGCATTGCAGGATCCTGCCTAGTTGGAGCGAAACGGTTTTCCTTGCGTGCGCAAAAGGCACAGGACAAGATCTATGAACGTCCTTTTGCTCTCCATGCCAGATTACTTCGAGCACATGCCTCCGGTCGCGGTTCGCATGCCCAACGGAGCCCTGAGTTCACTTGCGGGCAATGTCGACTCCCACCACCGTGTTGCGGTCGCTGACCTGATTCTCAGTCATGGGCGGATTCGGGAAACTGTGACCCGGTTGATCGGCGAGTTGAACCCGGAGGTGGTAGGGCTATCGGTAATGACCTTTCAACGCCGCACGGCAGTTCGCATTATTGAACTGGTGCGTTCCCTCAAACCAGCGGTGAAGATCGTTCTAGGAGGCTACGATCCCGGTCTCGAACCTGAGGCCTATCAGGCGGTGGCCGTCGATTACCTCGTGCGCGGCGAAGGCGAGGTTACGTTTCGCGAGCTTTTGCGTGCGCTCGAAAGCGGACGAGGCGTGGAGGACATCAACGGCCTTCGCTACCAGGACGGTGGCCGCTGGATCGAGAACCCCGCCCGCGCCGTGCATCGCCTGGAAGAGGGGGAAATCCGGAGGCCAAACCGCGCGGCTCGTGTGCTCCGGGGTTACACGCTGCTCGGCCGTCAGGTGGACGTGGTGGAGACCTCCCGTGGTTGCACGTATGACTGTAGCTTTTGTTCGATCATCCAAGCGAGAGGCCGCAACTTTCATACCTACTCGCTCGAACGTGTTCTCGAAGACATTCGTGATGCCTACGATCACGGGGCTCGTACCATCTTCCTGGTCGACGACAATATCACCCTGAATGTGCGCCGGTTCGAACAGTTATGCCACGGCATCATCGCCGCCGGGCTCCATAAGCTCGACTACTTTGTGCAAGCCATGACCTCGGCCATCGCCAGCCACGGAGAAACCCTGGCTCCTCTCATGCGTCGTGCGGGATTCCGCTATGTCTTTCTGGGGATCGAAAACATTCTCCAGCGAGATCTCGAGTTCCTGCGTGCCAGCGCCAAGAACACGGCGCGGGAAAACGGCCGCAGTCAGGGCAATGCCACGATCCGAGCCATTGACTATCTGCGCCGAAACAGGATGTATGTGGTGGGAGGGCTGATCGTCGGCAACCCGGACGATACTTCTCAGTCGATTGAAGCCAACCTGGCATTCGCCGAGCGCTATGTGGATTGGCCATACATCCAGCACCCGACGCCTTATCCGGGCACCCCGATGACGGATGAGTTCCGCCAGCGTGGTTTCATCACCAACCCACGCGTGGAAGAGTACGACGGTACAACCGCGGTGGTACGGAGCGAGCACCTAAGCGCTGAACAGATCGAATATCTGCGCTGGAAACGGGAACGCTGGATCAAGCTGCGTCATATGCCGGCGGCCTTTCGTCATGACCCGTGGTTCGTTCTGCGTTACGCTCCTGAGATGTTTGCTCACACCTTTCGCGGCTGTACGCTTCGCGGCCTGCTGGGGTTCGAAGATGACCGCAAGGATTTTGCGCGCTACAAAGAGATCCGGCGGGAAGAACGCGCCTATCTCTAAGCCTTGCTCCTCACTTACGAATGGAAGTCGCGAGCCTGCTGTCGCCACTCGAGAGCGCTCTCCATCTTAACGAAACGCCTCGCCGGAGCAGGTTTGTTCCGGGCCCCCCCCAAGTCGAGAGGAGGAAAAACTCTGGAATGTTTCCCCAATTCGAGGTAGGATCCCGGCATGAGCAGCTCATTCCCACTTCCCACGGCGTGCCCTGTCAGTGTCTCCCTGCGAATCGAATCGGCCAGCCACTGCGATGGTTCCTTGTGTCATCAGCCCCTGTTCGATGAAGACGGAAGCTTGCATTACGTGGCTCCCCACAGCCACTTGGTGGAACGGCATGCCAACGGCACCGGCTGTTACGCGATGTTTTGTGATCTCCCGGGGCTAGCTTAAGTGTAGCTCGAACCTTCAACCGGGCGAGATAGGCCCAAAACCGGGTCCAGCTGCCTCTTCTCCTTCTTGAGCTCCAGAGCCTGACGCTGTTTTTCTTCGATCGAAAACTCGTTCCCTGGCACATGCCTATTGGGAAGTGCGCTGCCGGCGAATCTCCTCCAGGCGCTTCTTGAGGTATTCCTGATACTCCTGCTCGAGTTTCGGATCGCTTGGGGAGTAATAAATCTCGCTGGACTTGTATTTGCCCTGCGCAAATTTCTTTTTCGTCCACTCATCATGAATCTGGATCTCGTCCGCGCGGTCGAGCAGCTCCTTGACGAACTGTGGCGGAATAAAATACACCCCTTCGCGGTCTCCGACGACCAGATCACCCGGCATGACCGTGACCGCACCAATGCGAATCGGAACATTGATTCCAGTCAGCATCACATTGTCGATCGGCGTCGGATCCACCGAGCGAAAGTAAGCGGGCATCTCGATCGCAGAGATTCCATCCAGATCGCGGACGCTGCCGTCGACGACAAGTCCGCCGCCGTGAGTGGCCACATTCACATAGTAGAAAAGGTTATCCCCCACCATGGTGCCGTTCACCTTCTTGCCGAACAGATCCACGACCAGCACGTCTCCAGCCCCGAGCCTGTCGATCGCGGTTTGGTTGGTGAGCCGCGAGATCCCAGAAGCCTTCGCCTTGGCTTCGGCCACCTTGTCCACATCCGAGCGCAGCGGCATGAACTGTACGGTGAGCGCCCGTCCGACCATGGTTTTTCCAGGATGCAGGACTTGAAATCCGTCGGCGTATTGGTTGTGATAGCCCTTATCTTCGAGGACTTCCCAAATCTCTTCCGCGGAGAGACCGCGCGCACGCTCTAAGAGTTCATCGGGTACTCTGGGCCGCCCGTCCGGCAGGCGGTCGAACGGGTTCTGCGCAGTGTAGTCGATCAGTTCTTGTTTAGAAAATCTCATCAGTTGCGCCTGAGCGAGCGCAGGCGGGAGCAGCGCGCACACGGCCAGCATTGCCGTCAACCGGGCACCACTACCGAGAGAATTCGAAGTCATCGAGCCACCTCCGGATTGGTTTGCGCCTTACGCCAGAAAATCCTGTCGAAGCAGAATCTCGGCGCGGCAAGCTTACCTTAACTCGATGCTCATCGCCTCGATTTCTCCTGGCAGACTGACGGCTGAGTTGTGCGACGCCGCTCCTGTCGAAGGAGCATCGATGGTTTCCGGAGATCGGTGGGCGGCGGTGGCATCAGCGGCAGGGAGATCAAGGCGCAAAGTGCCTGGGTCTGACTTCGGAGCCCTATCGGTCATTGCGAGCGCTGTTGCGGGTCCCAGTTTCACACGGTAAGACCGAAATTTTACTTAGCCGATTGGCGATGCTAACGTACCTGGCAACAACCGGTACGAATGACAAAGAAGGCGAACTGTAATTGCGGATCGAAATCCCGGACCTCTTACCGATGGTTACTGGTCGCCATGGTTGCCAGTCGGTTGAGTCTCGCCTTCGCTCAAAACACTCCTGCGGGCAGCTTGGGCGGTACGTCCACAATTCGCGTGGATGCCACCCAGGCGATCAAATCGTTCGATCCCGACCGTGCATTGGGCACTTCGATCGACATTCTTCGACCCGGCGAAGTCGATAAGGTGTACAGCGAACCGATTCTCAAGGAATCACTTTCGGCGGGATGGGGACCGATCACGTATCGCCAGAATACGGAACTGCAAGGTGCGGCGTGGCACTGGAATCCCAACGGTACTTGGAGCGACGCGGGGCACCAGAATGGATACTTCACCGGTAGCTCTCAGCTCGGAGAGTTCATTCGCCATTCTTATGGTTACCCGCTCCCGCGCCGCGGCAACACTCATGGTGACGGGCGCTCGCCGGGCAAGTACTCGCGGATCACGGATGGCGACCCGAACACCTATTGGAAAAGCAATCCGTACCTCGCGAGCGAGTACACGGGGGAGGACGATGCCTTACATCCCCAATGGGTGATCGTCGATCTAGGGACGGCGGAAAGAATTGATACCTTGCGGATTCACTGGGCCAACCCGTACGCGACGGCCTATCAAGTTCAGTATTGGAACAGCGAAAAGGAACCACTCAGCAGCCCGACCGATGGGCTCTGGATCACTTTCTCGCAGGGTATCGTGACCCAAGGCAAGGGCGGAAGCGAGACACTGAAGCTCTCGCATGGACTGACGTCGGTGCGCTATCTCCGCATTTGGATGACGAAATCATCCAACACTTCCGAGACTCACGACCAAGATCCCCGGAGCTCAGTGGGCTATGCGATGCGCGAACTGGAGGTCGGAACCTTGAGCAGTGATGGTCAGTTCGTCGATCTCGTAAAGCATGTTCCCGATCAAGACCAGACCGTCGTCTTCACCTCTTCGGTCGATCCCTGGCACTCTGCCTCGGATTTTACGCTGGAGGCGGGAGATCAGACTGGACTGGATCTGTTTTATACGAGTGGTATCACGAATAAGCTGCCGGCGATGATTCCGATCGCGATGTTATATGGAACGCCGGAGGATGCAGCCGCGGAGATTGCCTACGTTAAGCAGCGGGGCTATCCCATTTCCTACGTCGAAATGGGAGAAGAGCCGGACGGCCAGAAGATGCTGCCCGAAGACTACGGTGCTCTTTACTTGCAGTTTGCGAAAGCCCTTCACCGGGTCGATCCGAAGCTGAAACTTGGTGGACCGGTCTTTGAGGGGGTAAACCAAGACATCCAGGTCTGGCCCGATGCCAAGGGGAGAGTCTCCTGGCTCGGGCGCTTCCTGGATTACCTGAGGGAACATGGAAGGATTGCCGACCTGTCCTT
>Ga0187783_10000467_pt1 | contig 30134 bp, 32 predicted proteins | sample 1015_SJ02_MP02_2_FD_132471 | JGI IMG/M metagenome (GOLD analysis project Ga0187783, IMG submission 132471) | Tropical peat soil microbial communities from peatlands in Department of Meta, Colombia - 1015_SJ02_MP02_20_MG | ecosystem: Environmental > Terrestrial > Soil > Wetlands > Peat | place... | reverse complement strand
CTCTCACGCGAGCTTAATGGGACGCTAATCGCGATTCGATGCTTTAGCGCGCACCTTGGGTTTCAATGGACGTGAGGGGAATGTACAACAGAACAATGAGCAGATTCTTGACCAGCCTTCTTTGCGGCTTTGCCCTGATGGGCGTGACGCTGTCGAGTGCGCTGCCGGCATCGGCCGAGCAAGCGCCCGACAAAAACGGGCCCGGGGTGACTCGGGTCAGCATCGTGCAGGGATCGGTCGTGGTGCAGCGCGGCGACAGTAACAAGCAGGTTACGGCCGTCGTGAATGCGCCGCTGCTTCCCGGCGATTATCTCTCCACCGGAACCGGCTCGCGTGCTGAGCTGCAGTTTGACGGCTCGACCGCCGTCCGGCTTGGCGGGAACGTGCAGGCGCGCATCACGAGCGACGATCCCAATAACCGTCAGTTGCAGTTGGCCGACGGCACGATCGAATTCGGCCTCGTTCGCAACACTGGCATCGTTGCCGTCGACACGCCTTCGGTTACGGTTCGCTCGGGACAAGCGGGCGACTATCGGATTACGATCGGCCGCGACGGTTCGAGCTGGGTTACGGTTCGCCGCGGCCAGGCGCAAGTGGTAACACCGCAGCGCATCTATACGCTCGAATCGGGCAAGACGCTCGTTGCGCGCGGATCCGCATCAAATCCGTCCATCACCTACACGACGGAGATTGGATACGATTCGTTCGACGATTTCAACGCCAAGCGGGACGAGACGATGGTCGCAGCCATCACCGCGAGTCCAAACTTGAATCCGGACATTGCAGGTTATGACAACCTCGGCGCTTACGGCCAGTGGCAAGACGTTGCCGGCTATGGTCAGTCGTGGGTCCCGAACGAACCGTCCGGGTGGTCTCCTTACGGCAATGGATCTTGGGTTTGGGAGGATGGCTACGGATGGACGTGGGTTGGGAACGAACCGTGGGGCTGGGCGCCCTATCACTATGGTAACTGGTTTTACTCGAACGGCTACGGCTGGGCTTGGTCGCCGCCGGCTTACGCCTCCGCGCCCGCATGGTCGCCCGCGCTGGTCGGCTTCTTCGGGTTCGGCGTCGGCGTTGGTGGACCGGGTTGGGGCGTGTCGGCAGGCTTCGGCACCGGCGGATACGGCGGCTACGGTTACAACGGCTACGCGTATCCGTACATCGGTTGGTATCCCCTGTGGCCATACGCGCCGTACTATCCGTGGTATCCCGGCTGGTCCTGGCTCGGCTTTGGCTGGGGTTGGCCCGGCTGGGGCGGTTGGGGCTGCTGCGGCTACGGCGGCTGGGGCTGGGGCACCAACGTCGTAAACGTCACGCACATCACGAACATCTACCGCTACTTTCCGCATGGCGGCGTGCACGGCACCACGGTGGGTAACTTTCAGCACGGAACCGTTTCGGGGCACACGTTTGGGGTCGATCCGCACAACGTCGGCGGACGCGTGGGAATGATCCACGGAGCCGTGCCGATTACGCCGACACGCGATAATCTCGGATTCGGCGGCAAATCGGTCAGTGCACCGGTGACCCTCTCGAAGGCCTTCGACTCGGCGCGCTTCGCTCAGGCAAATCGCGCGTTGACCGGACGCATGCCGTTCGACCAGCAGCAAAAGGCCGTAGCCCAGGCAATCGCGGGCAAGGCGGGACAGAGCACGCCGATCGATCGCGGAAGCGTGGGCGCACACGATGGCGCGGCGACGTCGCACGATGCGAACGCATCCCACGACGCCACGACGTCGCACGGAAACGCTGCGATGTCGCACGATGCCGCGACGGCGCGCGATGGCGCGATCTCTCACGCACCCTCCGATCCGTGGCAGCGCTTCGATCAGTCTCGCGGCACTCAGGAGCACTCAGCCCGCGGGAACACGGCCACGCAGTCCGAGCACGGCTCGTACTCGCGCGCGCAGTCGTATGGCCGCGACTCGTACGGGCGCGATTCCTACGGTGGCGAATCGTACGGCCGCGATTCGTACGGGAGCTCGTATGAGCGCAATCCGTACGGCTCGTACTCACGGCAGTCGTACCCGTCGTACGCGCGCGGACCGTATGGATCGAATCAATCCTATGGGCGCGGATCGTACCCATCGTATGCGCGCGGATCGTATCCGTCGTACGCGCACGGTTCTTACCCGTCGTATTCACGGGGAGCCCAACCATCCTACTCGCGAGGCGGCGCGTCTCCGGGCGGAGGTGGTCATCCCTCCGGCGGTGGTGGCGGTTCCGCGCACGGCGGCGGACGGCCTCCGCACTAAGCGAGAAGCCTGAATAACCTCGAGAAAGGGCGGCGCCAAGGCGCCGCCCTTTCGCTTGAAGAAACGGGCGGCCATGAATCATTACCGCATCTGGATCGGCTTTTCAGCGTGCCTTATCGGCATGCAGCCGACGACCGCATCCGCGTACACGGTTACGACGCATCACCCAATCCAAGTGAATAACTGTAATCCACAGCGCAACGTCTACTCGGCGCCGGCATACACGCCGGCATTTTATCCGGGCTGGGCAGGCCCGTATTGGGGCTGGCCCTCGGTCTACGGACCGACCTACTATCAGTATCCCGTTGAAGGCGAACCCACGCTGGCGATCGATTACGTGAACGTCACCCAGGCGGTAATGAGGCAGATCGAGTTCGGTCTGGTCGTGCGCGGCAACCTCGTCGCTGAAGTGAAAGACGTTGGAACGTTTTCGCCGGGCGCCGAGATCAAGCATAAGTTCGGCCTCAATCCGAACGTCTTCCCGATTCAGACCAGCTTCGCACAGTGCGTTCCGCTGAAGATCACTTTCGAAGACGGGACGAAGTGGAAGAATCCGCACCTACCGGCTTTGCAGCGCTCGATCTACGGTCCACCGCCACATTAGACCAAGGATCGGTTCGTGAACTGCAAACGCTTGGGGTTGGGCGTCGCGGCGCTCGTTGTGCTCGCTGGTGCACCTCGGCTTGCGCCGGCGCAGCAGCATCTCGCGCTGCGTCATCCGATTGAAGTAAACGCGTGCAACGCTAAGAGCCATCGCGGCTATCTGCCCGCGGGATGGGGACCCGCGTACTATCCCCCCGGCTCGGGGCCGTATTGGGGCTGGCCGTCGGTGTATGGCGCTATGTTCTATCAATATCCCACTGCCGGTAATCCAACGCTTGGGATCGATTATGTCAACACGACCAACCTGGTGATGAAGGACGTCGAGTTCGGCCTGGTTGCCGGCGGCAACGTCGTGGCGGGGGTCAGAGATCTTGGAAAGTTTTCGCCTGGCGCGGAAATCAAGCACGCGTTCGGGATCAATCCCAACGTGTTTCCACTTCCGGCCGGCAGCGCGACCTGCGTCGCGCTGCGAATCACATTTGCGGACGGAAGCAAGTGGAAGAATCCGCACCCGCCTTCGCTCAGCCGGTCGTTCTATGGCCAACCATAGTTCGGGCTTCTAGACTTACCATGACTCAGGATCTTTCCGCGGTTCAAGCCCACGACAACGTCTGGGAGATGGCGCAGCGCCAGCTCGACGAGGTCAGCTTGCTGATCGGCTTAAACGAATCGCTTCATGGTTTTCTCCGCCAGCCCAAACGCGTGCTCGAGGTTTCGGTTCCGGCTCGGATGGACAACGGAAGCTTTCGCATATTCACCGGATATCGCGTGCAGCACAATCTTTCGCGGGGCCCCGGCAAAGGAGGCATCCGCTTTCATCCCGCGGTGACCCTCGACGAAGTCAAAGCGCTGGCGATGTGGATGACCTGGAAATGTGCGTTGATCAACATCCCGTTCGGTGGAGCAAAGGGCGGTGTCATTTGCAACCCCAAAGAGATGTCGCTGCAAGAGCTCGAGAATTTGACGCGCCGCTTCACCACCGAGATATCGATTATCATCGGTCCGGAAAAGGACATCCCCGCCCCGGACGTCTACACGACGCCGCAAATCATGGCGTGGATCATGGACACTTTCTCGATGCAGCACGGCTTTTCAATCCCCGGCGTCGTCACCGGCAAGCCGGTCGCCATCGGCGGATCGCTGGGTCGCGATAAGGCAACCGCGCGAGGCTGTATGTACGTCGTGGACGAGGCGATGGAAACGATGGGCAAAACGATCGAGGGCGCGCGCGTTGCGATCCAGGGATTCGGAAACGCCGGTATGTACGCCGCTCAGCTGATGGCCGAACGCGGCTATAAGGTCATTGCGGTTTCGGACTCCCACGGAGGCGTTGCCAACCAGAACGGCCTCGACATCAAGGGCTTGGTTGCGCATAAGTTCGAAACCGGGTCCGTCGTCGGTTTTACCGGCGGCGAGCGGACCGACAATAGGGCGGTGCTCGAGTTCGACTGCGACGTGCTCGTGCCGGCCGCGCTCGAAAAGGTGATCACGCGAGAGAATGCGCCCAGGGTCCGCGCTAAAATCGTCGCCGAAGCTGCCAACGGTCCAACCATGCCCGACGCCGACGACATTCTCTTCGACCGCGGGATCATGGTGCTGCCGGACATTCTAGCCAACGCCGGCGGAGTGACGGTTTCGTACTTCGAGTGGGTGCAAGACCTTCAAGCAAATTTCTGGGAAGAGAACGAGATCAACGAACGCTTGAAGCGCAAGATGACGCGGGCCTTCCGCGAGACCTACGATCAAGCCAAGCGCCACGGCGTTTCGATGCGCAAGGGAGCGTATTGCGTCGCGGTGGCGCGCGTCGCCGAGGCGACCAAGCTTCGCGGACTCTATCCGTAGACACCGTTCCAGGGAACGCAGCCCAACGCAGCTCGGATTCTTCGGCGAGGGAAGCCGCACGCTCGTGGACGACGAGACCGGCCGCATCGTTTACACTCGGTCGTTCGTCGATGCGCAAACCTCGCATTTGTGGTTCGTCACGCTCAAAGACTGCGTAGCCTGGCGAAGCGAGCGACGGCGGATGTACGATCGCGAAGTCGACGTTCCGCGGCTGGTCGCGGGCTATCGCCTAACCGAGCCAGACGCTCCGGCCGTCCTGATTGATGCGGCCGCCCGCGCGTCGGCGGCAGCCAAGACCGCGTTCAACAGCGTCGGCCTAAACTTTTATCGTGACGGACGCGACAGCGTCGCTCCGCACAACGATCACCTCTACGAGATCGTGGCCGGAAACCCGATTGCGCTTATTTCGCTTGGGGCGACGCGGCTCATGACGATTCGAAGCAAAACCAAGCCTCGCCGGGTGCTCGATCTCGACGTCGCGGACGGCAGTCTTCTCGTCATGAGTTACGAAACGCAGCTTCATTACGATCATGGGATTCCCAAAACGCGCGCCGCGGTCGGCCCGCGGATTAGCGTAGCTTTGCGCGTGCGTCCGTGACGAGAGCGGGGGCGGCGCTCGTTTTCGCGTTGACCGTTGCGTCGTGCGCGCGACCCGGAGCGCAGACCCAGCCCCATGTGCTGCGGATCGCCGACAACGTCGATCCGACGTCGCTGAACCCGCTTTTGGCGCACGATCAGGTGACGATCGGAAACGACTTGCTGGTTACCGAAACGCTGGTTGGCCTTTCGGCGGAAAACAGGCTCGTGCCGGTGCTGGTGACGCGAGTTCCGTCGCTTGCGAACGGCGACGTTTCGCACGACGGAAGGACGATCGTCTATCATCTACGGCGCGGCGTCCGGTTCGCCGACGGAAAAGAGCTTACGTCCGGCGACGTCGCCTTCACGTTTCACGCCATCTTGGATCCGCGAAATCCGGTCGAATCGCAGGATGCGTACCGTCGAATCGCAGCGCTGCTGACGCCTGACCGATACACCGTGGTCGTGCGTTTACGACGGCGGTGGAATGCGGCCGTGGCCGAGCTCTTTGCGCAGGCCGACTTTGCCTTTGGGATTCTTCCTGCGCATGCATTCGCATCGACCGACGTCGGCAAGGCCGTCTGGAACGAGCGGCCATTCGGAACCGGACCGTTTAGGGTGGTCGCCTGGGAGCGCGCGAGCCGTATCGTCCTGGAACCCAACCCGTACTACCGACCGCGACCGAAGCTGCGGCGGATCGTCTTCGTCCTCATGCCTTCGACCGAAGCCTCGCTGTTGGCGCTGCGGTCACGCGACGTGGACGTCGCGGCGATCGATTCGCAACAGATGCCGGAGGCCCGCGGCGCAGCCGGCGCGCACGTCGTCATCACGCCGGTCAACGGCGCGTACTTCTTGTTCGCGCAAACGTCGCGCGGGCCGACTGCCGACTTGCACGTTCGCCGCGCGATTGCGGCCGCGCTCGATCGCCGCGCCATCGGGCGCGGGGCTTTCGGCGCGCTGATGCCGGCTGATTCTTTTCTGCCGCCGGTCTTTGGGTGGCACGATCCGTCGCCGGCCAGCGCGCAAGGGAACGCCGCGACGGTCGCACGCGAATTAATTGCAGCCGGATGGACGAATAACAGTGGGCGCTGGATCAAGCGGGGGAAACCGTTGGCGGTGTCGATCGCGCTGGCGCCGGAGCGCGGAACTTGGACGGAAGTGCTCGAGCAGGAGCAATTGAGCCGGGCCGGCATCGAGGTCGCGCTCAAGCCGTATGCGGCGGCGCTCTTCAACGCTCCCGGTGGTCCGTTGCGCACCGGAAGCTTCACGCTCGCTGCGGGTTGGTGGATCGGTGCCGCCGATCCCGAGCAGTCCGTCATCTTCGCCTGCAGCCAGCGCGGACCCGACGGCAACAATTCGATGAACTATTGCAGCGGTCGCTTCGACGCGCTGTTCGAGGATCAGGCAGTCACGGCGAACCCGGCCCGCCGCCGCGACGATTTCGTTGCGATGCAACGGATCGTTCGCAACGACGTTCCGGTCGTGCCGGTTGCGTTCTTATCCAACGTCGACGTAGTCGCGGACCGGGTAAGCGGCTTCCGGCGAAATATGCTGATGTATCCGGTCGGCGCCGAAAGCTGGGACGCGCGTTAATGCAAACGCGATGCTAGCTGGGCAGCGCCGTCGCCGATGCCGAAGGCGATGGGGTCGGGCCGTAGATTGCCTCGCCCGCGCTGCAGACCGTGCGTGAATTCAACCTGAAATCGACCAGCTGCTCACCCTGCTGGGTTACCGCAGTTCCGCCGACGCCGATCTCTTGGCCCGCCGGCAGCGCGACGAGATTGTAGAGCAAATCGGTCTGACGAGTCAGGGCCCCGATCGACCGATCGTTGACGTTGTCGTCGAACCACTTGCAGCTGTCGGCCGCACCCGGCAGAGCGACGTACGAAAAGAGAATCGGTTGAGCGGACGCCGCGCCGGCAGCAAGCGCGACCATTATGCCCAATGCCGCGGCAGCGGCCCTCGGATGCTTCATCCGCGTGTGATACTACGCACTGATGTGGCGCCCTGTCAGATTTGCAGCCGCCTGCGCCAACAGCCGGCGAACCTCGTCGTCGCTCGTCTGCTCGAAATTCTGATAATAGAGGCCCACGGCGTGAAACGGCTCGGGCGTATGGACGCATACGACGTGATCGGCGACCCGCTGCAAGCTCGCGCACGTTCGCGGTGCGGCTACCGGGACGGCAACGACGATGGCCGCGGGACCGCGCTCGCGCAGCGCGCTTGCGGCGGCCCGCATCGTCGCGCCCGTCGCGAGTCCGTCGTCGACGATGAAAACCGTCCGGCCGTTGATCTCGGCTTGGGGTCGCGCATCGCGATAGACGACCTGGCGGCGACGCAGTTCGGCAATTTCGCGCGCGACGACCTCGTCCAGTGCCGCTTCGCTGATGCCCAGAGACTCGATTAGCTCGTCATCGACGACGCAGGTCCCGTCGCTGGCGAGCGCTCCCATCGCCAGCTCTTCATGACCCGGCACGCCGAGCTTGCGGACGACGTAGACGTCGAGCGGAAGGTTGAGCCGCCCCGCAATCTCGTAGCCCACCGGGACTCCGCCGCGCGGCAGCGCCAGCACGATCGCATTATGCGCGTTTTCATAGGCATGGAGCGACTCAGCTAACCGGCGCCCGGCATCGGCCCGGTCGGCGAACAGATGCATGGCTATTCGGGAATGCCGCCGTCGTGATCGATGATCCGGCGCGCTTGCCCGGGAGCCGTTTGCTGTTTGCCGCAGGTTTCGACCGGCGGAAGCGCCGCCGCTTTGAATGCAGTCGGCTTTTGCGTAAAGTCCAGCATGTCCGCCAGCGAGTTCGCCGTCGCGTCGGTGGTTCCGAGCGAGCCGAGCCCGAACGTCTGCTCGACGAACTTGAGAATGCTGCCGATATCGTACTGCGTGCTCGAGACATAGTGAGGCTTGGCATAGGGCGAGATCACGAGCAGCGGCACGCGAAATCCTAAGCTTGTGTAATTGATCTGCGGCGGAGGCACGTTGTCGTACCAGCCGCCCCAATCGTCCCAAAACAGCACGATCGCCGTGTTTCTCCAATACGCGCTCGTGCCGAGCGCGTTGACTACCTTGGTCACCCACCAAGGACCGCCGTTGCAACCGCTTGCGGGGTGATCGGAGTCGAGGAGCGTCGGAATGACCCACGACACCGAGGGCAGCGTACCGTTTTGGATGTCGGAGAAGATGCCGGTGTTTGGAATGCTGATGCGTTTCTTCCAATCGGCGCTGTAGCGAAACTTCCTGATCGCATCGAAGCCGTTCCACACCGCTCCGGAAAAATCGTAGTGCGGCTGGTTTTCAAACATCGCATCGACGTAGTAGAGGTATGAAACGTTGGCCGCGTCGAGCAGGTCGGCAATCGTGCCGTATTGGGTGAAGCACGGAAACGGGCCTTCGAAATCGTAGCGCCCGTCGCTGTAAAGCAGCGGCGTCCACGTGATCTGCCCCGATCCGCTCTGCGGCCCTGGAGCGTCGCAGCCCCATGGTACGTTGTTGGGCTGGTCAGTAAGCGAGGCGTCGTCGCTATATCGCACGGTTCCCGAGAGAATTTGCTGGTGCGCGATGAAGCTCGACGCGGTATCGGTAGAGAACATGTGGTCGGCAAGCGCGTATCGGCCGGCGAGATCCCAATAGGGTTTGCTCTCCGCGCGATCGATATAGGCGTACGGATAAAGCTCGGCCGGCGTGCCCTCGCCCGATTCTCCGAACCGAATCAAGTCGAATCCGTCGTTGCGGCACACGTTCCCGGCGGTTGGGTCGCACTCCAGCTTGAAGCCGTGATGGCTATGGTCGATGTCGGTGCCTAGATTCGGCGTGCCGCTGCTCTCCAGCTTGACCGAGTGCAGCGGAACGCTGCGCGCGGTCTTGCACCAAGAGGGACTCGGTTTGCAGGGGCCCTGCATGGTGGTGTCGGCACCCGGAAAACCGGCGAAGACATTGTCGAAGCTGCGATTCTCCTGCACCATAATTACGATATGCGCGATCGGGGTGCGCGCCGAAGCCGGCTGCTGGCCGGGCAACACCGCGGCCGAGCCTCCGCACCCCGCCGCAATCAAAATCGCCAAAAGCGCGACGGGTCTCATCCGGGCGGTCCGCCCCACTTCCGAATGAAATCTTCCGGCGCGAACGACGGGCACGACAAGACGTGCGGAAGCGGCGCCGCGTGGAAAAGATTCGGCTTCTGCGTGAAGTCGAATACGTCCGCCATCGAGTTGGCCGTGACGTCGCTTGCTCCCAGATTCCCAAGGCCGAAGTTCTGCTCGATGAATTTTAAAATGCTGCCGATGTCGTATTGCGTATGCGAAATATAGTGAGGCTTCGCAAAGGGCGAGATGACGATCATCGGGACGCGAAAACCGAGGGCCGTATAGCTGATCTGCGGCGGCGGCACGTTGTCGTACCATCCGCCCCAGTCGTCCCACAGCAAAACGATCGCGGTATTCTTCCAATATTGACTCGTGCCGATCGCGTTGACGACTTCGGTGACCCAGCGGGGTCCGCGATTGGCGCCGCTCCCCGGATGGTCGGAATCGCACAGCGTCGGTATCACCCAGGATACCTGGGGAAGCGAACCGTTCTTGAGATCCTTAAAGATATTGGTTGTCGGGAAACTCATATGCGACCAGTCCGGTCCGCGGTTGCACTCGGGTCCGCTGGGAGTATGGCGCTGCGTGGGGCACGCGATTTTCTTGATTGCGTCAAAGCCGTTCCAGACATCGCCCGAGAAGTCTGCATGGGCTCCGAACATCCACCACACGTAGTATTTCCACGAGGTGTTTCCGGCCGCGAATAAGTCGGCCATCGTTCCGTATTGCGTGAAGCACGGAAAGGGCGCGCGCTTGTTCGGTGGCCCGATCTCGCGTCCGTCTTTCAGGAGAATCGGCACCTGGGCCCCCACGGCCGCATCGCAGCCCCAGGGCGTGGTGTTCGGTTGGTCCGTGAGAGACTCTTCATCGTTGAGCCGTACCGTGCCCGCGATCAGCTCTTGGTGCGCGATGAAGCTCGATGCCGTGTCGGTTGAAAACAAGTCGTCCGCGAGCGTGTATTGGCGCGCGAGATCCCAATAGGGTTTGGTCTCCGAGCGCTCGACGTACGCATACGGATAAAGTTTCGCGGGTTCACCCGAGACGAACGACTCACCGAAGCTGATCGTGTCGAAGCCGTCCATCTTGCAAATCCCCGAGGCGTCGAGATCGCATTCGAACCCGAAACATTGATGGCTGTGACAAATGTCTTGGCCGCCTGGAACATGGCCGTCTTCGAGTTTGACGGGTTTGAGCGGCACCTCTCGCGCCGTTTTGCACCAGTGGTATACGGGTTTGCAGAGACCGGACATCGTCGTGTCCGCACCGGGGAAGCCCGCAAACAAGTTGTCGAAGCTGCGGTTTTCCTGGACCATGATAATGACGTGCTGAATAGACCTGGCGGCCGGCGGCGGCGCAACCGAGGGCGTAATGCCTGCCGAGCCGTTGCAGGCCGCTAGCGCGACGAACGCGGCTGCGCAAATTGCCGAACGAAAGCGTTTCACGAGACCTCCGAAGCTGTGACCCATAGTCATTGTTCGACGCAGGAAAACGGAAAGTCTTGTCGCAGGTTGGCCGACATTACGCCGGTGGAGGGCACATGCGTCGATTCGTACTCGTAACGGTGACCCTAGTCGCCGCTTTGAGCGCGTACGCGATGCCGCTCGCCGCGGTGGCGGTCGAGACGATTCCCTACACCGCGGTTAACGGAGGCCTCATTCAAGTGCAGGGTTCCGTGGATGGATCGGCGCCGGTGCCGATGCTCGTCGACCTCGGCGCGGGCGTCGACGTGCTCTCGGGAGATCTGGGAAGCCGCTACGTGCTGGTCAACGGCAAGTACGTTAGTCTACGTCTGACCGGCGAGCGCGCCGATCTGCCGATCGGGAAGGTCCTGTCGCTGACGATCGGCGGCGTTCCGCTCGATGCGCCGCACGTGGGCATCTGGCGTGGTCTCGACGGCACCGGAATCGGCGGCCTGATCTCGGCAACGGCTTTTCGAAACATTGCGACCACCTTCGATTTTCGCGACCGTCAGATCGTGATCGAAGATGCGCAAACCTTTCCCGAGCGGATTCGAACGGCCACGCGCATCCCGCTCGTTCTTCAGGACGACCTCGGCATCGCGCTCGGCCTGTTCGCGCGTTTCGACTTTGGCGGCGGCAAAACCGGACTCTGCGAGATCGACACCGGCGCGCAGGGCATAACGCTCGATAGAACGTTTGCCGCCGCGCTCGGCCTCAACCCGAGCGGCGCAGCGAAAGGCGTCATCGGCCAGATCGCGCTCGACGGTGCGCCGCAAACGCTAAGGGAACAGCCGACCGTCGCCTTCTCGAACCTGATCTACGATTGTACCGTCGGCAACTCGTTTTGGGAGGGCCGCGCGTTCACGCTGGATCTGCCGAATCGCTGGATTTACGTTACAACCTCGGGTTAATCTGTGATAAGTTAACGCGGCGAGGTGAGGGGGTATCATGCCGACGATGATCTCACCGGCAAGCCCGCCGCCGGCACTGACGTCGGTGGCGCAACAATACCAGCAAACGAGCCGCGGCATCGTTGTGTTCGAAATGCACCGGGTCCTGGAGGCGCACGGCGCCTTTTCCAGTCATCGCGAGGACGTCGTCATGAGCGGCATCTACGACGATGGAGCGCTCGTGAAGGTACGAGTTTCGACCTATACGATCAACGGCAAGCCCGCCGGCGCAAACCAGATTTCGGCGCTGGAACAATCGTGGGAGCACCCTGATCCTCGCGATGTCTTTGCGGCGCCGTTTAGCGCGAGCAACTTTGCCGCATATGCGTATCGCGACGGAGGGCCTTCGACGATCGACTTCGCATCGCCCGTGCGCGATGCCGGCCACGGAAACGGAAGCTTCATGTACGACGCGCAAAACAACGTCGTTAGCTGTACTTATCAACCCAACGCGCTGCCGCCCCATGCGAGCTCGGGCGAGATAACCGATCGGCGCTCGGAGGTTCTCCCGGGGTATTGGGCGGTGACGCAAGAGCTTCAACAATACAGCGGAAGTTACGGCCCATTCTCGGCCGCGGGAGGCGTCCAAGAAACGTTCTCGGGTTTCCGCCGCTTTTCCGATCTGCGCAGCGCACTGGCGGCTCTGTAGGAGAGGGTCTTAAGCAGGCTTTGCGCAGCGGGCAGAAAACCCGTGACGCCGGAGGATAGAGCATGCCCGATTTCCTGAAGACCCTGTTCGTGAATCCGCCGACCTTCGAAGGTTATGACGGCGGCGCGGGCTCGCGCTATCAGTGTCGTCGCGAAGTCAGATCGTTCTGGTATCCCACGTGGCTCGCGCAGCCCGCGGCGATGGTTCCCGGCAGCCGCTTGCTCGATGCGCCGCCCGACGGCTTGTCGGTCGATCAAGTCGCGCCCCTTGCCAACGAGTACGAGCGCGTCGTCGTCCACACCAGCACGCCTTCGTTTAACAACGACGCGCGTTTTGCCGCGCGGATGAAGCAAGAGAACCCCAATGTCGTCATCGGCATGGTCGGGGCGCAGGTGAGCGTGCTGCCCGAGGAATCGCTCCGCGGCGCGCCGGCAGTCGATTGGGTGAGCGTCGGCGAGTTCGACTACACCTGCGTCGACGTGGCGTCCGGCAAGCCGTTGCCCGAGATCGACGGGCTTGCCTACCGCCATAACGGCGACGTCGTGCGCACACCCGAGCGGCCGATCATCACCGATATGGACGCGTTTCCATCCGTCCTCGACGTGTACCGGCGCGATTTGACGATTCCGAACTATTTCAACGGCTACTTGCAGCACCCGTATCTTTCGCTCTACACCGGGCGAGGATGCAAATCGCGGTGCACGTTCTGCCTCTGGCCGCAGACGATCGGCGGCCATCTCTACCGCGTGCGCAGCGTGGAGAGCGTGGAAGCCGAAATGACGAGCGCGAAGACGCTCTTTCCCGAGGTCAAGGAATTCTTCTTCGACGACGACACGCTGACCGATAACATTCCTCGCGTCGAAGAGATCGCGCGGCGTCTGGGCCGCATCGGAATTACTTGGTCGTGCAACGCCAAGCCAAACGTGCCGCGCGCGACGCTCGAGATCATGAAGGCAAATGGGTTGCGGCTGTTACTCGTCGGTTACGAGTCGGGTAACCAGCAGGTTCTCAACAACATGAAGAAAGGCACGCGCCTCGACATCATCCGCCGCTTCTCAAAAGACTGCCGGGAGCTCGGGATCAAGGTGCACGGGACGTTCATCCTCGGGATGCCCGGCGAAACCCCCGAGACGATTCGCGAGACGATCGACTTCGCGTGCGAGATGGACCCGGAGACGATTCAAGTTTCGCTGGCCGCGCCGTACCCCGGGACGTATCTCTACAAGCAAGCGCAGGAGAACGGCTGGCTGGAGGCACAAAGCAGCGAGCTGGTCGATACGCACGGCGTGCAGCACGCGGCGCTCAACTATCCCGGATTGACCTCGACGATGATGTTCGAGTCGGTCGACGAGTTCTATCGCCGCTTCTATTTCCGCCCGCGCAAAATGTTCTCGCTGCTGGGCGGCATGATCGGCGACCGTCAGGTCATGAGGCGCCGCTTACGCGAGGGCGTCGAGTTTTTCCACTTCCTGCGCGAACGCAAACGCGAGCAGGCTGCGGCGCGGCAGACGCCCGCGTCATCGCAGGCTTAGAACGGAAACGCTGTAAGGCGGAAGCGAAAGCGGCACGGTGGTTCCAACGTAGCCGAGGCTACGCCAAACAGGGCCGACCCAGCGGTCGTGCTTCGAACGGTTATACTGAGTTGCGCCGTAGACGGCGAGCGTGCCGGTAAAGCCCTTGAGCCGCGAGTTCTCGACGCTGGCGTCGACGTCGACCGCTGAGAGCGTGTTATTGAAGAGCACGAACGCATAGCCGCCATCGATCGCAAAGCCGTATGCACGGACGGTGGTTCCCAGCGAGGCCGGGACGCTCACGCTGCGGACGTGCGAACCGCCCGGGACCTCGGTTTCCATCAACGACATCACCCGCGCCGTTGGGAAGGGCGTGCCGCCGGGAATCTTCGGCGTGTTTGCGCACCCTTCGCCCGGGTTGGGCAAGCCGTCGGAGAAGAGCGCCTCCGATCCAAAATGCTGCCAGCCGTAGAGCTTCTTGGAGTAATCGCCGTTTTCGTCGCAGCTTCCGTAGGCAAGCCAAAAGGTCGCCATCGGTACGCCGGCATCGGCAAGAGTGCCCAGCATCTGTCCGACGAACAAACCGTTCACGATCGAAACCGACTGCTTCCCTTCGTTGCCCGCGTCGTTGTTGTACTCGCCAAGGTAGATAGGCAGGCTTTTCGCCAGGCCGGCCGCGGTCATCTCGGCGCGCAAGCCGGCAAGATAATGTGCGAAGTGGTCGATGGCCGGTCCCAAGAGAAACGCATCGCTGTCGACGTTGTATTGCGGATAGTAGTGGAGCTCGACGAAGTCGAACGGCTGCGCTTCGCGCAGCACGACGTCGTTCCAGGCGCGGTCGTCGGGAAGGTTCACGACGACGCCCACTTGCGCGTTCGGATCGGCCTTTTTCATCATCGGGTAGTAGCCGTGACGGACCCAGTACGCGTACGTATGCGGATCGTGCGGATGCTTGTGCAAATCGTATTCCCACGAGCCATAGACTTCATTGCCGACCGTCCACAGCGAAACGTGATAACCGCGTGCGAGTGCATGCGTCGCCCAGGCGGCCGCTTCGCTGGGCTGGCCCCCGCCGTCGCAGGCGCGATTGCTCCCGTAGTTGAGGGTGATCGCAATGTCGATCTTCAACGGCCCTGCGACCCGGCTCATCAAGTGGTCGAATGTGGACGGCGGCGTTATGTAGCCCTGATCGTCGCAGACCGAGCCTCCGCCTTCCCAGTGATACGCATCCGACTCCGACCCGCCTGGGAAGCGGACCAGATGAATTCCGGTCGAGCGCAGCGACGGGTTGACGAATCCGTTGAGGAAATCGTACCAGGTGTCGAGCGACGCGCCGTAGATGTCTGCAGAGACTTCGGGGCCGGCGGAATGCGCGTCGAGCGTAACCAGCGGCGCAGCCGAGGCCCATGGCTGCGCGAGCGTGGAGGATTCGAACGGCGCCGAAGGGATACCGCGGGTGCTTCCGCAACCCGCAAACGTCAATACCAAGACTCCCGCCAAGAGCCGGTGCATAGCGTGACCCCCAAAGATAAGTATAGCATTAGAGCTCCAGGGTCGCAGACGGCTGGTCGTTAATCGGTTTGAGCTGACGACGATATGAGAGTGCGGCCGCCGGCAAGCATCGGACAAGACGTGCCCGAACCCCATCTCGCAGCGAGTCGCGGCATGCGCATCGGCATCCTGATCGTCGCATACAATGCCGTTGGGACGCTTGTTGACGTCCTTCGCAGGATTCCGCCGGTGGTCTGGGAGCAAATCGAGGAAGTTGCGGTATTCGACGACGCGAGCCACGATTCGACGTACGAGCTCGCGGTCGGCTATAAGACGCTCGAAGAAGCCTACAAGCTCCACATCGTCAAGAACCAACGCAACCTCGGCTACGGCGGAAATCAGAAAGCCGGTTACCGGTACTTCATGGCAAAGGGTTTCGATGCCGTGGTGCTGCTGCACGGCGACGGTCAGTACGCACCCGAGATCTTACACCATCTCTATCATCCCATCGTGGAAGGCCGGGCCGATGCGGTTTTCGGCTCGCGCATGATGTCTCAGTACGGCGGAGCGCTGCGGGGCGGGATGCCGCTCTACAAGTACGTCGGGAATCGCATCTTATCATCGGTGGAAAATCGCGCTCTCGGGATGAACCTTACCGAATTCCACAGCGGCTATCGTGCATATAGCTTGGCTGCGTTGCGCAACATCGACATGTCGGCGATGACCGACGATTTTCACTTCGACACTGAGATCATCATCAAGCTGCACCACCAAAACTATCGCATCGAAGAGGTGCCGATCCCGACGTATTATGGTGACGAAATCTGTTACGTGAACGGTCTCAAGTACGCGGCCGACGTGGTGCGCGCGGTTCGGCGTTACAACGCAACGATACGGGCGCAGAAGCGCTACCCGGAGTTCGCCGAATACTGGCCGAGCAATCAGACCGCCGGTTGACCGAACGTACGTTCGCATGATAGAGTCGGTATCGTGAACGCAGGGAGGGCGTGGTGAGCTGGCTTTCGCGCCTGCGCTCCTCGCTCGGACGGGCGCGAGAAAGCCTTGCCGCCGTCACCCGGCTCGGCCGCGCCGAGCGGCCGTTGACTCCCGAGTTCTGGGACGAGCTCGAGGAGACGCTCATCCTGGCCGATTTCGGCGTGCCGGCTACCCAGAAAATCCTGACCGGATTGCAAACCGTCGCGCGGCAAGAAGAGTGGAAGACCGCCGATCGGCCGATCGCGCGCTTCCGCACCGACGTCGAGCGCTTTCTAACGCTTCCCAACGCGGGGCTCCGGCTCGATCGGCGACCCGCAGTTGTTTTGATCGCCGGCGTTAACGGCAGCGGCAAGACGACCACAATCGGCAAGCTGGCAACGCGCCTGGGCGCCGAGGGGAAACGCGTGTTGCTAATCGCAGCCGATACCTTCCGCGCCGCGGCGGCGGAACAGCTGGCAGTCTGGGCCGAGCGGAGCGGCGCTTCGATCGTGCGTGGCGCGGAGGGTGCAGATCCGGCATCGGTCGTCTTTGATGGAATCCGCGCAGCAAAAGCGCGCGGCGCCGACGTCGTGCTCGTCGACACCGCCGGCCGGCTTCAGACGAAGACCAACCTTATGGAGGAGCTCAAGAAAATGCGGCGAGTCATCGAGCGCGAGCTCGGTGAGCCGCCGGCGGAAACCTTGCTCGTCGTCGACGGCACGAACGGTCAGAATGCCGTTTCGCAAGCGAAACTCTTTCACACTGCGACGCAGCTCACGGGAATCGTCATCACGAAGCTCGACTCGACTGCAAAGGGCGGCGTGCTCGTCGCGATCGTCGACGAACTCGAAGTTCCGATCAAGTTCGTGGGCTTGGGTGAAGCCTCCGATGACCTGCAGCCCTTCGCCCCAGCCGAATTCCTCGACGCGATCTTCGAAGACGAATGCCACCCTCTTGGCACTGGGCCATGAGAGCGTGAACTATAAGGGGTCCCGCACCGCGATAGTAGGTGCGGGGGCGCGCAGCCGAGTTCTTGAGGGCGAAGGTCTCAAGAGCGAGGCGGAGCGCCAATGCGTTGGGCGCAGTCCAACGCGCACTATAAAGAGAAAGGCAACACATGGCAGCAGAAGACGAACGGCAGGTCGCCCTCACGAACGCGCTCGCTCAGATCGAGCGTCAGTTCGGGAAAGGCTCGATCATGCGAATGGGCGATTTTCAAGAGCGGATGGCGTTCGAGATCGTGCCGACCGGCTCGATTGCGCTCGATCTTGCGCTCGGGGTCGGCGGTTTTCCGCGGGGGCGCATCGTCGAGATTTACGGCCCCGAATCAAGTGGTAAAACGACGCTTGCGCTCCATGCAATTGCCGAAGCGCAGAAGCCGGGCGGAACTGCAGCCTTCATCGACGTGGAGCACGCGCTCGATCCAAACTATGCTGCCGCCCTAGGAGTCGACCTCGATAGCCTGCTGGTCTCGCAGCCCGATACCGGAGAGCAGGCACTCGAAATTGCCGAGATGCTCACCCGGAGCAACGCCGTTGACGTGGTAGTCGTAGACTCGGTTGCGGCGCTGGTAACGCGCGCCGAGCTGGAAGGCGACATGGGCGATGCGCACGTTGGACTGCAAGCCCGTTTGATGTCGCAAGCGCTCCGCAAGCTGACTGCGGCAATCTCGCGCAGCAAGACGGTCATGATCTTTATCAATCAACTGCGCGAAAAGGTCGGCGTGATGTTCGGTAATCCGGAAACGACGTCCGGCGGGCGCGCATTGAAGTTCTATGCGTCGGTCCGTCTCGACGTGCGCAAGCTCGAGACGATCAAAGTCGGCCAAGACGTCGTCGGCACCCGCACCCGCGTCAAGGTGGTCAAGAACAAGGTAGCGCCGCCCTTCCGTCAAGCCGAGTTCGACATCACGTACGGCCATGGAATCTCTAAAATGGGCTCAATTCTCGATGTTGCGCTCGATCAGAACATCGTCGGTAAAAGCGGCTCCTGGTACACGTATGGCGAGCAACGCATCGGTCAGGGGCGGGAAAACGCAAAGGCCTTCCTCGAGGAGCACGCCGAGCTCGCTGCCGAGATCGAAGGAAAGATTCGAGAAGTGCTTTCCAAGTCGGCTTCGTCAAATGGCAAAGCCGCTGCAGCCGTCGACGTGATATGAGCGCGTACTCTGTCGCGCTGGGGTTTCTGGCGCGGCAGCGTTGTACGCAGGCACGACTCTGGCAGCATCTCGAGCGCAAAGGCTTCGATGAGGCGACTGCGCGAGCCGCGATCGAGCGTTGCAACAGCGAGGGTTTGCTCGACGACCGCCTGTTCGCGCGACTCTACGTCGAACGCCGGCGCAGACCGATCGGCAACGAACGGCTCATCGGAGAGTTGGTTCGCCGGGGAATCGACGGGGAGGCAGCCGCCGAAGCGGTTGCTCTGCTGGACGAGGACGAGGGAGTGCGATGCGCCGCAGCCTTCGAACGGCTGCTGAGCAAGCATCCTACGATTGCGTATCCTTCGGCGGCGCGCCGGCTGGAGCGGCTAGGCTTTCCGGCGGCGACGATCTACCGAATCCTTCGCAGCCACGCGACGCGTTTCGGCCCGCTGGCCTCGTTTCAATAAGTCCCACTCCCGGCGGTCTGGGGGCACTCGCTCCGGCATGGCGATACAAACGATCGTCATTGCCGAAGACGATCGAGCGACTTGCGACCTGCTTGGTCATCATTTCGAGCGCGAAGGTTTCGCAGTGGTCGTTGCGGCCGACGGTCACGCCGCTTTGCGGCGCGCGCGGCGCCGCGGACCTGATGCTGCTCGACGTAGGTTTGCCGGGCGTCAACGGATACGACGTCCTTCGAACGCTGCGTCGCGAGGAACGCGCGATTCCAATCGTGCTGGTGACGGGGCGCTCCGACGAGGTCGACCGCGTTCTTGGATTCGAGCTGGGTGCCGACGATCACATCTGCAAGCCGTTCTCGCCACGCGAAGTGGTGGTGCGCGTCAAATCGATACTGCGCCGAACGGGTCCGCCTGCCGCGCAGCCCGGGCCGGTTCTTCGTTTTGGGCGGTTGGAGATCGATGCGGGCGCACGAGAAGCGCGCGTTGACGGCACCGACGTTCGGCTAAAACCACGCGAGTTTGCGCTGCTGATGGAGCTGGCCGGCAACGCCGGCGTCGCGCTGTCGCGTGACTGGCTCTTGCAGCGGGTTTGGGGGTTCGATTTCAACGGCGACGAGCGGACGATCGACGTGCACGTCCACCGGTTACGCGCCAAGATCGAGGAACCGTGGCGGCTTCCGCCGCTGCTGCGCACCGTGCATGGATTCGGCTATAAGTTCGTGCGCGGCTGAACCGCCGGTCGAACGTCTCGCGCGGGTTTTGCTGGCGACGATCGGCCACGAGCTGCGTACGCCGCTGACCTCGATCCGCGGCTACATCGAGACGCTGCTCGAAGGCGACGTGGATCCGGCGACCGCGCATCGCTTCCTGGTGACCGCGCGTCGGGAGACCCTGCGTCTAGGCCGGCTGGTTGACGGGATGCTCGAGTTTTCGCTGCTCGATCTTGCGGCCGCGCCGCTCGGCGCGGCTTGCAACGTAGTCGAACAGATCGAAGCAACGGTCGAGATGCTGTCACCGATGGCCGCCTCGCGCCGCGTGACGATTCGAACGCAACTGCCGCAGGCCGCGCAGGCGCGCGTCGACGGCGACGCATGCGTGCACGCGCTCGCGAATCTGATCGAAAACGCGGTGAAATATGTAGACGAGGGCGGGACGATTGAGATCTCGTGTGAGCGCCAGACGCCGTTTGTCGCAATCGCCGTCGATGACGATGGCGGCGGCATCGCTCCCGAAGTGCGCGAGTCGATCTTCGGGTTGGGCGTCCGCGGCAACGCAGCCGGGCGTTCGGGGCGCGGCATCGGCCTTGCGGTGGTGAAAGCGATCGTCGAGCGCGCGAGCGGGAGCGTCGGCTTGGAGGCGTCGCGGCTCGGCGGCGCGCGTTTCGTCCTTCGGTTCGCGGAGGGATAACCTGCTGCGCGTGTCGTAGATAACAGCCCGTGGCTATGTCCCGGGCGCCGTTCGCGCATGCGAGTGAAGCCGAGCTGGCGCGTATCTTCGACTTCTATCGGATACGCTGGCAGTACGAACCCCGAAGCTTCCCCATCGCTTGGAACGAAGAAGGCCGCCCGGTCGAGTTTTTCACACCGGATTTTTATCTGCCCGAATACGACCTCTACATCGAGGTTACGGTCGCCAAGCCGGTCCGCAACACGCGCAAGAATCGCAAAGTGCGGCTGATGCGGTCGCATCACCCGTGCGTCAACGTCAAGCTCTTCACGCGACGGGACGTCGAACGGGTTTTCTCCCGCCTGAAGCGGGCCTCGTGATCGGCGACCCGCTCTTCGATTCGGAATCGATTGCGGGTCGGGTCGCCGCCATTGGTGCGGCTATCTCCAACGATTATCTGGGTAAAACGCCGCTCATGATCGGGCTGCTTTCGGCAGCGGCTACCTTTGTAGCCGACCTCGTGCGCGCCGTTGCGATACCCTGCAACGTTGATTTCATCTCGGTTAATAAGTGCGGGGACGGCGACGGCATCGAGCTGGAGAAGGACGTAGCCATTCCGATCGAAGGACGGCACGTCATTCTCGTGGACGACACCGTCGACACGGGGCTGACGCTTCAGTACGTGGTCAAGCGGCTGCTCGAGCGCCGTCCGGCATCGCTGGCGGTTTGCACCCTCTTGGATCGACCGCACAGGAGAATTGCCGATATTGAAATTAAGTACAGGGCCTTCGAGGTCCCCGACGTATTCGTCGTGGGCTACGGGCTCGATTACCTAGGACGCTATCGGGAGTTGCCGGCATTATACGCTCACGGAACCTGGCCTCAATGAGGCGCCGTATCTTTGCTACGGGGATGCTGCTTGCATTGCTTTGCGCGGCAATCGCCCTGCGGTCGCCCGCGTTTGCGCTCGAGTTGCGCTCGATCGAGCAGGCGGCGGCCGACTACCGCAGCCCCAACTCGCACCTCGAGGAGATGTTTCGCGCCGCTTTGCTCGACACCAGCAAGCTGGCGCAGTACGCACCCGATGGAACAGCGTACATTATGACCGGTGACATCCCCGCCGAGTGGCTGCGCGACGCCAGCGCTCAGGCGCGTCCGTACCTGTTTTTTGCGAAGGACGATCCCGACGTGCGCGCGCTGTTGCGCGCGATTATTGCGCGGATGGTGAAGTATCTGCAGATCGATCCCTACGCCAATGCCTACACGCTCGACTACCGCGTCTGGGAGCAGAAGTTCGAGCTGGACTCGTTGGCCTACCCGACGGCACTGGCATGGAGCTACTGGAAGACGACCGGGGACTCGTCGATCTTTACTCCTGAGTTTTCGACGATGCTCGACGACGTGCTCGCCACGATGGAGCGCGAGCAGAACCATCCGCGAGACTCCCGCTACACGCACAAGGAACTGCCCAACAACGGGCTCGGCTCCCCGGTGGGTTACACCGGAATGATCTGGACCGGCTTCCGCCCATCCGACGACGCCTGCCAGTACAACTATCTGATCCCATCGGAGATGTTTGCGGTCGTGGCTCTCGGCGACATGTCTGACATCGAGCTGAACGTCTATCATAACGTCGTGAAGGCGCGCCAAGCGCGAGCCCTGCGCGACGAGGTCCAGCGCGGAATACAAACGTACGGGCTCGTTCTAGTGCCTAAGTACGGCTATATCTATGCGTACGAGGTCGACGGTCTCGGCCACGCGATTCTCACCGATGACGCCAACATTCCCAGCCTGCTCGCGGCTCCGTACTTCGGCTACACCGCGCCCAACGACCGCTACTACGAGAACACCCGGCGCTTCTTGCTCTCGCAAGACAACCCGTCGTTCTACCAAGGTCATGTGGCCCGCGGCATCGGCAGCTACCATACTCCCGACCACTGGGTCTGGCCGCTGGCGTTGATCATCGAAGGCATGACGGCTACGTCTGGTGCCGAGAAGCAGGACGTTCTCGGCCAGCTCTTGGCAAGCGATCCCGGCGATCATCTGCTGCACGAATCGTTCAACCCCGACAATCCACAGCAATATACTCGTCGCGACTTCGGGTGGCCCAACGCGCTCTTCTCCGAGTTTGTTATGACGCAGTTTGAAGGAATCGCGCAGATTCCGATGGGCGACACGAGCGACCTAGAATTCAATACGGAATAGCCGCTCGGCGCCAACGTAACCTTCGTCGGTTGCGACTCCACCGCGCGAGCGCTCGTCGCGGCACCTCCATGTGCCGCTCCTGCTCTCGCGTTTTTTGGGGCTAACGAAGTTTTGAAGCAGCCATCCGTGGCTGGCCCCAAAAAATCGCGAAGTCGCGCTCATGGAGGCCCAACCGACGAAGGTTAAGTCAGTGATTCGCTAAGAAAGATGCGAAGTGCGGTCTAAAGCTGACGTAATCGTTGGGCTGCAGTGGGGCGACGAGGGTAAAGGCCGGATCGTCGATCTGTACGCGGCCGATTACGACGTGATCGCGCGGTACGGCGGCGGTGACAACGCCGGGCACTCGATCGTAGTGGGGGAGCGCGAGCTTGCGCTGCGAATCGTTCCGTCGGGCGTGATGCATCACCACGTCGAGCTTTTCGTCGGCGGCGGCACGGTCGTCAATTTGCAAACGCTCCTCGAGGAGCTCGATGCGCTGGCGGCACTGGGGATCGATATTTCGCGCGTGAAGATTTCGGATCGCGCGCACATTGTGTTTCCGTATCACGTTGCGCGGGATGCGGAGGGCGAGCGGGCGCGGGCCGTCGCGATCGGCACGACCGGGCGCGGGATAGGACCGGCCTACGTCGATCGCGTCGCGCGGACCGGAATACGCTTTGCCGAGCTCGCTCGGGCCGATGCGCTTGCCGAAAGGATCGCCGAGCATAGGGGCGACGCAGCGACCATTGAGGCGACGCTTGCGGCGGCACGGCGGCTCGCACCGCACGTCGTCGATGGCGTCGCGTATTTGCACGAGCGGCTGGCGCAGGGCAAACGGGTGCTGCTCGAGGGCGCGCAGGGCTCGCTGCTTGACGTGGGATACGGCACCTATCCGTTCGTGACCAGCTCGCACACGATTGCGGGAGGCGCGTGCACCGGATTGGGCATTGGGCCGGCCGATATCGGGCGCGTCATCGGCGTGCTCAAAGCGTATTGCACGCGCGTCGGCTCGGGGCCGCTTCCCTCAGAGCTGTGCGACGAACGCGGCGAACGCTTGCGGCGGCAGGGCGGAGAGTACGGCACCGTCACCGGACGTCCGCGCCGGTGCGGGTGGCTCGACGCCGTTGCCGGCAGGTACGCAGTCGCACTCAACGGCCTGACGTCGGCCGTAGTAACGAAGCTCGACGTGCTTACCGGCTTCGAGCGCGTTGGGATCGTAACGGGCTATCGGCTTAATGGAGCGGCCGTGGGCTTTGCGGCCGCCGGGATGCCGCAACTCGAAGTCGAGGTTGAGGAGCTGCCTGGTTGGAGCGAGCCGATTCGCGCGTATCGACGGATCGCGGATCTCCCGAAAGCCGCGCGCGACTACATCGAAAGGATTGGCGAGCTGTTAGCCGTGCCGATCGAGCTCGTCTCGGTCGGCCGCGAACGCTCGCAGTTGGCTCGATAGCCGCCGGCGCAGGGAGTTCTTCCCGATATGCCGGTTGCGTTCAGGTTCAGCCTAGAAGCCCTGCTGGTTCGCCGCAAGCATCTCGAAGAAGCAAAGCAGCGAGATTTCGCAGCAGCGCGGCGCGCGCTCGACGAAGAGCGTTCCACCATAGAGGCTCTGGCCGCGGCGCGCCTGCAAAACATGCGGGAGCTAGCCGGAGGAGCGGGCGGCGCACGGTGCCCGGACCTTCGATTGCGCGACCTGCATCTGCTCCATCTCGATGCCGTCATTTCCGCAGGACTGGAACGCAGCAGCCGGCTCGAAGCCGCTTGCCGGCAGGCGCGCGACGCGCTGCTTTACGTTCACCGCGAGCGGCGCGCCGTCGAGAAGTTGAAAGAGCGACGCCGTCGCGCGCACCAGGCGAAGGAGCTGCGCCGCGAAGAGCTCCAGCTCGACGAAACTAACGCTCGCAACAACGAGCGCGCCGCGCGTGACAGGCTGGTTCGTGCCAAAGCCGGAAAAGCGCAAGCGTGATCGAGCTCACGCGTCCCAACGGACAACCGGTGCTGCTGAACTGCGATCTGATCGAATCGGTCGAGCGGAACGGCGAAACCATCGTCACGCTTACCACCGGAAACGCGGTCGTCGTGGTCGAGCCGCTCGATGAGATCGAGCGCAAGGTCGTAGCCTTCAAGCGCAAGATCCGCGCGGCCGACGCGACCGCCTAGCATTGGCATGCCGTGGAGCTTCTGGGCTGGTTACCTCGAGAAGCTCGCGCTTGTAGCGTTTATGCTTGCCGCGACATATTTCGCCGCGCGCAAGCTCCGCGACACCCGACTTTTTGCGCGCGGCGGGCGCTGCTTGGTCGTTCTCGAGTCGGCGATGCTTTCGCCGCACTGTGCGCTACATCTGGTAAGAGCCGGCTCGCGTTATTTCTTGGTCGGCAGCGCCGCCGGGGCTCTGTCGGCGCTTGCGGAGCTCACGCCGGCGGACGCGCGGCCGAATCACACGTTAAAGTAGCGGAACTGTCCGATGTTGTTTCCGGCGGTCTCGACGAAATAGATCTGGCTGTCGGTGCCTAACGTCATCGCGGTCGGCTGCGAGCTCGCCGTGGGGATCGGGTAATAGTGGACGTTGTGTGCGGTGAAAAAGAACTGACCCATCTTGTTTCCGAGGGTGTCGGTGAAGTAGAAGTTTCCGTCGATGCCCTGAACGAGGACGTCCGGCGTTACCGCTCCCGGAAGCGGATATTGGGCCGTAATGGTGCCCGTGAGCGAAATGCGGCCGATTTGCTTCGCGCGCTGTTCGGTGAACCAGAGCGCGTTGTCGGTCCCGGGCGTGATCCCGACCGGATCCGAATTGGCGGTCGTGATTGGATACTCGCTGAGCGGAGTGCCGGTGATGGGAAGGCGGCCAATGCTGTTGGTTCCAGGCTCCGTGAACCACAACGCACCGTCGGGCCCGTTGGTAATCGCGAGCGGCTTGGCATTACCGGTTAGCTTATACTGCGTAAACTTGATGTGCGGCTTAACTCGCAACTGTTGGATCCGCCATATCGAGTTGGTTCCGGGGTCGGTGACCCACATGTTCCCATCTGAGCCGAGCGCGACGCCGACCGGTCTGGCGGCAGAGTCGGGCAGGGTGTATTCGGTATAAGGCGGACCGCTCACCGTGATCTGCGCCACGCGCCCCAGACTTTTCTCGGTGAACCAAACGTTCAGATTGGGACCCGGACCCGATGCAATGCCATCCGGCTCGGCTTTGCGTGTCGGAGTAACGACCTCGGTGATCGTGCCAGCCGAGTTGAGCTGGCCGATCTTACTTGTTGCAAACTCCGTGAACCATAGGTTTCCGTCACTGCCCACGGCGATGCCCATGGGCTTGCTCGAGGCCGTCGGGATGGGATACTGGCTCGTGACGGCCGGCGTGGGCGTAGGCGCGGGGGTCGCGGTGCCGCTTGTAATCGGCGTGCCCTTACCGCAAGCGGCGAGCAAAGCCGCGGCCAAACATACGAGCGTAACGCGCGCCGTTGGAAACAATTCGATCTCCTTGGGGTCGTCGGGCGGCAAATCAGCGTCCTTTATTGGCAGACCGTGGGGGCTTTCCCGCAAACGGCGCCTCCGCATCAGGCCGGCAAGGGCTCTTTTAATACTAAATATTTAGTTGACAACTTGGACCCGGTCGAGTATGATTCAACTAAATCCTTAGTAGTCAGCATTCCAGGAGGCACCATGATCCCCAATCCCGATTTGACCAGCTTCGACCTTCCCGCCACCGCCCGCACTCGCGTGAGGGTACCGCGACCCATCACGAGCGGGCGCATCTTCCCGGGCTGGGGCCCGGATCTGGGACGCTAAGATGGCGCGGCGGCGTTCGAACACCCTGACCGAGGCCGAGCTGCGGCTGATGGAGGTGCTTTGGCTCAAAGGCGCAGCGACCGTTGCCGACGTTACGGCCGCGCTTCCGCCTCCGCCGATCGCTTATAACAGCGTCCTTACCACAATGCGGATTCTCGAACGTAAAGGATTCGTCAAGCACGATGAAGCCGGCCGCGCCTACGTCTACCGGCCGCTCGTTGCGCGCGAGGAGGCCGCCGGACACGCCGTCGGTCATCTTCTCTCGAGATTCTTCGACAACAGCGCGGGCACGCTCGCGCTGCGTCTCATCGAAAACGAACGCCCTTCGAACGAAGAGCTGTTACGGCTGAAGGCTCTGATCGAGCAGTATGAGGAACCGCAGAGATGACCGGCTTTGAACAGGTATTCGTCACCGTCGCCAGCGCTATATCGGCGACGGTGCTCAACGCGCTCTGGCAAGACGCGCTGCTGGTTGTATGCGTCTGGCTGCTGGTGCGCGCCTGGCCGAAGATCAATGCCGCCACACGATACGTGGTATGGAGCGCGACGCTCGCAGCGGCGTTCGTGCTGCCGGTTTTCACGACGCTGGCATTCTTCACGCCGGCGCGGATCGTAACCGCAAGCGTGGCGCCGATCGCGCCGAACGTATCGAAGTCGACAGCTGTTACACCGACGCGCCCTATGGAAGCTCCCAGCCGCGCGTTGCCGGCGGCGCTGCAATCGTCGGAGCGTCTGCGGATTACGCTTTCCGCTCCTCTCGCGATTACGGTCTTTGCGGTGTGGCTGCTGCTGGCCGGTTACGGACTCGTTCGGCTTGCGATCGGGCTGCTGCGTTTGGAACAGCTCAAGCGCGACTCGCTGCCGCTTCCGGTCGAGTATCGCGATTCTATGCCGCAGTGGTTGCGCGCGAATAAAGGCGCGCGCGACGTTCGGCTTTGCGTGAGCGACGAGACGGACGTGCCGATCGCCGTGGGCCTCTTCGACGCGATGATTTTGATACCGCGCTCGCTGCTGGATCGTCTTTCCGAACCCGAAGTCGACCAAATTTGTCTGCACGAACTCGCCCATCTTCGCCGCGGCGACGATTGGTCGAACGGAATCCAGCGCGTCATCAACGCCCTTTTGGGCTGGAACCCCGCGGCGCGGTTCGCCGGGCAGCAGCTCGACCTGGAGCGAGAGGTCGCGTGCGACGATTGGGTGCTTTCATACGTACGCCAAGTGCGCCCCTACGCGCTCTGCTTGACGAAGATGGCTGAGAACGCGGTGTGGCCGCGTCACCGGATTCCGGCGCCCGGCGTCTTCGATACGCGCAAGCACATTTCGTTGCGGATCGAGCGGCTGCTCGGGGTTGGGCGAAATATCGCGACGAATCTCGCGCCGGCGCCGGCGGCTGCGGCCGTCGGCATCGTCGGCGCGATTGCGCTAGTGGTGCTGGTCGTCGTGCCCTCGGTTGCCGCCGCGCCGATCGTCTACAGCCCGGAAACTCAAAGCGGAACGACAGCGGGACTTGCAAAGCCGCAACACCAGGCGCAGCACGTCGCTGTTGCGGTAACGCCCGTGCCGGCGGCGCTCGCTTCGCCGGCTCCGAAGGTTCGGACGCGCCCGCCGGTCCAGGTCGAGGTTCCTGCGATGAAGATCGCAATTCCAGCGACAAAGGTCGAGGTTCCCGCAACGAAAGTCGAGGTACCGGCTACGAACGTCGAGGTACCGGCAGTAAAAGTAGAGGTTCCCGGCCCGAGCGTCGAGATTCCGAAAGTCTCCATTCCGAAGGTGCCCGCGCAAGCATGGCAGGCGCAGGCCGACGCGCAGAAGCAGAAGTTCGACGCGCTGCGCCTCGCCAGTAGCATCAGTGCAAACGTTACGTCGAAGGTCATGGCGGGGCTTCGCGGCACGTCGATCGCGCAAGGCAACGCGTGCGTCGGCTGCGATTACAGCGGCGTCAATTGGGCCGGGCGAGACGCTCGCGGCGCCAATTATAACAGCGTCGACTTCTCCAAGGCTAACCTGGCCGGCGTGAATTTCTCGGACGGCAGGTTCAACGGCGTAGATTTTAGCGGAGCGAACCTTGCCGGGGCTTCATTCCGCAACGCCCACTTGACCGGTTGCGACTTCACGAACGCGAACCTTTCCGGCGTCGATTTCAGCAACGCTTGGACGTCGGGCTGTCAGTTCACGGGAGCGAGACTGGGTTCGTCGCAGTTGCGGGACGTTCTAAACGGCTGCAAGGGCTGCGATTTCAGCGACGCTCACCTATCCGGGCTTGACCTGCACGGCGTTCGCATCAATGGCGACGATTTCTCCGGCGCCGATCTGCGCAACGTCAACTTCGCCGGCGCGGAACTGGTCGGAACCGATTTCAGCGACGCGAAAATGGACGGCGTCAATTTCTTCGGCGCGACAATCAACGGATGCGACCTGGACGGAGTCGATCTCAGTCACGTCGATCTCTCCCGAGCGAGGATTATCGGTTCGGACTTTTCCGGCAAACGGGGACCACCACCAGCACCGTCACCGCCATCACCACCCTAACGTAAGACCGACCGCCTAGCGCGGTCTCGAGCTCCCCCAAAAAAGCCTCAGCGGGTGAGGCCTGGTTTCCTGCGTCCTTATCGATCGCAACGCGAGGAGGAAAAGAACATGATCGGCCTGATCCTAGCGCTTCTTTCGGGATTGACGGTTTCTGTGAGCGCGGGCTTGCCCACAAACTGCACCGGCTGTGACTTCGCGGGGCGCGACCTGCGCGGAGCCGATCTCTCCCGGGTTGATTACGTCGGCGTCGACTTCGCGCGAACGGATCTTCGCAATGCAACGATGCGTGACGCGAATCTTACCGGCGTCGACTTTTCGGGTGCCGATCTTCGGGGTGCGGATCTGCGCGGAGCCGATCTGACCGGAGTCGACTTAGCGGGTGCGCAGATGCACGGAGCGCGCTTTGAAGGCGCAAACTTCACTGGCGCAGACCTTCGGCGCGCTTTGAATGGCCTCGACGCGGGCGATCTGCGCGGCATCCTTCGGCGATGCATCGGCTGCGACGCGCGTAATGCAAATCTCGACCGGGTGGACCTTTCGGGCGTTTCGATCGTCGGCAGCGATTTGCGCGACGCCGAGGCGCGTGGCGTGAGGTTCGAGGGCGCCGACGTCGAGGGCGTAGATTTTGCTCGCGCCGATTTGCGCCAGGCGAACTTTCGCAATGCGAGGCTGTGCTCGCTGAACCTCGATACGGAAAAGATCCACTACAATCCCGACCACCGGGTAAGTTGCGCGGACTTCCGCGGGGCCGACGTCACGGGCGCTGATTTCCGCGGCGCGCTCACTTGCCGTAGCGGACGGGAACCGCGCAGCTGTGAGCCCGTGGATGCGGCAATGCTGCGCAACGCGAGCCGCTCGAATCTCGATGGAGCAATTCTCTAATGGTCACCGTGCCGCTTACCGTCGTGCGCGCTACGCCCGCACCACCGCTACAAGCCGGCGCTCCGGTTGCCGCATGGAACCAAACGGCGTCTGCCGCACTCAGGTGGGATGTCGGGCATGCGCGGTCGGCGGCAGATGGAACGACGGTGCACGTCAGCACCGACGGCAAATACCTGTACGTACGGTTCGACGCGCAGCAGCGGGAGCCGCTGATGGCGGCGCAGCACAGCGACGACACGATCGCCGGCGGGAGCAACATCAACGGTGGCATTGCATGGACCGACGACTGCGTTTGGGTCGATCTGTGGCCAACCGGCCCGGCGGGATTTCAATATCAGTTCGAATCGAATCCCAACGGCGCG
>Ga0187783_10000466_pt1 | contig 30141 bp, 21 predicted proteins | sample 1015_SJ02_MP02_2_FD_132471 | JGI IMG/M metagenome (GOLD analysis project Ga0187783, IMG submission 132471) | Tropical peat soil microbial communities from peatlands in Department of Meta, Colombia - 1015_SJ02_MP02_20_MG | ecosystem: Environmental > Terrestrial > Soil > Wetlands > Peat | place... | reverse complement strand
GGTGTCGAGCAGCAGCAGCTTGTGTACCGCCGGGATGTTGCCGAACGCATGCTTGAGATCTTCCTCGCTCACCGCATCGCGACGGATCGCCTCGTCTGTGATGGTGTTGATGTTGGAGGGGATCAGGAAGTACTCCCGGCTGGCGAGGTCGGCGCTTTCGACGGTGCCGTGGCTGGCGACATAGAACACAAAAACGTCATCAGGAGCGATGGCGCGATAGCTATCGAGGGCGGCCAGCAACGACGTCTTGGTGGTGTCCTTGTGCGTGGTGAGCTGCTGGACGTTGACCTTGCCGAAGAGCGGCTTCGCCTTCTGTTGCAGGAGCTCGGCAATGGCCGTGGCGTCGGCGACCGAGTAGCGCAGGTTGAGACGGCTGTTGTCGAAGTCCTGGATGCCGACCACCAGCGCGTGCAGCTGCGGCTTGGCGGTCGAGGTGTAGTGCGCCGTCACCGTGGCAACCGCCGGGTTGGAATGCACGGAGCCGTCGGCGTTGAAGGCGATGACCCGGATGTCATTCTTCCCCGGCACCAGGCGCACATGGATGGTGCGAGTTGGAACACCGGCGGCCTCGACGACTTCGAGGCCGCGGGCCGTCTGATCGGACACGGCGCTGTTGTTGACGAAGGTGCGCACGTCACCGATGCCACCGCCGTGATCGCTGATGCTAACGCGCAGGTCTAGCGCCTCGCTCTCGACTTCGGTGGGCACGTCGACCAGTGCGACGTCGGGCGGCGGCTTCACGGAGGCGAGCGTCGGCAACGTATCGGGCAGCTTCCCGCCGTTGAGCGCGAGCTGCACGAGGTCGGGACGGTAGAACTTCTCACGGTAAGCGCCGATTCCGGTGACCTCGTTGCCGCGGCGAACGTTGACGTATTGCTCGGCCGTGTCTCCTTGGAAGTCGTAATAGCCCTGCGGGGTGATCTGCAGGATGCCGCCGTCCGTGAAGGCGATGAGGCGCAGCCGCTCGCTGCCGCTGGCGACGTCCCAGAGCCTCAGCGTCGAATCCGCGCTGGCCGAGGCGAGCAGCCGTCCGTCGGGCGAGAAGGCGACCGACTCGACGAGATCGGTGTGCCCGCGCAGGTTCCGCAGTTCCCGGCCGCTGCCGGCGTCCCAGATCCTGATGGCGGCGCTCTCATCGCTCGAGGCGAGCTGCCCCTCCTTCGGCGCGAAAGCGACCGAGGTGACGGCCGCCGTGTGCCCGCTGAGGGTGCGCAGCTCGCGAGCGCTGCTGACATCCCACAGTCTCACCGTCTTGTCGCCGCTGCCCGAGGCGAGCGTCTGACCGTCCGGGGAGAAGGCCACGGACCCCACCCAGCTCGTGTGCCCGGCGAGGGTGTGCAGCTCCCGGCCGCTTGCCACGTTCCAGAGCTTGATGGCCCCATGCTCATCGCCCGAGGCGAGCGTCTGACCGTCCGGGGAGAAAGCCACCGCTTCGACCGGTGCCGTATGCCCGGCGAAGGTGTGCACCTCGGCCGCATCCGCCACGTTCCACAGCTTCAGCGAGTTGTTGGCGCCCCCCGCCGCGAGCGTGCGCCCGTCTGCAGAGATCGCAACGGAAGCGCTGCCGCTCGCGACGCTTCCGGCCCGCACGCTGCGCAGCTCGCGGCCAGTGATGATGTCCCAGAGCTTGATCGCCTGGTCGCTGCCACGCGAGGCAACGGCGCGATTGTCCGGCGTGAACACCGCGGCGCCGACCCAGCCCTGATCGGCGGTAATCGTGCGCAGCTCGTTGCCGTCGGCGACTCTCCACAGTCTCACCGCGCGGTCGGCACTGCCGGAGACCAGCATCTTACCGTTGCGCGAGAAGGCGACCGATTTGACGAATGCGGCATGTCCCTCGAGCGTCGCCAGTTTCTCCCCGCTCGTGACGTCCCAGATCTTCACCGCGTGATCGGCGCCCCCCGAGGCAAGCGTACGGCTGTCCGGCGAGAAGCTCACCGCCTCCACCCAGCGCGCGTCCCCCGGCAGGGCGTGTAACTCACGGCCGCTCGCGGCATCCCACAGCCTGATGCTGTGGTCGTAGCCTCCGGAGGCAAGCGTACGGCCGTTCGCCGCGCAGGCGACCGACCACACCTCACTCGAGTGCCCCCGCAAGGTACGCAGCTCGCGCCCTCCCGCAATGTCCCAGAGCTTGACCGTGTGGTCCCAGCTCGCCGAGGCGAGCGTCTGCGTGCCGTGGCAGAAAGCGAGTGCGCTCACCCGGTCGGAGTGACCGCTCAGCGTACGCATCTCCCGGCCGGCAGCCGCGTCCCAGAGCTTGATGGTTTTGTCGACGCTCCCGGATGCGAGGGTCGTGCCATCCGCAGAGAAGGCGAGGGCGGTCACCGCGTCGCGGTGCGTGCTCAACGTACGCGCTTCACTCCCCGAGGCCACGTTCCACAGCTTCACGGTGTGATCGGCGCTGCCCGAGGCGAGGGTGCGGCCGTCGGCAGAGAAGGCGACCGAATTGACTGCCGCGGAATGCCCCTTGAGCGTGTGCAGCTCACGCCCGGTGGCCGTGTCCCAGAGAACCACGAGACCGTCGCGGCCTGCGGTGGCGAGCGTTGCGCCATCGGGGGAGAAGGCGACGGTATTGACGCCCTCGGTGCTGCGCTTAAGGGTGCGCAGCTCGCGCCGTGTGGCGACGTCCCAGAGCTTGGTCGCCCCGTCCTCGCCGCTGGAGGCCAGTGTGCGGCCATTCGGCGCGTACGCGACCGAATGCACCACGTTGGAGTGGCCGAGTTGCGGGAAGACTTCCGGCTTGTCGGCCGCGCGGAGCACTCCGCAGGCAAGACCCGCACACAGCGCCATCAGGCCGGTCGTTGAGGCGCCGAGCCGCAAGATACGTCGAGCCCGATAACCCCTACCCATGGGTTTACAAGGTGAGGTGAATCCTTATTTTGGCCCTCATCATAGCCGATATTGCCCGCGGTGCGTCATCGCGACGCCACCCCCGGCACCTCGCTCGGGTCCTCGAGCAATTCCCAGCGCTGGAGCGCGAGGGGCACGTTGCCGTTGCGCCATACGAAGTCATGGAAGCTCTGCAGCGAGAAATCCGTACCCCGCGCGCGGCGGGTATCGGCCAGGAGCTTCAGGATCTGGAGCTTACCGATCTGGTAGGAGATTGCCTGACCCGGACCGGTAGCGAAGAAGGCCGCCTCGGCGCGGGCGGTCTGCGGGTCCATGGGGACGGTGCTGGCCAGGTAGGCGGCCGCCTGGGCGAGTGAGAATTCCCCGAGCGCCAGCTTGATATCGACCTCCACGCGCAGCGCACGCAGCCGCATGAAGCTGTAGATCGTCTCGCGGGTGTGTGGGTTGTCGTCGAAGTAACCCGCCTGCAGCATCATCTCCTCGGCGTAAAAGCCGATGCCTTCATTGGCCGCGGAGTCGTAGTAGTGGCGGCGGATGGGATCGGGATTTCGCCAGCCGAGACAGAGCTGGAAGTAGTGCCCCGGCACGCCCTCGTGGACGATGATCGGTCGCGGGTCGCGCGCCTTGGAGAGGTCGAAAAAGCCGAGACCGGCGTGCGGTGGCCGGATGTAGCTGGTGCCGTCCTGGTCCAGGCGCGACGGACCGGTGAGATCATCCATCTCGGTGAGCTCGGAAAGCGGTGCCAGATACGGCGGCAGGAGGAGATTACGGTAGTGCCGCAAGCCTTCCGGTACGCTCAGGATGTGGTGCGCGACGAGGAACGCGCGCACCTGCTCCTCGTCGCGTTTCTCGGCAGCGATCTGCGCGGCGGCGTCGGCGAACAGCGGCGCGGGCGGCAGACCCGCATTCCGCGTGTGCTGATACGCCTCGAAACTCACCGCGCGGCCCCACTCCTGCCGGCCCATGGCGAGCAGCTCCTCGGGCGTGAAGGGCAGCAGTGCCACATTCCTCAGGAAGAACACATACGCCTCGCGGCCGACGGCCGTATCGGCCCGCGCCGCGCCGCGGCGTGACTCGAGCCACGAGCGATACTCCCCGAGCGCACGTACCGCGGCGGGCATCGCCTGGTGGAGGGCTTGTCGGTTGGCGACAGCGAACAGCGGTGCGAGCGCCGCCTCGACCTGCGCGAGGCGCTCGTCCACATGCTCGAGCGCATCGATGGCGAGCTGCGCGAACGGCGCGCGTAGCTCGGTGAGGTTCTCGCGCGCGGCTTGCAGCGTGCCCGGTATCGCCTGCAGGCGCTTCACGATCTCCTGCTGCCGCGCGCTGGCGAAGGGGGCCGGTGGCAGCAGCAGTGCCGTCACCGCACCGAGCGTCTGATCGACGTAGAAGGCAGGGTTACGTCGCCAGCCTTCCTGCACCTCGAGCTCCCAGCGCACCCGGGCGAGGGCCGAGCCGATCAGGCGGTGGTCGACCTTTACGGCAAGCGGCGCGGCCGCCGACGGAGCGAGGGCACGGTAGCGGCGCTCGAACTCCCCGAGCTCCGCAAGCCGTCGCGCGACGGTCGCTCCGCGCCAGTCGCTCACGAAACCGTCCGGACGCTCGATGCGCGGGATGTCATCGCTCGAGAAGGGTTGCTCCTGCGCCCGCCACTGCCAGAAGCTTGCGCCGAGCTCATCGAGCGAATCCCCGCGCGCGCCGCAACTCAGGGCAAGCAGCGCGCACAGAGCGGTGATTCTCCTACCGGACATTCGGGGTGCTCTCCCACATTCGCTTGCGCGAGCGCGCGGCCCGCCGCAAGGGTCACGACATAAGCGGCGCCGAGATTACATTGTCCGTGCTGCGCGGAGCGCGGCGGGCGCTGCGCCGCGCGCCACGGTATGCGGCGTGCCGCTACCTTGGGAATGCGCCGCTCTTTCTGCTTAAATGTCGCATAATTCGCAAGAGCGTCAACAAGCGGCGTGCGGCGCAGCCTGCCGAACCGCTGCACCGACTACCAGTCCCCGGGGATTCGAGCCTCATGCGCAAACTGACCAACGAGGAACTCAAGGCCGAGAACGCCCTGCGGCTGCTGCATCCGATGGCCCATCCGGGCACGGTGCGCGAGACGCCGCCCGACATCATCGCGCGCGGCGAAGGCAGCTGGATCTGGGACGTCGATGGGCACCGGCTGATCGACGGCGTGGGCGGGCTATGGTGCGCGAACCTCGGCTTTGGTCGCAAAGAAATCCGCGACGCGATCGTCGCGCAGCTCGATGAGCTGCCCTTCTACAACACCTTTCGCGGCGCCACGCATCCGCGCGCCATCGAGCTCTCGCAGCGGCTCGTGCGGCTCATGAGCCCGGACGGCGTCGGCGCGGTGCACTTCGGCAGCGGTGGCTCGGATGCGGTCGAGGGAGCGCTCAAGCTCGCGCGGCAGTATTTCAAGGTGCGCGGCCAGCGCGATCGCACCAAGTTCATATCGCTGCGTCAGGGATACCACGGCACGCACTTCGGCGGCATGAGCGTCAACGGCAACACGCCGTTCCGCCGCGCCTATGAGCCGCTGCTGCCGGGGTGCTTCCACGTCGACACGCCCTGGCTCTACCGCAACCCCTATACCCAGGACGGGGAGGAGCTCGGGCGAATCTGTGCCGAGCTCCTCGAGCGGGAGATCGTCTTTCAGGGTCCCGACACCGTTGCCGCATTTATCGCCGAGCCGGTCCAGGGGGCCGGTGGAGTGATCGTGCCGCCGCCGAATTACTGGCCGCGGGTGCGCGAGGTCTGTGATCGGCACGGCGTGCTCCTCATCGCCGACGAGGTGGTCACGGGCTTCGGGCGCACCGGACACCTCTTCGGCACGCAGCTGTGGGGCGTGAAGGCAGATATGTGGTGTCTCGCCAAGGGCATCTCCTCGGGGTACATCCCGCTCGGTGCCACCGCGGTCTCGGCGAATGTGGTGGCAGCCTTCCAGGGCGCGGATCCCGTGCTCGGCACCATCAACCACGGCTACACCTACGGCGCGCACCCGGTCGCGGCCGCGGCCGCGCTGGCGACGCTCGACATCATCGAGCGCGAGGATATTCCCGCCCGCGCAGGTAGCGAAGGGAAGTACTTCCTCGAGCGGCTGCACGCCATGAAGCGCTTTCGCATCGTCGGCGACGTACGCGGCGTCGGCTTGATGGCCGGCATCGAGCTGGTTGCGGACAAGCGCACGCGCGCCACCTTTCCGCGCGGTGCTCCCGAGCTCGCCCGCGTCCATCGCGAGGCCTATCGGCGCGGCGCGATGATCCGCCTGTCGGGCGCCAACATCATCCTCTCGCCGGCGCTCACCATCGAGCGCCCGCAGCTCGATCTGCTGTGCGACGCGCTCGAGGGCGCGTTCGCCGCGGCCGAAGCCTGATGGCACGGCTCGGTGCAGGCACGCCCGTGACCGAGCGAACGTGAGCGCTGCGAGCGACGACTTCGCGATCGCACCGCCCGATGCTGCGCTGTTCCCGGCTCCGGGTGAGCGCGAGCGGATCGACGACTACCTGACACGCGCCCTGGCGCTGGCCCAGGAGCGAGTCGTCGCGGGTCCGGCAACACCGGACCTGGACATGGACGCCTTCCGCCGGGAGCTGGCCCGCTTCGACTTCGCGACGACCCGCCCGCTCGAGGAACTGCTCGACTGGTCCATCGGGGTGCTCGAGCACGGTCTCACCCATCTGACGCATCCGCGTTACTTCGGCCTCTTCAATCCGGCGCCGACGTTTCCGGCGCAATGCGCCGACCGTGTCGTGGGCTCGTTCAATCCGCAGGTGGCGAGCACCGCGACCTCGCCGGCCGCCGTTGCGCTCGAGGGCCACGTGATCGCGAGCGTGGCGCGGCGCGCCGGCTTTCCCGCCGGCGCCGGCGGTCAATTCACCTCCGGTGGATCGGAGGCGAACTACACCGCGCTCCTGTGCGCGCTCACCCGCGCGCATCCGGCCTTCACGCTCGAGGGGGCGCGCGGCTTTCCGGGCCAGCCGGTGTTCTACACCTCGAAGGAATGCCACCGCAGCTGGGTGAAGATCGCGCACCAGGCCGGCATCGGCCGCAACGCGGCACGCCTGGTGCCCACCGATGGCCGCGGACGCATGTCGATTCCGGCTCTGCAGGAGGCGATTGCCCAGGACCTCGCCAGAGGGTGCGTGCCGTTCCTGGTGGTGGCTTCCGTGGGTACCACCAATGCCGGCATGATCGATCCGCTCGATGCCTGCGCCGACCTCGCGGTGCGACACCGGCTCTGGTACCACGCCGACGCTGCCTGGGGCGGGGCGATGATCGCCTCGGAGCGGCTGCGCGGTGTCCTGCAGGGCCTCGAGCGCGCCGACTCGGCGACCATCGACGCGCACAAATGGTTTGCGACCACCATGGGCTGCGGCATGTACCTCACCCGTGATCCGGCGACCCTCACCGCGACCTTCCAGGTCGGGGCGGCGGGCTACATGATGTCGCACGAGATCTCGCACGATCCCTACATGAACTCCGCGCAGTGGTCACGGCGCTTCCTCGGATTGCGCTTGTTCCTGTCGCTCGCCTCGGCCGGCTGGGCCGGCCACGCGGTTCACATCGAGCGCGCCGTGGCACAGACTGCCAGTATCCGCAGCGCGCTCGAGCGCCGCGGCTGGTCGGTCGTCAACGATTCGCCGCTCGCGCTGCTCAACGTCGTGCCACCGCCCGCGCTCGGGGATCCGCGCACGGTGGTGGCCCGGGTGCTGAGATCCGGCCGCGCCTGGGTGTCGCTCGCGCGCTTCGAGGAACAGGACGTCATCCGCATCTGCGTCACGCACGGCGAAACGTCGGCCGCGGATCTCGCGATCCTCATCGAGACGCTGCATCCCTCCAGCTAGTGCATCGCCCGCGGCGCGGCTCGGTAGGGCATGGCACCGCCACCCGAGGCAGGTGTGGCCACCATCATGACGGTGTTGGTGTTGTCGTCGTTGAAGTAGACGATCTGCTGGCCCTGGCTGTCCACGGTCGCGGCGATGCCGAACAGCGCTCCGGGAGTTCCGCTGCTGTCGAGCTGCACGGGTGGACCGACGAACCCGCCCGGTAGCACCGGGGAGATCTCGACGGCGAGATTGGGCGTCTGGCCGGAACCGATGTTGATGTCGCCATTGCCGACGATCAGATCGCCATCGGCCAGCAGTGCCGCACTGATCGGGCTGATCAGCGGACTGCCGTGTGCGATCAGGCGCGCCGAAGCGGCGGAGGGCCCGCTGAAGGTCGGGACCGGCGTCGGCGGCGTGGCGACCGAGCTGCATTGCCCAGCGACCGAAATGCCGCCGGCGCCGATGCTCGACACCCTGGCGAAGGCGACCACGCTGTTCGAGCTGGTGTCGACGACGTAGAGGGTGTCGTTCGAGGCGTCGTACGTGAGCCCGGCGGGAGCAAACACCGCGCCCGGCACGCCGCTGCCGCAAAAGCCGGTGACAATCTGCGTGAAGGAGGCCTGGGCGTCGCCGTTCAGCTCGAGACGGTCGATCGCTCCGCCGACATCCGACACGTAGATCGCCGCCGGATGGCCGTTGGCAGCTGCGACGTAGGTCGTGCCCCAGGGTTGGGCGAAGCTGTCACTCGCGAAGGGTGTGGCGAGCGTGCCGGTCGGGCTCACCAGCGGTACCTGGTTGGCCGTGTAGGCGGTGGCGGCGATGCTGTCGTCCGGGAGCATGGCGAGGGCATTGCAGCCTTCGAGCGATGCCGAGTTCGCAATCGCGTACGGCGTTGCACCGGCGGTCGGGTGCAGGCCGATGATGCTGGTGCCCGTGCCCTGCACGGTGCCGTTGTTGAAATTGCACACCACCAGATCGCCCTGGGAGATCGGCCCGGCGCTCGCGGGCGCGATGACGAGCCCGTAAGGGTTGCCGTCCGGTCCGGAGGCCGTCGAGCCGATGGTGGCGATCTTCTGCATCGCCAGGACGCTGAGAATGGAGGGGCTCACCGTCACCATCGCGCTGGTTGCGCTCGATGTGCCGCCGGCGCCGGTGCAGCTGAGCGTGTAGGTCACGCTGCCGGATGCGGTGGGTGCGACCGTCAGCTGGCCACTCGGCGACTGGCTGGCAGTGAGAGCGCCGCCCATTGCGCTCGAGGCGCTCGCGGTGCACGCCGTCGCGTTGCTCGAGGTCCAGGCGAGCGTCACCGCCTGCCCGAGGCTGATGGTTGTAGCCGTCGCCGGTGAGGTGACCGACACGGCAGGCATCGAGCTGCCGCCATAGCCACTCGTCATGCCGCTGCTGCTGCTGCCGTAGCCGCCGCCGCCGCAGCTCACCAAGGCACCCGCGGCGAGACCGGAAACCGCAATGCCTGCGGTGAGAGCACTAACACGCATGCCTGTCCTCCCGTTTGCCTGACGTATGTGCCGGTGCCGAGCGACTCGGTTTAGCGACACTGTACCGATCACTGTTCCGGCGCTGCGGGAACAGGGAACACACACGGCCAACAGCCGTACGCCGCTGGGAACGGCAGGCGGCGAAGTGATAGTTTTGCTCCAAGGAAGGGACTGTCGCAGTGCCGCGCTCGCACGCCGGCCACGCCCGGAGTCAACATGCTCGCCATCGTCAGCGCCATGCCAGAGGAGATCGCGGTCGTCGTCGAATCTCTCGAGAGCGTGGTGACGCACGAGTCCGGCCGCCGGCGCTATCACGTCGGCACCTATCACGGCCACGAAGTCGTGGTGGTCTTCTCGCGGATGGGTAAGGTGGCCGCGGCGGCGACCACGACGCAGCTCATCACATCGTATGGTGCGACGCACGTGGTGTTCAGCGGCGTTGCCGGCGCCGTGCGCCCGGGGCTTGCGATCGGCGACATCGTGATCGGCACGGAGCTGATCCAGCACGATATGGACGCCTCGCCAATCTTTCCGCGCTACGAGGTGCCGCTGCTCGGCAAGGCCGCGTTCGCCAGCGACCCGCAGCTGCGTGAACAGCTGAGTTCGGCCGCGCGCGCCTTCCTGCACGCGGATCTCGCCTCGCACGTCTCGCCCGCGGAGCTCGCCTTCTTCTGCATACGCACGCCCCAGGTGGTGAATGGGGTCATCGCGAGTGGCGACAAGTTTTTCGCCAGCAGTGAGGAGATCGCCGCGCTGCACCGCCGGCTCCCGGCGGTGGCGTGTGTCGAGATGGAGGGCGCCGCGGTGGCGCAGGTGTGCGATGAGTATGCCGTACCTTTTGGCGTCGTGCGCACCATCTCCGACGCGGCCGACGAGAACTCGCCGCACGATTTCGCGCGCTTCGCACGTGAGATTGCCCGGCACTATTCCGCCGGGATCCTGTCGCGATTCCTCAAGGCGCTGTGAGAGGAGGAGACCGTTCCAATGAGATCAACCGCCGTTGTCCTTTTCACCGTGAGCGGGATTCTCACGACCGCCACCGTCCGCGCCGCCGAGCCCGAGCCGGCAATGACGGCGGGGGACTTACAGGCGCTGTGTACGGGTGAGGACCACGTGAGCAAGAACGCCTGCCGGATCTACATCCTCGGCGTGACGCAGGGCATTGCCGTGGGGATGCACATGGCGGGTGGTCAGGTCGCGGGAGGCGCCCCCTGTGTTCCGCCCGGAACATCGGCCGAGGCGTTGGAGGAGACCGTGAAGAGCAAACTGGGTCAAGACTTGGCGAAGCGTCCGGGGGATCGAAATCTCGAGGCTTCGGGATTCATCGGCTCGGTGCTCGCGGCCGCATACCCCTGCGCGAAGCACCCGCAGAGTAACGGCTAGGCTGTCGGAACGTCTTACACCGCGGTCGCCAAGTGACTTGAGGTGTGCGTCTTAACATATTGAATCATGGAATAACTCAACTTCGGGCACGCATCTTGCTGCTCCGGTGCGGACGACCACGTCGTCCGCGCGTGCAGCCAAACACCAACAACTCCACGCGCCAGCTGCACCTGGGTGCAGGGGAGTACCGTCCATGAGCGTAAAGTCTTTGAGTCGTTTCGCGGCTCTCGGAGCCTGCCTGCTGGGCGGGTTCGCGATGGCGGCCGGCCCCGCCCAGGTGCAGCCAGGGGGTACGGTAACGGTTCCCACGTACACGAGCGGTGGGTCGACGCCGACCGCGACCGTGCTCGCGGCGTCGTGCGGGTTTTTCGCCGGCGGCACGTGCACCACCGGTACGAGCACCAGTGCGCTCGAGGCTACCGGCCTTACTCTCGGGGAGGGCACGGGGGGCTTCCTGGAGGCGGCCGGCACCACCTCGTTGAATCCTTACGGGTCCGGTGACCTCGCGTTCGCCTTCATCCTCGCCGGCAGCGATAGCTCGACGTTTACTTCGAAGGCCACCAACACGGTCAACATCGCCTCGTTCGCCGGCTACAGCACCTCGGTGCAGGCGTGCGGGCCGCTCTTCGGCTCCTCATCGTTCGAGACCTGCGCCGCAGTCAGTGCGGGCATCGCCATGCGCAGCAGCGGTAAGGGGAACGTCGTCACCTTTAGTGGCATCCCGGCGATCTCAATCGTGGGTCTGCCCGCGACCGACGGCTACGTGGTCTACACCAACGCGCCGGCCCGTGCCTTGGTCGACCCGAATAACTTCTCAGTCGTCATCAACGGGACGACCTATGCTTTCGCGGGCCTCGGCCTGACGGCCCCGTCCGGCAGTGGTAGCGGCGGCAGTGGGGGCAGCGGCGGAAAGACCGGAGTGCCTGAACCGGCCACACTCGCGCTGCTCGGCCTCGGGCTTGCGGGTCTGCGCTTCTCGAGACGGCGCCGAACGTCCTAGCCGGCACTGCTCGAGTGAAGCTCAGGACCCCGGCCTCGTGCCGGGGTCTTCGTTTTGCGCCAGGCCGACCGCCTCGACGCGCGTGGCGGAACCTGCGCCAGGTCTTGCCATGAGCGTCCCGATGAGTCCGCACAGTGCCGCAAACGCCAGCCACAGGCCCGGAACGGCGCGGTGGCCCGTCACCGCGATCAGCCAATGACTGATCGCGGGCGTGAAGCCGCCGAACACTCCGGCGGCAAGACTGTAGGCGAGGGCGAAGCCGCTCGTGCGCACGGCGCGCGGCATGATCTCGGTGAGCGCCACCACCATCGCGCCGTTGTAGCTGCCGTAGAGAAAGGACAGCCACAGCTCGCCCGCGAGCAACCTGGAGAATGAAGGCGCATCGACCAGCCAGCGCATCACCGGGTAGGCGGTAAGGAGCATCAGCAACGTGCAGCCGACGAGCAGCGGCCGGCGCCCGAGCCGGTCCGAGAGTGCGCCCATCACCGGGAGCCAGAAGAGATTCGAAAGGCCGACGCACAGCGTCACGACCAGCGCATCCGACGCCGCAAGCTGCAGCACCGTACCGCCGAAGGTCGGGGTATAAACGGTGATCATGTAGAAAGAGACCGTGGTCATCGTGACGAGCAAGGTGCCGACGAGCACGATCCGCCAGTTGGCGGCGAGCGCGCGCAGCACCGCTGCGGTCGCCAGCCGCTCGGTGCGGGCAAGGAACTGCTCGGTCTCAGGTAGCGAGCGCCGCAGCACAAAGGCCAGCGGAATGATGGCGCAGCCAAGGAGCAGCGGGACGCGCCATCCCCAGCCTGTCATCTGTGCCGGTGTCAACACCGAGCTCAGCACCACCCCGATGAGCGCGGCGGCGATCACCGCGATCTGCTGACTCGCCGACTGCCAGCTGACATAGAAGCCCTTGTGGCCCGGGGTGGCGATTTCCGCGAGGTACACCGACACGCCGCCGAGCTCCATTCCGGCGGAGAAGCCCTGCAGCAGCCGACCGATGAGCACCAGGAGCGGGGCCACGACGCCTAGCGTTGCGTAGCCGGGCACGCAGGCGACGGTCAGCGTGCCCGCGGACATGAGCCCGAGCGTGAGCAGCAGCCCGGCGCGGCGACCGTGGACGTCCGCGTACGCCCCGAGCACGATCGCACCCAGCGGGCGCATGAGAAAGCCCGCACCGAAGGTCATGAGCGGGAGCATCAGGCGCATGAATTCGCTGGTGCCGGGGAAGAAGGTGTTGCCGATCGCGGCGGCGTAGTAGCCGAACACCGTGAAGTCGTACATTTCGAGAAGGTTGCCGCTCGCCACGCGAACCACGGCTGCAATTCTCGATCGTCGGGCGGCGCGCATGGACGGGGGCAGCGGTAAGCGAGGCGCAGCCCGTCAGGGCCGCACGCAGCTCAAGGGGCGGCAGCGTTCACGCACGCAGCCGCAGGCCCTGCGGATCATAGAGCGGCTGGAGGCGGACGGTGGCGCTGCGTACCTCGCCGAGGATGTCGATCTCGAAGCGTGCGCCCTCGCGCGCCAGCGCGGTCGGCACATAACCGGCGGCGAGACTCTTGCCGACACAATGTCCGTAGGCGCCGGAAGTCACGTAGCCGACTGCGACACCGTCCTTCACGATCGACTCGTAGCCGATGACCTCCGCATCCGCATCCGTCACCTCCATTACGATGAAGCGCCGCTGCGGGCCTGCGACGCGCTCGGCAAGCACGGCGGCGCGTCCCGTGAACTCAGCTTTGTCGAAATCGACGAAGCGGTCGAGCCCGGTCTCCCCCGGCGTGTGATCGGGGCGGAAATCCTTGTTGAAGGAGCCGTAGCTCTTCTCGAGGCGCAGCGAGGAGAGCGCGCGGCCGCCGAAATGGACGAGTCCGAGATTCCGTCCCACCTCCCAGAGATCGTCGTAGAGCGTCGCGAAGTAATCGGGCGTCGTCCATAGCTCGTAGCCGAGCTCGCCGGTGAACCCGGCGCGCGTGAGGATGGCCGGGGCAAAGCCGACCGCGGTTTCGGTGACCTGGAAGAGCCGGAAGGCCTGCGCCGACAGATCGATGCGCACCAGCGGCTGCAGCAGCTCGCGCGAGCGGGGTCCGGCGATCGACACGCCGGTGAGCGTCGAGGCCAGCGAGCGCACACACACCTGCGGCGGCGGCTCGGCGCGGGAGAACCAGCGCAGATGGAACTCCTCGGCAAATCCTGAGCCGACGATCATGTAGCGATCGTCCGCGAGGCACGCCATCGAGAGGTCACCGACGATGCGGCCCGCAGGATTGAGCATCGGTGCGAGTGCGAGCCGGCCCGGTCTCGGCAGGCGGCATGCAAACACCCGGTCGAGCCACGCGCGGGCGCCGCGACCGCTCACTTCGTACTTGCCGTAGTTGGTCGTCTCGTAGAGGCCGACGCCCCGGCGTACCGCCTGGCACTCCGCGCGCACCACGGGGAAGGCCTCCGAGCGGCGGTAGGTAGGGGTCTCGCTCGGCGCCACGCCCGCAGGGGCGAACCAGAGCGCATGCTCGAGCGCGAAGTTGGCACCCATCACCGCGCCGGCCGCCCTGAGCCGCTCGTAGATGGGCGAGCGCCGTACCGGGCGCGCGGCAGGCAGCTCCTCGTTGGGGTAAGCGAGGCGGAAGCGCCGCGAGTAGTTTTCCGGCACCTTGATGGCCGTGTATTTCGGCGTGGCGAACGCGCCGAAGCGCGCCACGTCCATGGAGATGATGTCCTGTCCGGGATCGCCCTCGGCCATCCAGCGTGACAGCACGAGTCCGATGCCGCCGCCCTGACTGAAGCCGGCCATCACCGCGCACGCGACCCAGTAGTTGCGCACGCCGCGCACCGGGCCGACCAGCGGGTTACCGTCGGGCGCGAAGGTGAAGGGGCCATTGACCGCTTTGCGAATGCCGACTCGTCCGAGCGCCGGGAAGTGGCGGAAGCCTACTTCGAAGTACGGGGCGAGCCGCTCGAAGTCCTCGGGGAGCAGCTGCATGGAGAAGTCGTCCGGCGTCCTGAGCGGCGACCACACGACGCCGTGGGGCTCGTAGGTGCCGATGAGTGCGCCGCCGCGTTCCTGGCGCACGTAGATCTCGCCGGCGTAGTCGGTGGTGTTGACGATCTCCTTGGCGCGGCCCGACAGCTCGGGCAGATCCTCGGTGATCAGGTAGTGATGCTCCATCGCGAGCACCGGCAGCTCGATGCCCACCATGTGGCCGACCTCGCGCGCCCACAATCCCGCGCAATTGACCACGTGCTCGGCGTGCACCGTGCCCTTGTCGGTGACGACGTCCCAGGTGCCGTCGCGGCGTGCGGCGAGCGACAGCACGCGGGTGAAGCGCTCGACCGAGGCGCCGAGCGTACGCGCCGCCTTGACGTAGGCGTTGGTCGTTCCCGAGGGGTCGCAGTGACCGCCATCGGCGCGCCACAGGGCGCCGATGAAGCGACGCGTATCAATCAGCGGGTTGAAGTTGCGCGCCTCCTCGAGCGAGATCATCTCGGTCTCCATGCCGAGGTAGCGGGCGCGCGAGCAGATGAGCCTGAGGCTGTCGAGCTCGCCTTGGGTCGCGGCGAGCATCAGCCCCCCGTTCGGATGCAGTCCACAGGACTGCCCGGAGATCGCCTCAATCTCACGGTACAGGTCGATGGTGTATTTCTGCAGCCGCGAGATGTTGGCCTCGCCGTTGAAGGTATGCATCCCACCGGCAGCGTGCCAGGTCGAGCCGGAGGTGAGCTCGCTCTTCTCGAGGAGCAGCACGTCGGTCCAGCCGATCTTCGCCAGGTGATAGAGAACGCTCGCGCCGACCACGCCGCCCCCGATCACCACGGCTCTCGCGGAGGCTTTCATGTGGGTGCATCTGCGGACACGTCGGCAACACTAGCATCCCCGTCAGGCGCCAGCCCGAAAGGCCGGCCGGCGTGGGTCAGCCACTCGCGAAAGTGCCGCCCAGTGCTGGTCGGTGTGAGTAGCAGCAGCACGCCGGCCTCGATCGCCGCGAGTATCACCGGCACCTGCGCCATGATGGTGGCGGCGGCGCGCCCGACCGGGAAGACTTCGGGGTCCAGGTCCAGGCGGCAGCCGCGGGCGAGCAGGGCGCGCATCTCGGGTCCGGCGACCTCGAGTGACATGAGGGCGGAGGAAAGATCCACGCCGATCCCGCAGCCGGCGCATGCGGCCTGCCAGACCGCCGCCGCCGCGCCCGTCGATTCGGGCGGTGTCATCACTAACCAGCGCTCGGGACGCACGCAAAGCGCAAGCGTGCTCCCCGTGGCCACAACGTGCCCGGGGTCCGGGAGCTGAATGCCGCGGCGGCGGGCGAGGGCCTTGAGAACCTGCGCGCGGTCGCGGACCGCTGCGAGCTCGACCACGTCGGCGGGCCGCGCGCGCAGCGTGACCGCGGAAGCCCGCCCAGAAGGCGTCGCCTCAGGCGCGGACACGGCTGTTCTCCGCGTCGAGCATGTGCGGGCTGAGAACCTGGACCTCCGTCTCCTCGTTGTGCACCGGCGAGCGGCCGATCAGACGCTGACCGTGGCGCTCGCGGCCGCCGCCGAGGAGCGCAAGCCCCACCCAGCCGTCGAACTCGACCGAGGGTGTGCACGAGGTCACGTAGCCGAGGCTCGCTTCCCGGGCCTGCGGCGCGACCAGTTGCATGCCGTTACGCAGCCGACGACTGCGGTCGACGGGCCGTATCCCGACCAGTTGCAACCGCTCCGCCCCCGTGAGGCCCGCACGCTGCGCGAGCGCGCGCCCGACAAAGTCGCCCTGCTTCTTCAGGAGCCGCTGCAGCCCGAGATCGTCCGCCGTGGTGTTGCCGTTGAGCTCCGCGGTCGTCACGTGTCCCTTCTCGATGCGCAGCGTATTGAGGGCATCGAGTCCGTAAGGGCGGATGCCGAAGCGCTCACCCGCCGCCAGCAGTGCCGACCAGACACCGAGCGCTTGTTGGCCAGGGACGGCGACTTCGTAGGCGAGCTCGCCCGAGAAGGAGATGCGAAAGATCCGTCCCGGCACTCCGACGATCGTGGCGGCGCCCGCGGCCATGAAGGGAAAGGCGGCACTGCCGAGATCGGTCCCCGAGGCGACCGCAGCGACGACCTCGCGCGCGTTAGGGCCAGCGATGGCGAACTGTGCCCACTGGTCGCTGACATCGGTGAGCAGCACGTCGAGTTCTGGGAATACCGCCTGCAGATGGAACTCCATGTGCTCGAGCACGGCGACGCTGTTGGCCGTGGTGGTGGTGACGAGGAAGTGCTGCGGACCGAGGCGCGAGGTGGTGCCGTCATCGAATGCCATCCCGTCCTCGCGCAGCATCAGGCCGTAGCGCGCGCGGCCGACCGGGAGGGTGGAGAAGGTGTTGGCGTAGATGAAATCGAGGAAGCGCGCCGCATCGGCCCCCTGAACGTCGATCTTCCCGAGCGTCGAGACGTCAGTGATGCCGACCCGCTTGCGCACGGTGCGCGCTTCATCGAGCACCGCCGGCCAGCCCCCCTGGCGCGAGTACACGAGCGGCCGCAGCCACAGTCCCGTGGGCACGAAGGTCGCGCCCGCGGACTCGTGCCAATCGTGCAGCGGCAGCCGTCGTTTGGGCCGGTAGTGCTCGCGGACCTCGCCGCCGGCGAGCGCGGCGAAGGGCACGGGCTGGGCGAACGGGCGCGGCCGCAGCGTGCCGACCTCGGACAGCCGCACGCCGCGCGCCTCGGCGAGAACGGCGCTGCCGAGGAGACCGCCGATGCGGCCCTGGTCTGTCGCCATGCCGTGAGTGGTGAAGCGCTTCATGTGCTCGAGATGCTCATAGCCCTCGCGGCAGGCGAGGCGCACGTCCGCGGTGGTCACGTCGTTCTGCAGATCGACGAAGGCCTTGCCCGGCGCCCGCACCTCCCAGAGCTCACGCAGCGGCGTGACCATGGAATCGGGCGGGGGCTCGGGGCCCTCGGTCACCTCGGCCCCTCGCCCGAGGTCGACGGCCAGCGCGCGCGCGGCCGCCACGCCGTCGCGCGCGGCGGCCGTGAGCCCGAAGACGCCGCGCGCTGCCCCCGCGACGCGCCCGGCGGTCGGCGTGAGATCGGGCGTGAAGGCGGCGAGCGACTCCTGCCACTCAAGGGCGGCGCCCAATTGACTTGCGAGCGCCGTGGCCGGCGTGTGGCCACCCGAGATCAGGAGTGTGTCGGTCTCGAGCACGAAACGACGGCGGCCATCGAGCTCGTCGATACTGACGGCGCACACCTCGCGCCGCCCGGCGACGCCGCCGACGACGGCGCCGATGTGCACCGGAATGCCGAGTGTGCGGGTTCGCTCGGCGGCACGCGAGCTGCTGCGTGGATCGATCACCCCGGCACACTCGATGCCGGCTGCCGTCAGCGCAAACACGCTCTCGTAGGCTTCGTCGTTGTTGAGAAAGAAGGCCGGGCGGCGCCCGGCGGCGACGCCGTAGCGGCGCAAGTAGGCGAGCGCTGCGCCGGCGAGCATCACGCCGGGTCGGTCGTTGCCCGGGAATGCGATGCAGCGCTCGAGCGCACCGGTGGCGAGCAGCGTGCGGCGGGCGCGGATGACGCGCAGGCGCTCCCGCACACCGAAGCGAGCGGCCGCGGCGGGGGAGAGCGCCTCGAGCGCGCCAAACACGCCGTGGCCGTAAGCGCCAAGCACCGTGGTGCCGGTGAGCAGGCGCACGGCAGGCCGCGCCGCGAGCGCTGCGCCCAGCCGTTCGCGCCACGACCGCCAACGCTCATCGAGCAGCGTGCCGCCACCTGCCACGACGTCCTGCTCCGCGAGAATCACCCGCAGCCCGCACGTTCCGAGGTAGTTTGCAGCGGCGAGTCCCGCCGCCCCGGCGCCCACCACCAGCACGTCGGCGTGATCGTGCACGGTCTCGGCGGGATCGGCCTGCGCAGGCACGATCGGCTCGAGCCGGCCGAGGCCGGCGGCGCGACGAATGAGCGGCTCGTAGATATGCTCCCACGCCCAGCCCGGCGCCATGAACGTCTTGTAGTAGAAGCCAGCCGGGAGGAAGCGACCGAGGAGATCGTTGAGTGCGAGCACGTCGAAGGTGAGCGACGGCCAGCGGTTCTGGCTCTCGGCCACGAGCCCCTCGTGCAGCGCCAGCGTGGTTGCCGGCCGATTCGGCTCGCGTCCGCGCGGCCCGAGCACGTCGACCAGCGCGCAAGGCTCCTCGGGTCCGGCAGTGACGATGCCGCGCGGCCGGTGGTACTTGAAGCTGCGTCCGACGAGGCGCAGGCCATTCGCGAGCAGCGCCGAGGCCAGCGTATCGCCCGTGAGGCCGCGCAGCGGCCGGCCGTCGAAGCGGAAGCCGACGGACCGCGAGGCGTCGGTCAGCAAGCCCTGAGCGATGCGCGCCGGTCCCGCCATCAGCCGTCCGTGTGCCCCGTGCGGGTGCGCGCGGCGTCTGCGGCGGTGACCGAGCGGATCTCGTGCGTCAGCGTATGTCGGACGACCTTGAGGAGCTTGCGACAGCCGCCGACGTGCAACCACCACTCCGTGTGCCAGTCGCAACGATTGTCGCGCTCGTAAACATAGGCGCCGAAGGCCTGCTGCGTAGCGCCGCTCTCGGGTCGACGTCGGCTGGCATCACCGCGATAGCGGAACTCGGTCTCGTCGCGCTCACCGCACCAGGGGCAGACAATCCTCAGCATCGCTCGTTCAGTGCAGGTAAGGGAAGGGGCCGGCGCCGCGCTCATCGACGGTGCGCCCGGCTGCGAAGCGCTCGAGAGCGAGGTGCGCGGCGAGCGGATGCGGCGTGCCCTGAGCGATCAGGTGCGCGGTGGTGAAGCCGCCGGCGGGAATCGCCTTGAAGCCGCCGTAGCACCAGCCGCCGTTCAGGATCAGCCCTGCAACCGGGGTCTTCGAGATGATCGGCGAGCCGTCCATGGTCATGTCCATGACGCCGCCCCACTGGCGCAGTACCCGCAGGCGCGCAAGGCCGGGCAGCAACGTGACCGCCGCGGCCGCCACTTCCTCCGCCATGGGCAGCGTGCCGCGTTGCGCATAGGTGTTGTAGCCGTCGATGTGTCCCCCGAACACGAGTCCCCCTTTGTCGGACTGGCTGACGTAGAAGTGCCCGGCTCCGTAGGTGAGCACCACGTCGAGCACCGGCTTCACCGGCTCGCTAACGAAGGCCTGCAGCACGTGTGTCTCGATGGGAAGGGTCAGTCCGGCCATGGCGGCGAGCACCGAAGAGTGGCCGGCCACTGCCAGACACACGGTGTCCGCGGCGATGACGCCGCGCGTCGTCTCGACGCCCGTCACGCGCGCCCCCTCGCGCCGCAGCCCCGTAACCTCGCAGTGCTCGACGATGTCGACGCCGGCTGAGGTGGCACCGCGCGCGTAGCCCCAGGCGACCGCGTCGTGGCGCACGGTGCCGCCACGGCGCTGGAGGAATCCACCGAGCACGGGGTAGCGGCCGTTGTCGAGATCCGCGAGCGGCACGAGCCGCTTGACCGCCGCGCGGCTGACCTCCTCGGCGTCCGCGCCGAGCAGGCGCATCTGGTTGGCGCGGCGCGTGAAGAGATCGCGCTGCGCTTCAGTGTGAAAGAGGTTGAGGGTGCCGCGCTGGCTCACCATGGCGTTGAAGTTGAGCGAGCGCTCGAGCCCTTCCCAGAGCTTCAGCGAGAACTCGTAGAAGCGGATGTTCTCGGGGTGGAAGTAGTTCGAGCGGATGATGGTGGTGTTGCGCGCGACGTTGCCGAGCCCGAGCGGCCCCCTCTCCAGCACCGCGACGTCGGTGATGCCGTGCGCGGTGGCAAGATAGAACGCGGTCGCGAGCCCATGACCGCCGCCACCGACGATCACCACGCGGTAGCGCTCGCGGGGGGTGGCCTTTGCCCACGCCGGCCTCCAGCCGCGCTGACCGTTTACGCCCTCGCGCAGCAGACGCCAGAGCGAGTAACGGCCGCTCGGGGTGTGCCTGACGGCGGGGGGCGGGGGGTGCGACGGCCGACTCATCGGATGGCGCATGATAAAGCGCTTCCGCACCTACGCACACCGGGGCGCCCAGCCGCGGCAGGCTTGACGCGCCGGGCAACAACCGACAACGTGCCCGGTGCGATGGCACAGAGCTTGAGACGGAATCCCTAAGTGGCGAAGATCCTCGAGTCGCTGTGTGCCACCTTGGCGCTCGCCGTCGGGCTCGCCTCACCCCTCGAGGCCGCGGTGATCGTGTCGTCGAAGCTCTCGAGCGAGTCGGCCATGCTCGGGGAGATGATCCGCCTGATGCTCGACGCCGATGGCATCCCGACCGTGGATCGCACCCGCATCGGCGCCACGCCGGTGGTCCGTAAGGCGCTGCTCGCGGGCGAAATCGACCTCTACGTCGAATACACCGGCAACGCCGGTCTCTTCTTCAACGACGTCGCCGATCCCGCCTGGAAAGATCTCATGAAGGGTTACGAGCTCGGCGCACGGCTCGACTACGCCGCGAACCGCATCGTTTGGCTGACTCCGGCACGGGCGAGCAACGCCTGGGCGCTCGCCGTGCGCCGCGATGTGGCACTCGCGCAGCATCTCCAGACCATGAGCGATTTCGGCCGGTGGGTCGCGGCCGGCGGCCAGGTCGTGCTCGCCTGCTCGGCGGAGTTCGCCAACGCCGGGACGCTGCGCTCTCTCGAGAGAACTTACCGATTCACGCTGCGCTCGGATCAGCTGATCGTACTCGCGGGCGGTGAGACGTCCGCGACCATCCGCGCCGCGGCCGCGGGCACCAACGGCACCAACACCGCCATGGTGTACGGTACCGACGGCGGTATTGCGGCGGCGAATCTTCTGGTCCTCGAGGACGACCGGCACGACCAGCCCGTGTACGCGCCGGTCCCGGTGATCCGCGAGGCGGTGCTGAAGGCGCACCCGCAGATCGCGCAGATCGTCAAGCCGCTCATGGACAGCTTCGATCGCGAGACGCTGCAACAGCTCAATGCGCGCGTCCAGGTAAACGGCGAGTCCGACGAGGTCGTGGCGCTGGACTACCTCCGGTCGAGGGGCTTTCTCAAGTAAAGGAGGCGCACTTGCGCTCTGGGCGATGACAGCGCCAGCGCGGCGCAGGATCGATGGCCTCGGGGCGCTGCTGTCGGCGGTCTCTGCTGCGGCAGTCCTCCTGCTGCCATTCGTGGTGTTCAAGTCGAATCGCATCGTGCCGGGCGATCCGCACGGCCTTCTCGAGGTGCTGGCGCCGTGGGGTGCGGCCACCTGCGTGGCGACGCTCGCCTTTGCGGCCGCCGTGGCGCTCTTGGCGCGCGGGGCGACCCTGCGGCTCGCCGCGGCGCTCCTCGGCCTTTTGGCCGTGGCGCTCGCGGTCGCGGCGGCCGCAAATGCGCTCACGCCTCCCGGTGACAGGGTGGTGCGGGTGGCGCCGGGCGGTGCCTTCTGGATCTTGCTCGTGTGCCTGCTGCTCATGGCAACCGACGCTATCACCCGTATGCGCCCGGGGCCTGCGCTGCGGGTGGTGCTGCTCGCGCTGTTCTTCGCCATCGCCGGCACCGCGCTCGCCCACGGGACCTTCGACAATCTCTCCGTGATGCGCGAGTACGCGGTCAACGCCGCGCGCTTTGTGCGCGAGGCCCGCCAGCACGTATGGCTTTCGGTCGGCTCGCTCGGCGCGGCGGTGATCGTCGCGCTGCCCGTGGGCATACTTTGCCATCGCGTCCCGCGGGTGCGCGGCGCCATCCTCGGCATGCTGAACGTCATCGAGACCATCCCGGCGATCGCGCTCTTCGGCATCCTGATGGCGCCGCTCGCGGCGCTCGCCGTGGCGCTGCCGTGGGCCGCGCGGCTCGGCCTCAGCGGCATCGGCGCAGCCCCCGCGGCGGTCGCGCTCTTTCTTTATGCGCTGCTGCCGATCGTGGCGAACACCGTGGTGGGACTCAAGCGTGTATCACGCGCCACGGTCGAGGCGGCCCGCGGCATGGGGATGACTCCCTGGCAGGTCCTGACGCGCATCGAGCTCGTTCTGGCGCTGCCGGTGATCCTCACGGGAGTCCGCGTGGTGCTGGTGCAGAACATCGGCATGGTCACCATTGCGGCGCTCATCGGTGGCGGCGGGCTCGGCACCTTTGTCTTTCAGGGTATCGGGCAGACGGCGATCGACCTGGTGTTGCTCGGGGCGATCCCGATCGTCGCCCTGGCTTTCTCGGCGGCGGTGCTGCTCGATGCGCTGGTCGAGGCCATGGACCGGGCCAAGGCATGATCCGCATCGAGGATCTCACCAAGCAGTACGACGCGACGACCGTCGTCGATCACGTTTCCTTCACCGTCGAGCGCAACTCCATCACGGCGATCGTCGGCACGTCCGGCTCGGGTAAGTCGACGCTGCTGCGCATGATCAACCGCCTCGTCGAGCCAAGCGGCGGCCGGGTGCTGCTCGAGGGAAGCGACACGCGCGGCGAGCCCGCGCACCTGCTGCGCCGGCGCATCGGCTACGTGATCCAGGGCCACGGGTTGTTCCCGCACCGCACGGTAGCCGAGAACATCGCCACCGTGCCGCGGCTGCTCAAGTGGGACGAATCGCGCATTCGTTCCCGGGTCGAGGAGCTGCTGCACGTGTTCCAGCTCGAACCCGCCACCTACGCACAGGCCTTCCCGTATCAGCTCTCCGGCGGGCAGCAGCAGCGCGTGGGCGTCGCGCGCGCGCTCGCCGCGGAGCCAACAGTGCTGCTCATGGACGAGCCGTTCGGTGCGCTCGATCCGATCATCCGTGCCAAGGCGCAGGACGACCTGCTCGACATTCAGCGCCGCTTCGGCACCACCATCGTGCTCGTCACGCACGACATGGACGAGGCCTTCCGCCTCGGCGACCGTGTCGCGGTGATGAGTCAGGGGCGGCTGCTGCAATACGACCGCCCCGCGACCCTTCTCACCCACCCTGCAGATCCCTTCGTTGCGCGCATGACCGGCATCGCCGACCGCGCGATCAAGCTCCTCTCGCTGACCACGGCCGGAGAGGCGGCGTTGCCGGGTGGCGCCACGCAGGGGCTGACCGTGCCGGCATCGGTGTCGCTGCGCGAGGTGCTGTCCGAGCTTCTCTGGCGGGGGGCGACGTGCGCCACCGTGCTCGGCGAGGACGGGACACCCTGCGGTCAGCTTACCGTGGCGACGATTCTCGCCCGGGGGCGCCCCTAGCCGTGTCGGCCGCCACGCTCCTGCGCCTTGCGGCGCTCGCGCTGCTGCTCGCTTTCCTCCTCTTCCCGCAGAGCTTCGCGCCGCTCTTCGCGCCGCTCACCCAGTACGGGGCGCCGCCGATCTATGACCAGGGGAATCTGCTCGAGCTCGCCCTCGCGCAGCTCGCCACCGTATTGATCGCGGCCGCCGCCAGCACGCTCGTCGCCGTGGGGCTCGGGATCCTGGTGACGCGCCCCGAGGGCGCCCAGTTCCTGCCACTCTCGCGCACGTTGGTGAACGTCGGTCAGACCTTTCCGCCAGTGGCGGTGCTCGCCGTGACGGTGCCACTGGTCGGCTTCGGCGAGAAGCCGACGCTGATCGCACTCTTCGCCTATGGGTTGCTGCCGATTTTCGAGAACACCGTCACCGGCATCAGGAGCTGCCCTCCGGAGGTACTGGAGGCGGCGAGCGGCATGGGCATGAGCGCTCGCGAGCGGCTGCTGTCGGTGGAGTTGCCGCTCGCCTTGCCCTTGATTCTCGAAGGGATCCGTCTGTCGCTCGTGATCAATGTCGGCACGGCCACCATCGGCTCGACGGTCGCCGCCAAGGGCCTGGGCGAGGTGATCATCGCGGGCCTCTTGTCGAACAACACGGCATTCATCCTGCAGGGGGGGCTCGTGACCGGGCTCATGGCAATCCTGCTTTACGACGCGCTCGCAGCGCTCGAGCGGCGGGTATACCGCAACGTGCCGATGGAGTGAGAGCCACTCCCCGAAAAGTGTGGGCTGTACCTGCGCTGTCCGGCCACTTTGGCTAGAATTACCCTGAAATGTCCGCGGTAACCACGCCCAATCGGGGGTCTCCCGGGGCGCCCGCGACTGGCAGTAGTCCGCGTGTCCCGGTGGAAATCCCGACGCTGCTCGTGATCCTGGCCGACTATGGCGGCTGGCTCGCGATTACGGCGCTTTACACTCGCTGGCCGCTGTTTCTCGTCGCGCCTATCGCAGCGGTGCTGGTCACGCTGCACAGCTCGCTGCAGCATGAGATCGTGCACGGGCACCCGACCCGCTGGCTAAGCGTCAATCGGCTGTTCGCCCTGGTGCCGCTGTCATTGTGGCTGCCGTACGAGCGCTATCACCACACTCACCGGATGCATCACATCGACCCGCGCCTCACCGACCCGCTGGATGACCCCGAGTCCTACTACTGGCGGCCCGAGGACTGGGCGCGGCTCGGGCCCGTGAGCCGTTTCTTTCATGAGATCCAGCAGACGCTCGCCGGGCGTGTCGTGATCGGCTCGTTCTGGCGCATCGGGATGTTCCTGCGCGACGAAGTGCTGGCGCTGCTGCACCGGGAGAAGCGCATTCTGGTGCGCAACGACCAAAACCTGCCGCGCGTGTGGCTGGAGCATCTGCTGTGGTGCGTGCCGGTGATCGTCTGGTTGAAAGTGGTATGCGGCATGCCGCTCTCGGTTTACTTCGTCGCGGTCGTGGTCCCGGCGAACGGCATGCTCCTGATCCGCGCCTTTGCCGAGCATCGCGCCCGGCCGGGTGTGCGCGAGCGCATCGCGCTGGTCGAGGGGTCGTGGCTGCTCGGCCCGCTGTTCCTGTTCAACAACCTGCACTCGCTGCATCACGAAGCGCCGAAGATCCCCTGGTACCGCTACAACGCGCACTACCGCGTGCATCGCGAGCGGCTGATCGCGGAGAACGGCGGACTCGTGTATCGCACCTATTTCGACGTCGCGCGCCGCTTCCTGTTTCGCCGGTACGACGTGCTGCCGCATCCGACGGGTCGCGTGCCGCCGGCGCCCGAGCGGCAACTGTCGCGCGCCGCCTGAGCGCTTCAGGCGGGCCGAGGGAAGCCGGCCGCTCTCGCCGAGCGGTCCCACTCGAGCAGCATCGCGAAAGAGCTCGCAGCTACGGGCGCAAAGCCATCGAGCAGCAGTGCATCCGCGAGCGGCGCAAACCACGCTCTCTCGCAGGCTACGGCGAACGCCGCGCGCAGCCGCTCGAGCACCGTCGCCGGCAGCCCCGCCGCGGCCACCAGTGCCGGCATCGGCGCGCGCGCCGTGGAGGCGAGCACGCGCACGCCTGCGGTGAGCTCGGGCGCATGGCGCGCGATCAGCAGATGCCAGTACGCATCGAGCGGCCCGAGGTCGATCCGCCCCTCGCGCACGCTGTCGAGGACATTGCGTGCGGTCACCAGGTCGCCGTGCATCTCGGCATAGAGCGCCGGCCGCCGCGGGCTGCGGTAGGCGAGCAGGTGATGGCGGAAGGCGTTGAATCCCGAGTGGGAATGCTCGACCGTCCAACCGGCCCGGCCGCCGAAGGTGTCTTCGAGCGTGCGGTAGGAGGCGTCCGCCCGCACGATGAGGTCGGTGCGGTAGAACGGGCGGCCGCCCGCCCAGGGGGCTCTCGGTATCGGCGCGGCGAGCGGTTCGACCTTGGCGAGCTCGAGCGCGATCGGGTAACCGCACATGAACACCGCCCCGAGATCGCGCCGCGCCCAGAGCTTCTCGAGCGGCTGCGGCGCGGGGTAGGGCAGGTAGCTGAAGTCGACACGTGCCTCGTCCGCGACGTGTTCGAGGAGCGTGCGCCAGAACCCCTCGACCTCCGCCGTGACCGCGTACATGCGCGCGTTCATGATCCACTCGCTCACGCGCCGCCCTCGCGCTTCGCGACCGATCGCGACCGCAGGCGGCACGCCACCGAACGCTGCGGCGGCGCGCTATCCGGCACTGTCGAGCTCACGCGTGCGTCGCGCCACGTAGTCGGCGATCGCCTCTTTCACGGCCGGATCGAGCGGTGGCGGCACGAACTCGGCGAGCAGCTTCTTCCAGATGACCGTGGCGCGCTCGGTGGCGTTGTGCGCCCCCGCCTCCGTCCAGCTCTCGAAGTTCGACCAGTCCGAGAGCAGCGGCCGGTAGAACGCCGACTGATAGCGGGCGAGCGTGTGGGGGGCGCCGAAGAAGTGGCCGCCGGCGGCGATGTTCTTGATGGCGTCCACGGCCAGATCGTCATCACTGAAATCGACCGGCTTGAGGATCTCAGCCCAGTTACGCAGCAGCTCCGCGTCGACCACGATTTTCTCCAGCGACGCGGAAAGTCCCCCTTCGAGCCAGCCGGCCGCGTGGTTGATGAGGTGGCTGTGACTCAAAATCGCCGCCTGGAGCGAGAAGGCGGTCTCGTAAGTCGACTGCGCATCCACCACGGGTGAGGCGTTGACCGCGCTCGTGCGCACCGGGAGCTTCAGGCGCCGCCCGAGCTGGGCACTCGCGATCACCGCGTGAACATACTCGGGCGTGCCGAAGGCCGGTGAGCCGGTGCGCATGTCCACGTTCGAGGTAAAGCCGCCCATGACGCACGGCGTCCCAGGGCGCACCAGCTGGCACAGCGCGACTACGGCCAGTGCCTCGGCCGTCTGTTGTACCAGGGCGCCCGCGAGGGTCACCGGCGCCATCGCCCCCATGAGCGTGAAGGGCGTGATGACCACGCACTGGCCGTGGCGCGCCATGGTCAGGATGTTGTCGAGGATCTCCTCGTCGACGCGTCGCGGCGAGTTGACGTTGGTGACGGTCATCAGCGTCGGGCGCGCAGCGAGGTCGTCGATGCTGCAGCCGTGCTCGATCGCGGACATGGCGATGGCATCGGCGGCCTGCACGCCGCCGATGCCGCGCGCCGCCCACACGATGTCCGAGCACTCGATGTGCGCCTGGTAGGTGAGCAGGTGGCGGGTCGCGACCGGCACGTCTACCGGCTCGACGACGATACCACCCTGCCAGTGCAGCACGCCGAGGGCGTGGGTGAGCCTGAGGATGTTGCGAAAACTCTCGAGGTCGCCGTAGCGGCGGCCGTGCTCCATGTCGCGGATATTCGGCGCACCGGTCACGGGCCCGAAATTGACCACCTGGTCGCCGACCTGCAGGTGACGGGCGGGATTACGCGCGTGCAGGAGGAAGCGCTCGGGGGCGTGCGCGAGCTGCGCTTCGACGAGGTCGCGTCCGAGGCGCACCATCTGCGTCGGCTCATCGACCAGCGCACCGGCGCGGTGGTAGACGGCGCGCGCCGCGGCGCTGCGGATCTCGAGCCCGGCCTCCTCGAGAATGCGGAACGCGGCTCCGAGTATGCGCTCGAGCTGCTCGGCGCTGAGGATCTCGAGCGGCGGCCAGCGATTCGTGAGTCGCGGCAGCGGCGCGAGCGTCGGGCCCGTGGCGCGCTGCGGCCGGCCGCGCTCGCGGCGGCGGGGGGGAGCGGATTCGCTCATGCGCCGATTCTAACGCCGCCGTGCGGTTAAGAGCCGCCGCCGGCGGCCGGCGGCTCGTGCTCGCGGTGGTAGCGGTGGATGGCCCACAGATAGCTCTCCATCAGCGAATCCTTGCCGAGCTCGGCGAGCACCTGGCTGCGCCGCCCGGGTGTCATGATCCGCGCGAGCTGTGCCTTGGCGCGTGCGAAGTGGCCGAGCTGATTGCGGTACTGCCACAGCAGCTCGCGCGTTGCCATTTTGTCCTGATGCAGCTCCCACACCCCGAGCAGCACCGCGAGCAGCCCCATGGAGAAGGTGAGCATGTTGCGCACCGGGACGCCGAGGCCCATGTCGACGTGATGCAAAGCGTCGCCGAACAGGAAGAGCACCGAGATCGCGATCAGGATGGCGATGAACAGACCCTGTCGCAGCCACTTCACCCGGCGGCTCGCCTTCTCGAGGCGCGCCACCTTGTTGGTGAAGTACGCGAACTGATTGTCGATCCACGCCTGTCCGACGCCGCCGGCATCGCCGGCATCGAGGCGGCACAGGGGACCTGCCGCCGCGTCCTTTGGCTCGATGCCCTTGAGGACAATGCCGATCCAGCCGAAGCCATGGAACTTGTCGATGCCGGAGAGCGCCAGCACCTCCGCGGCATCGACGCTCTCGTCGGCGCCGGCAAGTCGCAGGTAAAAACGGGCGCGCAGCGTTTCTGCGAGCGCCCGGTAGGCGAGATGCTTGCCGAACCAGCGCTTGCCCTGCAGCACGTAGTAGACCCCGAGGCTCGTCAGCAGGATGAGCGCGTAAGCGATCAGCACGACCCGCGACTCGGTGAGCTTCTCGTAGATCAGGTAGGCGAGGCCCATCGTGAATGCCATGAGACCGAAGAGGTGGAACAGCCGATCCGAGTGGCGCTGGTAATAGACGGCGAGCGAGTCCGCCTTGCCGTATTGAGCATCGAGGTCCTCGAGCAGCTGCGCATCGTCCGCGGAGAGCCTCACCGGCAGATCGTGCAGGAGCGAGCTGGGCGCGGCGAGCCGCCCGGCCTCGCGCAGCTCGCGATACTCGTGGTTGTAGCTGTTGAGCTCGGCGAGCTGACGCTTGAGGGGGGAGGGCATGCTGGGCAGCACCTGCAGGACGCTGTCGCCGTGCCCCGCCAGGAAGCACGGCGGTCGCAGCTCCGAAGGACCGCCGCCGCTACGCGCCGTCGGTGTCCAGTAGACCAGTCGGTCGTTGGCGTCCGTGTCGTAGCTGACATCGGTGAACTCGAGCGTCCCCGGGTCGCGGTGCTCGGTGGTGCGGATTCCGAGATAACGCAGCACCGTGTCGGCGGTGCCGCCGGGCAGGCGCGAGACGCGTCCGTCCCACAGCGCAAGCAGCAGGCTGCTGCGGCGGATGAGGGTGTCGGTGAGATTCGCGTACATGGCGTCGCGCTGCGCCGGGGAGTGCGGCGCCGTCGTCGCCAGGATTCCCGCCGGCGCGAGCAGCTCGACACAGCGAACGTTCGGGTGCCGCAGCAGCTCTTTCAGGCAGCCGAGCGTTGCCGGATCGAAATCCGCGGCGTACTGCTCGAGCGGCATCGGCAGCACCGCTTCGACGCGCACCCCGAGCGCCAGCGCGGTTTCCGCAACCAGCAGATCCGCTCCCTCAGCCATGCCGACGATCATGCGCAGCTCAGTGTCGGGCAGGTGCTCCTTCAACTGCCGCACGAAGCCCGTCACCGCCTCGCGCAGGCGCGGCAGATCCGCCGGGTCGAGATCGCGGTGGCCCGATACCCCCACCATGTACGGTGAATTCGCGAGCGCTGCGGAGTTGAATGAGTCCACGTTGCCAGTCACCAGGGCGAGGGCGGCATTGTGCGGGTGGCGGTGCCTCGGCCACAATGCCCGTACTCGTGTGCCGCCCCCACATTTGGTGATTATAAAATCAATTAAAATCAAAATGATGAAAGAGAGTTATCAAGTCATTTCTGCAGGCACGTCGGCCCTCCCCGCACCACGATTTCGCGTGGACGAGACGCAGATCCAGGCGTTTCAGGCCGACGGCGCCGTGGTGCTGCGCGGACTACTCACGCCGAAGGAGCTCGCGCTCCTCAGGAAAGGCATCGACGAGAATCTCGCGCGGCCGAGCCCGCGCGCCAAGGTAGCGAGCACGGCCGACGATCCCGGCTTCTTTCTCGAGGACTTCTGCTGCTGGCAGGAGAACGAGGCATACCGACGCGTGATCTTCGATTCCGCGTTGGGTGAGGCCGGC